>ERZ1066120.1766-NODE-1766-length-11388-cov-9.276449_pt1 | contig 11388 bp, 12 predicted proteins | sample MGYA00382767_ERZ1066120 | MGnify/ENA primary metagenome ERZ1066120 (study PRJEB33369, sample SAMEA5778350) | biofilm metagenome | biome: Industrial cooling water; feature: Water cooling tower basin; material: Biofilm | place: United Arab Emirates | collected... | reverse complement strand
AAGAGCGATCTTGCCGACATGGTGAACAGCGCCGACTCGCCCTTCGCCGGCACCATCACCGCCGCCCTGTTCCTTCGTCGGTTCGTGCCCGAGGGCGCGGCCTGGGCGCATCTCGACACCTTCGCCTGGCGACCGTCCGCCAAGCCTGGCCGACCCAAGGGCGGCGAGGCGCTCGGCCTTCGCGCGGTTCATGCGGCGCTGGCGAACCGCTTTCGTCGCAAGTGACTACGCTTTTTCGTCGTCTCTCTAACACAAGCGCAACATTTCGCTCCCTCGCCGGTTAACCCGACACGCACTTCAGGCGAGGAGTTTTCCAGTCCAATGAGCGATGCTTCGCTAAGCGGGTGGATGCGTGCCCTTGTTGGTTACGTCCGGTCGGGCGAGCCGGACCTGACCAATCGTCAGATGGCGCTGCTGATGATCGTGTACCTGACCCCCGGGCCCCACACCGTTCGCGGTCTTGCTCGTGTGCTGGGCGTGTCCAAGCCGGTTGTGACCCGTGCCTTGAACACGCTGGGTGCGCTCGGCTATCTGCGCCGCGAACGTGATCAGGACGACCGGCGCAACGTGTTCGTCGTCCGCACCAGCAGCGGGGCAGATTTCCTTGAAGGTTTCAAGCGCAACATCCGGGGCAGCAGCGAGCGCGGCGGAAGCGGCGAGCGCGATGCCGACCGGCGCCCGGCGCTCGGCCAGCTCGCCCACGCCCACCGCTGACGCTCCCAGCGGCGGCTTTCCCCTTTCCGGCCCGTCGGCCCACCCCGACCCGAGAACCAGCGCCTTTCGGCAGGATCTTGCCGATGTGGCGCTCGCCGGAACCGTGATTGCGTCCCATTATGCCGAGCCGCTCGCCGTTCGGCTGAGCCGGCCCACCACTCTTCTCGCTGCGCCGCAAGAAGAGGCCGAGGCGCTCTGCACCCTGCCCGCAGGCGCCGAGATGCGCATCCTCGACAAGAGCCGCGGCTGGGCCTGGGGTTATGCCGGCGGCCTCGTCGGCTACGTGCCCGCCGACGCCCTGTAAGATGGGCAAGAAACTGCTCCTCGCCGCGGCGGGACTGGGCCTTGCCGGCCTTCTGCTCCTGACCTTTCTCTTCTGGTGGTCGGGCGGTCCGGGCTCGGCCAGGGCGCAGACGATTACGGTCGAGGAGGGCGCCACGCTCACCAGCCTCTGCCCGCAGCTGACCCGGACTGGCCTCGTCCGCAACTGCACCGCTTTTCGCGGCTTCGCCCGCCTGCTGGGCTCGGGCGGCGGGATCCAGGCTGGCGAGTTCGAGATCCCGGCCGGCACCAGCCAGTCGGGCGTGCTCGGCATCCTTCAGAACGGCTCGCCCGTGCAGCGGCTGGTGACCATCCCCGAAGGCATGCCGAGCATCCTCGTCCAGGAGAAGCTCGCCGCCACGCCCTTCCTCACGGGCCCGGCTCCGCTGCCCGGCGAGGGCGAGGTCCTGCCCGACAGCTACAGCTTCCAGCGCGGAGAAAGCCGGGCGGCCGTGGCTGCGCGAATGGAAACGGCGATGGACCGCGCCATCGCCGAGCTCTGGCCGAAGCGAAAGGCGGGCGCCTGCCCGGTCAGCACGCCGCAGGAGGCCGTCACCCTGGCTTCCATCGTCGAAAAGGAGACTGCCAAGCCGGCCGAGCGGCGGGCGGTCGCCGGCGTGTATTGCAACCGCCTCAAGATCGGCATGAAGCTCGATGCCGATCCGACGGTCATCTATCCGGTGACCAGGGGCAGGCCGCTAGGCCGCCGCATCCGCCAGTCGGAACTCCGGGCCGACACCGGCTACAACACCTACCGCCGGCCCGGCCTGCCGGTCGGTCCGATCGCCAACCCGGGCAAGGCCAGTATCGCCGCCGTGCTCGATCCCGAGCCGCACCAATATATCTTCTTCGTCGCCGACGGCACCGGCGGCCACATCTTCGCCCGCACCTATGCCGAGCATCGGGCCAATGTGGAGAAATGGTTCGCCATCCGGAGGGCGCGGGGGGAGATGTAACACCCTAGCTCCTTCCCTTCAGGGAAGGTGGCTCGGCGAAGCCGAGACGGATGGGTCCGGCGTGACAGCGGCGGCACGGCGGCTGACGCCGCCGACCCCTCAGTCGCTTCGCGACAGCTCCCCCGAAGGGGGAGCAGCGATCCTTACACCGCCCGCATCACCAGGCTCGCATTGGTCCCGCCAAAGCCGAAGCTGTTGTTCAGCACCGCCCGGACCTTCCGCTCCTTGGCCTGATGCGGCACCAGGTCGACCCCGGCGCAGCCTTCGCTCGGATTGTCGAGGTTGAGGGTCGGCGGCACCACCTGGTCACGCAGCGCCAGGATGCAGAAAATGCTTTCCACCGCTCCGGCACCGCCGAGCAGGTGACCGATCGCCGACTTGGTCGAACTCATCGACAGAGTCGCGATATTGTTGCCGAACAGCTTGCGTACGGCGCCCAGTTCGAGCTCGTCGCCCAGCGGGGTCGAGGTGCCGTGGGCGTTGATATAGTCGATGTCGCCAAGGTCGAGCCCCGACTTCCTCATCGCCATCTGCATCGAACGATAGGCGCCCGAGCCCTCCGGATGCGGCGCCGTCACGTGATAGGCGTCGCCCGACAGGCCGTAGCCGACCACCTCGGCGTAGATGGTCGCCCCGCGGCGCTTGGCATGCTCATATTCCTCGAGCACCACCACGCCCGCGCCTTCGCCCATGACGAAGCCATCGCGGTCCTTGTCATAAGGGCGGCTGGCGCGCTGCGGCTCGTCGTTGAAGGCAGTGGACAGCGCCCGGGCTTGAGCGAAGCCGGCGATCCCGATCGGGCAGATCGTCGCCTCGGCGCCGCCCGCCACCATGATGTCGGCATCGTCGTCGCGGATCATCCGGGCCGCATCGCCGATCGAATGGGCGCCGGTCGAGCAAGCGGTCACCACCGCATGGTTGGGGCCCATCAGCCCATGCTTGATGCTTACCTGACCCGAGATGAGGTTGATCAGCCGGCCGTGCACGAAATGCGGGGACACGCGCCCCGGCCCCTTTTCGTGGAGCACCAGGCTTTCGGTTTCGATCCCCGGCAAGCCGCCGATCCCGCTGCCGATCGAGCAACCTGCGCGCAGCTTCATCTCGTCCGGCATGTCGGTAAGTCCGGCATCCTCGAGCGCCTGGCCGGCCGCATCGATCCCGTAGACGATGAACAGATCGACCTGCCGCTGGATCTTGTGATCGACCCTCTTGCCCGGGTCGAAGCCATGGTCGTGGTCGGCCGGCTTCACCTCGCAGGCGATGCGGCACTTCTGGTTGGAGGCATCGAAGCGGGTGATCGGCCCGGCGCCGCTCCTGCCCGCCAGGATGTTCTTCCAGCTCGTGCTCACGTCTCCGCCCAGCGGCGTGACCAGCCCGAGACCCGTGACGACGACGCGGCGCATGGCCCTTCCCTCCCTAGATGCAAAACAGGCCCGGCGAGCGCCGAGCCTGTTCATGTGCGCATGGCAGCGCCAAAGCCGTTAACCCTGGTGCTGGTCGATATAGTCGATCGCGTCCTTGACGGTGGTGATCTTCTCCGCGGCGTCGTCGGGGATCTCGACCCCGAATTCTTCCTCGAAGGCCATCACCAGCTCGACGATGTCGAGGCTGTCCGCGCCAAGATCGTCGATGAAGCTCGCTTCTTCCGTCACCTTCTCGGCTTCAACGCCCAGGTGCTCGACAACGATCTTCTTCACCCGCTCGGCAGTCTCGCTCATCTTGAACTTCCCTTCCCATGGATATTTGGCCAACGCGTTAGCGAGGCACCCAACGCCTCGCAAGTGGTTCGGGAGCCCAGATGAGCGCGGAAGGACGGGAGCTGACAGGGGGCGAGATCGCCATGGCCCGGTCCGTGTTCGGCGATTCCATCGACTATGCGCCCGTTCGCTTGTTCAGGTCCAAATGGTGGCCCTTCCAGCCGCGTGGCATCGTCATGGCCCCGTGCGGCCATATCCACTTCCACCCCGAGGACCCGAACTGGCGCGACGATTTCGCGGCCGCCGAGTGGAACCTCCAGGGTCTCTTCATCCACGAAATGACCCACATCTGGCAGGCCCAGCGCTCCGGGCGCTTCTACCTGCCGCTGATGCGGCACCCCTTCTGCCGCTATCGCTACTCCTTCCGGGAAGGCCGGCCCTTCCTTCGCTACGGGCTCGAGCAGCAGGCGGAGCTGGTGCGCCACGCCTTTCTCCAGAGGCAGGGCCGTCGCCCGATCGGCGCCGCGGCGCTGGCCGAGATCGAGCCGCTCCTGCCCTTCTGCCGGAGTTGAGGCTGTTTCCATTTGGCAACACATGCGTAACGAATGACGTCATGAGCTCTGGGCCCACTCGCACTTGGCCATGCCTTCGATACTCTCCCCATCGCACAAACAGAACGTGGGGGAATGATGATGCGCCTTACCTCATCCGCCTTGCTGGCCGGTGTCGCCGCCTTTGCTCTCGCCATGCCCGCTGCCGCTCAGACCGCGGAAGAGGCCGAGGCGCAGCAGGCAAGCTCGACCAACGCCGACCCGGCCCCTGACGAGGACGAACGCTCGCTGGGCGAGATCATCGTCACCGCCACCAAGCGCGCCTCCACCGTTCAGGACGTGCCTTTCTCGATCAACGCCCAGACGCAGGAGGACATCCAGCGCGCCAATGCGGGCACCATCGAGGACATCAGCCGCAACGTCGCCGGCCTCCAGGTCCAGAACCTCGGGCCGGGCCAGAGCCAGGTCAGCGTTCGCGGCGTCTCGGCCGGCCAGATCGTCCGCGACCAGCCGGGCGTCAAGGAACAGGTCGGCGTCTATCTCGACGAAAGCGTGATCTCGCTGTCGCTCTTCACTCCCGACTTCGACCTGTTCGACTTGAACCGGGTCGAGACCCTGCGCGGGCCGCAGGGGACCTTGTTCGGCTCCGGCTCGGTTGGCGGCACCATCCGCTACATCACCAACCAGCCGCGCATGAATGCTCTCGAAGGCATGATCGAGGCCAATCTCAACAGCCTGGCCGACGGCGGCCGCGGCGGCCACCTCAAGGGCATGATCAACTATTCGGTGTCGGACAAGCTCGCGCTTCGGGCGGTCGCCTACCACACCCGCTTTCCGGGCTTCATCGATGCGATCGGGCCGGCGGCTGGTGAGGACGTCAACGACGGCAAGCGCACGGGCGTCCGCCTTTCCGCTCTGTGGCAGCCCATCGAGGCGCTCCGGATCACGCCGCGCTACGTCCACCAGAAGATCGAAGCCGACGGCTTCAACCGCCAGGAGATCTTCAACCTCTTCTCCAACCCGTTCACCATCCCGACCGGCGTCGCGCAGGAGCGCACGCAATACCTCCTGCTCCGCGAAGCCTTCGAGGACAGGACCCAGCTGGCCGACGTGACCATCAGCCTCGACCTTGGTCCGGTGGAGGTCACCTCCATCACCAGCTATATCGACCGCGACATTCTGGTCAGCCGCGACGCTTCGGCCCTGACCGGCTCGGTGTCGGTCGATCTCGGCTTCCCCGTCGCTTCGGTGAGCTTGCCGTCCAATCTCGTTGACAGGACCGACCTCAAGCAGTGGAGCCAGGAGCTGCGGGCTTCGTCCACCGGCAGCGGGCCGCTGCAATGGGTGGTCGGCGGCTTCTACAGCCAGGTCGATCGCTTCTACCGCCAGCGCCTGCCGACCCCCGGCTACGACGCCTTCACCGATGCCCGCTTCGGGGCCGGTACCTCGGCAGGAGCCGCCAACGGCTTCCCGCTCAACTCGCCCTACAACAGCGACCTGCCCTACGACATCGAACAGCAGGCTCTGTTCGGCGAAGCGACCTATGACCTCGGTCAGGTCAAGCTGACCGCGGGCGGGCGCTATTACGACTTCAAGGAAAGCCGCGACTTCATCTCCGGCGGCCTATTCTCCAACGGCGACCGGCGGATCGGCGACCGCACCAACTCCGACGGCTTCAGCCCGCGCGCGATCGTCAGCTGGGAACCCAACCGCAACCTGACGGTCAACGTCCAGGCCGCCAAGGGCTTCCGCCTGGGCGGGGTCAACGATCCCCTGAACGTCCCGCTCTGCAATCCGCAGGACCGCGCGCTGTTCGGCGGTTTCCAGTCCTACGATGATGAGTCGCTGTGGAATTATGAAGGCGGGGTCAAGTACAGCCGCGGACCGGTCACCTTCAACGCTGCCGCCTTCTACACCGACATCAAGGACCTTCAGGTCACGCTCGATGCCGGCAGCTGCTCGAGCCGCGTGGTCTTCAACGTCGACAAGGCCCACACCCGCGGCCTGGAAGCCGAATTCAACCTCCGTCCGCTACGTGGGCTCGACCTCAGCTTCGCCGGCAGCCTGCTCGAGGCCGAGTTCGACACCACCCTGCCTGGCGCGCTCGCCGGAGCGACCGGCATCCGCGACGGCAACCGGCTTCCGAGCGTCCCCAAATATCAGTTCGCGACCTCGGCGACCTATGGCGGCCGCATCAACGACAATGCCGAGGCTTTTGTGACTGCCAGCTACCAGCGCGTAGGCAGCCGCTACACCCAGCCGGCCGACCAGGAGAACAATCCCCGCAACTTCGTCTCGAACCTGCCGTTCCGCGGGGCGAGCGGCACGGGCGTCACCCGGGTCGACCTGCTGCTGCCTGCCTACGACCTCATCAACCTGTCGGCCGGCATCGACTTCGACAATGGCCTCGGCGTCCAGCTCTACGCCAACAACCTGTTCGACGAGAACGCCCTTCTCTCCTTCGATCGCGAACGCGGCGGACGGGCCCGGCTCGGCTACAACGTCGGCCGCCCGCGCGAGGTGGGAATCACGGTCCGCCAGCGGTTCGGGCGGAGGTAGAGAGCAACGCGCGACTCAGTCCCTCTCCCCTCGCGGGAGAGGGACAGCGGAGCGAAGCGACGCAGGGAGAGGGGGCGCGGCCTCGCTGACTGCGCCCCCTCTCCCTTCCGCCGCGTTCCGCGGCTCCCTCCCTCTCCCGCAAGGGGAGAGGGACATGAGCTCACCCCCGCTTCGCCACCCCCACCAGCGCCGGCCGGAGCAGCCGGTCCTTCAGCACATAGCCGGCCTGCATCTCCTCGACGATCGTCCCCGGCTCCGCGTCTGAAACGATCTCGATCATCGCCTGATGCTTGTTGGGATCGAGCGGCAGGCCCTTGGCCTCCACCCGCGTGACGCCGTTGCGGGCGAACACCGCGTCGAGCTCGCGGGCGGTCGCCTCGATCCCCTCGATGAACTTGGCCAGCGTTTCATCGGCCCGGGCTCCTTCGGGCACATGGGCCAGCGCCCGGTCGAGATTGTCCTTCACCGCCAGCATGTCGCGGGCAAAGCCGGTGCTGGCATAGGCCACCGCCTGGGTCCGCTCCTGGTCGGCCCGGCGGCGGACATTCTGCACCTCGGCCGCAGCGTAGAGCGCCTTGGCCTGCGCCTCTTCGAGCGCCTTTTCGAGTTCGGAAATGCGATCCACGTTCAGCGGCTCGGACGATCCTTCAACCGTCTCCGCGCCAAATTCCTCGGCCTCGTCCTGAAGCTTGTTCATCTTACCCCATCAATCTGGTGAGTGCTTGCGCCGTATAATCCACCATGGGAACGATGCGCGCATAGTTCAACCGAGTAGGCCCGATCACGCCCACCACGCCGACCACCCGTCCCTCGCTGCCGCGGTAGGGCGCGGCGATGACGCTGGAGCCCGACAGGGCGAACATGCGGTTCTCCGACCCAATAAAGATCCGGCAGCCTTCCCCGTCCCGCGCGCTTTCGAGCAGGCGCACGATCTCCTGCCGGTCCTCCAGTTCGTCGAGCAGCTGCCGCACCCGCTCGAGGTCCGCCGCCGCGCTGTCGTCGAGGAGGTTGGCCTGGCCGCGGACGATCAGCACCGGGCGCGCTGGCCCGTCCTCGCGCCATTCGGCAAGCCCGGTCGCGACCAGCTCCGCCGCCGCCCGGTCGAGCGCCTCGCGGTGCTCCCTGATCTCGGCCCGCAGCCGCTCCTCCGCTTCGGCCAGGGTCAGGCCCGAAAGGCGCGCACTGACATAATGGCCGACCTCGGCCAGCGCCGGCGCGCTCATGCCCGGCGGAAGATCGACCACCCGGTTTTCGACGCTGCCGTCCTCGCCGACCAGGACGGCAAGCGCCTGGCCCTGCCTCAGCGGCACAAAGGCGAGCTGGCGAAGCCGCCGCTCGATCTTGGGCGCGACCACCACGCCCGCACAGGCCGACAAGCCCGACAGTGCCGCCGTGGCGTTTGCCAGCGCTTCCTCGATCGACGGCCCACGCACCTGCTGCTCGATCGCCGCCCTTTCTTCCGCGCTCGGCAGATGCGCCTGCATGATCCCGTCAACGAACAGCCGCAGCCCGCTTTCCGTCGGGATCCGCCCCGCCGAGGTATGCGGATGGGTCAGGAGTCCGCGCTCCTCCAGTTCCGCCAGGACCGAGCGGATGGAGGCCGGCGACAGGTTCACCGCCCCGCTCAGCGCCTTGGACCCGACCGGCTGCCCGCGGTCGAGATAGGCCTCGACCACCAGCCCGAAGATGTCGCGCATCCGGGTCGTGAGTTCGGGCAGCGGCGGGGTCATGAGTGGGGATGTAGGGCGAGCGGCCTTCCCCCTCAATCCGTTCGTGTCGAGCGAAGTCGAGACACGTCCCTCGACTTCGCTCGGGACGAACGACTATGTGCGCACCCGAACCATCATCAGGAGAAGACTTGCATGCGCCCCTCCGGCCGCGCCCCCGACCAGATGCGCGAACTCGTGTTCGAGCCCGGCTTCACCCGCCATGCCGAAGGCTCCTGCCTGGTCGGCTTCGGCGACACCCGCGTGCTGGTCACCGCCAGCGTCGAGGAGAAGGTCCCGCCCTTTCTCCGCGGCAAGGGCCAGGGCTGGGTCACGGCCGAATATGGGATGCTCCCCAGGGCTACCCACACCCGCGGCGCCCGCGAGGCAGCCAAGGGCAAGCAGTCGGGCCGCACGCAGGAAATCCAGCGCCTGATCGGTCGCAGCCTGCGTGCCGTAACCGACCTGTCCCTCCTCGGTGAGCGCCAGATCGTGCTCGACTGCGACGTCATCCAGGCCGACGGCGGCACCCGCACCGCCGCCATCTCGGGCGCATGGGTCGCGCTCCGCCTGGCCGTGGACAGCTTCATGGACAAGCTCTCCAGCGATCCCATCCGCACCCAGGTCGCCGCCGTCAGCTGCGGCTTCCACCAGGACACCGCCGTGCTCGACCTCGACTATATGGAGGATTCGAATGCGGGCAGCGACGGCAATTTCGTCCTCACCGCCGACGGCGCCATCGTCGAAGCCCAGCTGACGGCCGAAGGCGCCACCTTCGACGAAGAAGGCCTGCTCCGCCTCCTCCGCCTCGCCCGCATCGGCTGCGACGCCATCTTCGAGGCGCAGCGAAAAGCTTGTGGCCGGTGAACCGCGTCGGCGACAAGCTGGTCATCGCCACCCACAATGAGGGCAAGCTGCGCGAGATCCGTGCGCTGGTCGCTCCGTTCGGGATCGAGTGCCTGGGCGCGGCCGAGCTCGACCTCCCCGAGCCGGAGGAGACCGGCACCAGCTTCGTCGCCAACGCCGAGCTCAAGGCCCGCGCCGCCGCCGACCTGACCGGCCTCCCCGCTCTGTCGGACGACAGCGGCCTCAGCGTCGATGCGCTGGGCGGTGAGCCCGGGATCCACTCCGCCCCCTGGGCCGAGGACGAACATGGCCGCCGCGACTTCGGCCGGGCGATGGAGAAGGTCGAAGCCGCGCTCCAGGCGGCCAGCCCCGAGTCGGGCCGCGACGCCCACTTCACCTGCGCCCTGTCCCTCGCCTGGCCGGACGGCAGGATCGAGACTTTCGAAGGCAAGGTCTCCGGCCACCTCGTCTGGCCACCGCGCGGGCAGAATGGCTTCGGCTACGATCCCATGTTCGTGCCCCACGGGCATGATCTGAGCTTTGGCGAGATGGAGCCTGAGGCCAAGCATGCGATGAGCCACCGGGCGAAGGCGTTCGCGATGTTGTTGGAATGGTTGAAGCGGTGACGCCCATTACTCCCCTCCCGCTTGCGGGAGGGGCGCTCTCTACTCCCCTCCCGCTTGCGGAAGGGGCGCCCTCTACTCCCCTCCCGCTTGCGGGAGGGGCGCTCTCTACTCCCCTCCCGCTTGCGGGAGGGGCTGGGGGTGGGCCTGTCCTAATCGAGGCGCAATCTCCCGGTCACACCCACCCCCCGACCCCCTCCCGCAAGCGGGAGGGGGAGCAAGAGCTCGCCCTCTACATCCACTGGCCCTTCTGCGTCAGCAAATGCCCGTACTGCGACTTCAACAGCCACGTCCGCGAGCACGTCGACCAGCAGGCCTGGCGCGACGCTTTGCTGGCCGATCTCGCCCACGAAGCCGCCCTCCTCCCGAACAAGCGCCTGACCAGCATCTTCTTCGGCGGCGGCACGCCTTCGCTGATGGACCCCGCCACGGCGCAGGCGCTGATCGAGGCTGCCGCCCGCCACTGGTCACCTGGTCCCGACCTCGAGATCACGCTCGAAGCCAACCCCTCGTCGGTCGAAGCCGCCCGCTTTGCCGACCTCGCCGCCGCCGGGGTCAACCGAGTCAGCCTTGGTCTCCAGAGCCTCGACGACGAAGCACTTCGCTTTCTCGGCCGTGCCCACTCGGCCTCAGAAGGCATGGCTGCTCTGGAGGTCGCCCAGCGCCACTTCGGCCGGGTCAGCTTCGACCTCATCTACGCGCTCCCCGGGCAGTCCCCCCAAGCCTGGGACGCCATGCTGGGCCGGGCGCTCGGCTTCGGCACCAGCCACCTGTCCCTCTACCAGCTGACCATCGAGCCTGGCACCCGCTTCGCCGCCCTTCACGCCGCCGGCAAGCTCGCCGCGATCGACCCCGACACGGCCGCCGACCTGTTCGAGCTCACCGCCGCCCGCACCGCCGCCGCCGGCCTGCCCGCCTATGAGATCAGCAATCACGCGCGCCCCGGCCAGGAGAGCCGCCACAACCTCACCTACTGGCGCTATGGCGACTATGCGGGGGTCGGTCCTGGCGCCCACGGTCGCCGCTCGGGACTGCGCACCGTGCGCCATCGCAAGCCCGAAAACTTCCTTGCCGCGGTCGCGCGCAACGGTCACGGCATGGTCGAGGAAGCGCCCCTGTCCGTGATCGAGGCGGCGGACGAGGCGCTGGTGATGGGGCTGAGGCTGGCTGAGGGCATCGACCCGGCTGCGATCGCCCGCCGCTTCGGGCTGGAGCGTCTGCTCGATCCGGCAGCCGTTACCCGGCTCGTCTCGAGCGGACACCTCGTCTGGTCGGGCGAACGGCTCCGGACCACCGCTACCGGCCGCCTCCTGCTCGACACCATTCTCGGCCTGGTGGCCGACCCTCAGCTTGCCGGGGCTGCCTCCAGCCTCTCGGAGAAGCTCGTCACATAATCGTTGATCTGCGCCTCCGCG
>ERZ1066120.1764-NODE-1764-length-11398-cov-12.612536_pt1 | contig 11398 bp, 10 predicted proteins | sample MGYA00382767_ERZ1066120 | MGnify/ENA primary metagenome ERZ1066120 (study PRJEB33369, sample SAMEA5778350) | biofilm metagenome | biome: Industrial cooling water; feature: Water cooling tower basin; material: Biofilm | place: United Arab Emirates | collected... | reverse complement strand
GCACCACCTCGGGGCTGTAGTTGCTGAGGTACGTCACCCGGTAGAACGGCGCGTCCTCCTCGGGGAAGTACATCCAGCACTTGCTCGTCGGCGCCGGCCGGTCCACGCCCACGCCCACGATGAACGAGCCCGAGTGGCGGAGCCGCTTCGTCTCGTCCACGACGCCCTGCGGCAGCCCGGCCGTCAGGTGCGCGAACTTGTCCATCGGCAGCGTGGTGAGCAGCACGTCGTACGACTCCACGCGCCCGTCCCGGAACGTCACCGTCTTCGCGTCCGCGTCCACCGCCGCGGCCGGGCTGTCGAGCGTGAGGTGGTCCTTGATGTACGGGACGATGCGCTCGAACAGCCCGCCGGTCCCGCCGTGGCGCGGGTACTTGAACGTGTTGTTGGGCCCCCAGCCCGCGTCGTCGCGGCCGAGGATCACGTTGCCTAACACGCGCTCCAGCGAGGGGAGGGCGACGCGCTCGCCGATCCACTCCTTGTTCATCATGCGGGGCGGGTGCGCCCACACCTTGAAGTTGTACGGCATCATGAAGTACTTGGCCAGCCCGGCGCCGAACTGCTTCATGATGAGCTGCTCGAAGTTCTCGATCTCGTCCAGCTTGAGCGGCGACTTCTGCGCCTCCACCAGGCCGAGCAGGATCTCGAGCACGACCTCCTTGGGGAGGTCCTTGATGTTGTTCTGCAGCGGGTAGGGGAGGAACCGGCCGCACATCCACACCCACGCCTCGCGCACCAGCTCCTGGTACTCGTCGCCCATGAGCTTGTCGAACAGGGCGTCGAAATACTTGTAGTGCGAGAACAACACGTGCCCGCCGATGTCGTAGGTGAACCCGTTGGGGCTCACCTCGCTCGACGCCAGCCCGCCCACCTTGCCGCGGGCCTCGAAGATCCGATAGTTCCGGTAACCCAGCTCGCTCAGCCGGTAGGCGGCCGCGAGCCCCGTGGGGCCCGCGCCCAGGATGACGATCTTCTGCTCGCTCACGCGCTCAGCTCCGCGCCCGCCAGGGCCGACGGGCGCGCCGCCGCCACGCCGGCGGCCGAGGCCACCGCCGCCGGCCGCGCCGCGTCCACGTCGCGCTCGAGCGCGTCGGCGATCAGCGCCCGCATCTTCCCGACGATGCTCTCCCACGACGCGTCGGCCGCCATGCCGATGCCGCGCGCCACGAGCTCCGGCTCGGCGTGCCGCGCCGCCGCGCGGCAGGCCGCCGCGAAGCCGTCGTGCGAGCGCGCCACCTTGACCACGGGCGTGAAGTTCCGCACCACGTCGGCCACCGCCGTGCTCACGATCGGCTTGCCGGCCGCCATGTACTCCAGCGTCTTGGTGGGGTTGATGTACTCCGTGGCCTCGTTGAGCGCGAACGGCATCAGGCACACGTCGAACGCCTTGGCGTACTGCGGTAGCTCGGCGTACGGCTTCTGCCCGAGCCAGCGGATGTTGGGCGCCTTGGGCAGGTCGTTCCAGTCGACCTTCACCACCGGGCCAGCCATGGCGATGGTCCACTCGGGGAAGGCCGCCGCGAGGTGCGCCACGAGCGCGTAGTCGATGCGCTCGTCGATCACGCCGTAGAAGCCGAGCACCGGCGCGTCCTGCTCGGGGAGGTCGGCGGGGCGCGGCGTCGAGTCGAGGCGGGCCTTGGCGAAGTGCGCCGAGTCCACGCCGCAGCCGAAGAAGTGCACGTTGCCGTGCAGCCGGCTCTTGCTCTGCCAGAGCTTGTGGCCGCCGGTGAACACCACGTCGGCGTGGCGCATGAGCAGCCGCTCGCGCTCCAGCAGCTCGGGCGGGGCGAACTTGAACTGCGAGAGCTCGTCCATGCAGTCGTACACGACGCCGCGCTCGCCGAAGGCGCCGAGCATGGCGGGGGCGGGCATGGGCGTGTAGAACCACTGCACGGGGCGCGCGAACGGGCCCGGCGCCGTGCTCGTGCCGCCGAGCGGGCCGCCGCGGGCGAGCGCCTGCTGCAGCAGCGCGCGCACGGCCGCGAGCGCCGCGTCGGGCTGGCCGTGGAGCGCGGCGGGGAGGCGCGGGACCACGCGCGTGACGCCCTTCATGGGCGTGGTGATGTCGAGCGCGCCGGCCGCGAGGTCGTCGGCGAACACGGCCTCCTCCACGAACAGCACCGGCGCGTGCTGGGCGAAGCGCGACAGGAGCTGCTGCGGCCGCTGCCACACGAAGTCCCACCGCAGGTGGCTGTGCACGAGGAGCGGCAGGGGGCGGCCGGCGGGGGGGGCGTCGGCGCGGCCGAGGTCGGTGCTGCGGGTCATGAATGCCACGGGTACAGGGTACGGCAGGACGGCGGTCGGCGGCACGCGTCGGATCGGCTCCGGTCAGCCCGCACACACAGCGAGGCGGCCGCACCGACCGCCGCACGGCCACCCCTACGGGGCGCGGTGCGCGCGGGCGACGGGCCGCCTTGGCGGGGCGGAGGTGTCGAGTGCAGACCGGGCTAGTGCAAGCGCCGTTCCCCGGGTGGCAGATCCATGGGATTACAAGAAACGGCGGTTTGCGCCCGGATCAGGCGCCGCCGGACTCGTCCGCGGCCAGGCTGTCGGGTGCCGCGTCGGGCGCCCCGGCGAGGAGGCGGCGGGCGCCCTGCCAGCGCCGGAAGAGCGAGCGGTTGCGCTCGATGGTCGTCTCGATCACCTGCCCGCTCTTGACGCTGGCGTGGATGAAGCGCCCCTCGCCGAGGTAGATCCCGACGTGCGACGTGCGCCGCCGGCTGCCGAAGGTGAGCAGGTCGCCGGGGCGCAGGGCGGCCAAGTCGCGCGGGACGGCGGTGCCGGTGCGGGCCTGCTGATTGGCCGTGCGCGGCAGGCGGACGCCCATCGCCTCCATCACGTAGCGCGCGAAGCTGCTGCAGTCGAGCGCGTTGTCGGGGTCGGCGCCGCCGAGCACGTAGCGGGTGCCGAGCTGGCCCCGGGCGCGGGCGACGAGCCCGTCGAGGAGCGAGGTGGCCGAGCGGGTGATGATCGCGAACGGGTTCGCCGTGCCCGGGGCCGCCGCGGCGAGCGAGAGCTCGGGGAGCGCGACCTGCGGCACCGCGACCTCGTCCACCGTCGGCACGCTGTTGGACATCAGGTCGGCGGAGGGGCGCGGCGCGGGCCGCTCGGCGCGTCGGCTCCGGATGCCGCCCCGCATGCCGCCCCGCACGGACCGTGACCGCGTGGCCGTGGCGCGGGGGCTCGTCTTCGAACGCTTGGCGGCCTTCACCGCCTTCGCGCGCGTGCCGGCCTTGGCCCGCCTGCTGGCCTTCGTGCGCTTCCCGGCGGCGGTGGCCTTGGGCCGGGCGGCGGCGACGCTGGCCGCGGGTGCCGCCGCCGGCGTGGCCGACGCGTCCCGAGGGGCAACGCCGACCGCACCGACGGTCGCGGCCAGGGTGAGGCTGCCGAGCACGCGGGGGAGCGCACGCCAGGGGCGGCATGCGAGCGCGAGGAGTGAGGCCACGGCGGAGGGGGACCAGCGGGGACGGAGGGCGACGGGCCGGGCGTGCAGCGCCAAGGGGGGATTCGGCGGCCCGTCGCGGAGGGCGTGGGGTCAAGGCTAGACCCGGGACCGGCCGGCGGCCCCGTCGCAATCCCGCTACTTCGCGGCGCCCCTGACCGCCCAGTCAGGGCGCGGCGACCTCAGCGCACCCCGGCGATCTTGTGCGTCTGCACGCTGAGCCGCCAGCGCGGGTGCGCCAGGCAGTAGGCAACGGCGGCGGCCGTGTTCGCTGCCAGGCTGGGGCCGTCCATCGGTTGCAGCCAGAACTGGCGGAAGTCCAGTCGTTCAAACCGCGACGGGTGCGCTTCGGGTTCGGGCTGGGGGTAGACCAGCTTCAGCTCGTCGCCCGCGGTGAGCGCGAGCGGCGCGCCGGCCTTGGGGCTCACGCACACCCAGTCGAGGCCCGGCGGCGCCGGCTGCGTGCCGTTGGTCTCGACCGCGACCTCGAAGCCGGCCCCGCGGAGCGCGTCCACTGCGGCGGCGTCCAACTGGAGCAGGGGCTCGCCCCCGGTGCAGACGACGAGTGGCCGCGCCCCGGCCGCTCGACTCTCCGCCGGCGTGCGCCCCGCCCCCTCCGTCCACCGCTCGGCGACGGCCTCGGCGAGCAGCGCGGCCGAGCGGAAGCGGCCGCCGTCGGGCCCCACGCCCACGAAGTCCGTGTCGCAGAAGCGGCAGACGGCGGCCGCGCGGTCGGCCTCGCGCCCCGTCCAGAGGTTGCACCCGCTGAAGCGGCAGAACACGGCCGCGCGCCCGGCGTTGGCGCCCTCCCCCTGGAGCGTGTAGAACAGCTCCCGGACCGTGTAGACGCGGTCGGCCACGCCGTCAGGCGCCCGCGGTGTAGCGGGTCGGGTCGTCCACGCCGGCCTCGACGAACCCGCGGCGGCGGAGCTGGCAGGCATCGCAGTGGCCGCATGCTGCGCCGGTGATGTCCGGGTCGTAGCAGCTCGTGGTGGCGGCGTAGTCCACGCCCAGCGTGGTGCCAAGGCGGATGATCTCCGCCTTGGCCAGGTGGAGGAGCGGGGCGCGGATGCGGACGGCGACCTCGCCCCGGTCCAGCGCCTCGACGCCGGCGCGGGTGGCCAGGTTGGCCATCTGCTCGAACGCCGCGAGGTAGGCGGGGCGGCAGTCGGGGTAGCCGGAATAGTCGAGCGCGTTCACGCCGACGAACACGTCGCGCGCGCCCGCGGTTTCGGCCATCGCCAGGGCGTAGCTCAGGAAGATCGTGTTGCGCGCCGGGACGTAGGTGACGGGGATGGCGCCGTCGGCCATCGCCGCCGCGTCGCGGTCCTTGGGGACGGCCAGGTCGTCGGTGGTGAGCGCGGAGCCGCCGAAGACGCGCAGGTCCACGTCGGCCACCACGTGCCGCGCGACGCCGGCGCGGGCGGCGAGGGCGTGGGCGGCGTCCACCTCGCCGGCGTGGCGCTGGCCGTAGCGGAACGAGAGCGCGTGCACCGCGAACCCTTCGGCCTGGGCGACGGCCAGGCAGGTCGCCGAGTCGAGGCCGCCGGAGAGCAGGACGACGGCGACGGGCGGGGCGCCGGCGGGCGGGTCGGCGGGGGGCGGGGCGGGCATGGTACAAGGTAGGCGTCTAACTTCGCGCGGCGCGCCTGGCCGGCATGGGCCGGGGTGCCCTCCCGTCCTCAGTCCGACTCGCCGTGACCCGACCCGTCCGTCCGTATTCCCTGGCCGCCGCGGCGGCGGCCCTGCTTGCCGTCGCCCCGCCGGCCGCCTGCCAGCCGGCGGAGCGCGTGAGCAAGGACGCTGGGGCCGCGCCGGCGCCGGCCGCCGCGGCCCCGGCGCTGCCGCTCAAGTACGCCCCGCGTCCCACCGCGGCCGCCATCACGGCGGCCGACCTGATGAGCCGCCTCTACGCCTTCGCCGACGACTCGATGGCGGGGCGCGAGGCGGGGACGCCGGCGAACCTCAAGGGTGCCGAGTTCATCGCGCGGGAGGCGCGGCGGCTGGGGCTGCGGCCGGCCGGGGAGGGCGGGACGTACTACCAGGACCTGCCGTTCGTGCGGCGCACGGCGGCGGCGGACGCGCGGCTCACCGTGGACGGCGCGTCGATCGACGCCGCGGACTTCGCGGTGGCGCTGAGCCGGGGGACGCCGCGGGCGTGGGCGGGGACGGCGCCCGCCATCTATGGCGGCACGGCGGCCGAGCCGCGGGTGACGCGCGAGCAAGCGGCGGGGCGGGTGGTGGTGCTGCGCATGGCCACGCTGGCCGTGCAGCGGCTGAGCGCGCAGGGGCCGCTCGCGGGGGCGGCGGCGGTGGTCTACGCAGGCCCCGACCAGCTCGGCGCGGACGTGCGAGCGCTCGCGGCCACGCCGGCGCTGGCGATGGCGGCCGGCTCTGGGGAGCCGGGGACGGCCGCGGCGGCCACGCTCCCGCCGCAGCTCTTCGTCACGCGCGCCGTGGCGGAGCGCATGCTGGGCGCGCCGCTCGACGGGGTGGCGCCGGGGGCGGCGGGGCGGCCGGTCACGGGCCTGGTACGCTTCGAGGAGGCGCGGGTGCCGGCGCGCAACGTCATCGCCGTGCTGCCGGGCTCCGACCCGCGGCTGGCGGCGGAGTACGTGGCGTTAGGCGCGCACAACGACCACGTGGGCTACGCGCGCCGGCCGGTGGACCACGACTCGCTCAAGGCCGCCAACACCCTCCGCCGCGCCGCCTATGTGGCCGAGGACCCGACGGGGGCCGAGGCGCTCGACGCGGCGGCGCTGGCGCGCGTGGCGGCCCGGGTACGCGCGGCGGCGCCGGTGGACGTCGCGGCGCTCCGGCGCGCGCGGCCGGCGCGCCCCGACAGCATCCACAACGGCGCCGACGACGACGGCTCGGGGTCGATGGCGCTGCTGGAGATCGCCGAGAACCTGAGCGCGATGCGCGTTCGCCCCAGGCGCTCCGTGCTCTTCGTCTGGCACACGGCGGAGGAGAAGGGGCTCCTCGGCGCCCGCTGGTACGTCGACCACCCCACCGTGCCGCGCGACGCGATCGTGGCGCAGCTCAACATCGACATGATCGGGCGGGGGCGGCGCGAGGACGTGGCCACGGGCGGGCCCGACTACGTAGGGATCGTGGGCTCGCGGCGGCTCTCCCGCGAGCTGGGCGACACGGCGGCGGCGCTGGCGCGGCGCGCGGGCGTGCGCCTCGACTACGCGCTCGACGCCGACGGCCACCCGCAGAACATCTACTGCCGCAGCGACCACTACCACTACGCGCGCTACGGCATCCCGATCGCGTTCTTCTTCACCGGCCTGCACGGCGACTACCACCAGGTCACCGACGAGCCGCAGTACATCGACTACCCGCACTACGCGCGCATCACGCGCTACATCCGCGACCTCGCGGTGCGCGTGGCGGACCTGGACCACCGCGTCGTGGTCGACCAGCCCAAGCCCGACCCCAACGGCGAGTGCCGGCAGTGACCGCGGCGCGTTCCGCGCCGCGGTCCCCGTAGGGGCGGGTCCCCGACCCGCCCGCCTCACCCGCGCGCCCGCCGCGCCCGCCGCGCCCGCCGCGCCCACCCCGGCCGCCCGCTGGCCCCCGTGTTGCCCTGATCCGCGCCCATGTACCTCGCCGCCCCCGCCTCCGTCCCCGCCGCCTCCGACTGGTCCGACCCCGCGCTCTGGGTCGGGCTGCTCACGCTGACCGCGCTCGAGATCGTGCTCGGGATCGACAACGTGATCTTCCTGTCGATCCTCGCCGGCAAGCTGCCCCCCGAGCAGCAGCCGCTCGGCCGGCGGCTCGGCCTCGCCGGGGCGTTCATCACGCGCGTGGGGCTGCTCTTCTCGCTGAGCTGGCTCGTGCGGCTCACGACGCCGCTGTTCACCCTCGGCGCCCTGCAGTTCCTGGAGCTGGAGGGGCGCGAGATCTCGGGGCGCGACCTGATCCTCATCGGCGGCGGGCTGTTCCTGATCGCCAAGGCCACCTACGAGATCCACCACAAGTTCGACTCGGCCAACGACACCGAGGAGCAGAAGGCCGCGCGCGGGCGGGCGTCGCTCCTCGCCGTGGTGGCGCAGATCGCGGTCGTGGACATCGTCTTCTCGCTCGACTCGGTGATCACCGCCGTGGGGATGGTCAACAACATCACCGTGATGATCGCGGCCAATGTCGTCGCGCTGGCGTTCATGCTCGTCGCCTCGGGGCCGATCGCGCGCTTCGTCGACGCCAACCCGACGGTGAAGATGCTGGCCCTCAGCTTCCTCGTGCTCATCGGCACCAACCTCGTGGCCGAGGGCTTCGGGCAGCACATCCCCAAGGGGTACACGTACTTCGCCATGTTCTTCTCGGTGGGCGTCGAACTGCTCAACCTGCGCCTGCGCCGGGGCCCGCCGCCCGCGCCGCTCCCCGCCGGGGAGACGGTGGAGCAGGGGCTGGTGGGCGGGCGTTAGGCGGGGGGGCGGCCCGTGCGCGTCCTCGTCACCGGCGGCAGCGGCACCATCGGCGAGGCCGCGGTGCGCGCCCTCCTCGCCCGCGGCCACGCCGTGCGGCTGCTCGCGCGCGGCGCCGAGAAGGACGCGCGCGCCTGGCCGGCCACGCCCGGCGGCGGCGTGGAGGCGTTCGCGGGCGACGTGACCGACGCCGCGACCATCCGCGGCGCCGCCGACGGGTGCGACGCGGTGCTGCACCTGGTGGGGAGCGTGGAGGGGGACGAGGACGCGCTCCGCCGGCTCAACGTGGACGGCACGCGCCACGTGGTGGCCGAGGCCGCCCGCGCCGGCGCGGGCCACCTCGTCTACGTCAGCTCGTTAGGCGCGGACCGCGGCGCCAGCGCGTACCACCGCACCAAGCTGGCCGGCGAGGCGGAGGCGCGGGCGTTCCCGGGGAGCTGGCTCGTCGTGCGACCCGGCAACGTCTACGGACCGGGCGACGGGCAGATCTCGCTGCTGCTGCGCATGGTGCGCGCGCTCCCCGTCATCCCCATGCCCGGCGGCGGCGACGAGGCGTTCCAGCCGGTGTGGGCGGGCGACCTCGGCGAAGCCCTCGCCCGCGCCTGCGAGCGCCGCGACCTCGCCGGCCAGACCCTGGAGCTGGCGGGCGACGAGCGCACCTGCATCCGCGACCTGCTGGACCGGTTCGCCGCCCTCACCGACCGACGCCCGGTGCGCGTCCCGGTCCCCGGCGCGCTCGCCACGCTCGGCGTCCGCCTGGCCGACCTCGCCGGCGTCGAACTCGGCATCAACGCTGACCAGCTCACGATGGTTGCTGAGGGGAACCTAATCGAGGACCCGGCGTCCAACGCGCTCACCACCGTGTTCGGCGTGCCCGCCACCCCGCTCGACCAGGGGCTCCGCCAGCTCCTCGACGCCCTCCCCGAGCAGCTCCCCGACGAGGGGCTGGGCGCACTCCACCACAAGCGCTACTGGGCCGACGTCGAGGCGCCGCGCGAAGGGGCGGCTGCGCTCTTCGCCCGCTTCTGCCGCGGGTTCCAGGAGAAGACGCCCGACACGATGGACCTGGAGGCCGAGCCGGGCGCGCCGACGGCGGTGCTGGCCTGCCACCAGACCGTGACCATGGCGCTCCCGCTCCGCGGTACGGTGCAGGTGCGCGTGGCCGAACTCGGCGCGCTCGCGCTCACGCTCCAGACGGTGAGCGGCCACCCGCTGGCCGGCGCGGTACGGTTCGCGTTCGAAGAGGCCGAGGCGCCGGCGGCCGGCGGCGCCGGGGCACGCCCGTTCCGCTTCACCGTCGAGGTGTTCGACCGCGCGGCCGACCCGTTCGACTGGATCGCGATGGCGGTGATCGGCGACCGGCTGCAGCGGGCCAACTGGGAGCGCATCGTCCAGCAGATGGTGGACGACAGCGGCGGGCCGGCGCCGGGCGGGGTGCAGGTGGAGGAGCGGACGCTGGAGGGCGCGGACGCCGAGCGGGTGGAGCGGTGGCTGGCCGAGCTGGCGCTCGCGCGGCGCCGGGCGAGCAACGCCGAGGCGTTAGGCCTGGCCGAGGTGCCGACGGCGGACCGGCAGGAAGGGACGGCCTAACGAGAGGTCCGGTTGCGGGGCCGCCGCCGCAGGCCTGTCATCCTGAGCGCAGCGAAGGATCTTGCGCGCTCCGGTGAGGGGTTTCGCGAGTGCGGGCCGGGGTCAGCTCGGCGTCGCCGTGCCCCCACACCTCGGCCGGAAGATCCTTCGCTGCGCTCAGGATGACAGCGGGAGTACGACGCGCCCTACGCCCCCTCCGGCCGGTACGCGCAGTGCTCCCCGCACCCCAGCCGGTAGCGGTTGCGCGCGAACCATCGGTAGAACTTGTCCGTCGCCGGTCGCACGCCCGGGAGCGAGAACACCCAGCCGATCACCCCGCCCCGCGGCAGCACGTCGATGAGCTGCTCCACGGCCGCCGCGCGCTCCCACGTCCGCCCGCCCGGCCCGATCACCTGCAGCGACTCGCCGTAGCGGCTCGGCGGGATCCACGGGAAGCGCTCGCCGAGCCCGGGCATCTGCGACGGCACGATCTCCAGGCGGCGCGTGCGGCGGTCCCAGAAGCGCAGCACGTTCACCAGCCGCCCGCACACCTTGCAGTGCCCGTCGTACACCACCGTGTACGGCCGCCCTTCGCCCACGCCGCTGAAGCCGGCCGTGGAGTAGAAGGCGGCGCCCTCGGCGGCCGGGTCGCGCGGGACGCCGCGGACGGTGAAGCGGACGACCGGGTACGCGGCGGTCGTCATGCGGCCACCGCTTCCGTGGCCTGTTGGGGCGGCGCGTCGGGAGCGGGCGGCGCGGCCCCGGCCGGCGCGGCCGTCCCCTCGATCGCCATCGTCGGCGCGTGCTCGAACGACAGGTGCACCGGGCACCGCGCCGCCACGCGCTTTGCCGCCTCCAGCCGCGCCGCCGGCAGGCTCGGCCAGGTGAAGTGCACGTCGAGCGTCCCCAGCCGGTGCGGCTTCTCCACGAACGACCAGCTCACCTCCAGCACGAGGTCGTCGGCTGTGAGGTTGGCCAGCTGCGCCCACGACGCCAGGATCGCGTGCGTGCAGCTCGCCAGCCCGCCGGCCACCATGTGGTAGGGCGAGAACTGCGCGTCGGGGGACGGCGCGTCCACGGTGAGCTGGCCGGGGGCCGACTCGTACCGGACGCGGGTGTCGCTCAGCAGGGAAAGCTTCATGCGAAGGGCGGCTCGAGACGGCGGGCCGGAGCGCAAGAGGTACGCCCGCACCGGTGCTACCCCCGAGCCGGGCGGCGGATGCGAGGATGCCCCGTCGCGTTCGCGCCGCGGGTAGCCCCGTCGCCCCCGCGAAGGCGGGGGCCCATGTTTCGCCGTCGCCCCCTCCCTCCCTCATCCCGCCCCCATGCCCGCCGCCGCCCTGCACTCGTCGCTCACCGAGATCGCCGCCCACCTCGACCACGAGCGCCAGCAGTTGTTGGCCGTGTGGGCCAGCATCCCTGTCGAGGATCGCGAGCGCCGCCCCGCCGCCGACGCGTGGACCCCGGCCGAGGTGTTGGACCACCTGCGTGTGGTCGAGGACGGCTCGGCGCGGCTCCTCGCCCGCCGGCTCCAGCGCGCCCGCGAGGCCGGGCTCGGCGCCGAGTCCGACCCCAGCTCGCGCCTCGGTCGGCTGAACATCTACGCCCTTCCCGGCCGCATGGAGGCGCCGGACGCGGTACGCCCCGTCCCGGGCGCGCGCGCGGAGGAGGCCGAGTCCGGGCTCGCGGCCAGCCGGCGCGCGCTCGACGCCCTCGTAGCCGACGCCAGCGGCAGCGCGCTTGGCGACGTGCGCGCCCAGCACATGCGCTTTGGCGAGTTGGACCTGTACCAGTGGCTGGAGTTCATCGCCCAGCACGAGCGGCGGCACGCCGGGCAGCTCGAGCGGGTGCGCGACGCGCTGGCGGGGCAGGGGGCGGCGGGGGGGTGACCGGCGGGGAGGGCGGTCGGTGTGGCCGCGTTCTTCCCGTTGTCATCCTGAGCGCAGCGAAGGAT
>ERZ1066120.1761-NODE-1761-length-11409-cov-9.729787_pt1 | contig 11409 bp, 11 predicted proteins | sample MGYA00382767_ERZ1066120 | MGnify/ENA primary metagenome ERZ1066120 (study PRJEB33369, sample SAMEA5778350) | biofilm metagenome | biome: Industrial cooling water; feature: Water cooling tower basin; material: Biofilm | place: United Arab Emirates | collected... | reverse complement strand
GCGCGGCTGTCGGTCCTCATCTTGATGCCCAGCATCAGGCCGAGCCCGCGCACGCCTTCGAACAGATGGTCGTGGTTGGGGATCATCTGCTCGAGCGCCGAACGGAGCCGCTGACCGGCCTCGCGGACATGGGCGAGGAACTCCGGCTGCGCGACCACGTCGAGCACCGCCTCGCCCGCAGCCATCGCCAGCGGATTGCCGCCATAGGTCGAACCGTGGGTGCCGATCACCATGCCGCTCGCCGCCTTCTCGGTCGCAAGGCAGGCGCCGAGCGGAAAGCCGCCGCCGATGCCCTTGGCGGTCGCCAGGATGTCGGGCGTGATCCCGTACTGTTCGTAGGCATAGAGCGTGCCGGTGCGCGCAACGCCACACTGCACCTCGTCGAGCACCAGCATCAGGTCATGCTCGTCGCACGCCTTGCGCAGCCCTTGCAGGAACTCACGGGAGGCTGGGCGGATGCCGCCTTCACCCTGCACCGGCTCGACCAGGAAGCCGGCCGTATGCTCGTCGACCGCCGCCAGCGCGGCCTCGAGGTCGTCGAACGGCACCACCTCGAAGCCTTCGAGCAGGGGCGCGAAGCCGTCGCGGAGCTTGGCCTGGTCGGTGGCGCTGATGGTCGCCATGGTCCGGCCGTGAAAGGCGTTGCTGAAGGTGATCAGCTTGTTTTTGTGCGGGTTGCCGGCGGCATGATGATAGCGCCGCGCCGTCTTGATCGCGCATTCCACCGCCTCGGCGCCGCTGTTGGTGAAGAACACCGTGTCGGCAAAGGTCAGCTCCGTCAGGCGCCGGGCCAGCGCCTCGCCCTGAGGACTGCCGTAAAGGTTGGAGACGTGCATCAGCGTCTCGGCCTGCTTCTGGATGGCGCCGATCAGATGCGGGTGGCTGTGGCCAAGAAGGTTGACGGCGATTCCGCTTGCGAAGTCGAGATAGCGCTCGCCCCTTTCGCCAATAAGGTAGACGCCCTCGCCCCGGACCGGTCGCACGTCACAGCGCGGGTAGACGGGCATGAGCGGCGTGATGGCCATGGAAGCGGGCTCCTGGAGTGCTTGGCAAAAGGAAAGGGCGCGGCTCCGACAAGGAAGCCGCGCCCTCTATAGGACGGTCAGGCGCGGGGGTTAACCCCCACCGCCTCAATCGTCGTCGCGATCGCGGCGGATCTGCTCGTAGCGATCGTCGATGCCGTTGCGGTTGCGGTCGACCCAGCCGTCACGGCCGTCCCAGCGGCCGTCGCGATCCCAGTCGTTGCGCCGCTCAGCGCGATCGTCGACGCCGTTGCGATTGCGGTCGATCCAGCCATCGCGGCCGTCGCGACCCCAATTGCCCTGCCCTTCGTAGCGGTCGTCCACACCGTTGCGGTTGCGGTCGATCCAGCCGTCGCGGCCGTCGGCCCAGCGGCCGCCCCGCCCATCGCGGCGCTCCAGCTCGATCCGCTGCTGCAGCCGGGCAAAGCGCAGGTCGAGGTCGCGCCGTTCGCCCAAGCTCAGCCCGTTGTTGGCATAAGCGCGAGCCCGGCGCTGGAGCTCGGCGGCGTCCGAGCGGAGCCGGCGCGCCTCACGCTCGGTGATCCGGTCGCGGCTGTCGAGCCGCTCGACCCGCTGGCGCAGCTGGTCGGCCCGGACGATATACGACCGGACAAGGCCGTGCTGGTCATGATGGTTGTAGCCGTAGGCATAGCCCTGCGGCTGGCCGTAGCCGTAACCGGAATGATATTGCGCGGCCGCGGGCGCGGCGGCGGCAAGGGCCGACAGGCTGGCGGCGGCGATCAGAAACTTCTTCATTCGCTCCACTCCTCTCCAGAGGTGATGGCGGAGCTTTAAACAGGCTTGCGAAACGGCAGGCTGAACGCGCCCGTTATCGGCCGTTCACCCACCCTAATCGTTCAACCTGCTGATCTTGGCTAGTTTCGTATCTTCCAGCCGCTTTTCAGAAGCGCGTAACAGGCGCCGAACAGCAGGAGGTTGAGGCCGAGGAGCACGCCCGCGCCAAGCCAGACCGGCGAATCGGCCGCGCCCAGGAAGCCGTAGCGGAAGCCGGAGATGACGTAGAAGAAGGGGTTGGCGTGGCTGATCGCCCGAAAGAGCGGGCTCAGCTGATCAACCGCATAAAAGGTGCCGGACAGGAGCGACAGGGGCGCGACCACGAAGTTGGTCACCGCGGCGGCATGGTCGAACTTCTCGGCCCAGATGGAGGTCAGGAGGCCGAGAAAGGACAGGAGCAGCGCACCCATCAGCCCGAACCAGAAAACGGCGAGCGGCTCGACCACGCGCACATGCACGCCCGGCCACAGCAGCATCGCCAGCCACACGGCAACCCCCACCAGAAAGGCCCGGGTCACCGCCGCCCCGACCAGCCCGGCGATCAGCTCGCCGGTCGACAGCGGCGGCATCAGATAATCGACGATGGTGCCCTGGATCTTGCCGACCAGCAGCGAGAAAGAGGAGTTGGCGAACGCGTTCTGGATCATCGCCATGACGATCAGCCCCGGTGCGATGAAGTCGGCAAAGGGCACGCCCAGGACCTGCCGCTTCACCCCGCCCAACGCGACGGTGAAGATGACCAGGAACAGCAAGGTGGTGACCGCCGGGGCCCAGATGGTCTGCGTCTGGACCTTGAAGAAGCGGCGAACCTCCTTCACATAGAGGGTCTTCAGCCCTCCCCAGTTCACCCCCGTCAGCCTTTGTTCCCCCGGAGCCGAGCGGAGCCAGGTGGCGGCGGGAGGGGACTGGTCGTTCACCCGGTCAGCGCCTATCGGCTCCATTAGCCGGCGGCAACCCAGGTCGAGCGGCCGTGGGGCGGCAAGCAGGAAGAGTTTCTAGATGAGCTGGACGGACGAACGGATCGAGCGCCTCAAGGCGATGTGGGCGGAAGGCAAGACCGCCAGCGTGATCGCCGAGGAACTGGGCGGGGTCAGTCGCAATGCGGTGATCGGCAAGGCGCACCGCCTTGGCCTCGATTCGCGCCCCTCGCCGGTGAAGCCGGGCGAGGACAAGGCCGCGCCCGCTCCGGCCGCCGCTGCCCCGGTCGAGCCCGCCGAAGAGCGGCCCGCCCCGTCCAAGCTCCGCGAAAAGAGCCCGATCGCTGCCATCCTCGAAACGGCGGCGCCGATGCCGGACGAGGTGCCCGTAGCGCCCGCCCCGGCTGCTCCGGCCGCCGCGGCAGCTCCGGCAAGCCCTGCCCCGGCTGGCAAGGGCGAAGGCGCGCTCGTCTACCGGTCGATCGGTCCGGGCGGCTTCATCCGCCAGGGTCCGGGCGAGCAGCAGGCACCGATCCCGCCGGCTCCGCCGCGCCGCCTGGTTCCGGCCAAGCCTGCCCCGGAGATCGCCGACAAGACCAGCCTGCTCGATCTCAACGACCGCATCTGCAAGTGGCCGCTCGGCCATCCGGGCGAGCCCGACTTCCACTTCTGCGGTGAGCCGGCCAACCCCGGCTATCCTTATTGCGTGCAGCATTGCGGCGTCGCCTACCAGGCCCAGCTCCCCCGCCGCGACCGCCGCCCACCGCCCCCGCTCCCCTACGGCGGCCCGCGAGTGCGCTAGGCGGGGCTGCTCACCCGTTCTCGCAACCAGCCGGCGAGTTCCTCTTCGCTTACCTTTCCGGCAGCGAGTCCGAGAACGAGATCAATGGCTTCCTGCTTATCGAAGGTGAGGCCGACGCCATTGGCCTTGAGAAACAAACGAGACAGGATCCAAGCAGTCCGCTTGTTGCCGTCGACGAACGGATGATTGCGCGCGATCCCGTAAGCATAGGCAGCGGCAAGAGCTGCCGCGTCGATGCTTCCGTCTTCATATGCGGCCAGGTTCACCGGCCTAGCCAAAGCCGACTCGAGGGCCCCTCGGTCGCGCAGTCCCGAGGGCCCACCATGCTCCGCGAGCTGTCGATCATGGATAGCGATCGCAACGTCCGGTGCGATCCACCCCCATTCGCTCACTGGGCAAGGACGCGGAGGATATCCCTATCCTCGCGCATGATCTCTTCAGCCAGTTCCATCTGCCGAGCGAATGCAGGGTCATAGGCACTCAGCCGAAAGCTCCCATCCGGCGCCTCCGACAGAAAGAGCTGGTCGCCACGCTCTACGCGCAGCTTGGCGAGTACTTCCTTTGGAAACACCGCGCCGGTGCTGTTCCCGACAGCGACGAGCTTGACAGCCTTGTTCATACGCTAGTTATAACATCTTGGGCATTTCCCTTCAACCCGCCGGAACCTCGCTCCCGCCGAGCGCCTGCCACAGCAGCACTCGGGCCCGCGCCAGCCGACCTTCCGCGGCGACCACGGCGTCTTGGGCACCGGCGGCCGACTGGCGGGCCTGGTAGACGTCGAGGAAGCTGGTGAGACCGGCGCGGAAGCGGGTTTCGGCAAGGGTGGCGGCGCGCTCCTGCAGGGCGGCCTGCCGGCGCGCGGCCTCGACCTGCCCGGCAAGATTGCCGATCAGCGCATAGCCACTTTCCGCTTCGCCCAGCGCCCGGAACACCGCGCCGCGGTATAGCGCCAGCGCTTCGGCCGTTCCGGCACGGGCGCGGGCCTCGTCGGCGCGAAGGCGGCCGAAGTCGAGCAAAGGTGCGGCAAGGCCAGCGCCGGCGTTGCCGACGAGGGCTTCGCTGTCGAACAGCCCGCCGAGCGAAAAAGCAAGCAGGCCCAGGCCCGCTGATAGGCTGAGCCGCGGAAAGCGCGCTGCCGCCGCTGCGGCAAGGTCCGCGTCCGCCGCGCGAAGCCGCGCACCGGCGGCGAGGAGGTCGGGCCGGCGGGTCAGGAGCGTCGAGGGCAAGGCGACCGGGAGGCTTTGCGCCGCGAGCGCGGGTGGCGGGGCGTAGAGTGCCTCGATCACTCCTTGCGACCCTTGCGCAGTCAGGGACACCAGCCGCCCGAGGATGGCGGCCTTCTCCGCGCCAAGGCTGGCAAGCCGGCTCTGGCTGGCGGCGGCGAGCGCTTCGGCCCGCACCCGGTCCGCACCGGGCGCAAGCCCTGCCCGCTCGCGCACTCCCGCAAGCCGGGCGAGCCCCTCGGCTGCGCGCAGGTCCTCGCGCAGCGCTTCCTCGCGCCGCTGCAGGGTGCGCCAGTCGACCACGGCGGCTGCCACCTCGGCCACAAGGGCCAGGCGCACTGCCGCGGCGTCAGCGGTCGCTGCATCGAGCCGGGCGCCAGCCGCACGCTCACCGGCGCGGAGGCGGCCGAACAGGTCCGCGTCCCAGCGCGCGCTTAGGCTCGCCCCGAAGCTCGTCTGCAAAGGGTCGATGAAGTCTGCCGCCGGTCCGAACTGCCCGACATTCTGGCGGCGGCCCTCGACCGACAAACCACCGTCCAGCTGCGGCAATCGTTCCGCTCCGGCCCGAGCCGCCAGCGCCCGGGCGGCGTCAATTCGGGCCAGCGCCGCGGCGAGGTCCGGCGCCTCGGCGAGCGCGCGCGCACTCAGTTGTCTGAAGGCGGGATCCTCCGCCGGCAGGAGCGCCGCGAGGCTCACCGCGTCGCTGGCGCCAAGCGGAAAGGCGTAGGCGGGCGGGAGCGCGACGGAGGCGACGGTCGGCACCGGCCGCGGGCCGATGGCGCAACCGCCGACCAGCAGCGCCGCCGCGCCGGCGCGTAGCAGCCCCCTCATCGTTGCTGCCTTTGCGCGGGGATGAAGGCGTCGACCTGCTGGCCGATGCGAAACTGGTCGGCGGAGCCTTCGGGAAGAGCGTAGATCACCTGGAGCACGCGCACGTCGACCCGCTCGGCGGCGCTGTTGGTGAGGCTGCGCTTGGGCACCACCAGGGGCTCGGCCCGCACGAACCGCGCCTCGACCTGGCGATTGGCCGCACCGCGCGGCGAGACAAAGGCCGGGGCGCCGCTGTCGAGCCTGGCGATCTCATCCTCGTCGATGTCGATCCGGACATGGAGCGGCCGGGTTTCGCCCATCTGCAGGAAGGGGACGGCATTGCCGCCGCCCTGATTGCCGGCGGTCACGAACTCGCCTGGCTTCACCTCGGCGCGCAGGATGGTGCCGGAGATGGGGGCGGTGACGGTCAGACGGCCAAGCTCGGTCCGCGCGCTCGCCGCCGACGCCTCGGCTGCGGCAAGCTGCGCCCTGGCCGAGGCGGCCCGGCTCCGCGCCGCGCTGACCTCTCCTTCGGCGCGGACGATCTCCGCCCGCGAGACTGCCGCCGGGTCCGCGACCGAGCGGAACAGGGCGAGGTTACGGCTCGCCGTCCCTGCAGAGGACTGTGCTTCGGCAATGGCGGCGCGGGCCTGCACGATCCCCGCTTCCGCTTCCTGCAGCCGGGCCCTGACGGAGCGGTCGTCGATCGTGAACAACGGCTGCCCGCGGCTGACATAATCGCCTGGGCGGACCAGCACGCGCGAGACGAGGCCGGACACCGCCGTGCCGATGTCGATGATCTCGCTCGACGGCTCGACCACGCCGGAACCAGCCACTCGCGGCGCATTGGCTAGCTGCCCCTCGGCCCGGGCCGGAGTTTCGGCCGGCTCGGCGATGGTCCGGTCGGGCTGGCCGCGAGCGATCAGGATGACCGAAACGATGATCCCGACCACCGCCACCAGCGGCAGCAGAAGCCGTGAGAAGCTCGGTCGTTTCAGGGAGAGGGGCATTGGGTTCAGGCCTCGTGGCTCGGCACCGTCGTGCCGTCGTGCGTGATCCGGCCGTCCTCCATGACGAGGATCCGGTCGGCGAGATCGAAGATGCGGTTGTCGTGAGTGACGATGATGACCGAGCGATCTGGCTTTACCGCCACTTCGCGAAGCAGGCTCATGACGGTGCGGCCGCTCTTCGCGTCGAGCGCGGCGGTGGGCTCGTCGCAGACCACCAGCCGCGGCTCATGGACCAGCGCCCGGGCGATGGCGACGCGTTGCTGCTGCCCGCCCGACAGCTGGCTCGGCAGCTTGGCGCCCTGGTCGCCGATCCCGAGCCTTTCCAGCATCGCCTGGGCCCGCTCGGTCGCTTCCGCGCGCGGGGTCCCGCCGGCGATCAGCGGAACGGCGGCATTGCTGGCGGCATCGATGGTCGGGATGAGGTTATACTGCTGGAAGATGAAGCCGATGGTCGACAAGCGGAACTCGACCAGCTTGCGGTCGGTGAGCGAGTAAAGGTCGGTCCCGAACACCTCCACCTCGCCCTCGGTCGGGTAGAGGATCCCGGCGATGATCGAGATGAGGGTGGTCTTGCCCGACCCCGACTCCCCGACGAGATAGGTGAGCTCGCCGCTGCGCACCTCGAGATCAATGCCGTGGAGCACGCGCAGCACCTGCCCGCCCGCAGCGAAGTCGCGGGAGACCTGCTGCACGCGGATCGCCGCCGGGTCGGCCATGGCGGGGGCCACAGAAGGCGCCGCTGCACTCAACGAAAGACGCTCGCCGGCTCGGTCCGGAGCACGGTCCGAAGCGCGATCCAGCCGGTGAGCGCCAGGATCAGCACCACGCCCAAAAGGGTCATGGTCGGGATCTGCCAGGGAATGTAGAAGCCCTTGAACGCGCCGCCCGAGGCTGCGCCGATGGCGATGAACAGGGCCGCCATGAGGAGCCCGAGGCCGTAGCCGATGAGCCCGACCAGCGCCGCCTGCGCCGCCACCATGCGGGTGATGCGGCCATTGTGGACCCCGATCGCCTTCAGCGCGCCGAACTGCTTGACGTTGTCGCGGATAAACAGGCTGAAGGTCAGGCCGACGATAGCAATCCCGACGATGAAGCCCAGCGCCACCGTGATCCCGAAGTTGATCGGAATTCCGGTATTCTCGATGATGAAGTTGATTCCGTCGTCGGCGAACTGGTCGCGGGTGCGGACGCGGAGGCCCGTCTCGGTCGCGATCCGCCGTGCGAGCACCTCCGGGTCGACCCCGGGCGCGGCCTTGGCGAGGACGAAGCTCAGCCGGTTGCGGCTGCCCGGCACATAGTTCAGCGCTTCGCTGTAGCGGGTGTAGAGCACCACCTGGGCGGTAAAGCTCGGCACCACGTCGACCACGCCGCGTACGATCGCCCGCTGGTCGTTAAGCTCGAGTCGCCGGCCTACGGGATCGACTCCGGTGAAGAGCTTCTCGGCGCCAACATCGTCGATGAACACCGCGTCCGGGCTGGCGAGATCCTGCGGACGCCCGCTGGCGAAGCGTTCGGGCAGGCCGATCAGCGTCGCATCGTCGACCCCGACGATCGACACGCCTTCAAGATCGCCCGATGGCGTCCGTACCGCCGCCACGCTGCGCAGGTGCGGGACCGCCCAGGCCACCCCTTCCACCGAGCGTACCTTGTCGAGCGCGGTCGCGGGCATGGGAAAGACCACGTCGGGCGTGCGGCTGACCGGGTCCATCACCCACAGGTCGACCGTCTGGATATTGTAGACCGCCGTCGCCCCGCGCCCGAGCAGATTGACGAAGATGGTCAGCTGCTGGGTGATGAGCAGGGTCGAGAAGGCGATCCCGAAGACGAGGCCGAGGAACTTCATCCGGTCGCCGGTCAGCATGCGGAGGGCGATCCAGGTCATGCGCGAGTCCCAATCCACCCCTGGCTTGCCGAAAACGCGACCGGCGCCCATAGTGAACGCAGTCGTTTAACTGAACGGAAGTGTTCAGATTGTCAATCGCCCCCTTGGCCTCGCGCGGCCGCCAGCCCGATCTTGCCAAGCGTGCGGCGATCCTGGCTGCGGCCACCGCGGAGTTCTTCGAACGCGGTTATGAGGCGGCGCGGATCGAGACCATCGCGACCAAAGCTGGGGTCAGCAAGGTCACCGTCTACAAGCATTTCCGGACCAAGCCCGCGCTGTTCACCGCCGCTATCGAGCAGGAATGCGAGAAGCTGCGCGGCCTGCTCCTGTTCGACGAAGGGCAGGCACCGCTCAAGGAACGGCTCGCCGCCTTCGGCCATGCCATGCTCGCCTTCCTGTCCCGGCCCGAGATGGTCCGCTTCGAGCAGCGCATCGCCGCCGAGACGCAGAAACACCCCGAGCTTGGCCTCTGCTTTCTCGACGCCGGGCCGCACCGGATGCTGAAGGCGCTGGCCGGCCTGCTCGACCGCGCCCGCGTTCGCGGCGAGCTCAACGCGCTCGACCCGATGCTCGCCGCCGAGCAATATGCCTCGCTGGTCAAGGGCATGGCCGACATGGACCGCCGCTTCGGCCGCCCCCTCGACCGCGCCGCCACCAATCGCCGTATCGACGCGGCCGTAGCCCTCTTCCTCAAGGGCTACGGCCGCTGACGACTGTCACTTACGACCCGTCACCCCGGCCCTGAGGCGGGGTCCTGCTTCTTCCTTCGAGCAAAGAGAGCGGGATGCCGGGCCAAGCCCGGCATGACGGCACTGAGGTCTACGCCTCCTCGCCCTGACGCTCCTCCGCCCGCGCTTCGATCCGGTCGTGCTGGGGCTGGGCTGAGCCGCCGATCTCGATCCGGCGGGGCTTCATCGCCTCGGGGATCTCGCGGCGGAGCGTGATCGCCAGCATCCCGTCGGCAAGCTCCGCGCCCGTCACGTGGATGTGGTCGGCAAGCGCGAAGCGCCGCTCGAAGCTGCGGGTGGCAATCCCGCGGTGGATGAACTTGTCGCTCTTCTCCTCGGCCTTGGCGCCGCGGATGATGAGCACATTCTGGTGGCTGGTGATCTCGATCTCGTCGCGGCGGAAGCCCGCCACTGCGATCTCGATCCGGTAGTCATGCTCGCCCTCGCGGATGAGGTCGAAGGGCGGGTAGTTCTCTCCGCTCGCCGCGCTACTCTCGAGCATGTCGAACAGCCGGTCGAAGCCGACCGCGGAGCGGCGGAAAGGGGCGAAATCGAACGCAGTGCGCATAAGTCGTGTCCTCCTTCATCTGAAGCAAGGCGGACCGAAGGACCTCCCCACGGTCCGTCACCGGGCCCGAAAGGCACCCGGCAGTGGCCATGTGGTAAATATGTCACTGAGTTCAAGAGGCCGTGGCGCAGGCCCGATCGCCTGCTAGAAGCAGGAACAAATGACGGACCTCTTCGGCGCGCCTTCCTCCCCTCAGCCCTCCAGCGACAGCTACGACGCCAGCGCGATCGAGGTGCTGGAAGGGCTTGAACCCGTCCGCCGGCGCCCCGGCATGTACATCGGCGGCACCGACGAGCGCGCGCTTCACCACCTCGCCGCCGAGGTCATCGACAATGCGATGGACGAGGCGGTCGCAGGCTACGCCACCCGGATCGAGATCACGCTTCACCCCGGCAACCGCCTGACCGTTACCGACAACGGCCGTGGCATCCCGGTCGACCCGCACCCGAAGTATCCCGGCAAGTCGGCGCTGGAGGTGATCCTCTGCACCCTCCACTCGGGCGGCAAGTTCGAGGGCAAGGCGTACAGCACCTCGGGCGGCCTCCACGGCGTCGGCATCAGCGTCGTCAATGCCCTTTCCACCGAGACGGTGGTCGAGGTCGCCCGCGACAAGAAGCTCTACCGCCAGCGCTTCGCCAAGGGCCATCCGCTCGGCCCCCTGGAGGAGGTCGGCGCCGCCCCCAACCGCCGCGGCACTTCCGTCAGCTTCGCGCCCGACGCGGAGATCTTCGGCGCCGGCAACGACTTCCTGCCCGCCCGTCTCTTTCAGCTTGCGCGCTCCAAGGCGTTCCTCTTCGCCGGAGTCGAGATCCGCTGGCGCTGCGATCCCTCGCTGGTCACCGAGGGCGTTCCCGACAGCGCCACCATCCAGTTCGCCAATGGCCTGGGCGATGCGCTTGCCGAACAGCTTGCCGACCGCCCGACCCTCACCAACCAGCCCTTTACCGGCGCCCAGGACTTTCCCGACGGGCAAGGGCGCGTCGAGTGGGCCGTCGCCTGGCCGGTCTGGTCCGACGGCTTCACCGCTTTCTATTGCAACACCATCCCCACGCCCGACGGCGGCACCCACGAAGCGGGGCTTCGTGCCGCGCTCCTCAAGGGCATCCGCGCGTTCGGCGAGCTCGTCGGCAACCGCAAGGCCAAGGACATTACCGCCGACGACATCATGAACGGCTGCGAGGCGTATCTTTCCGTCTTCATCCGCAATCCGCACTTCCAGAGCCAGACCAAGGACCGCCTGACCAGCCTGGAGGCGGCGCGCTTCGTCGAGGCGGCCGTGCGCGACCATGTCGACCATTATCTCGCCGACAATATGGACCGCGGCCGCGCCCTGCTCGGCGCCATCCTCGAGCGGATGGAGGAGCGCCTCAAGCGCCGCGCCGAGCGCGAGGTCAAGCGCAAGACCGCCACCAGCGCCCGCAAGCTCCGCCTGCCCGGCAAGCTCACCGACTGCGCTTCCGACGATCCGCAAGGCACCGAGCTCTTCATCGTCGAGGGCGACAGCGCCGGCGGCTCCGCCAAGCAGGCCCGCGACCGCAAGACCCAGGCCATCCTCCCCATTCGCGGCAAGATCCTGAACGTCGCCTCCGCCACGCAAGACAAGATCCGCGCCAACCAGGAAGTCGCCGACCTCCAGCTGGCCCTCGGCTGCG
>ERZ1066120.1759-NODE-1759-length-11429-cov-7.325303_pt1 | contig 11429 bp, 9 predicted proteins | sample MGYA00382767_ERZ1066120 | MGnify/ENA primary metagenome ERZ1066120 (study PRJEB33369, sample SAMEA5778350) | biofilm metagenome | biome: Industrial cooling water; feature: Water cooling tower basin; material: Biofilm | place: United Arab Emirates | collected... | reverse complement strand
AAAATCAAAAACAATTTTCAAATTTTCTAATTCAAAAGGAGTTTTATGAAAGCACTTTGTTTCACCGTGTTACTTACTCTAACGCTCGGCTTCGCGCAGAAGGTTCCAAATTTTCTTTACATCACCACACCGATTCTCGAGCCTGATACTGCTCTTATGGGTGTGCTCGACGAAGACGACGGACAAAACTTAAAAGATGGCTCACGCCTCGAGGTCATTCAAGGAAGGTACATGCAAGGGGACGTTCTCGAGTTCACCCTGACCTCACAGTTTGATGGCTACTTGACTGTTTACGGGCCAGACAAAACCATTGTCGCGTCTAACGACGACACGACTTCGGACGGCTCTAACTACGTCTCGAGCGTTGCCGTCGAAATTCCCGAAACGGGGCGGTATGTTTTTATCGTAAGTGGTTACAACGAGGATGCCCTTGGTGATTACGAACTGTCATCACGAACACTCGAGCTTGCCGCAGGAGGCCCGATTACTCTCCCGACTGAACTGAGTGGCGTTTTGTCACTCGAGGACGACATCGCTGAATTCAATGGTGGTGAAGTTGTTGGCAGCTTAGGTGAACTCAATTATGACAGCTACACGTTTGAACTTTCTGAAGTTGCTACCGTGCGGATTGATGTCAGCTCACAGGTTCTCGATACCATCGTCCAACTTTTAGATGCTGACGGCAACGTGATTGCTTTCAATGATGACCAGACCTCTGAAGATAACTTGGATACACCTGACGTGGATGAAAGCCTAGACAGTTCGCTCGAGGCGGCCCTGGAAATAGACTTAGAGCCTGGCTCCTACGAAATAAGAGTCACGGCTTACACGCTCGGGTTTTATGGTTTATCTATAGTCGCAGAGTAAAAAATTAGAATCCTATTTTAAGGAAACGCCTGTGCCGCATCCCATACAATAGTCTGTCCGTCGTAAGTTCCTGTTAGCTCCACCCAACCTGTGGGCACGTTTGTTGTAGGCGGTGTGAGACCCGCAGGCAGTGAGCGGTACTGCGAACCATCAAAATAAGCAACAAGTCTTACTTGTTCGCTAGAAGTGAGGCGCGTATCTATCCCAGAGGTTTTCGTCCAAACCTCGACGTTGCCTTTAGCACGAACACCCACCAGACTTGCAGGGCCGCGAAAATACGACCAGGCTTCGTCCTCTAAAATAGTGATGTCTTCGGCGACAAACGAATTCCCTTGCCAGTAGCCATACGCCTCGAACCACACGCCTGTAGAGAGAACCTCGAGCCAAGGTGACGTGCTCTCGAGGCGTGTGCCACCCATGAGGACACTCTTGCCGTCACTGGCACTGACTGCACCAACATAGTAGCGGTGTTCATAATCATCATCTTTGTCCTTATCCAAGTTGTCTTTTTGCGCATCATTGTCGTTCCCCTTACCCGAATTGCCGTCGTCGTTATCCTCGTCATCTGAATTATCATTACCGTCATCATCACCATTGCCATTTCCGCTATTGTCATCGTTGTCATCCTTACCTGAGCCATTATCGCCGTCGTCTCCTTCGCTGCCACCATCATCTGAATCTGTATCATCGTCCTCAGCGTCGTTATTACCACTGCCCGAATCACTATCGTCGTCATCGTCACTCCCACTGTTACCACCGTTACTACTACCAGAGTTATCATCGTTATCGCTGTCATCGTCTGAGTCACCACCAGAGCCAGAATCGTCCCCATCACGCGAGTCGTCATCGTCGTCTTTGTCGTCTCTTTTGTCAGCATCTTTTCCATTCGCCTTCTGAACTCCTTGAGTAACAGTGTCTCCAAAAGCGAGGGCAGTCGCAGTTTGCGCCTTACTCGAGAGTAAGCAAACAAAACAAAAGAGAATTGTTATTTTTCTAAGCATGGCTCAACTCTTTCGCAGTTTTGAGTTCGTGGAGAATTGCCTTGGGCAATGTGACGATTGCCTCGAGACCAGGGTGACTGTTACGCACTGAAAGAGTTCCTCTAAGCGAGGTGACAATATGTTTGACGAGCGCGAGACCCAACCCCAAACCACCTTTGCGTTTATCCACACGGAAAAACGGGTCAATGAGTTTTTCCAACACCTCATTGGGAACACCAGGACCATAGTCACGCACGGTGAGTCGCGCTTCACTTGGGGCTTCCTCGAGCCTCACTTCTACGCTACCTGCACTGTATTTAAGCGCGTTGTGCATGAGGTTGGAAATGATCTGTCTCAGCAAATCTTCGCGCCCTAAAACAACAGGTGAAGCGACTTGCTGAAAATGCACTCGGGCCTGCTCTACCCCACATAGACTGCTAATGACTTGCTTCACGACGTTCTCGAGCATCACAGGCTCTGGCGTAAGCTGCGGGGAGCGCGTGAGCGTGAGGAGTCCAGACAGAATTCCTTCCGTGCGCTTCATGGTGTCCTCGAGTTGAGGATAGGCTTCTTCAGGTGAGGTGATGCCCCTTTGCATTCCTTCAACGAGGACGCGCATGTTGGCAAGTGGGGTACGCAGTTCGTGCGAGGCGTAGCGCGTAAAACTGCGCTCCCGCTCGATAAAGGCTTGTAAGGAACTTGTCATACGGTTAAAACTCTCGGCGAGTTGACTAAGTTCATCATCGCCTTCGGGCACGGCGATAGGTTCAGGAATCGCTTGCGAAGAAAGCTGCTGCGTGGCGCGTTGTAAATCCTTAATCGGGCGCATGAAAATACGTTGCAGCAAAAAAGCAAAAAGCACGGCAAGCCCTAAGGCGACGGGCAGAGCCGCAAACCCCGTCCGCAAGTACGACTTTAATGCACTCTGGTTTTCGTTGGTATTAAAGGCGACCTCGAGCGTGTAGCCATTGTCCAAGGCTTGGTTTATGTAAAGCCAACCCGTTAAATTCTGTGGGAACTTACCTCCGACCTCGAGCGGAGGTTCGTTGACACGGAGCACACGAAACCGTGAGGTGCTGTATTCGCTAAAAACAGCCGTCGTGCTGTCAGTAGGAATAAGCCTCGGACGTTCACCCGAAACATCTACCGAAGCGAGGGCGGCTTGTTTATACGAGTTGGAACTGTCTGCGATAATACTGTCCAGAGACCGCTTAAAGGTGACGTATCCCAAAAAGCCGTAAACAGTAGCCGTCAGCAGCACCGACAAACCCACACCTAAAAAGAGCCGCCACCGAAAACTCATACGCCCAACCTGTAGCCGCCAGAAGCAGTGGCGACAACACTCTCACCGAGTTTCTGGCGGAGATAATGAACGTAAACACGCACCACACGGTTGCCAGAATCGGCATCGGGAAAAAGTTTATCTAAGAGTTCGTCTGCGCTGTAAATCCGCTCGGGGTTGAGGGCGAAATGCTCGAGCAACGCAAACTCTCTCTCCGAAAGTGTGACATCCTTAGCTTCCCAGCGAACACTGCGCTTGCGAAAATCTAACTCGAGCGGTCCACGCTTCAAAACGTTCTGTTTGGTTTGTGCCTCGCGCCGCAAAAGGGACCGTACTCTTGCCAAAAATTCATCTAAGCTATACGGCTTTACCAAATAATCATCGCCACCAATGTCCAAGCCAGCGATGCGGTCTTCTACGGTATCTCGAGCACTAACAAACAAGATGGGAGCTGTCGTTCCCGTGTCGCGGAGGGTTTGGGCGAAGGTGAACCCAGCGTCTTCGCCTTCAGGAAGCATGACATCGAGGGCGATAAGGTCTACGTCGTGCTCGAGTAAAAACTCCCAGGCCTTGTCTACCGAATCTGCCCACAACGCCCCGTACCCCTCGTGAAGTAAAAGTTTCTCGAGGGTTCGTCCTAAAATGGCTTCATCTTCGACGACGAGGATTTTCATAAAAATACTTTAGCAGAGGGCGAGGGCAACGGCTAAATATCAACAAAGCCATTGACCTCGCTTGCCTCTAGCGAAGTTTGACCTGCCTAGCAATCAGTATGTCTGCCTGTTTCACGCCTTCGACCTTGACGAGCGAGAGCGTGCGGTCTGTACCCCAGAATTCACTTGACGAGATAGTGTCATTCGCGGCATTTTTATACTCGGTGCTACTTTGCACAGTTACTTTGGTTGAACCCAGCATGAACGAATTGGCAACGGTATCAAAGCTGCTGACTGTAGCAGTGATTTCATGCTCGCCGTTATTACCACCATTATCATCTCCGCCATTGTCGTCACCGCCGTTGTCGTCATTATCGCTATCGTCCCACTTGCCCTCGAAGTTCACTTCTCTCGCCACGAGGACTGAAGTTGCACTGTCAATTTTGCCTTCGACTTCGACCCAGCCATCTTCTGAAAGACTGCCTTTGACTTCTGCGTTGCTGTAATCTACTTCAAACTCGAGAATCGTAAAGGTTTTTGCGCTCGTATCCAAGTCCGAGATGATGCCCTCGAGTTCAATCTTGCCTGCCTTGCTCCCGCCGCCATTATCATCGCTGCTGTCACCCGTGCGAACACGCTCGGCGTTGATGGTCAAACCGTCACGTGTCCCTTTGATACGCAGCATTGCGCCGTCTACCAAGTTGCCCCGCAACTCAGCACTGGCAAAATTCACCGTGTGCGTACCGAGGCCATAAGTAAAAGTTTTTGCAGTCGTGTCCACATCACGAATTTTGAGACACAGTTCGACTTTGTTTACATTATCTTCAACTTTCCGCATGATGCGTGTGGCCAAAATGCTGTCGTCATTACGCGGTACGCCGTAGACCTCGAGGTAATCCCCAACTTGAATATCTGCAAGACTAATCGTGGTCAATGTGCCGTCTCTCGCACGGTCAACGACGAGTGTACTGCTGTCTGTATTCACTTGCACTCCGACGGCCTCGAGGCTGTTTGCACCCACTACACCGACTTGACCTTTGACCCTCGTATTGGCATCTACACTGTCTGCACTAAAGGAATCATCACTGCTTTGGCCCCTGACCCCGAGTTCCATGCCAGGCTGCAATACAGAAACCGTAGCAGGCTCTTCGTCAAGCCTGATGGTCGCTTTAGAAACATCGAGGCGTTGACCGTTGAGTGTCAGGTTGCTACCCGAACCGCCTAGAATCCCGATAAACTGAGCTTCTCGGGGCAGTGTATTTGCCACCGAAGAGCACGACGACAACACCACCATTAAAACTGACAACAGACTTACGCTTGCAATTTTGAAAAATTTCATGACCTACCTCCGAAAAAGATTTCTTGCTTTTTCAAAGGTAAAGCGGAACGGTTAGTAAAACGTTAGCGGGAAGAGGGGCGCGGGGTTTGGATCTTTGGGTTTTACCCTAAACCCCGTACCCTTCCTTATCGTGCTAAAAATCACTTAGTTGTCATGCACACAATTTTTTACTATAGCTCTTTTTGTAGGCGTTGGCTAGTAAATAGATGCTAGTCATTTCAAGGGGGAAGGGTGTATCTTTAATGGCGAAGGAGGCAATACCTATCGAAACAGAAACTTCACACTCCTTTCGTAACAGCTCTTAGCCACCTATAGGCTTTAACCGAGTATCCGCCAAGCGCAGCAAGGAAATAAATAAGGCGCACGGGGAACCGACCAAGCACACACCAAGGCAAGAGCTGTTACCTTTTTGTATAGCCTGTGTCAGAACACGGCAATTTTTGAAATGACTTTCATAGTTGGCACGAGGTGGTCCGTAAAACGCACCCTACACGTCTTCAAAAAGTTTTATTGTGTACTGAAATAGCCAATAGAATTTTCAACTCTAACACGATCTTAGATACCTAACTTACTTCGCTTTTTGCGGAGTTTTTCACTTTTGAGCACCTTCAGAATGTTTAAGGCAAACGTCACAGCGCAAAAAAAACCCTCTAGGTAGACTGAGCACTAACGCAAGCGGCGTAGCAGTTTTCGTCTCATACTTTTTCTCACGACTAGCTTCCCGAGTTGCTCACAGCTCGAGCCTTCGCTTATGCAAACAGCCTCGAGCTTTACCCTGAGCGTGCCAAAGGGGAAAGGGTCATGATGAAGCATCTAGGGTTTAGTGCTGCCACCGCGGGTTTTACCAGCACCGAAGAAGCCTTCCGTTTTGCCTCTGAGCTAGGCTTTGACTTCATCGAACTCAACTACGACACCTGCGACTTTCTCCCCACCGCGCAACCCGCCAAAAGCGTCAATGAACTCGTCAGGCATACAGGAATTTTTGTCACCGTTCATTTGCCGTTTGTCGACACGAACATTGCCTCGCTCATGCCCACCATCCGCAGGGCTTCCGTCGAACAAACCTTGCGAGGTCTCGAGTACGCCCACGCCGTCAACGCGAGTTGCGCCGTGCTGCACACGGGCAAAATCTTTATCTATCAGCCTGTTCCATTTACGACTGCCTACGACGCTTTGCACCTATCTCTAGCCGAACTCGAAAGCAGCGTCCCGATTGCCCTCGAGAACCTAGCCCTCTACCCCGACGGCTTAGTGCGCGAACCTGAAATGCTGAGGGATTTTACAATGGCCGCAGGGTTGCACAACTGCCTAGACTTTGGGCACGCCCATATCGAAACCTGGCAAAGCTGGCGCGACGAGAGTGTGCGCGGTGAAGACCTGATTCAGAAATATATTGATGTTCTGGGAAGGGGTATTCTCCACTTACACCTTTGCAACAACAATGGCAAAGACGACCTTCACACCGCCACCGACAAAGGCACGATTCCTTTTGAAAGATATGCAAGTTTTCTAGGGGACTTTACAGGAACGGTGTGCCTCGAGATCGCTGGGGGTCAAGAGCAGGTGCGCCGCAGTGCCGAGCATATTCGCTCACTCGTAGCTGTTCCGATTTAGACCCTTCCGCCCTCCAATAAATCTTCGCCTTTATTCCTTAAAAGAAGTTCACTCTTATTCACTCAGTCCTGAATTTCTGCCAGTCAGGTTCATTTTCAAAAATCCACCGATAATAGTCTTTTCCTTGTAATTCTGTTGCCGCTTCTTCATCCACAATAATTTTACAGTTGCCATGAAGTTGCAACGCAGTTGCACTTATCATCGCTGTGATAGGACCCTCTGTAGCTTTAGCAAGAATGCTTGCTTTTTTCTTTCCTGTCACCACCATCAAAATTTCTCTCGCTTCTAAAATGGTTCCCACACCCATCGTTAAGGCTTGCTTGGGAACTTTGTCGGCACCGCCAAAAAACCCTGCGTTTTGTTGCAGCGTGATGGGAGCCAGGGCTTTGTCTCTCGTGCGGGACATCAGTGCAGAGAGCGGTTCGTTAAAGCCGATATGACCCGTCTCGCCTAAACCCAACAATTGCAAGTCAATACCACCCGCTTCGGCAATCGCCGTTTCGTAACGACGGGCTTCCGCTTTGAGGTCAGGGGCTACGCCGTTAGGCAAATGGGTGTTCGTGGGGCTGATATTTACGTGGTCAAACAAATACTGACGCATATAGTAATGATACGAACGCTGGTCATCAGAACCTAAGCCCACGTATTCATCGAGATTAAAGGTGCGGCATCCTGAAAAGTCTAAGCCTTCGTGATGCAACGCTACGAGACGTTGATAAATACTTTCCACTGTGCGCCCCGTCGCGCAGCCCAGCACCAGGTTAGGTTTATTTGTTAGGCGAGTAGCGATGAGGCGTGCCGCGAGCGTTGCGGCAGCCAGGGCAGTTGGTTGAATAATGATTTCCACAACTCGTAGTTTACCTGCTCGAGCACGTCTACTAGAACGCCGCGTTCAGCGAGATAGCATCATGAAGCCGTGACGATATTATTCGAGGCTGCCCACTGCTTCAAATCAACCCCGCCAATTGCCGCCGACATGAGTTCAGGAAATAACTCTGGCGTACACGCGAATGACGGCACACCGATTTCAGTCAGTTCTGTCGCCAGTGAGCGGTTAAATTTTGGAGCACCCCCGTCATCGAGGGCGAGGAGAACAACAACGGTCACGCCATTTTCTACGAGCGAAGCAACCCGGCGCACCATCACGTCTTTGTTGCCACCCTCAAAAAGGTCAGAAACAAGAACGAGCACGGTGTCTCTGGGTCTAGTGACAAGCCCCTGACAATATGCTAAGGCACGCTCGATGTTCGTGCCCCCTTGCAAATTCACACCAAAAAGCAAATCCACAGGGTCTTCGATTTTCCCTGTCATGTCAACAATTTTTGTATCAAATAAAATTAAACGTGTAGAAAGTGCAGGCACCGAAGCCATAACCGCACCAAAGATGCTCGAGTAAACAATTGACCTCGCCATCGAACCGCTTTGGTCTATACAGAGAATGACATCGTGCAGTGAAGAACGCTCACGCCCGTAACCAATAAGCGTTTCTGGAATCACCGTTTGATAATCAGGTTGGTAATGTTTGAGATTGGCTTTCACCGTGTGAAGCCAGTTGATGTCTTTTTGCTTGCGCGGTTTGCGTGTGCGAACAGAACGGTTGAGTGCTCCTTGAAGGGCCTGAAGTAAGGGGTACTCGAGCCTCTTCTTGAGTTCTTCGACAACTCGGGCAACGACTTGACGGGCAGTTTCCCTTGTTTGTGCAGGAATAAGTTTACTGAGCGTTATCAATTTTGTCACGAGGTGAATATCTGGTTCTATTTCAGCTAAGGCTTCAGGGCTTTCTAAAATCTTTTGCAACTTTAGTTTTTTAAGCGCGTCCTGCTGTAAAAGCTGCGCGACAGATGAAGGAAAATACTTGCGAATATCACCAAGCCAACGTGCCACGTCAGGGGCAGAGTCACCACTGCCCCCCAAATCACCTTCACCGTAAAGTGACTCGAGCGTTTCATCTATGGCTTGGTCTTGTTCAGAAAGTTGCTGCTCTTGACTTTCACCTTGACCTTCACTCTCTCCTGACTGTTCTTCGCTTTGTGAAGGTTCACCTTGTGACTCTCCTTGCTGACTTTGCTGCTCTTGCTGTTCTTGTTTACCCAAAATCAACCGCCAACGGCGTTCGCGCTCTTGCTGCATGTTTGAATAAATCATAATTTGACTCCTAACAATTGCATCACGAGAGGTAGAACTTTTTCGGCTTGTTGATGATTAAATTCTATAGGAACAACAGAAGGTTCAGTGACTTCACCATGTTTGACACGCTCTGATACTTGCTGGCGTATGTTTTCGTTGAAACCTGAGAACGTCCTTCTAAGCAAGGGTAAAATTTCTAAAAACTGGTCACCATTCACACTTTCAACCCACGCATCAATGAGTTGCCATAAAACTCTATCGTGAATCAGCAAAAGTCCACTGCCTTTGAGAAAACCCTCGAGCCAAAACGCTGTTTGTAAAAGTTCTTCGACTGTGCGGGTAGCAACAGGGCTTAAAACCATGGCGCGTTCCAAACGCTGCATCGTGTCAGCAGGGGTAAATAGTTTGGACTCGAGCAGAAGTCTACAACTGCGCCCCGCGAGCAGTCCGTGAATATTCAGCATGTCGGCCAGGGTCTTCAACACCTGTTGCCAGTTTTCGCGGTGCATTTTATTTTGCAAGGTCGTGATGACATTTTGCATGGCGTTGACACGCTCGAGCATCTCGCTCGCCGCTTCATTATTCATTGAAGCACATGTCACAGGTAGCCCAACACAGATTCTCGTGACAAGTCCGTCTACCACGTGTTGCAACATGGTTTTGTCTGTCTGGCGAACGCTGCCATAACGCAACACGCGCACGAGCGGTTGCAGGGCATCAATCATGTGCTGAATGTCATGACTTGAAGCAGCTTCCTCTTCAATGCGCTTCATCACGTCGGGTAAAACTTCTGTAACATCCGCTAAAATAACGCTGTCTAAAAGCTGTGTGAGGCTTGCCAAAGTCTTTGCTTGTTGTGCTGAATCTTTAGCGTATTCTGTCGTTGCGTCAGCAACAGTGTTTCCCCAAACATTTGCTTCAATGACGCGCAAGGTGAATTCGGGCATCCATTGTATATTCCACACCTCGCGGTAGGTGCCGCCTTTACCGCGCACGGGCATGACCTGACCCCAAGGAATGTTGAGCAAACGCAGGCGGTGTAATAAGTGACTGCGTTCCAAATGTGTTTCGTTTCGCACATCTAAAGTTAAAGTGTTTTTGGAAAGCTCGGGACGAAGGTTCAACCTTTGCTGTTTATCACGCAAATCACGCTGAAGTGGAACCATCGGACTATCGGCGGGTGTATGACCAAAGCGTTCACCGACAATGAGTTTTGTTTGAATGAGTTGCATCGGCATGGCATCGCCAAAACACATGACTGTTTGTGTTGCTTCAGAAAGTTCAGTAAGTCCTGGAGCAGATAAATTACGAATTGCTGCAAGAGATTCTGCTAAACGTACCGTCTCGATGATATGCGCTGACGAGGTATCGAATCCTTCGTTGCGAAGAAGTTTTGATACACCCGTTAGCCACTGGACGCTACTGTTCTCTGAATCTTTTGTCTCCCACACGTGGTGATACCAACCAGGCGAATGAATTCCTGCCCCGTAGCCCTTCCAGGAAGCGAGACGGCTGTAACTCCAAGGCACCCAAGCACTTTCAACATTTGTTGTTGGTAGCAAAGCAATGAGCGAAGCATCAAGGCTCGAGTCATACTTTTCAACTTGCAACGCTGGACTATGCCAAGCTCCACAAATCACGGCGATGTTTTTGAAACCCTCTCGCTTTGCCCTACGAATTATTTCACGCATGTGAGCTTCACGGGCTTCTGCTAAACGCTCACCCTCTTTTTCTTCACGACTCATTTTAGGTAAATGCGCTTCATGGTTTTTTGCTGCTTCGTCACGCAAGGCAACCATCATCTCAAACACACCCGCAAATAACTCATTATCATCTTGACGTTGCTCAACCAGTGCGTTCCAATACCCCTCGTAATGTTTGTAACCTGCTGCTTTCGCTAGCGTCTCCATCACAGAGCCGTCAGGCATGGCGAGTTTTGTTTCAGAGGCGAGGATATAGCCTTGCGGTAAATCCATAAACCGCACGGGAATATTTTGATTGAGTGCATACTGAATGCCTTGCCACTCAGGAGAAAACACGGCGAAAGGAAAAAAACCAGCGCGTTTTGGGTTGTCAGGGCGGTAAATCAAGAGTGCTACTGGAGGGTTCATCTCCTCGTGTGCTAGCCAAGGCAACATGTCTGTCGCGTCAGCAGGGCCTTCGACCAAAACAATGTCTGGCTCCAGGTCTTGCAACGCCTTCAATAAACTTCGCGCCGAACCTGGTCCGTGATGGCGAATGCCGAAGAGATGAATCATTGATTTTCCTCGTCAGTTGACCAGTTTTTTGGATTGTGCTGGATATATTCACGAATGCGGTTGCAATCCTCTTCACCGCGAACAATATGTTCGTAATAATTGGGTTGCCAAACAGGGGCTTGAGGTGTTTCTCGCAAACTATTAATTTGTTTTGTGGTTGCACCTTTATAACCACGAACAATTGCCCCGATAGTCTGTGATGGCGAATGAATTGTAGGGGCGTATTGCAATACGCCCCTACAAGCACCTTGCTGTTTACGGGTTTCTTTACGTGATTTAATGCACAACAAAAAATGTACGTGGTTGGGC
>ERZ1066120.1757-NODE-1757-length-11443-cov-6.398665_pt1 | contig 11443 bp, 12 predicted proteins | sample MGYA00382767_ERZ1066120 | MGnify/ENA primary metagenome ERZ1066120 (study PRJEB33369, sample SAMEA5778350) | biofilm metagenome | biome: Industrial cooling water; feature: Water cooling tower basin; material: Biofilm | place: United Arab Emirates | collected... | reverse complement strand
CATCAAAAGACAAAGCAGGCTTTGATTTGAAAGCTTTTGTACTCGAGCACTTTACCTTGCCTAAGCCTGCCGAGTCTCAAAGTGATTCACCTTTAGACGTAAGCTCTTTAGAAAGCTACATCAACAGCTTGTGGCCACGTTTGACGCGCACACCTCACCACACAGAAACTAACAGTACGCTCATTTCCTTAACGCACGACTACCTCGTCCCAGGCGGACGCTTCAACGAAATTTATTACTGGGACAGTTACTTTACAATGCTGGGCTTAGTGCGGGCAGGAAGGCTCGAGCTGGTTGAGAGTATGGTCAAAAACTTCGTTCATTTGCAAGAGACCGTCGGCCTTCTTCCCAACGGCAACCGTTACTACTATGCCAGGCGCAGCCAGCCGCCTGTTTTATATCTCATGCTCGAGTTGCTGTGGCGTGAAAACTATCAGCGTCAAGAAAACGGTTTGAAAAACGTGATGCCTTATGTAGAAGCCCTCGAGCGAGAGCACGCTTTCTGGATGCAGAGCGAGCGAACAAAAACCGTTGACGGCTACGATTTGAACCACTACTGGGGTGGGGCCACCTGGCCGCGCCAAGAATCTTTTTACGAAGATTACACGCTGGCACGAAGCTCTAAAAATCCTGAAGCACTTTATCGTCACTTACATGCAGGAGCAGAATCGGGTTGGGATTTTTCCTCGCGCTGGTTTGCCGACCCGCAGGATTTAGCGACCATTCAAACCACAGATATTTTACCCGTTGATTTGAATTCACTTTTGTACGGACTCGAGTCCACCCTTGCCAAGTTCTACGAGTTAGCAGGCGACACGCGCAAGCACAAACAGTTCACTGCCTACGCCGCCACGCGGGGCGAAGCCATACAAAAGATTTTTTGGAATGACGAAGAAAACTTTTTCTTTGACTACAATTACAAAGAAGCGCGTCAAACGGCGATTGTTTCAGCCGCAGGGATTGTTCCTCTTTTTGTAAAAGCCGCCTCAGTAGAACAAGCAGCTAAAGTGGACAAGGGTTCATTTACAAAGCTGCTGGCTCGAGGTGGTATCTTGTCAACAACGGTGCAAAATCAGCAGCAGTGGGACAGCCCGAACGGCTGGGCCCCGCTCCAGTGGTTCGCGGTGCAGGGTTTCAGAAACTACAACCTGCCGCAGCATCAACTTATTACAGAGCGTTGGTTGAGCATGATTCAACAACGGTTTGCCCACGATAAAAAATTGCTCGAGAAATATGATGTCGTGAACATAAACCAACACGCGGGCGGCGGCGAATACGGTGTGCAAGAAGGCTTTGGCTGGACGAACGGCGTGACGCTCGAGTTTCTAAAAACGACAGGCTGATATGCTAAACTCCGTTTATGAAAACTTTGGAGTTCCCTGTAAGAGTAGTCAAAGACGGAGAGCTGGAGTTGCCAGACGTGTTGAAGCAGAGCCTCAAAGCGGGGCAGCAGGTGAATATCGTCATGATCATAGATGAAGAGAAAGATTGGAAGCTCTTTACCATGCAGCAGTTATTCAAAAGCTATAGTGATGCAGACGCAATTTACGATGTAAAAGAGTAACCTGTGATTTACGCTCTTGCTGATATTTTACTGGTGGATTTTCCCTCGACAGATAGAAGTGGGAGCAAGCAACGACCAACCTTGGTTATCCTGGATACGGGTGACGATGATGTTATGGTTGCTCCTATAACAAGTCAGGGGACTCGCTCTGATTTTGATATTGAAGTAGGCGATTGGGAAGAGGCTGGGTTAAAGATGCCTTCTTTTATTAGAGTTGGTAAGTTATCTACTGTAGATAAGGTTTTTGTCAGGCATCAGGTGGGAAAACTGCTGGGACAAGATAGTTTGAAAGTTAAACAGGTGCTTGCCAAATTTGGTGAAGTATGAAACTCGAGACCAAAAAGCTAGAAACCCTCGCCATCCACGCAGGCAACGCCCCTGATACTTCAACGGGTGCAGTGTCACAACCCATTCACTTATCAACAACCTTTGAACGCGAAGCCGACGGGACTTTTACACATGGTTATATTTACAACCGCACTGATAATCCGAATAGAAAATCCTTAGAGACACTTTTGGCAACATTGGAAAACGGCGCGGCAGCTTTAGCTTTTTCTTCTGGTTCTGCCGCAGCAGGAGCGGTGTTTCGCGCCCTGCGTCCTGGCGACCACGCCATCGTTCCCGACGACATGTATCACGGCATTCGCAAACTCTTAAACCAAGTGTTCGTACCTTGGGGTTTAGAACTTTCGTATGTTGATTTGACAAATCTTGAAGACGTAAGAGGCGCACTAAAACAGAATACGAAACTCGTCTGGATTGAAACGCCGTCAAACCCGATGTTAAAAATCACGGACATCGAAGCTGTTACAAAACTCGCAAAAACAGTTGGGGCAAAAGTCGCCTGCGACAACACCTGGACACCACCAGGAATGCAGCCTGTGTTTGCGCTTGGTAGCGACATCGTGATGCACGCGACGACAAAATATCTAGCAGGTCATAGCGATGTCTTGGGCGGTGCCTTGATCGTGAAAGAAAAAGATGAATTTTTTGAACGAATGCAGTTCGTGCAGCGCAACGAGGGAGCCGTGCCGTCACCGTTTGATTGCTGGCTCACGATGCGTGGCATTCGCACTCTCCCCTACCGAATGCGTGGACACTGCGAGAATGCGACAAAGCTGGCTGAGTTTTTGAATGCTCACCCAGGGGTTGAAAAAGTTTATTTCCCAGGCCTCGAGTCCCACAAAGGTCACGAAACGGCCAAAAAGCAAATGACCTCTTTTGGTGCCATGATGTCCTTCCAAATCAAAGGCGGCGAAGCCGAAGCGATGCAAGTTGCAGCGAACTTGAAACTCATCACGAGGGCGACGAGTCTTGGCGGCGTAGAAAGTTTAATCGAACACCGCGCCAGCATCGAAGGACCAGATTCAAAAACACCCAAGAATTTACTTAGGTTTTCCGTCGGCTTAGAACACGCTGACGATTTAATCGCAGACTTAGACCAAGCACTCGAGCAATGATCTTAATGATGGACATTTGAAAAAACCACATTTTCTTCATCTAGGTAATTCTGTAAACAGAACGTAAATATAGAACGAGTAAACTTCATAAAGACGTGTCACACTATAAACGAGTGTGGATGTTTCTCTATGACTTATACGATTTTACTTAACAAACGCGCAGGGGCTTCTCGCTTTACGGCGAGACTCGAGCAACTCGAGGCTCTTCTTAAAGACTTTGGTCAAAAAGCAGACATCGTTCCTACGGCTTCTGAAGTCGAGATGCGTGAACGCTTGCGCGAGCTTGCCCAGAAGAACACGCCCCGAGTCGCCATCGTCGGCGGGGACGGCACGCTCGCACAGGCCGTGCAAGAACTGGCCTACACAGATACAGCCATCGCTGTTTTGCCGCTAGGAACATACAACAACTTTGCCGTAGCCCTCAACGTCCCGAGCGATTTACTCGCAGCCTTGCGTTTACTTTGGGAAGGCAAAGTGCAAGAAACAGACCTCGGCAAAGTGCAGGGGCGTTATTTTGACGGACACTATTTTACCGAAGCTGCGGGTAGTGGGCTGTTTGCAGATTTTGTCGCTCTCAACGGCACCGACGGTCAGAAGCACCCCTTACGAGCACTCTACGCGGCGACGAGATTATTTTTGGTGAACCGTCATTATCCTATGCAACTTAGCTTTGATGGGCAGCCTTATCACGACTCGCTCAGCATGTGTTTAGTCGCAAACTCCTACCGCATCGGCATGGCGATTCCTGTGGCTTCGGGAGCACGGATGAATGACGGCAAGCTCAACGTCGTGGTGATTGAAGCTCTCGAGCGTCGTGAGTGGATTTCGTATGCCAAAACCACACTCGCACAAATGCTGCAAACCTGCCCGAAAGTCAAAGTCTTTACGGCAAGTGAAATAGAAATTAGAGCACCCGTCAACATGAAAGTACATTGCGATGACCGCTTTTTAATCCGTACCCCCGTGACAATTTCTGCACAACCCAAAGCACTTAAAGTGTTAGTGCCAAGCGTCTAGCTGTTACACTAATTTTGTGAAACGTTTGTGGCGAATCGTTCTAGTCGTTGTCACTGTTATCGTTTGTCTATGGTTATTTCCAAGCTCTCGAGCCTTCATTGCCAACGCCCTTTTTAGTGTAGCCCTGACACCTTCAATGGGAAGCGTTGTCGGCTGGGGCTTCGAGCATTTCAGTCCTGCACTACCTGTAGAGCGCGTTCTTCTCACAGGTAAAACCATCGCCTTCCACCATCCACGTCCGACGTGGAAAAGGCATATTTTAATCATTCCCAGAAAACAAATCGGAACTATCTTTGACTTGCTGAATGACAGGGTTTATCTCGAGGACATCTGGCGAACTGCCTATGAAGTTTTCTCAGGGCAGGCATTCACACCCGAACGTTACGCCCTACTCGTCAACGGCGGACTCAGGCAAGATGTCAAGCAAGTCCATTTTCACCTCAACGGAGAAAAAGAATACGCACCAGCCTTTACAGAAATTGTAGAGAATTCTTTGATAATCCAAACGAATGACTTTGACGTTTATCAACTTACAGAAACGCCTCTACATCTCGTTCTCGTGCCTAGGCAAAGTGTTGCGCCATTATCCAGGTGGCAAGAAGTGGATATACAGCAGCTTTCACAGCTAGAACTACCCCTTTTAGAACTCGAGCAAATCTACAACCTCAGCTCGAGGGGCTTTTCTTTAATCCTTCAAGAAGCGAGTGAACTCGAGAGAGAACAACTTATTTTCCACCTCACAGCGGGTTCTTTAGAATGATGGGTACGCTATAAACTAGGGGCGATAGCGTAGACTAGCAGGATGAACGAATTGCCCCCCCTGAAATTTGACACCCAAGGACTTATTCCTGTGATTACCCAAGATGCTGACACGGGCGAAGTCCTGATGTTTGCTTATGCTACCCGAGAAGCTGTAGAAAAGACATTGGACACGGAACAAGCGCACTATTGGAGCCGCTCGAGAAACGAACTCTGGCACAAAGGTGCCACCAGTGGCAACACGCAAGAGGTTGTTGAAGTGCGCTTTGACTGTGACGAAGATGTTGTTCTTTACCGCGTGAAGCCTAACGGTCCCGCTTGCCACACAGGCGAGCAAAGCTGCTTTTATAGAACGATTGGGGAACAGGGCCAACTTTCAATGGGGGACGTGATGGGATTACTCGAGCGCGTCGTAGGTGACCGCTTAGAAAAATTACCTGAAGGTTCTTACGTCACCAAACTGCACGAGCGCGGGATTGGCTACGTGGCACAAAAAGTTGTCGAGGAAGCGGGCGAGAGTATTGTGGCGGCACTCGAGAAGAAAGACGATGAACTTTTAGGCGAAGCTGCGGACTTACTGTTTCACTTGACCGTCTTACTAAAAGAGCGTGGGCTTAGTTTGATGCAAGTCGCTAAGGTACTAGGGCAACGTCACCAAGAACGCACGGTCAACTCTCAATAAACGCTCGAGACAATCCGTGTTATACCAACCTTTACAGGTTGCCTTGCAAACTCGAAATTTCTCTTCACCTCGTCATTGCGAGAAGCGTTTTTATGGTAAACCTGGAGAATATTGACATTTACCGCGCTTTGTAAGATAGAAGCGACGAAGCAATCTCCCTGAGTTGAGTTTGCCGCGAAGTCAGTAGGAGGAGATTGTTTCGGGAGTGAGGCAAGGCAAGAACATCTTCCGTTATCTTGTAAGAAAACAAACGAACTTGGTATAAAAAGTTTTATGCTACTAAAAAATTTCAAAGTCCTTACCTTCGACTGTTACGGAACCCTGATAGATTGGGAAAGCGGGATGATTGAAGGCTTAAAACCCCTGACGGATAAAGTAAAAACAGAGCTTGCTCGAGACAAGATTCTCGAGGCTCACGCCAACTACGAATCCGCGCAACAAGCCCAAACCCCGACCATGCGCTACCACGACATCCTCGCTACCGTGTACAAACGCTTAGCCGAGGAATGGAAGGTGAGCGTTTCTTGGGACGAGTGTTTGACCTACGGCGAATCTGTAAAAAACTGGCCGGCCTTTCCAGATTCAGCAGAGGCACTTCGTTACTTGAAAGAACACTACAAACTCGTGATTTTGTCCAATGTTGACAACCAAAGTTTTGCTGCCAGCAACGCTAAACTTGCCGTGCAGTTTGATGCTATCTACACGGCGCAAGACGTAGGCAGCTATAAACCTGCGGATGCCAACTTCGAGTATATGCTTCGCCATCTAAAAAATTTAGGCTTTGAAAAGACAGACATTTTGCACACGGCAGAAAGTATGTTTCATGACCACAAACCCGCCAATCGTCACGGTTTAAGCTCGTGCTGGATTTATCGCCGTCATGATAAACAAGGCTTTGGGGCGACGATGAATCCAGGCGAAAGGCCTAGCTACATTTTTAGATTTAATAGCATGGCGGAGATGGTGAAGGCGCATCAGGCGGAGTGATAGTTGTAAATTACTCGAGCTAGACAGCAATCGCACGAATAAAAAGCAGGTATTGTTAAAAGCATGAATTCTTTCTACAGGTTGCTTCTCTTTTTACTCTTCGGTTCTGTTTTAGCACGAGACGCTGGTTTAGGACGTTAGTGTGGAAGACTTGAAGGGTGCCAACTTCGTTCAGAAAAACTTGCGCTGGAATTTTTCAGTCAACTTGTGGGATATTGCGTTTATTACGATTAGTTTGAGCCTCGTCTCCCGCGAGACGGTCATGCCCGTCCTGGTGAGTCAGCTCACCGATTCAAAACTAGCCATCGGTTTGATTCCTGCCATTTACACGCTGGGGTTCTATCTCCCACAACTTTTAAGTGCCAACTTCACCGAGCGTTTACGTTACAAGAAGCCTATCACGATGCACTTAGGCAGCTGGGGTGAACGTCTACCTTACGGACTCATTGCACTGGTCCTCTTCTTTTTGGCTGCTTCTACGCCGTCACTCACGCTCGTTTGTTTTTTTGCCCTTCTCAGCCTGACTGCTATTAGTAGTGGACTCGCCACACCACCCTGGTTTGACATGATTGCCAAAGTCATTCCTGTAGAAAAACGCGGTATCTGGTCTGGTATCGGTCACGGGCTTGGTGCGGTGATGGGCATTTTTGGGGCGTACTTTGTCGGAAAGATTTTAGAACGCTACCTTTTCCCCAATAATTTTGCGCTGCTGTTCGCGTTGTCGTTTTTGTTTGCACTCATTTCTTATATTGGGTTGGCACTGAACCGCGAACCTCCTAGCGAGACAGTTAAGCAATCCGTCCCACTAAAAACATATCTTCGTCAACTTCCTAGCATCTTGCATCACAACATAAATTATCGCCGCTTCATCATCAGTCGCAGTATCCTTTTACTCGGCACGATGGCGACAGGATTTTATATGGTTTACGGTACGGAACGCTTTGCCACTGACCAGGCAAGCGTTGCTCGCCTCACTGCCCTACTCACGGGCGTACTCATTGGCAGTCAGGCGATTAGCAATTTGGTGTGGGGCTTTATCGGGGACATTAAGGGTCATAAAACTGTTTTGGTTAGTGCGTCTTTTATCCTGATGCTAGCAGCACTCACGGCTCTACTTGCTAGTTCACAGGTTTGGCTCGTCATCAGTTTTGTTTTGCTCGGCGTGTATTTAGCTGCCGAGCAAGTTTCGTCGCTCAACATCATCCTCGAGTTCTGTGAGGAACAAGACAGACCAACGTATATTGGTCTAACAAATACTTTACTCGCACCGCTCTACGCTCTCGCACCGCTTCTCGGTGCCTGGATTGTTACTGGCTTTGGTTATTCCGCCTTATTTACATGCGCGGTGGTTGCGGCGGTGGTTGGCGGTGTCGCCCTTCGTGTGTGGGTGAGGGAGCCTCGAGCAAACAGCTAAGCGAAATTTTCTAAGTTTTGTTGCTGTCACGTGCTTAAACGATTTACAACCCCTCGAGTCAATAAAATTTGACATCATCTCGCGTAGGAGTGATTCGTGGACAAACCATAGCGTGCAATTTACGATGAACGCATTTTCGGAATCAAAAGCAGTTTTCAAACAAGAAGACATCGCGGCAAACATCACTATCGCCTTTGATAAACTCAGTTAATCCCTCGCGTACTTGCTGCTATTTTTTATTTCGCAATCACCCCGTCTTCATCCCACAACTCACGCCAGTCCTGCTGTTCCTTCCAAAGAAAAACCTGACCTTTGATGAGGCGACAGTTTTTGTCAACCGCTTTGATTGCGTCCATGTCCTCAGAGCTAAGTGGCTCGGACACGACCCCTTGGAGGTTAGCAAAATAATGTTTAGGATTCGTTGAAAACGGAATAGGAACTTGCCCACGCTGCACCGCCCACTTGATACACACCACCGCAGGGTGAACACCCAAGCGTTTAGCAATACGTTCAATAACAGGGTCCCACGTGGGTGAGGTGTCTTCAGGCGTGGTGTCTCTAGCAGGGCGATTGGGTGAACCAACCGGGCTAAAGCCAACGGGCACGATTTCTTTGGAAACGACGTACTCGAAAAGCTCTGGCTGCTGAAAGTGCGGGTGAAGTTCCATCTCGTTGACGGCAGGTTTAATACGAACGTCGCGCAAAAGTAGCTCGAGCTTGGCCCTTGTCATATTCGACGTACCGATGTTGCGAACGAGACCTCTATCAACCAGGGTCTCGAGTTGTCTCCAGGTTTTCAGGTAGTTCTCGTGGATGTAGGGCTTGGCGTTATGGTCACGGGAACGGACATCTACACCAGGAGCGTGATAATTCGGAAAGGGCCAGTGGATGAGGTAGAGGTCTAGGTACTCGAGACCCAAGTCACTGAGGCTTTTCTCAAAGGCGGGAATAACATTTTGCGGGGCGTGTTTATCATTCCAAAGTTTGGAAGTAATCCAAAGGTCTTCCCTAGCAAGTCCCGAAGCCATCACGTCTTTAAGAGCTGTGCCGATTTCTTTTTCATTGCCGTAAACTGCCGCACAGTCAAAGTGGCGATAGCCCACCTCTGCCGCACCACGCACGGCGTTAGCAATGTGCTGGGCAGAAACCACATCGGAACCAAAGGTTCCTAAGCCAATAACGGGAATTTCGTCTCCTGTGTGAAGTTTACGTTTGGGAATTTGTTTAGTATCAATGGTGTGACCCTGCTGGTCACCGCGCAAAAACTTAATTTCATTAGCTGCTTTAAGTTCAGACATAGCCTCTCCCATTCAATCGTTTAGCGATTCTAAGTCATTGAGACAGGTATGGTATCACCATACAAGTATTCTGGACGGTGTTTCTCGTTCTGATATAAACTAATAGAAACTGGCAAAAACGGCTTAAAACTGAGGCGGTTACGCACGGGTTACGCACGATTTTTCTAGTTCAGCTTCCGCTTTTGCAGGCGGTATTGATGCGAAGTTTTCTGTAATTGCGCTAATATCAACCCATGACACGCCAGGAAATTATTGAAGCCATTAACCAACACCTCGAGCAGTTGGAAACGGAAAGGCTCGAGCAATTTCTTGAAACGCTTGAGACCCAGAAGCTCGAGGGCATTCCTGGTGATGGTCGCAAGATAGGACGGCACAAGCCCGTACCTGTTAAAAGCAACACGGGCAGTGAGGGGATTATCCGTGAAGCCAGAGACAACCGCGAGAATGACCTGTGATTTTGTTTTTGGATTCGTCAGCGGTAGTGAAGGTCTACTTAGTTGAAATGCAAATCCAGCAAGTTATAGAGGCCGTAGAAGCCGCCAACGAAGTAGCGGTATCAGCACTCGCACTGGCAGAAGTCACTCACGCCATCACCCGTCGTGAGCAAAATGGTGAAATCTCACCGGACTATGCAAGGGAGGTCTATCGCAACTTGCTCGAGAGATACAAACGATTGCTCGATGCTCTGAAGATGCTCGAGATAACATCTGATATTTATGATGAGCCTCTCGAGTTCAGAGCTTTTCAAAACTTAAAAACACCTGACGCACTTCATTTAGCAACAGCATTACATCACGCTTGCCAAGAGTTGTGGGCGAACGATCTGCGGCTTAGCGAAGTGACGAGTCAGATTTCTTTTCGAGTATTGCCGTAAAATTTGGACTAGAGTTCTTCGCACGTTTAGCAAAGGCTCGAGCCAAATCAATTCGTCACTGAGAAGCTAGCTGTGACATCTGCTCGCTTTTTCCCACCAGAAAGGGCTACACTTTATAACTGGGTATGGCTCTTCTTTTTATCACCTCGAGGTATCCCTACCCGCTCCTCAAAGGCGACCAGGTCCGCGCTCACCACCAAATCCGCGCTTTAGCTAAAAAGGGTCACGAGGTTATTCTCGTCACCTTTGACAATGGTCAGCGCAATCCCGACTTTGAAAAAGTGTGCAAAGCCGTTTATTTGATAAAGCCACCCTCGAGAACGAATATCGCCGTACAATTAACAAGACTTGCTTTTTCACAAAAACCTTTGCAGCTTGCGTTCTTTCAGTCTGCAAACATGTCTCAGGCGATTGAACGAGCGATTCAAGACCACCACCCCCACGCTGCCGTGTTGCAGTTGTCACGCATGGGACACTATCTACAACACTTGCAAAAACACAACCTCCCGACACTCCTCGACCTCATTGATTCGCTCGCCATGAATATTGACCTCAAAGCCAAGAAGGCCGCGTTTCCCGTAAGTGCGTTGTGGTGGCTCGAGGCTAAACGTCTTCACGCCTACGAACTCAGTGCGGTAGCTGCGGTGGCTGCGGCTACCGTCGTGTCGCAAAAAGACAAAGACTATCTGAAGCATCCTACAATTGCGGTCAGTCCTAATGGCGTTCGCTCGAGTCCTTTACCAACCCAGCCACGCGAAGAAGCAACCCTTTTGTTTCACGGCAACATGAGCTACTACCCCAACGTCGAGGCGGCAACGTTTTTAGTAAAACAGGTCATGCCGATTGTCTGGAAGACGTTGCCACAGTGCAAAGTGCAATTAGTCGGTGCCACCCCCGCTAAAGAAATCCTCGAGTTGACTTCAGAGAACGTTCAAGTAACGGGATTCGTTGAAGATGTCCAACCGTTTTTAGCTTCCGCGACCCTCGGGGTCTACCCCATCCTTCGGGCGACGGGGATTCAAAACAAAATTTTAGAAGCGATGATGCACGGCCTTCCCGTCATCACGACGAGCACGGTTGCTGAGGGCATTGGGCAAGGCTGTGCGAACAAATACTTTTATGCGGCGGATAGGGCCGAGGACATTGCAACAGGTGTATTAAAATTACTCGAGAACGCACAGCTACGCAACACCTTTGCGGAAGCAGGGCGGACGTTGGTGCTCGAGTATTACACCTGGGAAAAAGCAGTTGCCGAAATCGAGAGTTTGTTAGGCAAGTCATCTTAGACAACTAACCAAAACGTTAATAATTTCTCAAACATCTTCGTGCTTTGCAAAGGCTGCCTGGTGTTCATATTATACCAATTCTATACGCGAGTGACGCATAAG
>ERZ1066120.1755-NODE-1755-length-11448-cov-11.906170_pt1 | contig 11448 bp, 10 predicted proteins | sample MGYA00382767_ERZ1066120 | MGnify/ENA primary metagenome ERZ1066120 (study PRJEB33369, sample SAMEA5778350) | biofilm metagenome | biome: Industrial cooling water; feature: Water cooling tower basin; material: Biofilm | place: United Arab Emirates | collected... | reverse complement strand
CTCCCGCGGCTCACAGGCACTCGACCAGCGTCGCCCCGCCGCCGGCCGCCTCGGCCCGGCGCTTCACGTCGGCCGCCCGCTCGCCTAACGCGCCGAGGGGGTCCGGCGCCGGGGCGCCCCAGCGCGCGGGGTCCACCACCACCACGGCCGCCGTCACCGCCGGCAGCGGGTACTCGCGCTCCCGCCCCTCGCGGTCCGCCGCGCGGTACCGGCCGCGCACGGCCGCCTCCGCGCCCACGCGCCCGGCCACCAGCGCGCGGAAGTGGCGCGCGCTCGCCGCCGCCACGCGCTCCGCCCGCTCGGGGGCCGTGACGACGAGGAAGTCGTCCCCGCCCACGTGCCCGACGAAGTCCACCCCCGCCCCGCCCGCCTCCGCCACGGCCGCGTGCAGCGCGGCGCCGGCGTCGCGGATCACGCCGTCGGCCGCGGCAAAGCCGAACGCGTCGTTGAAGGCCTTGAAGTGGTCGAGGTCCAGGTAGCAGGCCGCGAACGCGCGCCCCTCGGCGGCCCGCGCGCGGAGCGCCGCCTCGATCGCCGCGCTCCCCGGCAGCCCGCTCGTCGGGTTGCGGTCGGCCTCGCGCCGCACCAGCCGCAGCAGCGCCTGCACGCGCGCGCGCAGCTCGCGCGGGTGGAACGGCTTGGGCAGGTAGTCGTCGGCGCCCGCGTCGAAGCCGGCCACGCGGTCGTCCACCAGCGTCTCGCCGGTGAGCAAGAGCACCGGCACGCCGGCCGTGCGCGGGTCGGCCTTCACGCGCCGGCACACCTCCAGCCCCGACACCCCGGGCATGGTCACGTCCAGCAGCAACAGATCGGGGAGCCTGCCCTCGGCGAGCCGCTCGGCCACGCGCGCGAGCGCCGCCACGCCGTCGACCGCGAGCTCCACGGCGTGCCTGTCGGCCGCGAGCAGGTCGCGCACCATCGTCCGCATGTGCGCGTGGTCGTCGGCGTAAAGGATGTGGCTCATCAACGGGTGGGGCGGGGCCGCCGCGGGCGGCGGGTAAGTTCGACGCGCGCGCGTCGCGGGGCAACGGCACGGCGCGCGGCGCCAACGCCCCAAAGACGACACGCCCCGGCACCCCGTTACGCCCCCGAAGCCCGCCCGCGGCCGTGTATCTTGGGCCGGTGTGACGGCGGGCACGACGCCCCGCGCCGTCCCGCCGCGCGCCCCGTGGGGCCGCGCCGTCTCGCCGCCCGCCCGCCTCTCGTGACCCTGCCCGCGTTCGCCGCCCGCCCCGCCGCCCAGGCCGCCGTCCTCGCCCTCGCCGCGCTGGCCGCGGCGTGCGGCGGCGCGGGCGACGCCGGCGGCGCCGGCCGCCAGAGCTTCGTCGACTCGCGCGACACCGAGGACCCGCGCTCGCTCGACCCCGCGCTCTCGACCGACGTGCCCACCGGGCGCGCGGTGAGCTACCTGTTCGACGGCCTGACGCGCTTCACCCCCGACGCGCGCGTGGTGCCAGCGCTCGCCGAGCGCTGGGAGGTCTCGCCCGACGGGCGCACGTACACGTTCCACCTGCGCCAGGGCGTGCGCTTCCACGACGGCCAGCCGCTGGTGGCCGCGCACGTGGTCGCGAGCTGGCAGCGCGCCCTCGACCCCAAGAGCCGCGGCGGCCGCGGCTGGCCGCTGGAGCCGATCGACGGGGCCGCGGCGTTCCAGGCGGGCCGCGCCCGGAGCCTCGCCGGCGCCCGCGCGCCCGACGACAGCACGCTCGTGGTGACGCTCGCCGAGCCGCTCGCCGCCTTCCCCAAGCTGCTGGCGATGCCGGTGGCGAGCGTGGTCCCGCCCAACGCCGGCGCCGACTTCGGGCAGAAGCCCGTGGGCACGGGGCCGTGGAAGTTCGTCGAGTGGCGGCACGACGACTACCTCAAGTTCGCCCGCAACGCCGCCTACTGGGGCGAGAAGCCCGGCGCCGACACGCTCGTCGCGCGCGTCATCCCCGAGCCGTCCACCAAGGTGGCCGAGTTCGAGAACGGTACGGTGGACGTGCTCGCCGTCCCCGAGGGCGAGACGCGCAACTGGGAGCAGACCGACGAACGCCCGGCGCGGCTCCTGAGCGCGCCCGCGCTCCGGCTCTACTACGTGGCCATCAACACCACGCGCGGCCCGCTCGCCGACGTGCGCGTGCGCCAGGCGCTCAACCACGCGGTCGACACCAAAACCATCCTCGACCGCCTGATCGCCGGCCGCGGGCGCCTGGCCGCCGGCACGCTCCCGGCCCTGCTCGACTCCGCCGGCGCCGCCCGCGCGCCCTACGCCTACGACCCGGCCAAGGCCCGGCAGCTCCTCGCCGCCGCCGGCCACGCCGCCGACCTGTCGCTCCAGATCTGGGTCGGCCAGGACCCGACCTTCGCGCGCGTCGCCCAGAGCGTGCAGGGGTACCTGCAGGCGGTGGGCGTGAAGGCCACCATCGTCCAGCGCGACGCGCCGAGCGTGCGCGAGGCGGCGCGCAACGGCCAGGCCGACCTGTTCGTGAAGGACTGGTTCGCCGACTACCCCGACGCCGACGCCTTCCTCTACCCGCTGCTGCACTCCGCCAGCCGGGGGGTCGGCGGCAATTTGAGCTTCTACAGCAACAAGGCCGTCGACTCGCTCGTCGTCGCCGCCCGCCGCACCGCCGACGACGCCGAGCGCGCCCGCCTGTCGCGCGCCGCCGACTCGACGGCGTTCGCCGACGCGCCGCTGATCTACCTGTTCCACTACAACCAGCTCTACGCCGTGCAGCCGTGGATCCGCGGCTTCCAGGTCCCCACGATCTTCACCGGCCAGCGCTGGCAGGGCGTGACCATCCAGCGCCAGGGCGCGGGCCCGGCGCAGTAGGTCGCCCCCGGTCCGCCCCCCGTGCTCCCGTACCTCGCCCGCCGGCTGCTGCTCGCCGTCCCCACGCTCGCCGGCGTGCTGGTGGTGACGTTCCTCCTCCTCTTCGTCGCCCCCGGCGACCCGGTGCAGGAGATGGTCGGCGAGCGCGCCGACGCGGCCACCGTCGCCCGCCTCCGCCGCGAGCTCCGCCTCGACGAGCCGCTCCCCACGCAGTTCGCCGCCTACGCCGGCGGCGTCCTCCGCGGCGACCTCGGCCGCTCCTTCGTCACCAACCGCCCGGTCGCCCGCGACGTGGCCGAGCGCTTCCCCAAGACGCTGCTCCTCGCCGGCACGGCCATGGCCTTCGCCTCGGCGTTCGGCATCGCGCTCGGCGTGCTCGCCGCCCGCGCCCCCGGCGGCTGGGCCGACCGGCTCGCGTTAGGCGGCGCCTACCTCGGCATCTCCTTCCCCGTCTACTGGGTGGGGCTGCTGCTCATCCTGTTCTTCGCCGTGCAGCTCCGCTGGCTGCCGGCTTCGGGGTACGGCCAGGGGTGGCGCGGGCTCAGGTACCTCGTCCTCCCGGCGCTGGCGTTGGGCACCCGCTCGGTGGCCTTCCTCGCCCGCGTCACGCGGTCGGCCATGCTGGAGGTGCTGGGCGGCGACTTCGTGCGCACCGCCCGCGCCAAGGGCCTGGCCGAGCGCGCCGTGGTCTTCCGCCACGGGCTGCGCAACGCGCTCATCCCCGTGGTCACCGTGCTCGGCCTCGACTTCGGCTACTACCTCACCGGCAGCATCCTCACCGAGACCATCTTCTCGTGGCCGGGGATCGGGCGCTACGTCGTGAACGCCATCTCCCGGCGCGACCTGCCCGCGATCCAGGGGGCGGTGCTGTTCCTGAGCGCGGTGTTCGTGCTCGTCAACCTGCTCACCGACGTGGCGTACGCGAAGGTGGATCCGCGGGTGCGGTACGAGTGAAGGGGGGTGGGGCGAACAGGGTGAGGCGAACAGGATGATGCGAACGGGGAGGGGCGGACGGAGCCTGGGTGGGGCGGTGGTTTGGGGCGAACCGGGGTACGGCGGCTGAACGGCGGCCTGACGGCGGACGGGGGTACGGCGGTTACCGCCGTACCCCCGTCCGCTCCACGGCCGCCGTTCGACCGTTGTTGTCAGGATCGCCTCAAATCACCGCCGTACCCCTGTCCCATCCGCCCCACCCCGTTCGATCCATCCTGTTCGCAGCACCCTGTTCGCCGTACCGCCCTACCTCACCAGCCCCCGGTTGTAGTAGAACAGCGACCGGTTGAGCGCCCGATCCGCGATCTGCAACCGCCACCCGCCGACCCCCCCCACCACCAGCGCCCCCACGCCGAGCGCGAGCTGCCGGTCGTAGTTCCCCACCCGGCATGTTGTGGCGGCCGGCGTGGTCGTGCAGGTGCCGCGCGTCCGGATGGCGTCCGAGAACGCCACCACGCCGAGCACCGTGCTCACCGCCGTCAGCGTCTGCCCGAGCAGCGCCTCCCGCCGGTACGTCCGGGCGTCGGGCACCGCCTCCGGCACCGCCCGCACCAGCGCCTCCACCGGCAGCACGCCGAAGAACTGCGGGCGCCCCACCACCCGCCCGTCGACGCCGGCGAGCACCCGCTCGCTCAGGAACACCCGCTCCCGCCGCAGCGCACACGTGTCGTACGTGCAGCCCGGCACCCCCGCCGTGCGCGGGGCCGCGCCGGCCGGCGCCACCTGCGCCCCGGCCGCCGCCCCCGCGAGCAGCACCCCGCCTAACGCAGCCGCCGCGCCGCCTGCCCGCATCAGTCGTCCTTCTGGCCGAACACGGCCAGGTTGCTGGAGTGGCCCGGGGTGACCTTCTTCTCGGGGTAGACCCAATGCACCGCCTGGTTCACCGCCACCGCCGCCTCGCTGAAGCCGGCCGCGATGAGCTTGAGCTTCCCGGGGTACGTCGTGATGTCGCCGGCCGCGTAAATGCCCGCGCGCCCGGTCTCCATCTGCGAGTTCACCACGATCTCGTCCTTCTCGAGCGTCAGCCCCCACTCGGCCAGCGGCCCGAGGTCGCTCACGAAGCCGAGCATCGGGAGCACCACGTCCGCCTCGACCTCGACCGTCGTCTTGGCCTTCACGTCGCGCAGCGTGAGGTGGCTGAAGCGCTCGCCGTCCGCGTGCACGCGGATATCGGCCAGCTCGTGGAACGTCAGGAGCGACGCCCGCCCGGCGTCGACGTGCCCGCGGTACTCGGTCACCGTCGCGGCGTGGGCGCGGAATCGGTCGCTCCGGTGCACGATGGTCACGTGCTCCGCCACGCCCACGAGCTGCGTCCCCCAGTCGAACGCCGAGTCGCCGCCGCCGATGATGACCACGCGCTGGCCGCGGTAGTGCTCGGGGTGCGTCACCACGTCGTAGATCCCGCGCCCGTACCACCCCTCGGCCACCGGCTGCGGCAGCCGCCGCGGGCTGAACGCGCCGATCCCCGCCGCGATCAGGATGGCGCGCGTCGGGAACTCGCCGTCGGTGGTCTCGAGGACGAAGTGTGGGGCCGTGCCGTTGCCGTCGCCGGCCGATTCGCGGAGGCCGGTGACGCGGCGGTTAAGGTGCGACGGGTGGCTCCAGCGCGCCGCCTGGTCGGCCAGGTTCTTCACGAGGTCCTTGGCCAGCACCTGCGGGAAACCCGCCACGTCGAAAATGTACTTCTCCGGGTAGAGCGCCGTGAGCTGGCCGCCCAGTTGGGGCAGCGCGTCGACGATCTGCGCGGAGGCGCCGCGCATGCCGGCGTAGAACGCGGCGAACAGCCCCGTGGGCCCGCCGCCGATGATGGTGAGGTCCACCAGGGGGTGCGTCTCTGACATGCCCGCAACGTAACTTCCCGCCCCTCCTCTCCTGAATCCATGACCCTGAACATCTACACCCGCACCGGCGACCGCGGCGAGACGGGCCTCTTCGGCGGCGGGCGCGTGGCCAAGGACGACGCGCGCGTCGAGGCCTACGGCGACGTCGACGAACTCAACGCCGCCCTCGGCCTCGCCCGCGCCATCGAACTCATGCCGCGCATCGACGAGGTGCTCGTGCCGGTGCAGCGCGACCTCTTCGCCATCGGCGCCCTCCTCGCCACCCCCGACCGCGAGAAGATGCACGAGCAGCTCGCCAAGGCGCGCGTCGACGAGGACCGGGTCGCCGAGCTGGAGGCCGCGATCGACGCCGGCGAGGCCGAGCTGGAGCCGCTGCGCGCGTTCATCCTCCCGGGCGGCACGCCCAAGTCGGCGGCGCTGCACGTGGCCCGGACGGTCTGCCGCCGCGCCGAGCGGCGGGTGGTGGCGCTCGCGCACACCGTCGAGATCCCGGAGCTGGTGGTGATGTACCTCAACCGGCTCTCCGACCTGCTGTTCGTGCTCGCGCGCGTGGCCAACCGGCGCGCCGGCGCCGGCGAGGTGACCTGGTAGGGGCGGGTCTCAGACCCGCCCCCGCGGTCCATGCGAACCCACCCCCATGCGTGACGCCGCCGCCGGCCGGCTCCCCTACCCGGTCTGGCTCGGGCGCGGCGCCCTCGCCGCGCTGGGCCGGGTGGCGGCGGACGCCGCGCCCGCCCACCGCTACGCCCTCGTCACCGACGACGCCGTGGGCCCCCTCCACGCGGCCGCGGCCGAGGCGGCCCTCGCCGCGTTAGGCGGCCCGCCGCCGGTGGTCGTCACCCTCGCCGCCGGCGAGGCGCACAAGACCCGCGACGCCTGGGCACAGGCCACCGACGCGCTGCTGGCGGCCGGCTGCGGGCGCGACACCACGGTCGTCGCGTTAGGCGGCGGCGTGGTCGGCGACCTCGCCGGGTTCGTCGCCGCCACCTTCCTGCGCGGCGTCCCCGTGGTGCAGGTGCCCACCACCCTGCTCGCCATGGTGGACGCGTCGGTGGGCGGCAAGACGGGCGTGGACACGCCGGCCGGGAAGAACCTGGTCGGCGCTTTCCACCCCCCCGCCGCCGTCCTGCTCGACCCCGACCTGCTCGCCACCCTCCCCACCCGCGACCTCGCGGCCGGCGCCGCGGAGGCGCTCAAGCACGGCGTGATCGCCTCGGCCGCACACTTCGACGACGTGGCCGCGCACCTGCCGTCCATCGCCCGCGGCGCCGCCGACCCGGCCGCGCTCGAGCGCCTCGTGGGCGACAGCGTCGCCATCAAGGCCGACGCCGTGGCCGAGGACCTCACCGAGCGCGGGCGCCGGAAGACGCTCAACTTCGGCCACACCGTCGGCCATGCGGTCGAGCACGCCAGCGGCTACGCCCTCCGCCACGGCGAGGCGGTCGCGCTCGGTATGGTGGTGGAGAGCCGCATCGCGGAGCGGCTGAGCGTGGCGGAATCTGGCACGGCGGCGCGCGTGCGGGCCGCGTGCGCCGCCGGCGGGCTCCCGGTCGCGCTCCCCGCCGGCCTCACCCCCGAGGTCGTCCTCGCCGCCACCCGCGGCGACAAGAAGGCGCGCGCCGGTCAGGTGGAGTACGCGCTCCCCACGCGCGTGGGCGCCATGGCGGCAGCCGACGGACGCTGGGCGATGCCGGTCCCGGACGCCGTGGTGCTGGACGCGCTGGCCGAGGCCGCCGCCGGCCCGGCGGCCGCGGTGCCCTCCGCGCAGTACGCGCGGATCCTCGGGACGTGAGCCGGGGCGCGCCGGACCGGCGCCCCCGCGGCGCCCCGCCCCGCGGCCTCCTGCTCCTCGGCTGGGTGAGCGTGGCCACGCTCCTCGCCCTCAGCAAGTTCGCCCCGTCCCGCCCGCGCACCCCGCTCGGTCCTCCCACCGGCCGCCTCGCCGACGGGCTCCCGGCCGCTCCCGACGCGGCACCGGCGCTCCGACCCACGCCCCCGGCGACTTCGCCGCTGGTTGCTGCAGCGTCCCCGCCGGCTGCGGCCCCGCCGGCCGCGCCCCCGTCGGCCCCGAGTCCAGTCCCCAAGCCTGCCCCGCCGGCACCGCCCCGTCCGCGATCGGCCCTCGCCCGCCCGGTGCGCATCCTGGCCGAAGCCGAGAGCCTGCTCGCGGGCGAGGCAGAGCCCGACACCACGCCCGGGCGCCGCGACTGGCGGCGCGAGCTGCCGCGCCCGTTTGCCGCGCTCCGGCGGACGGCGTCGCCGCTCATCATGCCGCGGCTGGAGCTGCCGCGCGTGCTCTCCCCGGACTTCGTGGCGCTGCGCGGGCTGGCGGCCCGCGCGCGCCCGGGCGAGGCGGTGCACGTCCGCCTCACCGCCTACTGCCTCAACGGCCGCACGCGCCAGGGCACCCTCACGCGCGCCGGCGTCATCGCCGCCGACCCGCGCATCTTCCCGCTCGCCCGCTCGGTGCACCTGTTCGCCGCCGGGCGCTACCTCGGCCGGTTCCGCGTGGAGGACACCGGGGGCGGGGTCAAGGGCCCGCACATCGACATCTGGACCCCCGACTGTGCGGACGCGCGGCGCTTCGGCAGCCGGCCCGGGATCGCCTCGCTCGTCGGCTTCGGGGAGGACTGAGGCGGCGGAGTCGGCCCGCGGGGGCGAGCCCGCAGGTGGCCCCACATTTGCCGCGCCCGCGCCCATGTCACCATTCGGCGCGTACCTGTTCGGAGCCCTGCTCGTCGTCGCGGGCCTCGCCTTCGGGGCCTACCTGCTCAACGTGCCGCCGGCCTGGATCGGCGTCGGCGTGATCGTGGCCGTGGGCGTCGGCGTCATGCTGGCCACCACCCGCACCCGCCCGCCGGGCGCGGGGCGCACGCCCGGCACGGGCTACCCGCCGGAACGGCTGTAACGGCGCGCTGGCCCCGCGCCGCGTGGGCCCGGCACCTCACCGGACGCGTCGGAGGCTGCGGCCCCGGCCGTATTGACGCTCGTTCCGGCCGGCATTACCGTGGCCGTCCGAGCCCCCCGCGGCCGGCCCCACCTCCCCGGGGCGTCGCCGGGCTCCTGCGGACGCGCCCCGCCTGGCCACGGCGGCGCGCCCACCCACCGCGCGTCCCGGTGATGGTGCGTATGCCCGAGTCCGTCCGTGTGCCGGCCGTCCCCGCAGCCCCCGCGCGCCCCGAGGCGCGCGCCAAGGCGCGCCCCGCCCGCCCCGCCCCGCGCCTCGGCGGCCGCGCGGGCCCCGGCGGCGCCTTCGACCAATACTTGCTGGACATCCAGCGCCTCCCGCTCATCACCGACGTCGAGGAGGAGCGCGCCCTCGCCCGCCGCGCCCGCCGCGGCGACGCCGAGGCGGCCGAGCGGCTGGTCACGGCCAACCTGCGCTTCGTCATCTCGTACGTGAAGAAGTACCAGGGCCACGGCCTCGAGCTCGGCGAATTGGTAGCCATCGGCAACGAAGGGCTGCTCAAGGCCGTCCGCAAGTTCGACCCGGACCAGGGCGTCAAGTTCATCTCCTACGCGGTCTGGTGGGTCCGGCAGTCGGTGCTCAAGGCCCTCGCCGAGCAGACGCGCGCCGTGCGCGTGCCGCTCAACCAGAACACGGCCGCCGCCCGCCTCGCCCGCGCCGAGGCGCTGCTCGCTCAGGTCCTCGGCCGCGAGCCGGCCGACGCCGAGGTGGCCGCGCTCCTGGAGCAGTCGCTCGACGCCGTGCGCGACGCCCGCCGCGCCACCGCCGTCGAGGTCCCGCTCGACGCCCCCGCCGACCGCGGCGACGGCCCGGGCACGGGCACCCGGGGCGACCGGGTGGCCGGCCTCGCCGCCGAGGACATCGAGGAGGCTACGGACGAGCGCCTGATGCACGAGCACCTCGCCCGCGCCCTTCACCTGGCCCTCACGCCGCGCGAGCGCAAGATCCTCGCGCTGTACTACGGGCTGGAGCCCGGCGCCGAGGACATGACGCTCGAGCGCATCGGCGAGATCATGGGCGTCACCCGCGAGCGCATCCGGCAGATCCGGGAGCGCGCGTTCGCCAAGGTCCGCGAGTCGCGCGACGGCACGGCGCTCGCCGGCTACTGGGGGTCGGCCTAACGGCGCGCGCCCCGGCGGGGGCGCCCCGGCGGGTGCCGGCCGCGGCGCCTCGCCCCCATCTTGCGCCTTTCGTGTCCCGCATGCGCCCGCCACCCCCACGCCCCGCCCGCCGCACGCGACCGGCCACCCCGTGAGCCGGCGTCGCCTCGTCCTCGCCGGCGTGCTCGCCGGGGCGGCGGGCGCGGCGGCGCTCGGCCGGGCGCGGTTGGACGTCCTCCGCGACGGGGTGCGGATGCGCGTGGGCAACCGGCTGGCCGGTTCGGCCGCGCTCGCCCGCGACGCCGCCGCGCTCTGGGTGCACGAGCGCGAGCGCGACGCCGAGCGGGTGGGGACGCGCAGGGCCGCCCTACCGCCGGGTGCGGCGGCCCGCGCCCTCCCCGCCGGCGAGGGGTACGCGGCCGCCTGGCTCGCGCGGGCCGACGGCGGCGATTCCGTCCTCAGCGCGGACGAGCGCGCGGCCGCGGCACAGGTGGGCGACGGGCGCGTCCGGCTGGTCGGCCCGTTCCCGGCCGCCACGCCGAGTGGGGTCGCGGTGTCGGTCGTTGGGCCGGCGGCGGCGGTGCCGGGGAGCGTGCCGTCCGCCGTGGTTCTACGGGCCGACCCCGGGACGTCCCTCCTCCCGCTGGTCGTGCGGCGGGTGCAGCCGGGCACCGAAGTGGGGCGACTGCTCGCCCCGGAGCCCGGCGGGATGCGCGTCCTCGCGCCGGCCGCACGGCCCGACAGCGCGGGGTCGCCCGCCTACGCGTTCCGCCGCGCACCCATCCCCCGGCGGGCGTCTGCCGGCCGCGCGCCGGCGCAGGAGCTCCGCACCGAGGCCGGCCACCTCGTCCTCGCCGCCGCCGCGCCGGTCCCGGGGACGCGCTGGCTGGTCGAGCGCCAGGTCGCCGCCTCCGAGATCGACGCCTTTGCGTGGGGCGCGCTCCGTGGCGAGGCGGCGCTGGTCGGGGCAGTGCTCGCCGTACTCGGCCTCGGCGTGCTGGCCACCGCGCGCAACGAGCGCACGCGCCACCTGCGCGCCCAGGTGGCCGCCCAGGCGCGCGCCGCCGAGCAGCGGGAGGCGGCCGCCCGGGCCCTCCAGGCGAGCGAGGCCAGCGCCCGCGCCTTCGTCGAGCACTCGCCGTACGGCATCTGCCGCGTCTCCCCGGACGGCCGGTTCACCGCCGTCAACCCGGCGCTCGTCGAGATGCTCGGCTACCCCAGCGCCGACGCGCTGCTCGCCGCCGACCTCGGTCACGTCTACGTCGACCCGGCGGCGCGCGCGGAGGTGCTCCGGCGGCACGCCGACGGCGAGGCCGTCGTGAGCGCCGTGGAGACCCGCTGGCGCCGCGCCGACGGCGACCCGGTCCCCGTGCGCCTCCACTCCCGCGAGGTCCGCGACGGCGCCGGCGCCATCGCCTACTACGAGGCGTTCGCCACCGACCTGCGGGCGCTGCGGAGCGCGGAGGCGGCGCTCCGGCAGGCGGAGAAGCTCGCGGCGGTGGGCGGGTTCGTGAGCGGCGTCGCCCACGAACTCAACAACCCGCTCTCGGCCGTCCTGCTCTTCACCGACGGCTTGCTCGACGACGACGGCCGCCCGCCCGACGACCGCGAGGCGCTCACCCACGTGCGCGAGCAGGCGCTGCGCGCCCGCGCCATCGTGCGCGACCTGCTGGCGTTCGTGCGCGGGGCGGGCGGCGCCACGGCCACGCTCCCGGCGCGCGACGTGCTCGC
>ERZ1066120.1754-NODE-1754-length-11453-cov-8.225127_pt1 | contig 11453 bp, 10 predicted proteins | sample MGYA00382767_ERZ1066120 | MGnify/ENA primary metagenome ERZ1066120 (study PRJEB33369, sample SAMEA5778350) | biofilm metagenome | biome: Industrial cooling water; feature: Water cooling tower basin; material: Biofilm | place: United Arab Emirates | collected... | reverse complement strand
TCCCTGGAACGCGCTGCGGCGCTGTGCGCGCCTTCGCTGGAACGCGCTCCGCGGCGGGCGCCGCTGCGCTGGAACGCGCGCCCCCGACCGGGGGCGCTGGAACGTAGTGCGCCACCAGCGACGCGCCCGCGGCGCGTCGGCCGCCCTCCCCCAACGACCGCCGTCAGCCCCAAGCGGTAGTGCGTTCCAGCGAGCCGCCGCCCCGCGGCCGGCGAGCGCGTTCCAGCGAAGCGGCGTACAGCCGCGGAGCGCGCTCCAGCGAGGGAGCGCGGCCCCGGCGACAGCCGGGGACCGCGCGAGCGAGCGCGTTCCTCTATTTGTCATCGCGCTCGACCAGGCCGTCGCGCATGTGGATGCGGCGGCCGCCCGCCTGCGCGAGCGTCTCGTCGTGCGTGACGACCAGGATCGTCGTCCCCTCGGCGTGAAGGCGGCCGAGGAGGTCGATGATCTCGGCGCCCGTGCGCGCGTCGAGCTCGCCCGTGGGCTCGTCGGCCAGGAGCAGCGCCGGGCGGTTCGCGAGGGCGCGGGCGATGGCGACGCGCTGCTGCTCGCCGCCGGAGAGCTGCGCCGGGCGGTGCCGCTCGCGCGGGGCGAGCCCCACGTACGCCAGCAGCTCGCGGGCGCGCGCCTGGCGCTCGGCGCGTCCCACCCCCGCCTCGGCCATCGGCAGCTCGACGTTCTCGCGCGCGGTGAGCATCGGCATCAGGTAGAAGCGCTGGAAGACGAAGCCCACGCGGCGGAGCCGGAAGCTCGTGGCCGCGCGGTCGTCCATCGCGCCGACGTCCTCGCCGGCGATGCGCACCGTGCCGCGCGACGGGCGGTCCACGGCGCCGAGCAGGTTGAGCAGCGTCGACTTCCCGCACCCCGACGGCCCCACCACCGCGAGCCACTCGCCGGCGGCGACGTCGAAGGAGACCCCGCGCAGCGCGTGCACCGTCTCCTCCCCCATCCGGTAGTCGCGCTCGACGCCGGCGACGCGGATGAGCGGCGGCGCCCCCCGGCGCCCGGCGCCGTCGACCACGCCGACGGCGTCGGCCAGCTCCTGCGGCGTCATCCGACGGCCTCCTCGCGCAGCGTCGTGGCGATCGGCAGCGAGGCGGCGCGCCACGACGGGTAGACGCCGGCGAGCACCCCGGAGAGCACCAGCAGCCCGAGCGCCCGCCACGCGTCGATCGGGCGGAAGACGAAGAAGGCGAACGCCGCCGGCAGCCCCGGGAAGTCGCCGAGGATCGCGTTCAGGTAGCGCGCCGTCACCAGCCCGAGCGCCAGCCCGAGCGCCGCGCCGGCGAGGCTCAGCGCGCTCCCCTCCAGCACGATCTGCTGCACCACGTGCGCCCGGCTCACCCCGATGGCGCGCAGCACCGCGATCTCGCCGACGCGCTCGTTCACCGACACGGTCACGAGCGTCGTGACGAGCAGGAAGCCGATCGCCAGCGAGATCGCCCCGAGGATGAAGGCGAGCTGGCGGAAGTAGCTGAGCCGCTGCTCCACCTGGGCGAGCGCGGTGGCGGTGGAGATGGCGCTGACGCGCGGCACGCGGCGCTGCAGCTCGGCGCGCACCTGCTCGACGTCGGCGCCGTCGGCGACGCGCGCCATGACGAGCGACAGCCGGTCGCGCCCCTCCTCGCCGCGCATCGCCTGCAGCGTCGCCAGCGGCAGCGCCGCCACCGGCTGCTCGCCCGGCGTGTAGAAGAAGCGCCCCTCCCCCACCACCACGGCGCGGCGGCGCCCGGCGTACTGCCGCAGCTGCGGGTCGAACCCCGCCGCGACGTCGAGCGTGTCGCCCACGCGGGCGCCGGTGGCGCGCAGGAACGCGGGGCTCGCCACCAGCTCGGCGCCGGCGACGGCGTGCCGGCCGCGCACCAGCTCGTAGTCGCCCTGCACCCGCGCGTCGAGCCCCATGGCGAAGGCGGTCGCCGCCGGCCCGCTCTCGCCCCCGTCCGGTGCGGCGCCGAGCACGTGCAGCTGCCCGCCGAGGATCGGGCTCACCGCGACGATGCGCGGGTCGGCGCGCACCGCCGCCAGCAGCGCCGCGGCGCGCTCCATCGTCGCGTCGCTGTCGAACGGGAGCGTCCCCTTGGGGGAGAGCCGCAGCTGGTAGCCGCGCACCAGCAGCAGGTCGCGGAAGCTCTCGCGCATCCCGCCGGCGAGCATCACCATGTCGAGCAGGAGGGCCGCCGAGACGGCGACGCCGAGCACGGCGAGCAGCGTGCGGGTGCGGTGCCGGAGCAGCGTCGCGGCGGCGAGGGCGAGGCGCACGGGTCGGTGCCTAACGGCCGAAGAGGGCGAGCGGCGCCGTCCGCGCCATGCGCCGGGCCGCGAGGAAGCCGGCTCCCACCCCGAGCGCCAGCGAGAGCGTCACGGCGAACAGCGCCACCCCGGGGGTCACGAGCGCGAACAGGAGCGGCGTGCGGTACACCCCCTGGTAGTACCAGTTGATCCCCTGCGTCACCGCCCACCCCACCCCCAGCCCGAGGGCGCTCCCGAGCAGCGAGACGAGCGACGCCTCGAGCACGAGCGCCCCGACGACGGTGCGCCGCGAGATCCCCATGAGCCGCAGCGCCGCGACGTCGCGCCGCCGCTCGTCCACCTTGAGCAACAGGATGCAGAGCAGGAACACCGCGCTCGCCACCACCGTGATCACCCCGATCGCCCGGTGGAAGCGCTGCACCACCTGGAAGGTCCGCGAGGTGCGAACCGCGACGTCGCGCGAACGGTGGGCGCGGAAGCCGAACGCCGCCTCGTTGACCGCCCCGAGCACCCGCTCGGTGGCCGCCGAGTCGCGCGTCGCCACGGCGAAGCGGTCGACGCGGTTGTCGTAGGCGGCGAGCCGCTGCAGCTGGTCGAGGTGCAGCCGCACGCGGTACTCGGCGCGTGCCACCTCCGACGGGTCGGCGCCGCGGCGCACGAAGGCGTCGATCCGCACGGTGTCGGCGAGCGCCGAGTCGCGCCCGTCGCCCGGGCGGCCGAGGAGCACGACGCGGTCACCGAGGCGCACCCCGAGGTCGTCGCGCAGCCGCTCGTCGACGGCGACGCCCCGCACCGCCGGGATCGGGCGCACGCCCGGCTGCGCCTCCGCCACCGACGCCGCCCCGGGCCCGGGCGCGCCACCGAGCACGGGGGCGACGGCGAGCGCGCCGAGCACGCGGGCCACGGCACGCGCCCGCCGTGCGGCGGGCGACCCGGGGGAGCGGAGGAGAGTGCGGCGGTCTGACATGCGGGCGCCGTGCGAACGGCCGGGTTCCGCCACCCGTTCCCCGTGTGCCGCGGGGGTGCGCCGCGTCGGCGGCGCGGCGCGCCCGGCCCGAGCGACCGAACGCCCGGGATCGTTCAGTCGGCGCGCTCGACGCGGTCGGGCATCGGCCGCGTGCGCGCCGTCGGCTCGGCGAGCGCCGCCGGCTCGAGCTCGGGCTCGCGCACCGTCTTCACCCACTGCGCCGTCTCGCGCAGCGCGGCGCGCGACTCGGGGAACGTCGCCGGCTCGCTGGCGATCGTCCCCAGCCCGCGCTTGATGAGGAAGAAGCCCCCCCCCAGCTCCAGCGCCGCGACGATCAGCGTCCCCGCCCAGTAGTTGCCGAGCAGCCGCCCGATCCCGGCCGACAGGAAGATCGTCAGCGCCACGAGGGCGACGATCCCGACGCCGAAGGCGAGCGCCAGGAACAGCAGCCCGCGCATCCCACCGTGCAGACTCTCGCGCATCTCGAGCTTCGCCAGGCGCACCTCGTCGCGCGCCAGGCGCTTCGAGTCGTCGGCGAGACGGCGGATCAGGTCGGGAATCCCGGCGTCGGGATCGTGCGGCATGGCGGGACGGCTGGCCACGGGGGGACTCTCCGGAAGGGCGACAGGGACGACGGCGCGGCGAGCGCCGTCCGGCCCCGAACGCCGGGGCCGAACGCCTGTCTCCGGGGGCAAGTCGCGTTCCGCCGCCGGCGGCCCCGACCGAGCGCGCGGCCGCCGCTCAGCCGCGCCGACGCTCTCCGCTGCCTTCCGGCGCCGCCGTGGTGGTCGGCGCCGCCTCGCGCGCTCCCGCCCCCTCCCCCTCCCCGGCCGTGCCGTCGGCGATCGGCTCGACCAGCACCTGCGCCGCCACCGACGGCCCCACCGCCGGGCGCGCCTCGCCGACCAGGAGCGTCAGGGGCCCGTCGAACGGCGCCCGCTCCACCAGCGTCAGCTCCGCCCCCGGTGTCAGCGCCAGCTCGCTCAGGTAGCGCAGCAGCGCCCCGTCCTCGTCGCTCACCCGCACCACGCGCGCCCGCGCCCCGGGCGCCAGGTCGACGAGCGCCAGGTGGCGCCGCTCGTCGACCGCGCCCTCGCGCGTCGGGATCGGCGCCCCGTGCGGATCGAACGCTGGGTCGCCGAGCGCCGCTGCCATCCGGTCGATCAGCTCGTCCGAGGCGGCGTGCTCCAGCCGCTCCGCCTCGGCGTGCACCCGATCCCACGGATAGCCGAGCACGGTCGCGAGGTACGACTCGAGGATGCGGTGGCGCCGCAGCGTCCGCAGCGCCGCCCGGCGCCCGAGCGCGGTGAGCCGCACGCCGCGATAGCGCTCGTACGAGAGCAGCCCCTGCTCGGCCAGCCGCCGCACCATCCCGCTGACGCTCGCCGGGGCGACGCCCAGCCGCTGCGCGAGGTCGTTGGTGGCGGCCGCGTCGCCGCCGCGCTCGAGGGCGTAGACGGCCTTGAGGTAGTCCTCGACCGGGGCGGTGAGCTCCGGCTCGGCGGGGCGGGGCGGCGGCACGCGGCGTCCGGCCGGGGCGTCAGGCCGGGGGCGGGACCGGCACCGCCGCCGACCCGGCGGCCGGCGTCCCCGGGCGTCCGCGCACGAGCAGCACCGGGATGGTCGCCCGGTGGCGCACCGTCTCGGCGACGCTCCCGTACACCACGTCGGCGAGGAAGCGGTGCCCGTGCGTCGCCATCGCGATCAGGTCGCACCGCTCGCGCTCCGCCGTCGCCAGGATCTCCGCCGCCGGATCGCCGCTGCCGAGCACCGCCTCCGCGTCGAGCCCCTCGCCGCACAGCCCCTGGCAGAGCGACTCCAGGTACTCGCGGTCGCGCCGCATCTCCTCGCTCTCGCGCAGCGGCACCTGGCCGATGTTGCGCGCCACCCACCCGTCGGCGACGTGGATCAGCACGAGCGACGCGCCGCACAGCCGCGCCAGCGGGCGCACGTGCGCGAGGATCGCCGCATCGTACGCGGAGTTCTCCAGGGGGATCAGGATGCGCGAGTAGACGGTCATCGGGGCGCGTCGGTCGGCGGTCGGCGGCTGGCTGCGGGTCGGCCGTGCGGGTCGAGCCCGAGCAGCGCGTAATAACGCTCCCGGGGTTCCGCTGTCCAGCCGTTCACGCCGTGCTTCGGCAGCCACCACGCGTGGACGATCGCGACGGCCACGAGCGTGAGTCCGAGCAGGGCGAGCATCCACGGGCGCCCGGCCGTCGCCGACACGCCGACGAACAGCCCGATGCCGAGCGACACCTTGAGCACGCGGCGCCAGCGTGGCTTGTGCTCCTCGAAGCGGCCAAGGAGCGTGCTGCCGATGGCGATCAGCGTCGCCATCAGCGCGACGTCGAACCAGAGCGTGTCGGTCGCCCACACGTCAGAGCCACCCCGCGAGCGTCTGCACGAGCAGCCACGCATTGAGCCCCCCGATCACGAACGCCACCAGATAGGCCAGCGCCTGCACCCAGCGCGGGTTCACGAACGCCCCCATCTTCGCCCGGTCGCTCGTGAACCGCACCAGCGGGAAGACGGCGAACGAAAGCTGCAGCGACAGCACCACCTGGCTGAACACCAGCAGCCGCGCCGTCCCGCTCTCGCCGTAGAGCACCGAGACGATCGCCGCCGGAACGATGGCAATCGCGCGCGTGATGAGCCGCCGCATCCACGGCCGCAGCCGGATGTCGAGGAACCCCTCCATGACGATCTGCCCGGCCAGCGTCCCGGTGAGCGTCGAGTTCTGCCCCGAGGCGAGGAGCGCCAGCGCGAACACCGTGCTCGCCGCCCCCACCCCGAGCAGCGGCGTGAGCAGCTGGTAGGCGTCCTGGATCTCCGCCACCTGCGTGTTCCCCGTGCGGTGGAACGTCGCCGCCGCGACGATGAGGATCGCCGCGTTGATGAACAGCGCGATCGAGAGCGCGATCGTCGAGTCCAGGAAGGCGAAGCGCACCGCCTCGCGCCGCCCGGTCGCGCTCTGCTCGTAGCGCCGCGTCTGCACGATCGAGGAGTGCAGGTAGAGGTTGTGCGGCATCACCGTCGCCCCGAGGATCCCGAGCGCGAGGTAGAGCTGCTCGGCGTCGCGCACGGTCCCCGCGCTCGGCACGAAGCCGCGCGCCACGGCGCCGAGGTCCGGGCGCGAGACGATCAGCTCGAAGAGGAAGGCGATCCCCACCGTCGCCACGAGCGCGATCACCAGCGCCTCGAGGCGGCGGAACCCGCGGTTCTGGAGCAGCAGGACGAGGAAGACGTCCACCACCGTGATCACGATCCCCACCGGCAGCGGCAGCCCGAACAGCAGCTTGAGCGCGATCGCCGTCCCCACCACCTCGGCCAGGTCGGTGGCCGCGATCGCCAGCTCGGCCGCCACCCAGAGCAGGAGCCCCACCGGTCGCGAGTAGTGGTCGCGGCACGCCTGCGCCAGGTCGCGCCCCGTGACGATCCCGAGCTTCGAGGCGAGCCCCTGCAGCAGCACCGCCATGAGGTTCGACAGCAGCACCACGCTGAGCAGCGTGTAGCCGAAGCGCGATCCCCCGGCGATCCCGGTCGCCCAGTTCCCCGGGTCCATGTACCCCACGGCCACCAGATATCCGGGCCCGGCGAACGCCAGGAGCTTGCGCCACCACGTGCGCCCCGTCACCGGCACCGAGCGGTAGGCCTCCTCGAGCGACGGGCTCGGGCGGGCGCGCCGCCACCCCGGCTCCCCCCCCGCGTCCCCGCCGCGCTCCGCCGACGGCACCGCCGTCGGCGTGCGACCCGGCACGGGCTCGGGCGCGGCGTCCGGCGACGGCGGATGCGGATCGGGAGCGGAGTGCGGCAGCAGCGAGGCCATGAGCGTCGGGACGGGAGCGCGGAGACGAACGCGGCAAAAGTTAGTTGCTCCTAAAACTCGGCGCAAGTCTCGGCGGCTGCCGCGGCGGCCGGCGTGGCTGAGCAGCCCCGGCGGACGATTCCGCCTCTTCTGGTGGACGCGTACCCCACGGGCTCGTCCGTCCGTGCGCGCGCGCGCCGCGTCTCCCGCCGAGAGAGGCCCTCGATGTCGCCCGCACCCCGCCCCGACGCGCGCCAGGCCGCACGATCCCCCGTCGGCGCCGCGTCCCGCTCCCTGCGCCGTGCCCTCCCCCTGCTCGTCTGCGCCCTCGCCGCGTGCGGCGGCGGCGATGGGGGCACGACCGGGCCCGAGCGTCCCCCCACCGCCGCGCAGGAGGGGGTTGCCGGCATCGACGTCACCGGCCCGGCGACGTCGCTCCCCGTCGGCTCCACCGTGCAGCTCGCCGCCACCGTGCGCGGCACGCGGGGCACCGTGCTCCAGGGGCGCCGCCTGACCTGGACGACCTCGGCGCCGACGATCGCCGCCGTCGACTCGACCGGGCTCGTGCGCGGCCTCGCCGCCGGCAGCGCCACGATCGCCGCCGGCGCCGACGGGCAGACCGGCACCATGGCGCTCACCGTCGTCGCCCCGGCCCGGCTCGCCACCGTCGTCACCCTCCCGGCCACCGACGTCACCGGCTCCTCGGTGATCGTCGGCGGCACCGTCAACCCCAACGGCACCCTCACCAGCTGGGAGATCCAGGTCGGCGCCACCGCCGCCCTCGGCGAGCGCTGCACCGCCAGCCGCGAGCCCATCGGCGGCACCGACGCCGTCCCGGTGCGCTGCCAGATCACCGGCCAGCCCGCCGGGCGCACCATCTTCTACCGCGTCGTCGCCACCAACGCCGCCGGCACGCAGACCGGGCAGACGCTGTCGGTCACGCTCGTCGCCGGCGACGTCGTCGTCACCACCCTCCCGGCCCAGGCCGTCACGAGCACCAGCGTCCAGCTCCCCGGGTCGGTGCAGCCCGCCGGGCGCACCCTGCAGTGGACCATCGAGTACGGCCGCACGAGCGCCCTGGGCACGCGCTGCCCCGGCGCGCTGACCGCCACCGGCACGACGCTCTCCGAGGGGCACTGCCCGCTCGTCGGCCAGACGCCCGGCGCGACGATCTTCTACCGCGCCGTCGCCACCGAGACTTCCACCGCGCGCAGCTGGACCGGCGCCATCCTCTCGGTGCAGCTCCCCGGCGGCGCCACCGGCGGCGACGCCGCCTCCGCCGACCGCTTCGTCTACCACGCCGTCCGCCTCGGCGGCTCGGGGATCTGGCTCGGCAGCGTCGACGGCGTCGCCGCGCGCTTCGTTCCCGTGCCCGAGGCCACCGGCGTCGTCATCACCCCCAGCTGGTCGCCCGACCGCCGATCGGTCGTCTACGCCCGCGGCAACGTCGCCGGCGCCCGCATCTGGACCGCGTCGCTCGACGGCTCGAACGCGCGCCAGCTCACCGCCCGCGCCGGGCTCGCGCCCGCCTGGTCGCCCGACGGGCGCTTCATCGCCTACGCCGACGCCGCGGCCGACGTCGGCATCGCCATCGTCAACGCCGACCTCACCACCCCGCGCGCCGTCCCCACCCCCGGCGACGCCGACCACCCGCACTGGGCGCCCAACGGCACCGACCTGACCTTCATCGTCACCACGCAGCGCGACGGTGGCGCCAACTCGAACGACGCCTACGACCTCTACACGGTGCGCCTCGACGGCGCCAACCTGCGCCGCCTCGGCAGCTTCCGCGGCGACTCTCCGTGGCCGCGCTGGTCCCCGGACGGCACGCGCATCGCCATCCCGCACAACGTGAACGGGCAGGCGGAGATCGTGCTCGTCGACGTCGTCAGCGGCGCGACGACGACGCTCACCGGCGGCGTCGGCCGCAAGCGCTTCCCCAGCTGGTCTCCCGACGGGCGCCGCCTCATGTACCTGCTGCAGCCGCCCGGCGCCTCGGCCGCCAACCAGGTCTGGATCGTCAATGCCGACGGCACCGGCGCGCGCCGCATCACCGGACTCGCCGAGTCGGTCGGCGGCAACGAGCTGTCGGTGCTCTGGCCCTCCTGGAGCCGCTGAGCGGATCCTCGGCGCCGCCCCGCCCTACCCCCCGATCGCCGGGCGCTCGACGCCCGCCGCCCCCCCGGCCGCCGACACCGCGGCCGGGGCGGCGTCGTCGCGATCGTCTTCCACTCCCGCCGCCGCGCCCTCCAGCAGCGCCCGCGCCGCCATCACCGCCTCGCGCGTCCCCGCCAGCGCCAGCACGTCTCCCGCCGCCAGCGGCTCGTCCCCGCGCGGCACGATCGCCTCGCCCCCCGCCGCGTCGGGGCGCGTGATCGCCAGCACCGTCGCCCCAGTGCGCCCCCGCAGGTCGAGCGCCCGCAGCGAGCGCCCCACGGCCACGCTCCCGGCCTCCAGCCGCACCGGCTCGGGCTCTCCGAGCCCCGGCAGCAGCGTCGTCAGCTGCGCCATCGTGCGCTCCAGCTCACCGGGCGTGGCGGTGGCGCGGTTGTGCTGCGTGAACGCCAGCGCGATCACCTCCGCCCCGGCGCGCGCGTGCCCCTGCAGGTTCCCGGCGCTCCGCCACACCGCCACCCCCAGCACGCCGCCCAGCACCAGGAGCGCCGTCACCAGCGGCACGCGCGGCAGGAACGGCTGCAGCAGCGCCACGAGCGGCACCGCCGCCGCCAGCAGGATCGCCAGCTGCAGCGCCGCCACGAGCGCCCCGCGCGGCGCCGCCGCCCGGTCCAGTCCGCGCACCGGCGGCAGCGCCCGCGCCGCCAGCACGAGCGCCAGCGTCCGCGACACCCCGGCGATCCCGTACACGAAGGGCACCGCCGCCCCGAGCGCCACCGCCACCACCGTCCACCGCCCGAGCGGCGCCTCCAGCCCCAGCCACCGCTCCAGCAGCACGGCGAAGCGCCCCATCTCCGCCGCGGCGGCCACCACCAGCCCGGCCAGCAGGAGCAGGTCCACCGCCAGCCGCCGCACCAGCCGCCGCGTCAGCGATCGGGCGTCGTCGTCGGGGGTGGCGCGCAGCCGCTCGATCCACGACCCGTAGAGCGCCGTGAACGTCTGCAGCGGCCGCGGCAGCTTGCGGTCGACCAGCCGCGCCGCCGCGTCCGCCGAGCGCACGAGCCAGGGCGTCAGCAGCGTCGTGATCGCCGAGACGGCCACGGCCACGGGGTACAGGAAGGGGCGCGTCGCCCCGGTGGCCAGCCCGACGCCGGCGATGATGAACGAGAACTCGCCGATCTGCGCGAGACTCAGCCCCGCGCGCACCGACTCGCGCAGCCCGCTCCCCGCCAGGAACGTCCCGATCGTCACCGCCACCGCCTTCCCGCCGACGACCACCGCGGCGAGCGTGAGCACCGCCGGCCAGTGCGCCAGCACCACGCGCGGGTCGATGAGCATCCCCACCGAGACGAAGAAGATCGCCACGAACACGTCGCGCAGCGGCGCGATCAGCTCCTCCAGCCGCGCGCCGTGCCCCGACTCCGCCACCAGCGCCCCGGCGATGAACGCGCCGAGCGCCACCGAGTAGCCGAACGCCAGCGCCACGAGCGCCGCCGCGAAGCAGATCCCCACCCCGGTGACCACCGCGATCTCGGCGCGCTCCAGCCGCACCACGTGGCGCATCAGCCGCGGCACGATCAGGAGCCCCACCCCCATGAGCACCACGAGGAAGGTCGCCAGCCGCACCATCGTCAGCCCCACCTCGGCCGCCGACGGCCCCTCCCCCCCGGCGATCGCCGACAGCAGGGCGATGAGCGTGATCGCGATCAGGTCCTCGACCACGAGGATCCCGAACACCACGTCGCGCAGCCGTCCGTGCACGCGCTGCTCGGCGAAGGTGCGGGCGACGATCGTCGTGCTCGAGATGGCCACCATCGCCCCGGTGAACAGCCGCTCGGTCGCGCTCCACCCCAGCGCCCCCCCGGCCGCGTAGCCCAGGCCGAACATCAGACTCGTCTCCGCCAGCGCCGCGAGCCCCGCCGTCGCCCCGATCTCCGCCACGCGCTGCAGCCGGAACTCGAGCCCGAGCGAGTACATCAGGAGGATGACGCCGAGCTCCGAGAGCGTCCGCACCATCCCCTCGTCCACCGACACCGGGATCGGCACGTGCGGCCCGACGATCATCCCGGCCAGCAGGTAGCCGAACACCACCGGCAGCCGCAGTCGCTGGCTCACCACCGTGGTCAGCCCGGCGACGCCGAGCACCACGGCCAGGTTGCGCAGGAAGTCGTGCGCGTCGCTCGCGACCCCCACCGGCTCGAGACTCATCGGCGCCGCGTCCGCCTACGCCGCGCCCGGCGCGCCGCCGCCGCCCACGCGATCGCCCACGCGATCGCCCACGCGATCGCCCACGCGATCGCCCACGCGATCGCCCAC
>ERZ1066120.1753-NODE-1753-length-11475-cov-10.683713_pt1 | contig 11475 bp, 11 predicted proteins | sample MGYA00382767_ERZ1066120 | MGnify/ENA primary metagenome ERZ1066120 (study PRJEB33369, sample SAMEA5778350) | biofilm metagenome | biome: Industrial cooling water; feature: Water cooling tower basin; material: Biofilm | place: United Arab Emirates | collected... | reverse complement strand
TGATTCATGGTATGTCTAATTTGTCAACACCTTCTACTGGACTGGCGCTCTAGCATGGAATCATCACCGAAACCTGCATCTAGAATGTCGGCACCTCCTCCACCGTTTAAGGTATCATTGCCTCCTCCACCGTTCAAAGTGTTGTTGGCATTGTTACCAGTAATTATGTTGTTGAGACTATTACCAGTACCATTAATGGGATTATTATCAATTAGAGTAAGGTTTTCAAGGTTGTCACCTAGTGTGTAACTGATTGAGGAATTGACAGTATCATTCCCTTCATCAATACGCTCCGTAATAATGTCACCAGTATTATCAACATCATAAGTATCATCATCTATGCCACCAAACATGGAGTCGCTACCCTCGCCACCAATGAGGATATCCTTGCCGCCACGACCATAAAGTTTATCGTTCCCTGCTAATCCACTGAGAACATTGCTCACTTCATTTCCAGTGAGGATGTTTTCGAGACTATTTCCTTCAGCATTAACTGATTGATTTCCAACCAGAATTACATTAACGTTTTGATTGTCTCCTATTAAACTTGCTTGGCTTTCAGAAATATTGGTTCTTAAAATTTCGACAGTAACATTTACATAATATTCAGTTCCACTACCAGTTGCCTTAAACGCAGCAGATTTATATGATTGAACAGGGTTGGGAGAATCACCTAATTTTTCTGTACTTGCCTCCTTATTTTCTTCCCACTTAATCTCTGGTCTGCCATTTCTATTGCTAATTAAGACAGAAAATGAGCCGATAGGATTACTATTGTTTTCTGTAAAAGCTTGGTACAAGTTATACCCTGCAATAGTTAAACTTGTAGCGGATGCAGTACCTGCTATGATGGCTCCTACTACCGTTGGGGAAGAAATTACTGCAACTACAGCCTCAATTCCCCCTTTGATTATTCCTCCAACGCCTGTCACAATTTTCACAAAATCAGCGCCATCTTGGTCAGCAAAAGAAACAACCTCCACAACGTCTTGATTGTCATTTATCACAAATTGATCAAACGGCACAGAAATTGTTTGTTTGTCTATGTTGTACCAGGGAGGATCATTATTTGATGGTGGAGAAAACTTTGGACGATCATCACTTGTGCCAACACGTACAGTTATAAAGTAAATTTCGTCTTGATTGTTACCGTCTGAGCGCTTTATTGCTGTAACATTTGCTGATAGTTTAATTTCAAACATGTTTTCAGTACCTTATGAAGTCTATTGGTGTTGTTCTAAATTCTCCAAAAATTTGATTGAAAAGGGCGATCACTCCAGTTTGCATCCTCACCGCAATAGCGATCGCAACTAAAAAACTTGTCAATATTCGTTTTTCATTTTTGTCATTTATATTACACTGACTTTATTATTAAACAAAAATATATTACACCTATAAACTCATGCAATGACCGTAGAGTGACAACTACAGAGAACACAAATAAAAAGAGCTTAGATAAGCAGTTGCATAAATCTATACCGCAGAACAAAAGAACATTAACCAATTCATTTAGATGAAGTCAAATACAAAATTGCGGGTTTAGACTAGCACCACAGATTATCGTTATTGCAGAGCAGGGATAAAAGCCAGAAGCCTTAAAGAAAAAGCTTTTTGGCAAAAATTAAATTTTCGTTAAATGCTTCGTTTTTACGCATTTCCACTCATTTTGAACACAATCTTGCTATAAATTACGATATTGCTTAGGTGAAACCCCGGTATATTTACGAAAGTGCTTGGCAAAGTGACTCGGATTCGCAAATCCACAATCCATTGCCACATCCGCAATTTTTTTGTCTGGTTGCTTCAATAACTGTTTTGCCCATTCAACTCTCTGTTGAATCAAATATTGATGGGGACTAATTCCCGTAGACTTTTTGAAGAGACGACAGAAATAGTATGGACTCATATCCAATTCGGTAGCAATTTCTGCCAGCGATATATTCTCATATAGCTTTGCATCGATGTAATCGAAAGCCTGTTGTAATTTCTTTTTGGAAAAACCATCTTCATACTCCCGAAGCTGATATTTATGGGTTGAGTAATTCCGCAGTAAATGTGCAGATAATGTAGTTGCCATAGAATCCGCATAAAAACCATTTCCGCTTCCATCAACATCCAAATCGGCTTTTAGAGCTAAACACATTTGATAAATTAGTAAATCTGCTTTATTCGGCTCAAATATAATTTCAACTCGATCCGGGTTAATTTTCTCGTAGGCAACATGAGACACAAATGATGGTTCGAGGTAGAAATGAATAAATTCGAGAGATTTATCCATATATATTTTATAAGAGCGATTTACAGGAAATACTCCAATATTTTGATTATTCAAATAATAATGCTGCTTTTGCAAACTACCTTCTGAAATAAATTCATTCATTACTGTTTCCTGGGGAATAGGCAAAACAATAGTGTGTTGCAAAATTGAAAATTCAGGTGTTTCGCAAGCTGGTTGACGAAAATAGGCTAGATGAATATTTCTCCATCCCGATTTCTGGCTAGTAAAAATAGGTGGGTTTGGCATAATTGGTAAAGTGCCATTTTTCTCTATTTGGTTTATTTTTAAAGGTTTTTTTTCTGGCATAAATAAATCGATAAAGCTAAATTTGGCGAAACTGTTTTGGTGAAACCCCGGTATATTTACGAAAGTGCTTGGCAAAGTGGCTCGGATTTGCAAATCCACAATCCATTGCCACATCGGCAATTTTGTTTTCCGGTTGCCTCAATAACTGCTTTGCCTGTTCAACTCTCTGTTGGATTAAATATTGATGGGGACTAATTCCCGTTGACTTTTTAAAGAGACGACAGAAATAGTATGGACTCATATCCAATTCGGTAGCAATTGCTGTCAGCGATACATTCTCACATAACTTTGCATTGATATAATCAAAAGCCTGTTGTAATTTATGTTTAGAAAAACCATCTTCATACTGCCGAAGCTGATATTTATGGGTTGAGTAATGCCGCAGTAAATGTGCAGCTAATGTAGTTGCTATAGAATCCGCATAAAAACCATTTCCGCTTCCATCAACATCCAAATCAGCTTTTAGAGCCAAGCACATCTGATAAATTAATGAATCTGATATCCTGGGCTTAAATATAATTTCAACCTGTTCTGGATCGACACTTTCATGAGCGATATGAGAAACGAATGTTGGCTCAAGATGCAACTGAGTAAATTCGGTTTCATTATCCCAGCAAATTTTATGATTTTGATGTGCTGGAAATATATCAATATAAGCACCCATAAAATCATTTGGATGATACTGCTCCTTTTGCCATCTACCCTCTGAAAAATGTTCAACATTTACTATTTGACGAAGATTTGCCCAAACAATTGTATGTTGTAGAGTAAAGAATTCGGGTAATTCCCAAGCTGGTTGACGAAAATGTGCGAGATGAATATTTCTCCATCGCGATTTCTGGCTAGTAAATAAAGGTGAATTGGGCATAATTGGTAAGGTTCCACCTTTATCAAGTTGATCTATCGCTAAAGCTTGCTTTTCTGTCATTGTTGTCAGTATGTTTTGGTTAAATACAAAATTTATCTTTCACAACTGTAATAATGTTCTAAATCTTTGTTATACTTTGCGAAATTGTTTGGGTGTAACTCCTGTATATTTACGAAAATGCTTGGCAAAATGACTCGGATTTGCAAATCCACAATCCATTGCTACATCTGCAATTGTTTTGTCTGGCTGTCTCAATAGCTGTTTTGCCCGTTCAATTCTCTGTTGAATTAAGTATTGATGGGGAGTAATGCCAGTAGAAATTTTAAAAAGACGAGAGAAGTAGAAATGGCTCATGTCCAATTCTCTAGCAAGTTCTGTCAGCGTTATTTTTTCACATAAATGTTCATTGATATAATCAAAAACTGTTCTTAACTTATATTTTGATAAACCATCTTCATACTCTCGAAACTGATATTGATTAGTTGAGTAATGCCGTAGTAAATGTGCAGATAATGTAGTCGCGATCGCATCTGCATAAAAACCATTTCCGCTTCCATCAGCATCCAAATCCGCTTTTAGTGCCAAACACATTTGATATATTAATAAATCCTCTTTCTTTGGCTCAAATAAAATTTCGACTCGTTCCGGATCTATAGTCTCATGAGCTACATGAGAAACAAATTCTGGCTCAAGATATAAATGAATAAATTCTAGAGATTTATCCAGGTATATTTTATACAATCGATTTGCAGGAAATATTGAGATGTTTTGATGATTTAGATGATACTGCTGTCTTTGTAAGCGACCTTCTACAATAAATTCGTTCGTGACTATTTGATGTGGAATTGGTAAACCAATAGTATGTAATGCAGTCGAAAATTCAGGTGATTCCCAAGCTGGTTGAGAAAAATGCGCGAGATGAATATCTTTCCATCCCGATTTATGACTGCTCAACAGAGGTTGGGTTGAGAAAATTGCTAGAGTTCCCTCTTTTTCAATCTGCTCATTCTGATGTATTTTTAAAGGATTTTTTGACATTACTTAGGTCTCTCGCTAATAAATTATGAGAAAGCATATTTTTGAACTCATAGAACAGCTATAAACATGGCGTATATTATCTTACCAGCTTTTGAATATTAACTTCGCATAGAAAAAGTTCCTTAAGTATGGAACAATGCAAACGTGTAATAAACTAAACATATTGATATGTAAGTATTTAAAATAACGTTATTAATTGCATGGGGTGAACTTTTTACGCAATCACCATGTCAATTAAAAAAACGCACCCCAACTTAACCCAGCTTGAATTAGATTTTTCCATTCTCAGTAACGGCACAAAGGTCATTGTTACCGGATACGATGCTTACAACCTCCGAGATATGAGTGGACAAACTGGAGTAATTGACGGATACTCAAGGCAATACGGTTATTATTCAGTTTATTTCAAGAATTTTTCAGGATTGTTCGGCGCCAAGCATCTCATCCTATACTACTGCCGCGAACAGCTTCAACCTATACCAGGCGCCAAAGGTCGTTGTAGTTGGCAAAGTGCAGTAGAACGAGAGATAAAGAAGTCACGTAAACCTAAATAAATTTATCTGCCCAATTAATGTTGAACTATGAGAGTTACAATCCAAGAAAAGCCCCACCAAAACTATGTATGCCTTAATTTCAACGGAAAAAATTCAGCTACCTTCTGGAATGTTGGTGCGAGTACCTGGTTCTTGGCAACAATATCGTACCCTCTGCGATAGCCGAGGCGATTCCTCCATTCCACGCATTAAGTACCGCTCTGGAGAAATTTTATTAATGTCACCACTGCCAAAACACGGACGCGAAGCTAATATTTTGGCAGATGTTGTTAAAGTTTTACTTGATACCCAGAGCCGTAACTACGAAGCATTTACCCCCATCACAATGGAATTACCTTCTGAAAGTGGCATTGAACCAGATTATTGTTTCTATATAGACAATTGGCAAGCAGTGGTCGGACGTGACAGGATAGATTGGGGAACCGACCCATCACCAGATTTAGCAATTGAAATCGATGTCACTTCATACACCGATGTTGCAGATTACGCCCCGTATCGTATCCCAGAAGTCTGGTTATTCAAACGCAATCAATTGTCTATTTACGGCTTTCAAGGAAATAAATACCAACTGCAATCAACCAGCCGCTACTTCCCTAATGTAGATTTGCAAAGTCTTATCGCCAAATGCTTAGAAGCAGCAAGCGCGCGTGGTACAGGTGTAGCCATTCGTGAATTACGTAGCTCTTTGACACCCGGTTTGGAATAATTGCTATACTGCAAACGGGTAAGAATTGAACTTTGTCATGCCCAGGTAGAAACATCTTAAAGATTTTCGTTTGCTCTAAAAGTATAGTTTTAAGCAGATTTCAGTATAACTTGATATATCTGGCGCCTATAGCGAAGCAATCCGGTTTTGTAACTCAATCAAATCAGGATGTTGATTAATATCAATCTGATTCAATGCCCAATCAAAAAAAGCATTGAGAGATACATATTGAGATTGCTGTTGCTGCATAGCTTTTTGCATATCTTTGCCATGAAACCAGATTAAATACTGTTTATTTAACCAAAAGTCGGGCTGAGAAAACTGTTGCTGATAGGCAGCTATACTTGCTAAAAATCTATCTTCTGTAACAGTAATAGTAGCTTCTTGAAACTGGTTAACTAACATCAAAGCTTGAGCTTGGCAGTCTTGTACAGTAAGTGACGATGGAAGTTTACCACTACCACCTGTCCATGTAGTTTTTAGTTGCTGCCGTGAACCACTTGATTCTATTAAATCAGCCAATCCCCATCTTACAACTTGATAATCTTGTAAACTTCTTGCAGCTTGTTCTATCCATGCAGAAATAGCTGTTATTCCCGGTGAGTCCCCATGTCCCCATCGAGAAATTGGATTATTTTGTTTTTCTATATACTTCGTGACCCAATAATTATGAATTAAATCAGAGTTTAGTAAATAATTTTCAACACAAGCTCTATGCGTGAGCAACATTGAACCAAGTTTAACTAATTGAACATCATTTGTAGGTTTGATATCAAAATCACGGTCACGGAAAACTATATATTTTTTATTTGTAGTTTCAATTTTTGAAAAATAGCCTTCGACAAATACCGAAAAAGTAAATTTACTACCAGAGGGAACAATAGTAGGTTTGTTTACATCAATATTTTCAATAACTCTGTTTATTAACCTAAAGTCTAAGCTACTTTGTTTACCTTCACAAAAAATAACTTTATCACCAACTACACTCACAACTACACCTCTAACCGTAGAATATATGCTTCTGGCACTAATTGCTCTATATAATCAGAGTGAGTTGTAATTATAAACTGATTATTATTACCTAGTTTGGGTAGCGCGCGTAAAAACGCTTGTTGCATAGGTGGATGTAGGTGCAATTCAATCTCATCAATTAAAATTACTGAGTTATTAATATTCCAACTAGCAAAATCCATTAACATAGGAAATATAGCACGTTCACCCCCCGACATCTCAGATATTTCATACTGGTTTGTACTATCGTGTAAATAAAACCAGGGTTCACTAAGGATATCATCTGCATTTTCTCGTAAAACAGGACCCTCAAAACTGCGTTCAGGAAACACTATTTTGTAAGCACGCTCAATTTCTGCGTATAAATCCTTTTGCCCACTACGTAATTGTTGAATTTTACCACTTTCAATATCTTGGTGAAACAGGCGCCATTTTGATAAACGGTCACGCAAAAGGTCTTCGGTAATTTCCAGCTTTAATTGTGGGTCTTCAGTGGTTAAGCTTGTAGAAGTTCTTTGTTCCGTATACCATAAAATTGTACCTACCTGCTCAAAAACTTGAAACCCTTCAGTACGACGCAGTTGTTTTGCATATTCTCGTCCTCTAAATTGAAATAACTCGGCAGCACTGTCTGCTTTTACACCTCCTTTGTCCCATTTAAGAGTGACAATATGCTTTTGAGCAGGGCTTACTAGATTATGTCCCATCTCCGATAATTTTTGTTGTAAATTATGTACAGCTTCAAGCTCAGGAGAAGAAAACTGAACTTTAACAGTTACATCTGGTTCAAACCTTCCCCAGTTATTACTTAGCAACTCATAATTAAAACCAGTCCATTCTAAATCAGAAATTTTCTTTAACCGTCCAGTTGCAGTACCCAATGTGGCAGCGATAGCTTGTAATATACTTGTTTTTCCAGCACCATTCATTCCCACCAAAATAATCATATCCCGTGCCAACCCTGTTTCTGAGTCAGTAAAATCAAATTCGGGTGAAGAGCGAAACTTTTTGAAGTATTTTAGCTGAACTGATTGAACTTTCATCCCCTTCTCCTAACTTTTTCCCACTTTTACACTACTACATGCTCAGGCGCCATATCGGGTGGGCATTATATTATATTGGGTGGGCGCCATATCAGGTGGGCATTATATAAGGCACTGTAGCCATTCGTGAATTACGCAATTCTTTAGCATCAGAAGAGAAATAATTGCTAACTTTATGCTTCGGCAGTTCCAGGTTTCAAAGCCAAATCAAAAACCTGTTGTGCGGTCAAATTAAAATCAGGAAATGTGGGGGAGACAATTACATCAAAAGCTCTGAACGTTGTTTTTACGTATTCCCCGTCAACTAGCTCATATACAAAGACAGTAGGTTGCTTAGGATAGCCAATAAATTCACGTCCTCCCCAGGCAGCATAATCTACAATCCAAAATTCGGGAATACCCATAATTTCATAATCGCGACGTTTGTCGTAATAATCGTCCTGCCAATTAGTACTCACAACTTCTACTATCAATTTGACCGAAGTAGCTTTTTCAATAACTGACTCACTGTCCCAACGTGTTTCAGCACCGATAGTGTCTTCATCCAAAACAATGATATCCGGTTCGTACCCAGACTTGTCGCGGAAAGGTCTAACAATTGATTCTCTGGGAATAAACCAAATATCGGTTTTACCCATTTTATCAATGACTTTAAGTAATTTTCCACCAAGAGAGCCTGTTAACTTTGAATGCTTCCCCCTAGGTTTAGGCATCTCAACAATTACTCCATCATATAATTCGTACCGGACTTCCGAGTTTTCTGGATACCATTCAATAAACTCATCGAAAGTGTATAATTTTGTTTCGGTTTGCGTTTGGGCTTGGGTCATAACTTACCACCTCCACATATATTTGACTTTACCACTTTCAAAACAAAAACATCAAAACTGGTTTTCCTCACTGACTCCTTGGTATACAGGATATTTAGATTCCCGCATTAAACTAATGGTCTGTGTCAATAGTTTTGGTGTGTTTTCTTTTCTTTCTTCTTTACTTTGTGTTCTTTGTGTCTTTGTGGTTCAATCCTCTTACTCTCTGTGTACTTTGCGTCTCTGTGGTAAAAAAATATATATCACTGGATGCCTGTTACACAACTCCTCAAAATTAATGACACAGACCATTAATTACCTATATTTTTCCCTCCCTATATTGACTATGCAACATTATATGCTATTCTTCTTTTCAAGAATCTTGTTTTCTATAATCTATATAACTAGATGGCAGAATCATCCAAACAAGCGACTGTTATCGCTATTTCTTGTCTCAGTGGGGGTTCTGGCAAAACCACCACCGTCTTAAACATCGCCACGATGCTCTCAAATAAAGGTAAAACTCTGGCTGTTGATTTCGATCCGCAAGGAAACTTGAGTCAATGGCTTGGTATAAACGACCTTTCCGAATCTGCTACCATCGCGGAGACTATCTTACCTGATACCGACCGCGTACAAATCAAGGAAATTATTTTACCCCCAACCAACGAAGACCGGGAAGGGCGCCTACTACTTGCACCCAGTGACTATAGTTTATCGAGGGCAGCCGATGCAATTGCAATGGAACCTGGACGCGAACGTTTTCTCAAGCGCGCGTTAAAACCTATCCTTTCCGAGTACGACTTTATTGTCATCGATGCTCCACCCTCGAAAGGTATCCTTACATATAACGCAATTCTCGCCGCTGACCTTTTGGTTATTCCTACCGAATGTACTCCCAAAGGTGTCACCGGAGCAGTTAGTACATCTGTGTTAGTTCAAGAACTCGAAGAACTTGACTTTCAAGTGCCACGTATTTTAGGAATTGTACCAACTAGAGACGCTTGGGCAGGCGCCAATCAAACGCGCATTTCCAAAGCAGCAATAACAGCACTCAAAGAAGCACTTCCAGAAGTACATATTTTTAGTTCCGTTCGTCAAAGTACTGTAGTCCAGCAAACAAACCACGCTGGTTGGTCGCTACTGGAAGCTGGAGAGAAGTCTTTAGCACAACCTTATATAGAAGCTGTGGAAGCAATAAGAAAAGGTCGAAAGTTGGAAGTCGCAAGTCGGAAGTAAGAGAGAGAAATTATGCCTACACCCAAAAAGAAACTGCCTACTGGACCTATACGCATACAGGCGCCTGTCGCTAAAAAACCTGAAACGCCTACTGTACATCCTTTAGAGGAAGATACTAGTTCGGAAGAAACTACAAATATAGAAACTGTAAAACAAGAATCTACTAAACTTGAATCATCTGTGTTAACCCTCGAAACTAGTAGTGACACCGCAATTAACTCGCCACAAGAATTTAGCGAATACATAGCAGAATCTCAAAAACAAGAATCTGGTAATCAAGAATCTACTTTTATAGAAGCTAGCAAGATAGATACCGTAATTCCAGAAGTACAGAACTCCCAAACCCAGGAAACTACCAAATCAACAAAAAACTTAACTAATCAAGAATCTAGTTTTCCAGAATCTAGTCTTCAAGAATATACCAATCAAGAATCTTACTTGCAAGATACAGAATTCAAGAAAGTAGCAATGCGGCTTTCGGGTGAAGCAGTCGCCAAATTACAGCAATTCCGCGCGTCATCAGGTATACCCTACGAAATTTTAGTTGATGTCATGGTTCGCAACTGGGAAAACCTGCCCCAGCGCACACAAAACTCCTACCTACAGCAAGCTAAACAACTACGAATACAAAGACTCATGGCAGGGCAAGAAAAAACAATGCAAACCATGAAAGCCAAATATTTACAGTAAACCAACTGCAAACTGTTATGAGTCGCGAACGTAAACGCAGTTTACCCGCAGGGTAGCATCTGGCACGAAGCATCTCAAATTGTCATGAGTCGCGAACGTAAACGCAGTTTTCCCGTTATCCGAAGGATATCCCGAAGGGTAGGGTAGAATGGCACTTACTTAAGGGTAAACGTATTGGTATGATAGGCTTGCAGGCTCTGGTGATGGCGATTAACACGGTCGGCGCCTACATCAATACCAATACGTATAAACTATACACCAACGTGAATTAAATTAATTTATAGGCGGTGAACAACAATTTATCACCTTCCTAAATCTAATTATCAATTACAAAATTTTCATCAATACTTAAATACTATTTAATACTTACTAATAAAACCGGAGGGCGCGTTATTAAATCGCGCCGACGGCAGGCGCCTGTAACACTATGTTAAAAATATAACAGCTATACAAGGAGCTTACTTCTTTTTATATAAGAATTTGGCTCCGGAAATAGTACGTGCAATATGAGAAAATAGGCATTGTAAAAAATCTCCAAGCAAGGTAAAAAAGTGAACTGGAGAGCAAGGTTAAATAGAAACCGGCTTGATTTCACTTCATTCAGGACTTGGAGACAAAATTAAAAAACGATTATATCTACTATGCCTAATTGTGTAGAAATTCTCAAGGAAAAATTTAGCCGTTCTCTGGGAATACCCTGGCAAGGAATCTTATCAGCATCAACAATTGAAGAAGTTCTGTTGTCATCAACTATCTCAGATGCAGAATTATCGTCACAGACCAAAAAACGTCGTAACCGTTTTTTCAATCCAATTGTTACACTTTGGGCTTTTTTATACCAAGTACTTGACGAAGATAAAAGTTGCAGCAACGCAGTAAGTAAAATAGTTGCATGGTTAGCAGAAAGTAATATGAAAACGCCTTCATCAAATA
>ERZ1066120.1747-NODE-1747-length-11542-cov-8.634369_pt1 | contig 11542 bp, 15 predicted proteins | sample MGYA00382767_ERZ1066120 | MGnify/ENA primary metagenome ERZ1066120 (study PRJEB33369, sample SAMEA5778350) | biofilm metagenome | biome: Industrial cooling water; feature: Water cooling tower basin; material: Biofilm | place: United Arab Emirates | collected... | reverse complement strand
TTCTTGGTGATCGGGTCGTCGAAGCGGCGGCCGATCAGGCGCTTCACCGCGAAGATGGTGTTGTCGGGGTTGGTCACCGCCTGGCGCTTGGCCGGCTGGCCGATCAGGCGCTCCCCGTCCTTGGTGAAGGCGACCACCGAGGGAGTGGTGCGCGCGCCTTCGGCATTCTCGATGACCTTGGGCTTGCCGCCCTCCATCACCGCCACGCAGCTGTTGGTCGTGCCGAGATCGATCCCGATCACTTTTGCCATTGTCTCTTCTACCCTTTCACTCGCCCCCGGACGCTTCGCTGACGCGGCGTCCGTGTTTCATGTTTCGGCGGCGATATAGGGAGGGTAGATGCGGCGACAAGGATGCGGCGGGCGGCAGCGGTGAAAGCGGCCCGCCCGCCCTTGAGAGCTCCTTAAGGGTTTTCCGTTAGCGCCCCGGATCATGAGCGCGGCCCCTCGATCCGGCGAATTCCAGACCAGCGATGCGGCGGGTTGGGCATTGCTGTTGCTGCTGGCGCTCGGGCTGCTTGCCGTGCAGCTCACGGCGCCGCTCACCATCGATCCCGCAAGCCTCATCAAGCTGGCGGTGGCCGGAAGCACGCTGGTCGCGGCCGCGCTCTTCTATCGCTGGCGGCGGCCCAACCCGGCCTTTGCCGCCATGTGCTTCGGCCTCACCCAGGTGCTGCTGTTCAGCGCCATGGGGGCGCTGCTGTCCTATGCCCTGGCGCGAAATGGGGGAGCGCTGTGGGACGAGAGTTTCGCACGCTGGGACCGGGCCCTCGGGTTCGACTGGCTCGGCTATGTGCGCTGGGTGGATCAGTCGGAGCTGATCGCGACGACCTATCGCTATGCCTATGCGTCGCTGGTCCCGCAGGTCGTGGTGCTGGTGATCGTGCTGGGCTTCACCTTGCGCCTTGCGCTGCTTCGCGCCGTGCTTGCGGCGGCGATGATCAGCGGCACCAGCATCGTGCTACTTTCCGCGCTGTTCCCGGCGGAAAGCAACTTCGTCGCGCTTGGCCTCAAGGCCGAGGACTTCACCCACGTCAATCCGTTCGCTGGCTTCAGCCATTATCCCCATCTCGTCGCCCTCCGCGAAGGCACGGAATTCGTCATCCGCTTGCCCGAGATGCAGGGAATCATCACCTTTCCGAGCTATCACGCCGGGCTTGCGACGGTGACATTGTGGGGCTTTGTCAGGAGCGGGATCGCGCCGCTGCAATGGCTGGGCGGCCTGACCGCGCTGCTGACGATCCTGGCCACGCCGGTCGACGGGGGCCATTATGTCGTCGACGTGCTTGCCGGGATCGGCATCGCGGCCGCGAGCATCCTTGCCGCTCGCCAGGCCGTGCGCTGGTCCCCGGCGCTGCGCCCGATCAGACCATCGCCATTCCGCCGTTCACGTGCAGCGTCTGGCCAGTGACATAGCCGGCCTCGCGGCTCGATAGAAAGACGACCGCGGCGGCAACATCCTCGCCCGTGCCCATGGCGCCGGCCGGGATCTTGGACAGGATGGCGGCGCGCTGCGCTTCGTTCAAAGCATCGGTCATGGCAGAGGCCATGAAGCCGGGAGCGACGCAGTTCACGGTGATGTTGCGGGTGGCGAGTTCCTGCGCGACCGCCTTGCTCATGCCGACGAGGCCAGCCTTGGAGGCGACGTAATTGGCCTGGCCAGGATTGCCGGTCTGGCCGACCACGGAGGTGACCGAGACGATGCGGCCATAGCGGGCCTTCATCATCGGCTTGGCCGCGGCACGCATCAGGCGGAAGGCGGCCTCGAGGTTGATGCGGAGGACGTCGGCGAATTCCTCGTCCTTCATTCGCATCAGCAGATTGTCGCGGGTGACACCGGCATTGTTGACGAGAATGTCGAGCTTGCCGCCGAGCGCGTCCACTGCCTGAGGCACCAGCGCGTCCACCGCGGCGCCGTCGGAAAGGTTGCAGGGCAGGGCGACATGGTCACCGCCAAGCGAGGCGCGGAAGGCCTCGAGCTTGTCGGCGTTGGAGCCGCTGACGGCAAGGCCGGCGCCCTGCGCGGCGAGGGCCTTGGCGATGGCACTGCCAAGGCCGCCCGAGGCGCCGGTGACGAGGGCGGTCATTCCGGTGAGGTCGAACATTTGGGTCAGCTTTCTTTTTGGTTCACGCGGAGACGCGGAGACGCGGAGAGATCGGCGTAGTTGTTGACGATGCGCTTCAAGCCGTCCTTCAGCACCGCGCCGCCGAAGTTGATCAGCAGCCCTACGGGCTGATTGGCGATGCGCAAGTAAGTGAGGAGCTGCTTGCCATGGAGCGGCTGCAGTTGTTCGACAGATTTCACTTCGACAAAGACACTTCCATTCACAACCAAATCTGCTCGGAAAGCTTTCTCTATGTGTATGCCTTCAAATTCCAGACCGAGCGGCTTTTGCCGCTCGACCAGAAAGCCCGATTGGTCGAGCTTGGCGGCAAGTAGCTGCTCATAGACGCTTTCGAGCAAGCCTGGACCAAGCCGTCGATGAAGACGCATGGCCACATCGACGATGACGCCCGTGACGCGATCGGTGTCATCCATTCAGTCTCTCCGCGCCTCCGCGTCTCCGCGTGAAATCACAAGGTCGCCGCGAAGGCCTCGACGTCCTCCATCGTGACGATGGTGGTTGCTCGGGCGTCGGGGGAGATGCGCTTGACCATGGGGGTGAGGACCTTGCCGCCCAGTTCGACGAACTCGGTGACTCCGGCGCGGGTCATCTCTTCGATGGACTCGCGCCAGCGGACCATGCCGGTGACCTGCTCGACCAGCAGCTCGCGGATGCGGGCAGGATCGGTCACGGGGGCGGCGATGACATTGGCATAGAGGGGTACGCCGGGCGCCTGGAGGTCCGTACCGGCTAGCGCTTCGGCCATGGCGTCGGCGGCAGGCTGCATCAGCGGGCAGTGGAAGGGAGCGGAGACGGGGAGAAGGACGGCACGCCTGGCGCCATGGTCCTTGGCGATGGCCACGGCCCGCTCGATCGCCGCGCGGTGACCGGAGATGACCACCTGCGAGGGATCGTTGTCGTTGGCGACCGTGCAGACCTGACCTTCGGCGGCGGCGGCGGCGGCGATGGCCTCGGCCTTGTCGAGGTCGGCGCCAAGCAACGCCGCCATCGCCCCCTCGCCTACCGGTACCGCCGCCTGCATCGCCTGTCCCCGGCGCTTGAGGAGCCGGGCGGTGGTGGCGAGATCGAAAGTGCCGGCTGCGCACAAGGCGCTATATTCGCCGAGGCTGTGGCCCGCGACGAAGCTCGCCTTTGCGGGAAGATCGATGCCGAGCGTGCGCAGGACCGCGAGCGCATGAGCCATGATCGCCGGCTGCGCATTTTCGGTCAGGGTGAGATCGCTTTCCGGGCCTTCGCGCATCAAGCGAAAGAGGTTCTGCGACAAGGCCTCGTCGACTTCGGCAAAGGTGTCCCGCGCCGCGCGACTGGCCTCGGCAAGAGCCGCCCCCATGCCGACCGACTGACTGCCCTGGCCCGGAAACAGGAATGCGCGCATCAACTTCCCCTTGGATCGAATTCGCGGGGCCGATTGCACGAAGGCGCCAGCCCCTGCAACATGGCGGCGACGCGCAAGCCTACACCCGGGCCACGCCGCCAGCACGGCTTGCCCAGCGTGCTCGCCTAGTCCGTGGCAGCTTCACCGCCTCGGCTTGTCCCTGGAGCAGCTCCCCAGGGGGTAGCTGCGACAAGGTGCCTAGCCCTTCCCCATCAGCGCGAGGACTTCCTTGCGGCTGCGCTCGTCGGAGCGGAAGACGCCCATCATCCGGCTGGTGGTCATGAGGACGCCCGGCGTGTTGACCCCGCGGGCGGTCATGCAGGCGTGGGTGGCTTCGATCACCACGGCGACGCCCTTGGGCTGGAGATGCTCGACGATGCAGTCGGCGACCTGCGCGGTCAGGCGCTCCTGGACCTGCAGGCGGCGGGCGAAGCCGTGGAGGACCCGGGCGAGCTTGGAGATGCCGACCACACGGGTGTCAGGCAGGTAGGCGATGTGGGCCTTGCCGATGATCGGCGCCATGTGATGCTCGCAGTGCGACTGGAACGGGATGTCGCGCAGAAGCACGATCTCGTCATAGCCGCCGACCTCGTCAAAGGTGCGGTACAGGTGGGCGGCGGGGTCCTCCTCATAGCCGCGGGCATATTCCTTCCACGCCCGGGCGACGCGGGCGGGGGTGTCCACCAGGCCCTCGCGGGAGGGATCGTCGCCGGCCCAGCGGATCAGGGTACGGATTGCTTCCGCTACTTCGTGCGGCACGGGGATCTTGGCCGGAGAGGCGACGAGGTCGCCGGCGTCAGGCGTGTCAGCCATGGGGAAAGTGTTCCTTCGTGATTGCCATGGCGACCCGCTCCGCCTGGGCCCGGATATCCGGCACCGCCGTCATCTCCCAATACATGCCTTTGGTCAGCGGACCCAAGGCCCAGAGGCGCGGCGCCGCCCGGTCTTCCGCATCGGTGAGGAGGCCGAGGGCAAGCGGGTCGGGCGCGACCAGGCCTTCGCCTAAAAGCTGGCGGAGCAGGGGATTACGGGTGCGGGTGACGTTGCCGTTGGGACCCGTGCAGTTGACGATCAGGCGCGGCGTGAGACGGCGGGGGCCATCGCGAGTGGCGAGCTGCACTTCTCCTCCGTCATGCGCCTGGAGGCGGCCGGCGAGAACCTCAAGCTTGCCCTGGCGGAGCAGCGAGTCGAGCTGGGCGGCGATCTCCGGAGCGATGCGGTGGCGGTAGACGTCCCACCAGGGGCGGGCATGGCGGAGGAAGCGGCGGCGCTCGGCCTCGCTCCAGCCCTGCCACAGGGCGGCACTGTGTGGGCGAAGCGAATCGATCGCGGCGCGGAAGCCGACCGAGGCGCTGCGGCGGCGGAGCCAGCGGGAAAGGGCAAGGACATTGCCTACGGGCAGCTTGTCCAGCCGCACCGGAGCCGGGTCGGCCGGCCCGTGGGCCCGGGGCAGGAGACCGCGCCGGCTGACCGCCACCACCTTGCCTGCGAAGCCGACGTGCTCGAGCGAAAGAAGCAGGTCGATCATGGTAAGGCCGGTGCCGATCAGCAGCACCTCGCCCGCCTCCCCGGCCAAGCCATCGATTGCGGCCCGGGCTTCAGCGCTCCACGGATTGGCGATGACCGGAAGCCCATCCCAGGACTCGGGAACGGACGGCGGCTCGTTGCCGAGGGCGAGAACGGCGGCAGAGGCACGGGCGAGGCTGCCGTCGGCAAGGGTCAGCCGCCAGCCGTCTTCGTCCCGAACGAGAGCGGTGACGGCTTGGCGCTCGGCGCTGACTGCGGGATGGTCGGCGAGAATGGCGGCGACATAGGCACCATAGTCCAGGCGGCGGGCGAACGTGCCTTCCCCCAGCCCGAGGGCCGAGCGGAAGTGGTCGGGCTGGTCCGCAAAGGCGCTCATCTTGCCCGCGGGGACGTTGAGGAGGTGGACGGGGTCGCGGGTCGCATAGGCGATGCCGCGTCCCGGCTCGGCGCCCGGCTCGAACAGCCGAACCGACAGCCCGCGGCGGACCAGGTGGACCGCGGTCATCACCCCCGAGAAGCCGCCGCCCACCACCGCCACATCGGCGGTGGCAGCGGCGTCAGATCTCATAATCGGGCCAGGAGTGCGGATCGGGGGCGCTGCTGCGGCGGCGCAGCATATAGGCGTGAAGGTCGGTGATGGTCCGGCCGGCGGTCTCGGTGTACCAGGCGGGAACGAGGGCGTGGATCAGGCAGGCGAGCCCTGCGCCGATCATCCGGAAGCCGATCGCGACCGCACCCCAGCCGTGGCTGGCCCAGCTCATGCCCAGAGAACGCGGATGGTCCAGGAACAACCGTGCGATCATGTCCGCGTCACCTCCTTGTTCACGCCGGCAGAGGTTGGTGGCCCCGGCAGGACTCGAACCTGCGACCTGCGGTTTAGGAAACCGTCGCTCTATCCGGCTGAGCTACGGAGCCACTCTGAAGGGGAGCCCTACAGGAGGGCGGGCGGCAAAATCAATTCGCTTCGTCGGGCGGGACGACCGGCAGCGGTAGGGGAGCGATGGGCACGCCCTCGTCGGCCAGCGCCCTGGCCTCGGCCGGCGTGGCCTGGCCGTGGATCGGCCGATGCTCCGCTTCGCCGAGGTGCATGGAGCGGGCTTCGTCCACGAAGCGCTTGCCGACCCAGGTGGAGGTTTCGAGCGCCTTGGCCTGGGCGGCGGCGAGCGCAGCAAGGAGCTGCTTGGGACTGGGCGTCTCCCCGCTTCCCTTGGCCTGAACCGCGGGCGCCATCGGCGCCTTGCCGATCTCACTCGAGCCGCACAGGGGACAGCAGAGGAGGCCGCGAGCCTTCTGCTCGTCATAGTCGGCGCTGCTCTTGAACCAGGCTTCGAAGACGTGGGCCGAGGGGCAGGAGAGATCGAAGACGATCATCCCCGGCTGACCTCGGGGATCGGGCGGCGATGGTGCAGTGCCGGAACGCGGCCGCGCACCTCGGCGATGCGGGACAGGTCAAGGTCGGCGAAGGCGAGCCCGGGCTCTCCGCCCATAGCGAGGACGAGTTCGCCCCAGGGATCGGCGACCAGGCTGTGGCCGTAGGTCTCGCGGCCGTCCTGATGGCTGCCGGCCTGGGCCGCGGCGACCACGAACAGCCCGGCCTCGATCGCGCGGGCGCGGAGCAGCACTTCCCAATGAGCGCGGCCGGTGGGAACGGTGAAGGCGGCGGGAACCGCGATGGTGTCGGCGCCGGCCTCCGCCAGGGCAGCGAACAAGGCTGGAAAGCGCAGGTCGTAGCAGATGGTCAGGCCGAGCGTGCCGACCGGCGTGCCCTCCACCACCACCGCGCTGTCTCCGCCGGTATAGCTCGCCGACTCGCGCCAGCTTTCGCCGGTCGGCAGGTCGACGTCGAACAAGTGGAGCTTGTCGTAGGTGGCGCGGATCTCGCCGGCGGGGTCAATGACGAAGCTACGGTTGGCGAGCTTGCCGTCCTCGCGCCTCACCGCAAGGCTGCCAAGGTGGACCCACAGGCCCTCCTTAGCGGCGCCGTCGCGAGCGGCGGCGAGGGTCGGCTCCTCGTGCGGGAAACGGAGGTTCGCGGCGGCGCGCGCGCGATCGCGGTCGAGAAGGCCGCTCATCTCCGGCGTGAACAGCATCTCGGCCCTGCCGGCCTTCGCCTCTCGGACGGCGGCGGCAAGGGCGTCGGCGTTGCGCGGGGGATCGATCCCGGTCTGAGCCTGCAACAGGGCGATCCTAGCCAAGCAGGGGATCCAGCTTGCCCGACCGATCGAGCGCGAACAGGTCGTCGCAGCCGCCCACGTGCCGCCCGTCGATGAAGATCTGCGGCACGGTCATGCGGCCCGACCGCTCTATCATCTCATCACGCTTCGGACCGCCAGCATCGAGATTGTAGGTGGTGACCTCCACACCCTTGGCACGCAGCAGGTCGGCCGCGCGGACGCAATAAGGGCAGGTTGTCTTTGAATACATCTCCACATGAGCCACTGCGCGTGTTCCTTGATCGCTGCTTGTCCGTGCCGGCTATGTAGGCGCGTTCGGCGCCGGTGCCAGTCACCCGTCGGGAAGAACCCGTGCAAAGGCGAGCAGCTCGACGCTTGAAGCTCCGGCCCGGCGCAGCACGCGGGCGCAGGCTTCGGCGGTGGCGCCGGTGGTCAGCACGTCGTCGACGAGGATCACGGGACGGCCCTTGATGTCCGCTCCTGGCCGGACCGCGAAGGCGCCGCGGACCGTGGCCCGGCGCTGGGCGGGATCAAGGCCCTTGAGGCGCGGCGTGGCCCGGGTCCGGCGCAGGAGGTCGGGATCGAAAGCGCGGCCAAGGGCGCGGGCGATCAGCACGGCCTGGTTGAAGCCCCGCTGCCACAGCCGCCAGCGATGCAGGGGAACGGGGACCAGCAGCCCGTCCGGCGCCAAGTCGCCAAGCGGGCACTTCATCTGCGTCGCCATGATCCGCGCAAGCGCGATCTTCCGGCCATATTTGAGCCGCATGGCAATGGCGCGCGGTACCTCACCATAAGCGAGCGCTGCCCGGGTCCGGGCAAGCGGTCCCGAGCTGCCGGCGATCTCGCACGGCGTGCAGTGCGCCGCTTCGCCCGGCTTCAGCGGCAAGCCGCATTGTTCGCAGCCGCCCTGGAGGAAGTGGAGATCGCCCCAACAGGCGGTGCAGAAGAGGCCGACCGCCTCGACGATCTCGCCGCAGCCGGCGCAGCGGGGCGGAAGCGCGAAGTCGAGCAAGGTCCGGCCGGCCACGCCCCCTGCCCCGACAAGCCTTGCAGCAATGCTTCCCATCTTTCCCCCGAACGGCCCCGCCCCCTTGTCCGCCGATCACTGCGCTTTCACAAGGGCGCATGACCGACCCCCTGTTCGACGATCAGGCGCGTGCGCTGAAGCGTGCCCGGGCCCTGCGGCGCGAGCCCACGCCCTTTCTTGCCCAGCGGATCGTCGAGGAGTTCCTGGAACGCCTCCACCCCGTGCAGCGGCGGTTCGGGCAGGCGCTGGTGACGGGCTGCCCGCCGGCGCTGCAGCCGCTCCTGGCCGGTGTCGCAGGTGAGGTAGCGTTTGCTTCCTCGTTCGATGCCCTGGCTGAGGTGGAGGAAGCCAGCCTCGACCTGTTGCTGGTGATCGGTGAACTCGACGGCCGCGACGAGCTCGAGCTTCTGCTTCGGATCGCCCGGTCACGCCTGCGCAGCGGAGGCCTGATGCTTGGCGCCATTCCCGGCGGCAACGGCCTGCCCGTGCTTCGCGAAGCCTTGCATGCAGCCGACCGGACGAGCGGCTCCTTTGCGGCCCGGATGCACCCGCGGATCGAGCCGGGAGCCCTGGCCGGGCTGCTTTCGGCGGCGGGCTTCAGCGAACCGGTGGTCGACGTCGAACGCGTGCGGATCCGTTACGCGCAGCTGAGGCGCCTGATTGCCGACCTTCGCGATCATGCCGCGACCAACATCCTCCGCGCCCGCCTACGCCGCCCGCTCACCCGGGCGGCCTGGCTGGCGGCCGAGGAAGCTTTCACAGCACGCAGCGTCGGCGGCCGCACCGAGGAGGTCGTCGAGCTGCTGTTCCTGGCCGGCTGGGCGCCGCAACGTCCTTAACGCTTTAGCAAGGCTTGTGCGCGTACGTTTCGTTAACACTGCGTAACTAGCAAGATCACGTGGACGTGGACTAAAGGAGGGTGGCGTGGACGCTATCCGAACGATGTTGCGCAGGTTGCGCGCTGACCAGAGCGGCGCAACGGCGATCGAATATGGCTTGATTGTCGCGTTGATCGCGGTCGCCTGCCTTGGCGCCTTTGAGGCGATGGGCGGCGGCTCGACCGGCATGTGGACTCGGATCAGCGACCGAGTGACCAACGCAATCTGAGGAAGGGGACGGACCAGACCGCCCCCTCCCCCAAGTCGCCGGACGTCAGCGCCGCTGACCGAAGACCACCAGCTTGACCCGCTGACCCGGCACCAGCCGCGCGTTGGCGGCAAGTCCGTTCAGCGACAGAAAGCGGTCGAGCTGGAAGTTGGAATAGGCCATCCGGCCAGCCAGCGACTGCACCGTGTCGCCGGCACGAACCGTATGCACGTCGATCACCCTCGGCCGGATCGAAGCGGCCTCCTGCGGGCTGATCCGGCGCAGCGAATTCACCATGGACGTGAACGGCCCAACACCCTGACCGCCACGGGTCAGCATGGTGAAGTCGTAAGCCGAGTCCTGATCAAAGGCATAAGCAAAGACGCTGACGTCCACGACCCCGTTGGAGGTCTGCGCGCGGCCGATCACATATTCGACCGGGATGCCATTCACCTGCGTGCGGTTGCTGTCGACGATCTGGATCTGCGTGCGGCCGCCGGTCAGCTGCTGCAGCCGCTGCCCGATATAGGTCTGGAGGTTGCCGCTGAAGCGCCCGCCGCTGAACTGCGCCTGGCCCGCCGAGCCCTGGATGGTGACCGCCCGGGTGCCGTTCTGCATGAGGTAGCCGGTCGGCACGGTAAAGGCGAGCCGAAGGTCGGGATGGATGAAGGTGCGGCCCTCGATCACACCCTGCGCGGGATCGTCGTCGACGAACACGCCTTCGAGCTGGTTCAAGAAAGCGTCGCGATTGCGCAGCCCGGCGCCGGCCCGGCCGGTCGCCCGCGCCATCTGGCTGGCCTGGCGGACGCGATTCTCCGAGAGCGGGTGGGTGCTCGCCCATTCAGGCGTCGAACGGCTGTCGCGGCCCTGGACCCGCGCTTCGAGCGCCGTCGCACGGCCAAGCGCAGCCAGCATGGAGGCCGACGCCGCCGGATCATAGCCCGAACGGGTGATGTACTGGATGCCGAGCCGGTCGGCGTCATATTCCTGCGCTCGGCTGAAGCGCAGGGTCGAAAGCTGCGTCCCGGTCTGCGCCAGCTGCCCGATCACGTTGCCAAGCCCGCCGCCGATCACCGATCCGAGGATGGTGCCGAGGATCCCGCCGATGGCATTGCGCTGCGCCGTCGACTGGCGTGCCTGGGCGTGGTTGGCGGCGACGTGAGCCGCTTCGTGACCAAGCACAAAGGCGAGCTCGGCCTCGTCGTTCATCACGCTCATCAGCTGCCGGGTGATGTAGATGTAGCCGCCCGGAACCGCGAAGGCATTCTCCACCGCCGAGTTCAGGGTGGTGAAGCGAAAGGCGCCCGGATTGACGCCCGAGTGAAGCGCGACCCGGCGGCCGATTCCCTCGACATAGGAGCCGCGGGCACCGGTCTCTGCGCCGCCGAACTCCTCGAGCACCGCGGCATGCTGACGCTGCGCTTCCTGGACATAGCGGGTGGGAAGATTGCGGCCGGCAGTCTGCGCGGCCGCAGCGACGGGCACCGCGACGACGGCGGCACCAGCGAGCAATTTCAGAAGGTTAGACATGGAAGGCTGTGTATCCTGTGATCCCTATCGCCTTCCTGAACGGAACGGGGGCGGCATGGGTTCCGGGGACCACCGTGCTCCGGCGTAGGCCGGCGCCGGGTTCTACTTCGCCCCCTGCAGGTCAAAGGCACTGGGCTCCGGCTTTTCGCCGGAGCGCACCAGTCACAGCCGCCCGTGCTGGTCCTCGGTCTGGAACATCCGGTCGACTTCGGCGACCAGGTCCTTGAGGTGAAAGGGTTTGCTCAGCATCTTGGCTTCGGGCGCGGCGCGGCCGCTCTGCAGGGCGACGGCGGCGAAGCCGGTGATGAACATGACCCGGATCGCCGGATCGATCACGCTCGCCTTCTGCGCAAGTTCGATCCCGTCCATTTCCGGCATGACGATGTCGGTCAGGAGAAGGTCGAACGCCTCCGATTCGAGCAGGGGCATGGCCTCCGTGCCGCAGCCGACCGCCCGCACGGCATAGCCCACGCGTTCGAGCGCACGCGCCAGATATTCGCGCATGGAGCTGTCGTCTTCGGCGAGAAGGATCTTGATCATGTGACAGCCCTCTTATGCGCTCAAGCTTTAAGATTTTCTAGGCGGAACGGCGATTGTCTGCTTCACGTTGATCCGGTCCGACGCATGTTTGTCTTTTTCGCTCCACGATCGGGATGACCGCGGCCGCTCTGACGGACGGGGTCCTGCCGGGTCCGCGG
>ERZ1066120.1746-NODE-1746-length-11561-cov-48.312880_pt1 | contig 11561 bp, 10 predicted proteins | sample MGYA00382767_ERZ1066120 | MGnify/ENA primary metagenome ERZ1066120 (study PRJEB33369, sample SAMEA5778350) | biofilm metagenome | biome: Industrial cooling water; feature: Water cooling tower basin; material: Biofilm | place: United Arab Emirates | collected... | reverse complement strand
TGTATTGTGGAGCTTGTATTGTGGAGCTTGTATTGTGGAGCTTGTATTGTGGAGCGGGCATCCTTGCCCGCCTCATATATAAAACACCTAGTTATAGGTACTTAGATATAGACAATAGACAGTAGACATAGGACGGGCAGGGATGCCCGTTCCACAAGAGTACAAGAGTACAAGAGTACAATATTAAAATAGTACAAGAAAACTATAAAAGTTGTATTGAAAAAATGTATACCCAAAAGCTCATAAAGCCTGATGGTCGGAACCTAACGTTATATAGTAGATTTCCAATTGAAGGGGAGATAAATGCTCCTAGTCCTAGTAATGAACCAGTAGTAGGAAATCCTCACTTACGCTGGCATCCATTACGAGGTGAATGGGTGGCTTATGCGAGTCACCGTCAAGGACGCACTTTTATGCCACCTCCAGAATATAATCCTTTGGCGCCTACTAAAGACAAAAATATTCCTACAGAGCTTCCTGAAGGAAATTATGATGTTGCAGTATTTGATAACCGCTTTCCTTCTTTAAATTTAACGGCACATAACCCACCAAAATCTATTGTTGATACTTTACCTGCTAACGGCGCCTGTGAAGTAGTAGTTTTCACTCAAGACCCAAAAGCTTCTTTAAGTTCATTAGAATTAGAGCATTTAAATTTACTATTACGAGTCTGGGGTGAACGTGTACGTTTACTTGGTGCAAATGCAGAAATTCAGTATGTTCTACCTTTTGAAAACAAAGGTGTAGAAGTAGGGGTGACACTGCACCATCCCCACGGTCAAATATACGCTTATCCATTCGTTCCTCCTGTTCCTGCTCGAATGCAACAAATGCAGCAGCGATTTTATGAGGAACATCAACAAGGATTATTAGCAGATTTGATACAAAAAGAGATAGCTGATAACAAGCGCATTATTTATCAAGATGAATATTCTATCGCCTTTGTACCAGTATGCGCGCGCTATCCATATGAAGTATGGCTTGCACCAATTCAGCCAGTTTCGACGTTTCATTATTTAAGGGAAGAACAAAGGTGGTCACTTGCTAAAGCTTTAAAAACTGTGACACTTAAATATGATGGCTTATTCGGGCGCCCATTTCCTTATTTAATGGCTTGGTTCACTGCACCAACAGATGGAAAAGCACATCCCGAAGCGCATTTACACGCCGAGTTTTATCCACCATACCGAACAAGTGAAAGACTCAAATATTTAGCAGGTACAGAACTTGCTGCGGGAATGTTCGCAAACGATGCGCTTCCAGAGGAAAAAGCCAAAGAGTTACAAGCAGTTATCGTAAATATAGAAGAACCATCACGTTTATAAAAAGGGTGTTAAAAAATGAATCAGTATACTGATGAAGTATCTACCAAACTCGAATTTATCCGTCAAACTCTTAAAGAAACTGGCGCCCAAGGTGTGTACTTATGCGGTACAGACTGGTTTGCTTGGATAACTGCTGGCGCCTCAAATACTGTTTTGCTTACTGCTGAAACCGGAATAGCATCAGTATTGATAACTGCGGATGATGCTTGGGTATTAACAGACGAAATAGAAGCGCAACGTTTACAAGACGAAGAATTGCCATCTAACTTTAAATTAGAAATCTATCCTTGGGCAGATACTAACGCGCGTAAGTCATTTATATGTAATGCAACAGGAGATGGAAAAATATTAAGTGACCGTCCAGTTGAAACACAAAAGCCATTACCTGAATCTTTACAGCAATATAAAAGAGTAATGATGTCGAGCGAAGTAGAGAGGTATCGCGAAGTTGGACGCAAAGCTAGCGTTGCTATGACAGAAGTACTACTAGCTGCAAAACCGACTTGGACGGAATATAAATTAGCTGGTGCAGGGGCAGAAGCTCTATGGACAAGAGGATTACACCCAGCATTAACACTTGTTGCCGGAGAAAGACGCTTACCCCTATATCGTCATGCTACACCTCAAAACGAACCAATAGGAGTCAAAGCAATGATGGTATTTTGCGCGCGGGGGTATGGTTTGTATGCCAATCTAACCCGTTTTATTTCTTTTGGTACTATTCCAAATAAAGAAAACGAATTGCATTTCCGTTGCCGTGAAGTAGAAAGTGTAGCGCTAAATATGTGTAAACCTGGAACTGGTTTGAATCAGGTTTACCAAGCTTTAGCCAAAGCTTATCAACAACATGGTTTTGCCAATGCAATCCGCGAACATCATCAGGGAGGAACAACTGGATACTTAGCGCGAGAAATTGTGGCAAATCCCACTACAACTGATACTTTGAAAGAAAACATGGCTGTTGCGTGGAACCCAAGTCTCGTAGGTGCAAAAATTGAGGATACTTTTGTAATTAGTGCCGATGGTAAGTTGGAGAATTTGACTTATGACCCTAACTTTCCTAGCGTCGAAGTAGAAGGAAGATTACGTCCACTTGTTTTAGAAGTTTAATATTTAGTATGAATTTTCAAACAATATTTAATCAAAAATTGCCTCAAGTTGAAGCGTTGGCGCCTGGAAGGGTTAACTTACTTGGTGAACATACTGATTACAATGACGGGTTCGTTCTGCCTACAGCAATTCCTCAACAAACAGTAGTACAAATTGGATTGAGTGATGATGGTTTTTACCACTTCTATTCAGAAAATTTAGATGAGCGAGTAGATATGGTCGAAGAGTCTTTTAGAGCAGGTGAGATGCAAGAGGAATATGCAAGGTATATTTTTGGTTGTATTCAAGTTTTGAAAGAAGTTGGGTATACAATATCACCTATAAATCTGTACGTGAAATCTTCAGTTCCGCTAGGTTCGGGGTTATCTAGTAGTGCAGCATTAGAGGTAGCAACGATAAGAGGAATACGCCAACTTTTTAATTTGCCTATCAATGATGTAGAAATAGCTCAGTTTGCACAAAAAGCTGAAATTCAATATGCCCATGTCCAATGTGGGATTATGGATCAGATGGCTTCGAGTCTGGCTGATACTGAACACATGCTGTTTTTAGACACTCGTACTTTGGAACGTCGTGTTTTACCTTTGCCTGAAGGCGCCAAGATTGTAGTGATAGATAGCGGTGTACCTCGGACTCTTACTGGTAGTGGATATAACCAACGACGTGATGAATGTACACAAGCCGCCCAATTACTGGGAGTGAAAGCACTACGAGATATTACTGACGTGAGCTTGGTAGAAACATTACCAGAACCGTTGCAACGACGCGCGCGTCATGTGGTAACAGAAAATAATCGCGTTTTAGAGGCATTACAAAATGTAGAGACGCGACATGTCTCGTCTCTACAAAGATTTGGGGAATTGATGAATGCTTCGCACGCTAGCTTACGTGATGATTACGAAGTTTCTGTACCTGCACTCGATATATTAGTAGATATATTGCAGAAAACTCCGGGGGTGTTTGGCGCCAGGTTAACAGGTGCCGGCTTTGGGGGTGCGACTGTTGCTTTGGTCGCAGCAGGAGAAGAGAAAAATATTGCTGAAAAAGTCCTTGAACAATACAATCATGCTGGTTACACCGGAAATGTATTGGTAGGCGCTTAATAAATTTTCATCCTCAAAGCGGATTTTAATGATTTCATTTTTAGATATTTTGCATTTATAGGCATTTGCATAATTCGGAGCATTATGGCTGACTCGACTAGCAAAACAGACAAGGAACTAAACACAAAGGTCGAGGGCAATATTTCAGATATACCCATCGACGAAGATATTGACCTTGTTTCGGATATACCCGTAGAAGACACAGACGAAGAAATTATTTCAGATTTACCCCAAGCAATAACTGAATCTTTTGGAACGGGTGTTGCCGTAGAACCTGGGCTTGAAATTGGTGGACGCACTATGAACGACCGGATGGAGCAGTACACATCCACTAGTCAAGAACTAACGGGTGGTGATATTGATGCTCGTTGGGACCAGGCTGAAGCGGTTGGCGACGAAGCTGTGGGGGGAACTGTTGCGACTCCTGATCAAAATGTTGTTCAAGAACTCGGCGCCGCTGTTGGGTTAGATTATGATGACGGGGTATCACTTCAAACAATCGATATTTTAGAGGAACGTGATTCTGGTAGATGGGAATTAGACCCTACGTCTTCAGAAGATTATGAAGAACGTTGATATGTAGAGACGTTACATGTAACGTCTCAATATTCTTTTGTTGCAAGGCTTTTAGAATGTGGAAATAACACTTCCCAAAGCTGACCCAGACGTATAGAACGCTGCTCCCAAATAAATAACAATGGTAGCAGTGCAAAAAGCCGCAGACCAGCAGACAGAGAAAATAGCACGTCCCAACCGTCAGTACTAGCAAGAGTTGTGCTAACACCACCAACAATGATTCCCATTGCTCCAGTGACACCAGGAACTGCTGCCGCAAGCGCAAAGTAAATAGACCTATTGGCTTTTGGCACCACTCCCATTAAAAGATTGCCGCTACACAAGTCAATTGCCGCCCAAGTGGCGCCACCTAGCAAGTGTAATAACGGGAACCAAATCCAAAGCGAAACTGGGTTAAATCCACCAAACAGCCACAGTAAAGGTGTTAGCGCTACCAAAATTCCCACCATTACCAAAAGCGGACGATTCCCAACTCGGTCGGCCAGCTTACCCCAAAAAATTAACATGAGTAAATTGGCGCCTGTTCCCAAGCTGTTATAAATCGTTACCACACTCACATCTATAGACAGTTTGTCCAGTAGATAAAGGTTAAAGAAAGGAGCGCTGACATTAACAGCAAAGCTCCACAAACCAGAGTAAAGTAGAAATTTTAAAAAATTAGTGTCTTTAAGAAAGCTAGCAACAGTCTCCCACCTTTCTAACGGAACTGTATTTTTACTTGATAAAGATTCTTCTATTGGGTTTACATCAGTCATCAAAAATTGATAGCCCAGACTGATTAGCCCAAACACAATTCCTATAATCAAGACCACCCCAAAGCCCTGCACTCTTCCACCAGGGTACTTTGACACCATTAATCCTAACAACGGTACAGACACAAGATTCATTAGGTTAATGGAACTATTGCGAAAGCCAAAATATCGTCCTCGCAAACGTTCTGGCACTAACGCAGCCATCCAGCTAACATTAGAAGCACGACCAAAAGCTTCGATGATATTAGTCAGTAATATAATTGCCAATGTCAACTGTACCAGCAGAACATGGTCAATCATATGGAACTCGTTACCGCAAAAAATAGCGAGCGCAACAATCAACCATAGCAACCGCGACGATAAGAAAATGCTTATCGACCACCTTCTTCTGCTAGTACTTCTATCTGCAAAATAAGCTCCTAGTGGTTGAAATAAATTTAGCAGTTGAGGAATAGAAGCAAGCAAACCAATAAACACCGGACTGGCGCCCAAATCTAGCAAGAAATTACTTAGTAATACGCCGCCAATAATGCTGTAAAACAGGGTCGCGAAAACACCTTCAATAGTTGATGCTCGAAGGCTAGACCTAATTTCTGGTTTAGAAATTTTTTGAAGCTTCTCTGCAACAAGCACGCTTTCTGCTAATATCCTTTGATGACTTTGCTCAAAGGTTATAGGACATGTTAAAAATGAAATTTCGTCTCTGACTTCTGAATTCATATTTATAGCCAATATTGCAAGAGGGTAAAGGAGCTTACTTCAGCGCTTTAAACCAGGCGCCTTATTAAAACAGAGTGTTTTTGCGCTCCTCTTAAATCTCGCTTGCCATTTTATTATCTATCTTGCGATAGAAGCAAATACTACAGAATACGCTATAATTCGCGCATGTTATAAGTTAGCACATGAATCAAAAATTGACAATTGTAATTAGTTATTCCTGTCTTTATAGTTAAGTTACAGAAGCTCTTAACATTACTTAACTAAAATATACATGTAATTATTTATACAATATATAAAAGAAAATTACAGCCTGTAAATCAATCGATGCGTTGCGTACTAAAATTTTACCTAGAAACCTGGTTTCTTTACGTAAATGGCGAAAACAAGTAATTTAAAATTGTTTTTAAAATTGTTTTTAAAATTGTTTATATAAAAAATTGGATTACGGTGATGCAATCGAGCCAGAATAAAGTTATTTTTGGTAACGCGAAACAAGAAGGTGCAAGTCGTGGGGGTTGGTTTATTGGTCACTTTATCAACCCGGATGACGCTCGTTACACTGAAGAACTTGAGGTGAAATGGGCTATTCACAAAGCAGGCGAAAATAGAACGCAATGGGCAGTAAACAATGAAGCCACTACGCTATCTATTTTAATAAATGGACGGTTTCGGCTGGAATTTGAAGATAGAGAAATTGTACTATCTCATGAAGGCGATTATGTTTTGTGGCGCCCAGGTGTTTCCCATACCTGGGAGGCTGAATCTGATTGTACTATTCTGACTGTTAGATGGCCCTCTTTGTCAGGCGATAGTGTAGCAAAATAAATCTATAATAATTAATAAACTTCTTCAGCAGAATTATATTCTCTGGTTGGCATCAACTGCCAATTAGAGTCACCATCCAGCTTTAAAACATATTCATGATACTGCAATAAGCTTCTTCGGTGCCCAACACTAATTATAGTAGTTCCAGTAGCTTTCAATTGTTGATACAGGCGCCGTTCGTTGGTAATATCTAGCGCGCTCGTTGCTTCATCTAAAATGGCATAGCTCCTAGCACTTAGTAACAGACGGGCAAAAGCAAGACGTTGTTGTTCTCCTAAAGATAGGACGTTTGCCCAGTCGAGTTCTGCATCAAACCCTCCAACTCGTTCTGGTAAGTCTTTTAAATTTACCTCTTCCAAAACTTGACGCAATTTACTTTCACTAATGTTAGGGTCGGTGTTCGGGTATAGCAACTGGCTTCGTAAAGAACCTAGTACCATATAGGGACGTTGCGGCAAAAACATCATATCTGTCGAGGAAGGGTGGATAATATGACCTGTTCCCGCATTCCATAAACCTGCAATTGCACGTAAAACAGAACTTTTACCGCTCCCACTGTGCCCGACAATGACCATTCCTTCTCCTCGGTTTATGGTGGCGGAGAGTTCTGTAATTAAAGTACGTTGATAATTGGGGGTAAGTAAAGTAACTTGACGTAAAGCTAATTTGGAGTTTTCCGTCATATCAATAGTTGTCATTCCTGTTGAGGAAGGAGATGGTGTTTTTAAAGCACTATGCAAACTATCCAGACGCTCAACTCCTGCTGCAAAAGCGGTGATGCTTTCAAACTGGCTAACGATAATAGATAAAGCTCGAAAAATTTGCTGAAATGCAATTGCTGACTGGGTAAATTTCCCAAATTCCGCATCACCCGCAAAGTAAATCGGCGCCACAACAATATATGGCAGTGCAGAAACAAAGTAATCGTAACTGACGGTAAAGAAGCCAAGGTTTCGCTGCCAGTTAATCAACAAATCAAAGTTACGAATGGCGCCTATAAACCGCTGTTTTAGTTGAACTGACTCTTGGGCTTCACCTTGATAGAAGGCAACAGACTCGGCGTTATCTCGAACATGAATCAGACCATAACGAAAATTAGCTTCTTGTTTAAGCTGGTTGAAGTTGATGGTAATTAATCTTTGACCTATATAAACTGTAATAACTGTTCCTATAATCGCATATAAAATTAGTGTAATAGATAAAGTAACAGAGATAGATAATAATACACCCGTAAAAGAAACTAGAGTAACAACTGATGTAAGAATCAATAATAGAAAAGAAAGACTAGTCCTAGTAAATGACCTAATATCTTCAGAAATTCGTTGGTCTGGGTTATCAATCTGTTCATTAAAATTAATCTGGTAATAAGCGCGATTTTGCAAATATTTATCAAGAAAGCGACCTGTTAGCCATTCTCGCCAGTACAAACCTAGTTTGTCTTGAAGATAGCCGAACATGACAACAATAGGAGTCCCAATTACCAAAAGACCAGCGTAAATCGAAATAAATCGCCAAAAGGTGGCTGTATCTCTAGTTTGAGGAAAGTTAGCAAGTGATGTATTAATATCGCGAAAAATAAAGCTAATACCAACGTTAATTCCATTAACGGCTAATGCTAGTAATAACAGTAAGAATAACAATCCTCTTGCTTTCCATTTCTGCTCAGAAAACCAATAAGGTTTGGCAAGCGCTAAAAATTTTAACCAAAGTTGTCGATTTAATTGATTAGGCTGGTTTTTGATTCCACTCATTGCTAACAGTTTTACTGAAGATATTTTTAATGTGATTTGATGAGAACTAGTTCAAGAAAACATCACCTGTTGTTTCAACTCGCATTGCAATTTTATCGTTACCAAAATAAGTCTCTTCATCTAACTTAACTTCCAGTAGTCCAGGTGTTGTTTCCCCTTGAGGTTTAACGGTAAGCAGTCCTTTATCCCGGCGCCTAAAGCTAATAGCTACAGAAACTGGTAAGTTTTTTAGTGTGACAGTTGATTTCCCTAAAAGAGTGCGTTGGTTGGTATGTCCAATGACTTCGTATGTAAGTGCTGCGTTAGTTTTGTTAGTTAGCTTCACGTTGACTTTTCCATTTACAGGTAAAACTGTAGCGCTTGGAGTTTGTAGTTCTTCAGGCATAGGTGGAATAACTGCGCTTTGTGCTAAAGAAATAGGCATCACAAATGATGTTAACCCTATTAGTAAACTTCCACCAATTGCTCCGAAGCGCACTACATTATTTTTGATGGAGTGTTTAAGCATAGTCATATTATCACTTTCCTGTAGTTTATATCTTATTTATGAGACGATACGATTAGCAGCGGCTTTCGCTTTTTCCACAACTTTTTCCGGCAGGGGGATATATCCAAGTTCTGCACTGAATTTCTGTCCATCGGTTAATGCCCATTCAATTACACTCTTGAGGGTTTCAGCTTCCTTTGGGTCTTTATAGTTGTCGTAAGCCAAAAGCCAGGTGTAAGTAACAATAGGGTAAGACTCGGCGCCCTCTGGGTCAGTAATAAAAGCAACTAAGTTTTCAGGTAATTCTACTGCTGCCAATGTTTTAGTCGCAGCTTCTGGTGTTGGCATAATGAAGCTACCAGCTTTATTTTGTAAAGCAGCCATTGCAAGATTGTTCTTTTTAGCAAAGCTATACTCTACATAGCCAATGGTTCCTTGGTTTTGTTGAATTTGAGCAGTTACACCTTCGTTACCCTTAGCACCACTGCCTGCTGGCCAGCTTACACTTCTACCGGCGCCAACTTTACTTTTCCATTGGGGACTAATAGCACTCAGATGTTCAGTAAAAACACTGGTGGTACCGCTACCATCGGAGCGATGCACAACATTAATTGGTAAGTTTGGTAATTTAATATCCTTATTCGCGTTTGCAATTCTGGCATCATTCCAATTTTTGATATTACCTAGAAATATATCAGTAAAAACATCTCGTGGTAGCCTTAAACCTGTTTTGATATCAGGGATGTTGTAAGCAACTACTATAGAACCAGCTGTCATCGGTAACAAAATAACACCCTGTTCGACCTGGGCAATTTCTTCCTTTGTCATTGCCACATCGCTGGCAGCAAAATCTACTGTACCCTTAATAAACTGTTGTATCCCAGCACCACTGCCAATCGATTGATAGTTAATCTGCACATTGGGATTTTTTCTGTTGTACTCTGCAAACCAAAGTTGATACAAGGGAGCAGGAAAACTTGCCCCAGCACCAGTTAGAGTAATATTAGCACCAGCATCTGCAACGGGAGAGGCAGCGGGAGTTGTGGCTCCTGTTGGAGTTTGTTGCGCTTGTGGTTGACATGAAGCGATACCGAGAGCAACTGCTGCTGTGGATAGAATAAAAGTGCGTCTCGTGAAGCGAAGTTTCTTTCTGTTACCGATTTTTCTGTATTGAATTGGCATAGTTTCCTCTATGTAAAGCTACAAAGTTTTTGTAATCTAGTTCTTTGCTTGATTTGAAGGAATTGCACCAGTTCGCACAGATATGTCCATATTTCTTCCCTGGCGCCGTAATTGCAAGCGTAAATTTTCACCAACAGAGCTATTTTCTACAGTTTGTTGTATTTTTTGAGAGTCTGTAACTGAGTTACCATTGAGCCTTTGAATAACATCGCCAGCACGTAAACCTGCCCTAGCTGCTGGAGAATCAGGCACAACTCTAACGACTAAAACGCCAGATTCAGTATCTACCTGCATCAGACGGTTGGGGTCGCTATTAATTTCTTGTTTAAGTTCTGGGGTAATAGTCAACATTTGGATTCCCAGGAAAGAATGTTCTACCCTTCCGTTTGCTACAAGTTGATTGGCGATGCGTTGAGCTGTATTAATCGGTATAGCAAACCCTAATCCTTGGGCGCCTTGAATAATAGCTGTATTTATGCCTATTACTTCACCCTGTTGATTTAATAATGGCCCACCAGAGTTACCAGGGTTAATTGCAGCATCTGTTTGAATAAATCTGACACGTTTATCGGCAACACCAACAGCACTACTAGAGCGTCCCGTAGCACTTATTATACCAGTAGTGACAGAATTATCAAGACCGAGGGGATTACCAATAGCTATTGCCCATTCCCCTGGTGTAAGTTGATCTGAGTTGCCTACGCGAACAGTTGGTAGTCCAGAAGCTTGAATTTGGATAACTGCCACATCGGTTACTGGGTCTGTTCCTAACACCCTACCCTCAAATGAGCGTCCATCCTTCAATCTGACTCTCACCGTCTCGGCGCCTTCAACTACATGGGCATTAGTAAGAATCCGACCATCGGAACTAACAATAAAACCAGAACCAGTCCCGCTTTGCGTTCGTCTGCGCGGTTGCATTGGCTCTAATCCAAAGAATTCACGAAATAATGGGTCATTGAAAACCCGTGGTACATTACTTGTTACAGTTCTTGAAGCATCAATCCTGACCACAGCAGGTCCAACTTGGTTAACCGCAGTAGTAACAAAGTTATTATTTGTAATGGCTGGTAAGTTAGCCTGGGCAATATTATTATTTGATACAGCAACTTCAGTAGAGTTAGGTTGCAGGGGTGAGACTGGACTGCGTGCTAATAAATAACCACCAGAAAGGGTAATACCGCTTCCTAATAATATTAAAGATAAATGGGTAGCTGGCTTTTGCCATCTTATAAATTTCATTTTGACACCTGTAGGAAACTATACAATTAATTAGAAACCTGGTTTCTTCGTTGATATTATGTAATAAAAACAATAATTGTGCATAGAAACCAGGTTTCTTAACTTACAAAGGAAAGTTTTTCTGAATTTGGGTAAGTAGGAGATATCATAACTTCTAAGGCTTTCTGTAAGTCTTGCGTTAAATTATTAACAGCTTGACGACGATTAATACAATATTCATCCCAACGTTGAGTAACAGAAATTTCTTCACCTACGGTAAGCTCAACCCAGCGCTGACCTAAATCAGGCCGTTTTGCTTTGCCACCCTTGAGGTTAGTAACTACATTCCACAGTAGCAAAGTGCTTTCTGCAAAGCGTTCAAATGTGGGTTTTTCTTGAACGTAGTCAGTAAGTATTCCCCAAAAACTTTCTGCAAAACGCATATGCCACAAATAGAGGTTGGTCATTTCTACTATATGATTGGCAAGACCATTTTCCATTGCTGGCAA
>ERZ1066120.1743-NODE-1743-length-11574-cov-5.345256_pt1 | contig 11574 bp, 9 predicted proteins | sample MGYA00382767_ERZ1066120 | MGnify/ENA primary metagenome ERZ1066120 (study PRJEB33369, sample SAMEA5778350) | biofilm metagenome | biome: Industrial cooling water; feature: Water cooling tower basin; material: Biofilm | place: United Arab Emirates | collected... | reverse complement strand
CGATAAAGCGCTGCTCAAGCGTCACGGAATTTCTACCAAAGGCGGAGCGCCGCTGCCCCATTTCCGCTCGATTGTGCCCGGATTTTTGCCCTGGCGCATCAGCGAAAGCGAAGGTCAGTTTTTGGCCGAAGCGCTGGAACAATGGTTTGAAGTCGTGAGCCGCGCCGATTTTTCACCGGAGTTTTTGGTGGAAAAACCGGCGCGCAAAGGCTCGAAAGCCGCCTTGCAATTGCGCGGGCGCGTGCCGAAAAAATCCGCGAGCAGCGAAATTTCGTGGAGCGATGCGTGGGTGGACGTTTCGTCCGAACCGCTACACATCCCGATGCCGCGCATCGAAGCGCCGCTCAAAACGTTCGCGCAACTGCCGCAGGGCCACTTCGATTTGGAAATCGAAATCACGCCGCTTCCCGAACCCGTCGGCGGCAAAGACGAGCGGCCTTATTTCCCCGAATTGGTCGTTTTGGGCGCGGGCGGCCTCGTGCTTTCGCAGGAAATGACCAAGCGCGGCGGCGCGGCGCAAACGCTGCCCGAAATTTTGTCAATCGCGGCCCAACTGCTTTCGCAGCTCACCGAAAAACCGCAGCGCATCGTGTTTTCCAACGAAACGCTCGAACCGATTCTTTCAATCGTGCAACACCACTCCAAAGTGCCGTGCGAATGGGCGGAAGAGTTGCCCACGCTCGATCCGTTCGTGGACGGTTTGGAAGAACAATTCGCGCGGCCCGAAGACGAACTTTTCGCCGAAATGCTCGAACTTTTAAACGCGCAGCCGGGCTTTAGCGATTTGCTCAAAAATGCCCCCGACGCGCAGAATTTGCTGAAAAATTTGCCCAACGTCACCGACAAAAACAAAAAACCACCGCGCGCGCATTGAGAATTTTTGCAAACAGCAACAAGCGCGCGCCCCGTTGTAACGCCGCGTTCGGGGGCTTATAATTTCCCGCGATTCCACTTTTTAAGCGCGTCCCGTGAGGCGTGCAAAAGTTTCAAATGAAGAACGTTTTTCCCGCGAGTTTTCGCGTTTACACGGCTCGTTTCGCCCAGTTTCCCTGCGGCGAAACGGGCCGTTTTTTTGTTTTGGAGGCCGCCTCTTCCCGATGAATTCCGCCAAAAAACTGCTGGAAAGCGCCGATATTTCGCGCGCACTCAAACGCATCGCGCACGAAATCATCGAGCGCAATCGCGGCCTCGAAAACGTGGTTTTGCTGGGCATCCAAACGCGCGGCGTGCCGCTTTCACGGCGCATCGCCGCGCAACTCGAAGCCATCGAGGGCGCGCAAATTCCCGTCGGCACGCTCGATATTGCGCTGCACCGCGACGATTTTCACCTGCGCGGCGCCGCGCCCAAGCAATCGAAAATCGAGTTTGATCTCAACGAAAAAACGGTGGTTTTGGTGGACGATGTGTTGTTCACGGGCCGCACGATTCGCGCCGCGCTCGATGCTCTGGGCGATTTCGGACGGCCCAAGTCGGTTCAACTCGCGGTTTTGGTGGATCGAGGCCACCGCGAACTGCCGATTCGCGCCGATTACGTCGGGAAAAACGTGCCGACGAGCCGCGAAGAAAAAGTGCGCGTGAAATTGAGCGAAACCGACGAACTCGATGAGGTGATTTTGCAATAGGACGCCACCGGCTTCGCCGGACACAACTGGCTTCGCCAGTCACAATCGCCTTTGGCGAACACAATTCCAAGAAAAAATCGTGTCCCGCGCAGCGGGTTGTGACGCCGAAGGCGTTGTGTCCGCGAAGCCGGTTGTGTTCTATTCCCGAAAATGAAACGCAAACATTTGCTCGGCCTTTCCGATCTTTCGCGCGACGAAATCCAGCTTTTTTTGGATACCGCGCAGTCGCTCGGCGAAATTTTGGAGCGGCCCATCAAAAAAGCGCCCGCGCTGCGCGGAAAAAGCGTCTGCACGCTGTTTTTTGAAGCCTCGACGCGCACGCGCGCAAGCTTTGAAATGGCCGCCAAAACGCTTTCCGCCGACACGAGTTCGCTCACCGTCGCCACGAGCAGCGTTTCCAAAGGCGAAACGCTCAAAGACACGCTGCTCACGCTCGCTTCGATGGGCGCGGGGTGTTTCGTGATTCGCCATCAGAGCAGCGGCGCGCCCGAACTCGCCGCGAGTTTTAGCGGAAAATTCGGCTACGATTTTCACGTGATTAACGCCGGAGACGGCCAGCACGAACACCCGACGCAAGGCCTTCTCGATTTGCTGACCATTCGCCAGGCCAAAGGCCGCATCGAGGGCTTGAAGGTTTGCATCATCGGCGATTTGCTGCACTCGCGCGTGGCGCGGAGCGATATTCACGGACTGCTCAAAATGGGCGCGAATCTCACGCTTTGCGGGCCGGAAACATTATTGCCGCGCGAGTTTGAAAATTACGATTTGAAAATGACAACCAGCGCCGACGAAGCCGTTGAAGGCGCCGATGTCGTGATGACGCTGCGCTTGCAAAACGAGCGGATGAACGGCGCGTATTTGCCGAGTGTGAGGGAGTTCGCGGCGCTTTACGGCGTGAATTCCGCGCGACTTTCCAAAGCGAAAAGCGATGCGATTTTGATGCACCCTGGCCCGATCAATCGCGGCGTGGAAATCTCCGATGAAGTCGCCGACTGCGCGCAAAGCGTGATTCTCAAGCAAGTGCGAAACGGCGTCGCGGTGCGAATGGCTGTTTTGTATTTGCTGTTGGGAGGCGAGGAAAGTTGAAAAATGGAATCTGCCGAAGCGCCAGTAGAACAAAAAGAGGTGCCGAACAATTTTTCTTTATGGCAATGGCTTTTGCTGTTCAAAGAACTTTTGCCTTTTTCGCTCATCCCCTTTGCGGTTTGTGTTTACAGTGCTTACGTTTTTGCCCCGATTCATTGGCGATTCGTCGCTCATCATGGCCCCAACTTTCTCTGGGTTCAAGCGGTTTTACTTTTGGCTTCGTTTGCCCTCTGGACTCGCGTTCCGCCAATGCCGGGTTTGATACAAGGCGTTGTTTGCATTGGCGGCTGGCTTTGGCTTGTAGGAACATTTCTCGGCTGGATTCCCTTTGCGTTGGGAGTTCTGGCCGGATTTAACGGCCTTTAAATTTGTTTCACAACAAGGAAAATTATGCTCTTTTGGCTTTTAGTTGAAATCGTTGGCTGGCTCCTTTATGGCTTTGACTCTTGGCAGGAAAAGCGGGGTTTGGCTTCTGAGCGAGCGCAAAACGAACGAGCGAAAGAGTTCTTCCAAAAATGAAAATTCTCATCAAAAACGGGCGAATTCTCGACCCGTCTCAAAATCTCGATCAAGTCGCGGATCTTCTCATCGAAGACGGCAAAATCGCCGCGATTGAATCGCAAATTTCCGCGTCCGATGCCGAAATTTTCGACGCGAAAAATCTCATCGTCGCGCCCGGCCTTGTGGATATTCACGTTCATGGCCGCACGCCGGGCCAGGAATATAAGGAAGACACACGCACGCTCACGGCGAGCGCGGCGGCGGGCGGTTTCACGACGGTTTGCGTGATGCCCAACACCGCGCCGACCATTGATAATCGCACCGTGATTCACGACGTGATTTTTCGTGCCAAAACCGAAGGCAACGGCGTGCGCGTTTTGCCGATTGCGAGCGTTTCGATTGCCGCGAAAAACGAGCAGCTTTCCGAGTTCGCCGATTGCAAAGCGGCGGGCGCGATTGCGGTTTCGGATGACGCGTTTCCGATTCAGGACGCCGATTTCATGCGCCGCGTTTTTCGCTACGCCAAAACCTGCGGACTCGCCACGCTTTTGCACTGCGAAGACATCGCGCTCACCGGCGGCGGACACGCGGGCGTGGGCAAAGGCGGCGGCGTGATGAACGAAGGCGCCGTTTCCACCGAACTGGGACTGCGCGGAATGCCGCGCGTGAGCGAAGAACTCGCGGTTTATAAAGCCTGCGCCCTCGCGCGCGAAGTCGGAAATCACGTGCATATTTTGCACGTTTCGACCAAAGCCGCCGTCGAAATTATTCGGGGTTTCAAAGCGCAAGGAGTGAACATCACTGCCGAGGCGGGGCCGCATCATTTCGGACTCACCGACGAAAGCGTGCGCGGCTACAACACCTGCGCGAAAATGAACCCGCCGCTGCGACTTCAGGAAGATTGCGACGCGATTATCGCCGGTTTTGCCGACGGCACGATTGACGCGGTGGCCACCGATCACGCGCCGCACGCCAAAGCCGAAAAAGAACGCGAATTCGATCACGCACCGTTTGGCATCATCGGTCTGGAAACGAGCTTGCCGGTTTCGCTCGATAAATTGGTGGAAAACGGGCCGCTTTCACCCCTTCAATTAGTCGAAAAAATGGCGACTTCGCCCGCGCAGTTACTCGGAATCGAAGCCGGAACGCTGCAAATCGGCGCGCGCGCCGATGTTTGCGTGTTCGATCCGAGCGAAAAGTGGTTTTTGACGAGCGAAACGATTCAATCGAAATCGAAAAACTCGCCTTGGATTGGCCAAACGATGCAAGGCCGCGTCAAAGCGACTTTTGTGGCCGGCAAAAACGTGTTGCCGAGCGTTTCGTAAAGTGTCACAATCCCATCGCAAAATGCAAATCGCCACCCTTATCTGCCACCGCGATGTCGAGCGGGCTTTGACCTGTCTCGATTCCGCGCGTTGGGCTTTCAACAACGAGGTTTCGTTTGTGTTTTTCAGCGATGGAACGCTTTCTGCGGAAGACGAAACGCTTCTGTGCGCTCATTTTTCCAACTCGCGCGTCGTCTCGCGTCAGGAATTGGAGCAGTCTGTGAGTGAGGAACTCGAAAAATTGCCGCACTGCCGCAAAATCATTCCAAGCTCCATCTACAGTCTCAAGCTGATTCACATGCCGCTGTTTTTTCAGCGGGTTTTGAATCAAAAACACTACCGCTACCTCGACACCGACATCCTGTTCTTCGAGCGCGTCGAAAACTGGCGCGCGCTCTGGGAAAAAAATGCGTTTCTCTGCGAGCGCGAAGTCATTTTGTCGGGGCGCCCCTTTGTCATTTTGAAACACCATCCGGTGTTGCGCGATGTCAATGCGGGCCTCATTTCGTTCGATATGCGTCACCACGACCTGGAGTTCATCGAGTCGTTTCTTGGCAACGAGGAACTCATCAAAACCAACTACGGCGTTCTGGAGCAAACCTGCTGGAACCTTTTGGGAGCGCGCGCGCATTCTCAAGGCGAAGCGGTGTGGCAAATCGCGCCCGACCAAATCGTGAGCAGCCACTATTTCGAGACGATGCAGCCGCGGCAGGTGGGTTTGCATTTCATCGGCAAACTCAAACCGCGCGTGCACGAATTTGGAGATTTGGCACTCAGCGCGCAGAACTGGCAGCAAAAATCGCCGCTGAAACTTGGTTTTCAGCGCGCCAATCCCCTGACCTGGACGCACGCCGCCACACTGGGCGTGCTCAATCGCACCAAAATTCGCGGCAAAATCCTCAAGTGCCGCTAAAAATTCCATTCACACACTCATGCAAGCACGACTCATTCTCATTGACGGCACGGTTTACGAAGGGCTTTCGGTTGGCGCCGAGGGCACCGCGACCGGCGAAGTCGTTTTCAATACCTCGATGACCGGTTATCAGGAAATCCTGACCGACCCTTCGTATGCGGGCCAACTCGTGACGCTGACGTATCCGCTGATTGGCAACTACGGCACGATGGAACGCGACCGCGAAAGCAGCGGCCCCAAAGTCGCCGGTTTCATCGTGCGCGAAATGTGCGAAATTCCGAGCAACTACGCCGCGCAATCGTCGGGCGACGCGTATTTGAAAGCCAACAACATCGTGGCGATTCAGGGCGTGGACGCGCGCAGCCTCACCAAAAAACTGCGCGATAGCGGCGTGATGCTCGGCATGATTACGACTGAGCATTCCAGCGAAAAGGGCTTGGAAATTCTGCGCGCCCTGCCCGATTACGACGCTGGAACCTACGCGCGCGAAGTTTCGACAAACGGCGTTTACTTCTGGGACGAACTGCAAAACCAACCCGTCGAAACTGTTCCCAATCGCGGTGAAAAACCGCGCGTCGTGGTGCTCGATTACGGCACGAAATACAATATCTTGCGCGAACTCAGTTCACGCGGCCTGGAAGTCGTGATTTTGCCGTGCAGCGCGACCAAAGACGAAATTCTGGCGCACAATCCCGACGGCGTGATGCTTTCCAACGGCCCCGGCGACCCGCGCTCGTTGCAAAGCGAAGTCGAAACCATCCAGCAAATTTTGGATGAAGAACCCGAAAAACCGGTGTTCGGCATTTGTCTGGGCCACCAACTTTTGGGGCGCGCGCTGGGCGGCGAAACCTACAAACTCAAATTCGGGCACAGAGGCGCCAATCACCCCGTCAAAGATTTGACGACCGGAAAAGTCCACATCACGAGTCAAAATCACGGTTACGCCTTGAAAGCGGAATCACTGCCCGAAGGTGTGGAAGTGACGCATTTGAATTTGAATGATGGCACCGTCGAAGGTCTGCGGCACGCGAGCAAGCCGGTGTTTTCGGTGCAATACCACCCCGAAGCGAGTCCAGGGCCGAAGGACAACGCGTATTTGTTCGATAAATTCGCGGAGCTTGTGAAGGGAAAATGAGTTGTTTTTGCTGCTTCAAATGGCTGTTTTGCCAATTTGCATGAGGCAGATACTTTACGAAGAAAAAGAAACGCGCCCCGAAAATTTTCGGGGCGCGTCGGGCCGGAGATGCTATCTCCGGGGATGTGGATATACAGAATATAAATGAGCGACACGGTTCCCGTCAAATTGCCCCAACGCGTCATTGCTTACGTGGATGGGTTCAATCTTTATTATGGTCTGAAATCGAAAGGCTGGCGCCGCTACTATTGGCTTGATTTACCCGCTTTGTGTAGTAATCTGCTCCAAGATAATCAGCAACTGCTTCTCACAAAATACTTCACGGCGCGTGTATCCTCACCCGCAGACACTCGCAAGCGCCAGAGCGATTACCTCGAAGCCCTGCAAACGCGACAGAATCTTGAGATTTTCTTCGGTCAATACTTACCCAAAACGCAGCACTGCCGCGCGTGTGGAACGAACAACTTTTCCGCCGAAGAGAAAATGACTGACGTCAACATCGCGGTTCAAATCTTGTGTGATGCCTTTCAAAACCGATTTGATACGGCGCTCATTTTATCTGCGGACAGCGACTTGGTGCCACCGATTCAGGCCGTAAAAACTCTTTTTCCGAATAAGCGCGTTTTGGTTGGTTTTCCACCTCACCGCTCTTCCAAAGAGTTGATGAATATCGCTTCAGCCTACTTTACTCTGGGGCGCGCAAAAATTGCCCAAAGCCAACTTCCCGATTCCATCTCTAAAACCGATGGAGTTCTTCTTTCTCGCCCTAACTCTTGGCGTTAACTCCCTTACCAAACCAAAATGCCCAAAAATCCCAACATCAACAAAGTCATGGTCATCGGCTCCGGGCCGATTGTCATCGGCCAAGCCGCCGAATTTGATTACGCTGGCACCCAAGCCTGCGCCAGTCTGCGCGAAGAAGGCGTCAGCGTCGTTCTGGTCAACTCCAATCCCGCGACAATTATGACCGACCCGGAAACCGCCGACGCGGTTTATATCGAGCCGCTCACCCTGCCGTTTCTCGAACAGGTGATTGCCAAAGAACGGCCCGATGGACTTTTGCCCAGTCTGGGCGGTCAAACCGGATTGAATCTCGCCTATCAGCTCGCCGAAGCCGGAATTTTGGAGAAATACGATGTCAAGTTGCTGGGCACGCCGCTGTCTTCGATCAAAAAAGCCGAAGACCGCGACTTGTTCAAAGAGATGATGATCGAAATCGGACAGCCCGTCCCCGAATCGGTGGTTTGCGAAAACGCCGAGCAAGCCCGCAAATTCCGCGACGAAATCGGTTATCCGCTCATCATCCGCCCGGCCTACACGCTCGGCGGCACTGGCGGCGGCATCGCCTGGAACGACGAGCAACTGGAACAATTTGTCAAAACCGGATTGGAGCGCTCGCTGATTCACCAAATCCTGCTCGAACGCTATTTGAACGGCTGGAAAGAGGTCGAATACGAAGTGATGCGCGACGGCAACGACACCGCGATCACAATTTGCAACATGGAAAACTTCGACCCGATGGGCGTTCACACCGGCGATTCCATCGTGGTCGCGCCCTCGCAAACGCTTTCGGACAAGGAATATCAAATGCTTCGCACCGCGAGTTTGAATATCATCCGCGCGCTCGGCATCGAAGGCGGTTGCAACGTGCAGCTTTCGCTCGACCCCAACTCCAGCCGCTATTTCGTGATCGAAGTCAACCCGCGCGTGAGTCGTTCATCGGCGCTGGCATCCAAGGCAACGGGCTATCCGATTGCGCGCGTTTCGGCGAAAATTGCGATTGGTTTTCACCTCGACGAAATCCAAAACGCCGTCACCAAAAAAACGCTCGCCTGTTTCGAGCCGGCCCTCGATTACATCGTCTGCAAAATCCCGCGTTGGCCTTTTGATAAATTCGGCGGCTCAGACCGACGCGTCACCACGCAAATGAAGGCGACGGGGGAAGTCATGGCGATTGACCGCTCTTTCGAGGGAGCGTTTATGAAAGCGCTGCGAAGTCTCGAAGTCGGCGTGACCGGCCTTAAAGCCAAAGGCATGGCGCTGCTTTCCGAAATGGAAATCGAGCAAGGCTTGCGCGTGCCGACCGACGAGCGGATTTTCGTGATTTTAGAAGCCTTGCGGCGCGGCATGATGGTCGAAGAAATCCATCAACTCACGCGCGTTGACCGTTGGTTTTTGCGAAAACTCGCGGTGATTGTGGAAATGGAAGCCCGCTTAAAAGGCGCGACGATGGAAGCACTCACGCCCGAACTGTTCACACAAGCGCGCAAATTAGGTTTTCACGACGCACATATCGCTGAACTGACGGGCTTGGATGAACTCGAAATCCGCGCGCGGCGCAAAAGTTTCGGAATCGTTCCGGCCTACAAAATGGTGGACACCTGCGCCGGCGAATTCGAGGCCGCCACGCCTTATTATTATTCGTGTTTCGAGGCCGAGTCGGAGTAACCGAAACGGGGCAACCCTCGTGGTTGCCCGCAAACGTCACCGCCACCGAAACCGCGCGATCCTCGTAGGGGCAACCCCTGTGGTTGCCCTAACATTGGTTGCCCTAACATTGGTTGCCCTAACATTGGTTGCCCTAACATTGGTTGCCGCCCCAGAAAATTCGCAAAATTTGTGGAAACCGTGACGTTTGAGGGAGTCAGGGCAACCACAGGGGTTGCCCCTACGAGGATCGCGCGGTAATTCCCTTTCGCGGGCTATGACTTGCGTTTTTTCAACGGATTCGCGGGATTCAATTTGTCTTCCAACCATTTGCCGGGGTTGTTGCGAATGTAATCTCTGGCGCACTGTAACTCTCTTTCATCTCGCACTACGCGCTCGAAATAATTGCGGTGCCAGACCCGTTTCTCAAACGGCTCAAATTTGCCCGCGTGAACACCGCGACAATAAAGCGTTGTCGTCCACGATTTGAAATCGTGAACGATATCAAAAAACTCAAACTCGAAATTCTCCGGCAGAACCACCAGCGCGTGCAAATGATTGGGCATCAAACACCACTCATCCAGCGAAACTCCGGGAAATCGAATCTTGGTTTCCATCCACGCTTGCGCCACCATTTCTCCTGCCAACGTCGGTTCTAAAAAAGCACCCACCGCATCATCGAAAACAATTTCGCCCCACAACGGCAAACGCCACTGTGTGCAAACCGTCACGAAATAAGCGCCCGCCTCACTGTAATCATACTTTTTCAAACGAATCGAACGCCGGTGGTGTTTGAGCGGATCGTATTTCACGGTTTGAATTTATCAACCTTACCTCGCCCATCAGACGCACCCGTAGGGGCAACCCCTGTGGTTGCCCTGGCATTAGTTGCCCTCGAAGGCGAAGGCCATAAAAAATTCGCAAAATTTCCGAAAACAATTACATTCAGGGCAACCACAGGGGTTGCTACGGGTGCAATTACCCGCCGTTTATCCCACAAACTGACGCTCGATGGGCAAACCGGCGCCCGTAATCACGGAATCGAAAAATTTCAGACCGCTTTTCCCGATTGTGCCGCCTTTTTCGGCGCCGAGGCCAAAGGTTTTCATTTGGCTGCAACCGAAGCAAATCAAAAAATCCACCGTTTTGCCTTCGTGCTGCACGCGGATTCCGTGATGCGGCGTGAAGCACGCCGTGCCAAACGAGTTGTTCGTGGCGATAGCATCGTAGAAATGCGCCAACAAACGCGTTTTTTCTTCGCCGCGCAGTGTCGTTTTTCCCAGAATTTTGCAGCCGTGAAACCGCGCGCCGCTCCTTGAATCGCGCAAATTGAGCGAGAAAAGCGTCAGTTCGGGCGCGAACTCCAAAGCTTTGTGGGCCGCTGGCGGAAAAGAGCGCTCGATTTGCACCGCAGTTGGCGTTTGCAGACGGCGAAATGGCCATTCGATTCGCCTCGATTGAAGGCCAAAACCCAACCAACCCAGCGCGGCGAAACCAACCAAACCCGCAATGCCCAACAGAGTTTTCATTTTCTGCCCAGAACCTTTTTCAGCGCCAACGCGATCAACATTCCAACGCCAACAGCAATGGCGCTCATCAGAGCGTCTGTCATCATTTCGATTGGTATTTTAGCGAGTGCGCCAAGGCGCCGCCCTAAACTTCCCCGCGATGCCCGATTCGATTTCTCGCCGCGAGCGGCTTTGCGCTCGCGCGATTTTGTTGGTGTTTTTGCTGCTCGTTTCGTTGCCTTATCTCGTCGCCAAACTGCTGGAGCCAGCGGGTTTTGTCTGGGGCGGACTTTTGTTTTCTGCCGACGACCAAAACGTGCATCTGATGTGGGCGCGCCAGGCGCAGGACGGCGCGTTTTGGATGCGCGATCTCTACACCACGCAAAGCCTCGTCGCGCCCGAACCCGCGCGGTTTTGGAATGTTTTGCCGTTTTTCATCGGCGTTTTTTCGCGTTTCAGCGGCCTCGAAGTCGCGGTTTGGTATCACGTTTTTCGCGTCGCGCTCGCCGGATTCGCGCTGTGGCAGTTGCACCGTTTCGCCTTCGCCGCCACGCGCGGCCAGGAACGCTTCGCCCTCGCGCGAATTTGCGTCTTGGCGCTCGCGGCCTTCACGAGCGGTGCCGGATTTTTGGCGCCGCTCGTGAACAGTTTCGCGCCGCAAATTGCGTTTTTCGACCGGCCCGACGGCAACATTTTGCCGCTCGTGCCCGAAGCGTTTTTCTCGCTTTCGGCGTTCGCATTTCCGCTCAACATCGCGTCGTTTGGCTTGCTGGCGCTCGTGTGGTGCCAGATTTTGCGCGACGAAAAACCGTTTCTCGCGTTCGTTGGCGCGCTGTTGCTGGCCAACATTCACACCTACGACGCGATTCCGCTTCTGGCCGCGATTTTGGTGGGAAGCGCGCTTCAAAAACGCGTTTCGCGCGTGGCGATGGCGGCGTTTTTCGGCGCGCTTTTGCCTGTTTTGTATCAAATTTTGGTGTTTCGCGGCTCGGAAGAGTTTCGACTCAAAGCGCTCACCGTCACGGCGGCGCCCGACGTGTTTTCGCTGCTCCTCACC
>ERZ1066120.1741-NODE-1741-length-11586-cov-36.554765_pt1 | contig 11586 bp, 11 predicted proteins | sample MGYA00382767_ERZ1066120 | MGnify/ENA primary metagenome ERZ1066120 (study PRJEB33369, sample SAMEA5778350) | biofilm metagenome | biome: Industrial cooling water; feature: Water cooling tower basin; material: Biofilm | place: United Arab Emirates | collected... | reverse complement strand
CCGCCGGCGCGGCGCGCCCCGGGGCGCGGCCCAGGGCGCGCGGGGCGGGTTCCGGCGGGGCTTCGCCTTGGCGCTGCTGGCCGCCGCGCTCCTGGCGCTGCTCTACGCGGCCGCGCCGCGCGTCGTCGCGGCGGTGCCGGCCACGGGCGCCGTGCTGCGCCCCTACGCGGCGGCCGTGGACAGGGGGCGGCTGTGGCTCGACCTGCGGCTCCAGGGGATCCTGCGCGCTCTCGGCGGGGCGCCGGCGGCGGACGGGGAGCGAGCGGCGGACGGGGCGGCGGACGGGACGGGGGCGCCCTGACGCGCAGGACCCCCGCCCCTAGAACTGCTCCAGGAGGCGGCGCAGGTAGTCGAGCTCGATGCGCGGGCGCTCCTGCTCGCCCAGGCGCTTCCTGATCTCGCCCAGGAGCTCCTCGGCGCGGCGATACACGTCCTCGCGCTCGGCCAGGGTCTGGTCCGAGCCGAACGAGCCGCCCTCGCCCAGCTGGCGGCCCAGGGGGTCGCGCCGGCCGCCGGGAGTGGGGCGGCCCCCGCCCTGCTCGCCCTGGCCCGCGAAGTCCTCGGGGCCGGCGGACTGGCCGCCCTGCTCGGCCAGGGCCTGGCCGAGCTGGCGCAGCCCCTCGCGCAGGGCGTCCATGGCGTCGGCCTGCCGGTCTATGGCCTCCCCGAGGTCGCCCTCGCGCAGGGCCTGCTCGGCGCCGTCCATGGCCTCCTCGGCGCGCCCCAGCGCGCCGCGCGCGGCCTCGGCCGCCTCGCCGGTCAGGCCAGGCAGCTCGCCCTGCTGGCGCTCGATCTCGCGGCGCAGGGCCTCCTGGCGGTCGGCGAGGCTGCCCGGGTCCCGGCCGCCCTCGCCGTCCCGGCCCGCCCCGCCCTGCTCGCCCCCGGGCTGGCCCGGCCGGCCGCCCGGCTGGCCCGGCTGGTCGCCGGGCTGCCCCTGCTGGCCCTGCGGCCCGGGCTGCTGGCCCGGCTGGCGGCCCTGCTGGCCGGGCTGCTGCCCTTGCCGCCCGGGCTGGTCGCCGAACTGCTCCTGGAGATCGCGAAAGGCTTCGTCCGACAGGTCCTGCTGCTCGCGCAAGCTGTCCTGGAGGTCCTCCATGCTCTGCTGGCCGGGCCGCCGCGGGCCGTTGCCGCCGCCCTCGCCCTCGACCATCTGGAGGTTCGCCATGAGCTCGTTGAGCTGATCCATGAGCTCCTGGGCCTCGGCCATGCGGCCTTCCTCCATCAGCTCCTGGATGCGGTCCATGAGCGCCTGGATCTCGTCCTGCGTGACCTCCATCCCCTGCTGCTGGGCCGACTGCGGCTGGTCCACGCCGCTTTCGGAGGGCTGCATCTGGTCGGCCAGCATCTGCATGTAGTCGTCGGTCGCCTCGCGCAGCTCCTGCATCAGCTCGGCGATCTCGGCGGGCGAGGCGCCGTTGCGCATGGCCTCCTCCAGCCGCTCCTGGGCGCGGGCGAGCCTCTCGCGCGCATCGCGCAGGGTGCCCTCCTCCAGCAGCACGGCGAGGTCCCAGAGGGCCTTCGCCATCTCCTCCTGGCGCTCGGGGCTCAGCGCGTCCTCCTGCTCCGCCAGCCGGCGGATGGTGTAGCTCAGGCGCAGGTAGAGCGCGCGGTCGGGGAAGAGGTCCTCGGGCTTCCAGGCGATGGCGCGCAGGAGGTCCACCACGCGCGGGGCGTTGGCCCGGCTCCACAGCAGGTCGCGCCGCTGCTCGGCCACGGCGCGGGCGACGGGCTGGAAGAAGCGCCGGCCCGGCAAGGTCATGGCGATGGGCTCGGCCGCGCCCGCCTGGCCGGCCGCGTCCTCCACCGACAGCGTCACCGTCACGGGCAGGTTGGCGAAGGGGTGCTCGGAGAGGTCGTCGGCCAGCCGCTCCTCGAAGAGGGCGCGGTCGCCGCCGAAGGGCATGGGGAGGTCCAGCACCAGCGCCTCGCGCGCGTCCGGCTCGGGGGCGAGCCCGAAGCGGCGGTCCACGGCCCCGAGGTCGAGCGCCACCGTGGCCGTGCCGCGCTGGACGCCGTAGTCGTCGGAGGCCTTGAAGGGCAGCGACATCTCGCCCTCCCCGCTCGCCTCCACGGGGCCGGTGGCCTCCACGGCGGGGGGGGCGTCGGGCAGCAGCGTCACCTCCCAGGCGGCGCCGCCCTCGCCCTCGATGGCGAGCCGGCCGGGCTCGCGCACCGCGAAGCCCTGCTCGGGGGCGGTGGGGTCCGAGGCCTCGGTGCCCGACACGCCCTCCTCCACCGAGAGCGCGCCGACCTCTCCGTAGAGGCGGATCGTCACCTGGCTGCCCGCGGGCACCTCGATGGGGCCTGGGGCGAGGTCGGCGAGGTAGAGGGCGGGCTTGCCCGTGTAGGCGGGGGGCTCGATCCAGCCCTCCCAGGCCGGCCCCGAGGCGAGCGCGGCGCCGGGGCCGCCGGGCAGGGCGGGGGCCTCCACGGCCCGCCAGGCGCCGCCGAACAGGAGCGCGGCGGCCAGCCCGATGCCCGCCATGTAGCGCAAGCCATAGGGGTCGCGGGCGGCGAGCGCGGGGTCGGGCCTGGGCGCGCGGGCCCGGGCGGCGCGGGCGGCCATGCGCGCGCGGTGCGCGTCCCACAGCGCGCGCGAGGCCGCGTCGTCCCGCCCCATGGCCTGGGCGTCGGCGAGCGCCGCCAGCGGCCGGCCCGGCATGGTGGCGTCGAGCCTCTCGCGCGCCTCCAGGGCCGTGGGGAGGCGGAAGCGCCAGAGCCCCCAGCCCAGCGCGGCCGCGGCCGCGAGCGCGGCCAGGACCGTGGCCCACCAGGCCAGGTCGAGCGACAGGGCGTCGCCCCAGCCCGTGGCGCGGAAGGCCAGGAGGGCGGCGAGCACCGTCCAAAGCGGCCAGAACGCGCGAAGGGCGCGCTCGGCCCCCAGGCCCAGGCGCGTGAGCAGCAGCGCGCGGCGCAGGGCGGCGGGCTCCGGCGCGGGGGGCGGCGCCCGGTCGGCCCGACCGCCCCATGGCTCGCGCGGCGCCCGGGGGGCGCCCGGGCCGGGGGGCAGGGGCGGGGGGCCTCCCCCCTGGATCAGAGCCATGGCGGAAGGGTATCGCGGGCGATCATCTCGTCATAGGTCGGGCGCCGCCGTATGACGGCGAAGTGATCCCCCTTGACGAGCACCTCGGGCGCCAGGGGGCGGGCGTTGTACTCGGAGGCCATCACCGCGCCGTAGGCCCCGGCCGAGCGGAAGGCCACCAGCTCGCCCTCGCCGATCTCGGGCAGCGCGCGCCCGCGCGCGAAGGTGTCGCCCGTCTCGCAGACGGGGCCGACCACGTCCCAGGGGCGCAGGGGGGCGCCGGGGGGGGCCTCGGCGACGGGCACGATGTCGTGGTGGGCGTCGTACAGGGCGGGGCGGACCAGGTCGTTCATGCCCGCGTCCAGGATCAGGAAGTCCCGCCCCTCGCCGCGCTTGGCGTAGAGGACGCGGGCGAGCAGCACGCCGGCGTTGCCCGCCAGGAGGCGCCCGGGCTCCACCACCACCTCGCAGCCCAGGTGCCCGACCGCGTCGCGGATCGCCTCGCCCCAGGCCGCGGGCAGGGGCGGCGCGTCGTTGGTGGCGGCGTAGGGGATGCCGAGGCCCCCGCCCAGGTCCAGCACGCGGATGGCGTGGCCCTCGGCGCGCAGGGCCAGCGCCAGCTCCGCCACCCGCGCGTAGGCCGCGCGGAACGGCCCCAGCTCCGTGAGCTGGGAGCCGATGTGGACGTCCACGCCGACCACCTCGATCCCCGGCAGGGAGGCCGCGAGCGCGTAGGCCTCCCGCGCGCGCGCGAGGGGGATGCCGAACTTGTTCTCCGACTTGCCCGTGCTGATCTTGGCGTGGGTCAGCGCGTCCACGTCGGGGTTGACGCGGATCGTGACGGGGGCGGTGGCGCCCATCCCGGCCGCGACCTCCGACAGCGCGCGCAGCTCGGGCTCGCTCTCCACGTTGAACTGCCGGATGCGGGCCAGGAGGCCCGCGCGCATCTCCCCGCGCGTCTTGCCCACGCCCGAGAAGACGATGCGGGCGCCCGGCACGCCTGCGGCCAGGGCGCGGCGCAGCTCCCCCTCCGACACCACGTCCACGCCCGCGCCCCGGTCGCCCAGGAGCTTGAGCACGGCCACGTTGCCGAGCGCCTTGGCCGAGAAGCAGACCAGGTGCGGGAGCGGCGCCAGCGCCTCCGCGAGCACCGCGAGGTGGCGCAGGAGGGTGGCCGAGGAGTAGACGTAGAGCGGCGTGCCCACCGTCTGCGCGATGGCCGCGAGCGGCACGCCCTCGGCGTGGAGCTGGCCGTCGCGGTAGGTGAAGTGGTCCATGGCGCCCCCCGGACTGGCGCATGGCACGGGCGGGGCGGGCGATCAACCGGCCCCGCAGGCCGGCCCCCCAGGCAGGCCCGATCAGCCGGGCGGGCCGGCCCAGACGGCGGCGGCGGGCTTGGGCTCGCCCGCCTGGTCGCGCAGGCCCAAGGTGGCGAGGTAGCGCCGGAAGCAGTCGTCACCGAGCCGGTAGTAGGCCACGAGCCGGTCCAGGGTCGCCTCAGAGGGGTCCGTCAGGAAGGTCCAGTTGACGGCCGCCACCTCCGGGCGGTCGGTGGCGGCCAGGAGCGCGGCGGCGAACCCCGCCTGCCCCTCCTGCGAGCCCCCGCAGCCGCCCGAGGGGTAGCCCGCCTCGAAGAGCCAGAGCGGCTTCTCGCCCGCGACGGCCAGCATGGCGGCCACGTCGCCCGGCACGTCCTCGGGGGGGCGCACCCGGAACCGCTCGTCCAAGGGGTAGTAGGTGACCATGAGGGCGTCCGAGGCGGCCAGCGCCGGCGCCCAGCGGGCGGGGTCGGACAGGAGGCCCCCGAAGGTCAGCTCGGTGCCCACCGGGATGCCCGGGCGCCGCTCGCGCAGGCGGGGGGCGACGGCCGCGAGGAAGCGCGCGTAGGCGGCCGCCTCCTCGTCCGTGAGCAGCAGCGCGTCCGCCTCGTTGCCCACCGCCAGGGCCGCCGCCACGTCCAGGTCGGGCAGCCGCGCCAGCACCGCCTCGGCGTGCAGCAGGAAGCGACGGACCACCTCCGGGTCGTCCCAGGCGAGGCCCCGCAGGTCCGGGGGGCGGCGGTCGGTCACGGTGTCGATCACGGCGAAGGTGAGGAGGAAGCGCAGGCCCGAGGGCGGCAGGTAGCGGTTGGCGACCGCCGGCCCGTCCTGCCCCCCGGGCGAGTAGGTGCCGGCGACCGTCTCCAGGTCGTCCCAGTAGATCGCGATCGAGGTGGCCTCGGCGCCCAGGGCCAGGGCCGCCCCGAAGGCCGCGCCCAGGCCCTCGCCCTCGGCCGGGTTGACGTCCAGGCCGCGCAGGGGCTCGGCGGCGGCGGGCAGGGCGAGCAGCCCGAGGAGGAGCGCGAGGGGGGGCGTGGCCGGCCTCATGCCGCCGCCCTCTCCAGACCGGCGATGTCGAGCTTGACCATCCCCATCATGGCGGCCGTGGCGCGCCGCGCGCGGTCGCGGTCGGGGTCGGCCATCAGCTCGTACATCCGGCGCGGGCAGACCTGCCAGGACAGCCCGTGGCGGTCCCGGAGCCAGCCGCAGGCGACCGGCCGCCCGCCCCCCTCCTGGAGCGCGTCCCAGAGCCGGTCCACCTCCGCTTGGGTGTCGCAGAGGATCGTGAAGGACACGGCCTGGCTGAAGGCCTCGCCCCCCCTGGCCTGCATGACCGTGAAGGGCTGGCCCAGCAGCGTCATCTCGGCCACCACCACCGCGCCCTCCGGCCCCGAGGGCGAGTCGCCCGGCACGACGGTCACGCGGTCCACGCGCGAGTCGGGGAGGGCGCGGGCGTAGAAGCGCGCGGCCTCCTCCGCGCTCCCCTCGATCCAGAGCGACGGGACGATCTGCATGGGGGCCTCCCGGGCGATTCGGCCCCCCGAGCCTAGACCCCCGCCCCGTTCGGCGCACGGCCTCGGCGCGCGGCCCCAGCGCACGACCTCGACGCGCGGCCTCAGCGCACGGGGGCCGAGCGCAGGAACAGGTAGAGCGGCAGCCCGAAGCTCAGACCGATGCCGAAGGTCGCGGGGATGGCGATGAGCGCCCACCAGTTGCGCCGCGCAAGCGTCTCGGACAAGGCCCAGAGCGAGAAGGCCATGGCGGCGATGGCCAGGTCCCAGGAGAGCCCGACCGTGGAGGCGTTGGCGCCCCAGGCCTCGATGACCCCGCCGAGCCCCTGCCCCGTCTCGCGCATGAAGCGCAGGTACCACACCATCGGATGCACCGCCCCCCACAGGGCGAGCCCGAGCCACAGGAGGCGCAGGGGCGTGAGGCGGCCCATCAGGGGGGCGGGGCGCCGTCGGGGGCGGGTGGGGCGGGCGCCGCCGGGGCCGGCGCGGCAGCCCCCGGCCGCTCGGGCGGGCCGTCCGCGCCGCAGGCCGCCAGGGCCAGGAGCAGCAGGAGCGCCCTCATCCCAGCCTCTCCCGCCAGCGGGCCGCCTGCTCGCGCACCCGCGCGGGGGCCGTGCCGCCGAAGGAGCGGCGCGAGGCCACCGAGTCCGCCACCCCCAGCACGCCCCGGACGGAGGCGTCGAGGCCCGGATGCACGGCCCGCATCGCTTCCGGCGGCAGGTCCGCGAGGTCCACGCCCCGCCGCTCGGCCTCGGCCACCAGGGCGCCGGTGACGTGGTGCGCCTCGCGGAAGGGCATCCCCCTCTCGCGCACCAGCCAGTCGGCGAGGTCGGTGGCGGTGGCGAAGCCCGCCCCGGCGGCCGCGCGCAGCCTGTCGGGGTCGGCGCGGAGGTCCGCCACCATGCCGGCCATGGCGGCGAGGCAGAGCGACAGGGAGTCGGCCGCGTCGAAGAGCCCCTCCTTGTCCTCCTGCATGTCCTTGGAATAGGCGAGCGGCAGCCCCTTCATCACCGTGAGCAGCCCCACCAGCGCGCCCACCACGCGGCCCGTCTTGCCGCGCGTGAGTTCCGCCGCGTCGGGGTTGCGCTTCTGGGGCATGATGCTCGACCCCGTGGTCCAGCGGTCGCTGAGGCGCACGAAGCGGAACTGGGCGGTGCTCCACAGCACCAGCTCCTCGGCCAGCCGGCTCAGGTGGACGGCGCAGATGGCGGCGGCCGCGAGGTAGTCGAGCGCGAAGTCGCGGTCGCTCACGGCATCAATGGAGTTCGCCATGGGCCGGTCGAAGCCCAGGGCCCGCGCCGTCATCTCCCGGTCAATGGGGAAGGAGGTCCCCGCCAGCGCCGCCGCCCCCAAGGGGCTCTCGTTCATCCGCTCCCGCGCGTCGCGGAAGCGGCTGGCGTCACGTGAAAACATCTCCACGTAGGCCAGCATGTGGTGGCCCCAGGTGACGGGCTGGGCGGACTGCAGGTGCGTGAAGCCCGGCATGACCCAGCCGGCCCCCGCCTCGGCCTGGGCCACCAGCGCGCGCTGGAGCGCCGCGATCCCCGCGAGCGCCCCGTCGCAGGCCGCGCGCGTCCAGAGCCGCAGGTCGGTGGCCACCTGGTCGTTGCGCGAGCGCGCCGTGTGCAGCCGCTTGGCCGGCTCCCCGATCAGCTCGTGGAGGCGCGCCTCCACGTTCATGTGCACGTCCTCGAGGGCGGTGCGCCACTCGAAGGTCCCCGCCTCCACCTCTGACAACACCGCGAGCAGGCCTTCCCCGATGGCCTCGGCGTCGCTAGGGCTGATGAGGCCCGTGGCGCCCAACATGGCGGCATGGGCCCGCGAGCCCGCGATGTCCTCGGGCGCGAGCCTTTGGTCGAAGGCCACGGAGGCGTTGATGGCCTCCATGACGGCGTCCGGCCCGCTGGCGAAGCGCCCGCCCCACATCGCGTTCGACTGGGCGCTCGCGGACTTGGACATCGGGGGGATCCCATGCGGGTGACGGCGCTGGCTCTCTACATGGCGGGGGGCCTCTTGTGCAACGCGGGCCTGGGCGTGGCGGCGGGGGCGCAGGAGGCCGGCGGCGATCTCGCGGCCCTGCGCGTGGGCGAGATGGGCGCGCTCGCGCTCCACGAGCCGCGCTGGGACGTGCCGGCCACCGAGGTCGCGGACGGGGACGGGGCGGCGGCGTCGCTCGCGGGCCTGCGGGGCGACGTGGTGGTGGTCAACTTCTGGGCCACCTGGTGCGCGCCCTGCCGCAAGGAGATGCCGACGCTGGCCGCGCTGGACGCGGCGCTGGGCGGGCAGGGCGTGCGGGTCATCGCGGTCGCCACCGGCCGCAACGACCCCGCCGAGGTCGAGGCGTTCCTGGCGGAGGTGGGGGCGGCCGAGCTGGACGACTGGCGCGACCCCCGGCAGGCGCTGGCGCGCGACATGGGCGTCTTGGGTCTGCCCGTGACGGCGATCCTGGACCGCGAGGGCCGCGAGGTGGGCCGCCTCCAGGGCGACGCGCGGTGGGACTCGCCCGAGGCGCTGGCGCTGCTCAGGGCGGTGGCGGCGGAGTAGGGTCGGGCCTTCAGCCCGCCAGCGCCGGAGCGTTCTCGGCGGCCCAGGCCTCGAAGGTCCGCAGGGGCCGCCCGAGCAGGCGCCCGGCCTCGCCCTCGTGGGGGTCGGCGTTGTGGAGGAACCATTCGGCCGTGTCGAGAACGTAGGCCGCCTCCTCGGCCTCCAGGCCGAGGCCCAGAAGATGCGCGCGGCCCGCTCGACGGGCCGCCCCAGGGCGCGCGAGAAGGCCTCGGCGCGGTCGGCGTCGCTCAGGCCGAGGCCCATCGCCTGGACCCGCCGCCCGGCGAGGGTCGGGTCGAGCAGCGCAAGGCGCAGGGCGTCCGCGAGGTCGCGCTCGTCGATGGCCGGCAGGCGGGCCTGGGCGAAGGGCCGCGCCACGGGGCCGCCCGCGCGCAGGGCCGCGCTCCAGGGAGGCAGGGCCGGCGGGTAGGCCCCCGTCAGCGCCGTGGCGAAGGGCAGGCAGGGGACCACGTGGCACCACGGGAGGCCCGACCGCTCCGCCCCGGCCCCCCCTACGCCCTCCCGGCCGTCGGCGACAGCCCCAGAGGGTCCACCCCGATGGCCTTGAGGGCGGCGCCCCACTTGTGCTCGTTGGCCCGCCCCCAGAGGATCTCGGGCCGCATCACCCCCGTGAGCCAGGCGTTCTGGCCGATCTCGCCCTCCAGCTGCCCCGGCCCCCAGCCCGCGTAGCCCAAGGCCAGCATGGAGGAGCGCGGCCCCGCCCCCTCCGCGATCCGTTCGAGGATGTCGAGCGTGGCGGTCATGCTGACCTCGTCGTCCACCCGCATCGTGCCCCCCTCGCTGGCGAAGTCCGAGGAGTGCAGCACGAAGCCCCGCCCCCCCTCCACCGGGCCGCCGAAGTGCACGCGGATGTCGCGCGCCCCCTTCTCGGGCCGCTTGATGCCCAGCTGCTCCAGGAGGTCGGCGAAGCGCAGGTCGGTGGCGGGCTTGTTGACGATCAGCCCCATGGCCCCCTCCGGCCCGTGCGCGCAGAGGTAGACCACCGCGCGTTCGAAGCGCGGGTCGCCCATGCCCGGCATGGCGATGAGCAGGCGGCCCGAAAGGGTTGCGGCGTCCATGGCCCGAAGATGCGCCCGGGGGGGGCCGCGATCAAGGGCGGCCCCCCCGCGCGGCGCCACGGCCCCCCGGCGGGCCCCCGGCAGGCCCCCGGCGGGCCCCATCTCGGGGACGTGACTTCCCCCAGGGGGCGGAACGGGGGATGGATTGGGCCATGAGAGCCCTCCTCCTCGCCCTCCTGCCCCTCCCCCTCCTCGCCGGCTCCCCCGACCACGTGGTCAGCCTCGAGGTCCTGCCCGGCTGGCGCGTCGAGGAGGGCCGCCACCTGGCGGGCCTGCGCCTGAGCCTCGCGCCCGGCTGGAAGACCTACTGGCGCGCGCCGGGCGTGGCGGGCCTCGCCCCGCTCCTCGACTTCTCGGCCTCGCGGGGCGTGGCCTCGGCCGAGCTCGACTGGCCCGTCCCCGAGATCTTCTACCAGGGCGACTACCGGTCCATCGGCTACCGCGGCGAGGTGACGATCCCCGTGGAGCTGGCCGTGGACGACGGCCCCGTCCTCTTCTCCGGGACGATGGACATCGGCGTCTGCGAGGAGGTCTGCGTGCCTGTCACGCTCTCCTTCTCGGCCGAGCTTCCGGCCGAGGGCCGGCGCGACCCCGCCATCGCCGCCGCGCTTGTGGACCGCCCGCTCACGCCCGAGGAGGCCGGGGCGCGCGCCACCTGCGCCGTGGCGCCCGGGGCGGAGGGGCTGGCGCTGACCGTGCGGATCGACCTCGCCTCCCTGGGCGGCGAGGAGGCCGTGGTGGTCGAGACGGCCGACCCGGGCCTCTGGGTGTCCGAGGCCACCTCGCGCCGGGAGGGAGGCACCCTGGTCGCCACCGCCGAGGCGCTCGCCCTGGGCGGCGCGCCGCTGGCGCTCGACCCCTCCAGCTTGCGCATCACCGTCCTGGGCGGCGGGCAGGCGGTGGACATCCGCGGCTGCGCGCCCGGCTAGGAGCCCCGGCCCCCGCCCGGGCCGCCTTCGGTCAAGCGGGGCGTGATCTCCACGAAGTTGCAAGGCCGGTGCCGGCTGTCGAGCTGGGGGCAGAGGATGCGGTCCCAGGCGTCGCGGCAGGCCCCGGGGGAGCCCGGCAGCGCGAAGAGCCACGTCCCCCCCGCCACGCCGCCCGTGGCGCGGCTCTGCACCGCGCTGGTGCCCACGCTCTCCCAGCTGACCAGCGCGAAGATCGTGGCGAAGGCCTCGACCTCCTTCTCGTAGACGTCGCGGTGCGCCTCCACGGTCACGTCGCGCCCCGTGAGCCCCGTGCCCCCCGTGGAGATCACCACGTCCACGCCCGGGTCCGCCACCCACCGGCGCAGCCGCGCGGCGATCAGGTCGCGGTCGTCCGTGACGATGGCGCGGGCGGCGAGCCGGTGGCCCGCCGCCTCGATCCGCTGGGCGAGAGCGTCGCCCGAGCGGTCGGTCGAGCGGTCGCGCGTGTCCGACACGGTCAGCACGGCGATGCCGAGCGGCACGAAGGGGCGGTCGGGGTCGAGCGGCATCAGGGGGTCTCCAGGCGGGCCTGGACGGCCCTGAGGTCGTCCCACACGGCCTGCCGGGCCGCGCGCTTGCGCTCGGCCTCGGCGTCGGGGATGCGCAGGATGTAGCTCGGGTGGAAGGTGGGCATGGCGGGGACGCCCTCCACCTCGGCCCACTGGCCGCGCAGCCGCGTGATGCCGGCCTGGCCCAGCAGCGCCAGGCAAGGCGTGTTGCCCGCCAGGATCAGGGCGCGCGGGGCCGCGAGCCGGACGTGGCGGCGCAGGAAGGGGGTCCAGCGGCGGACCTCCTCGGCGCTGGGCGGGCGGTTGCCGGGGGGCCGCCAGGGCAGCAGGTTGGCGATGTAGACGGCGCGGCCCGGGTCGGGGTCGGCGCGGTCGCGCCCGATGGCCCCCAGCATCCGGTCGAGCAGCCGCCCGGCGGCCCCCACGAAGGGCCTGCCCTCCACGTCCTCGTCGCGCCCCGGCGCCTCGCCCACCACCATGAGAGGCGCGCCGGGCGTGCCGTCCGAGAACACGAAGGAGCGCGCGGAGTCCCGCAGGGGCTCGGGGACGGCCCGCATGGCGGCGGCCAGCGCCCCGAGGTCGGCCGCCTCCGCCGCCCTCGCGCCGGGGCCGGGCGGGGCGGGGGCCGCCGGCG
>ERZ1066120.1739-NODE-1739-length-11600-cov-5.500476_pt1 | contig 11600 bp, 10 predicted proteins | sample MGYA00382767_ERZ1066120 | MGnify/ENA primary metagenome ERZ1066120 (study PRJEB33369, sample SAMEA5778350) | biofilm metagenome | biome: Industrial cooling water; feature: Water cooling tower basin; material: Biofilm | place: United Arab Emirates | collected... | reverse complement strand
CTAAACGGATAATCACGCTCGGGGTAGGACTCGAGTCCCTTTCTATACTCTTCAGCAAGCCATTCTTTTTTAGGTTTCATGCCCTGTTTTCTCATGCAATGATTATAGCTCTCGAGCTAGTTAAGACTTCTTGGCAAACAACAAAACTGTTTTATAAATACGCAAAACATTTCCGCCATGTTCGTCAATTATTTTTGATAACTCGTGATAGAACTCTGCTCGAGTTTCCCCACTTACGGCGAGGTGATTTGAGAATGTGTTTTGCAATTTAAGATAATTTTCTTTGCTGTATATGATTTCCCAGGTCACGCTACGCTCAGCTAACACCTGAAAATTGGTGCTGTCAGAGAACGCCTTCTTAAAACGTTCAAACCCTGTCTGCGGGGTAGGGCGATTTGGGTCATCTGGAATGTACCTTTCATAAAGCGGTGTTGCCGCTTTGTAAAAATCAGTGTCTTGTGTACTATCAAAATTCCACACTAGCGCAATAGCACCTGAGTCATTGAGCACTTCGGCTGCTTTGCGAACACCCACATCTGTGCCAATCCAGTGAAAGGCTTGGGCAGAGAGAAGCAAATCAAATTTTTCCTGACTTTGCCAATCCTCAAAGGCAGTTGTCACGATGTTGACGTTTGGATAATTTTGTAAATTCTCTCGCGCTCGTTCAGCAAGGGCAGAACCTAGCTCGAGTCCCACCATCCCGTAACCTCGTTCTGCAAACGGCAAGGTGATTTGCCCTGTGCCTACACCGACCTCGAGAATCCGACTTTTTTCCGTGATGCCACTCAGTAAAATAATCTCTTCAATCATTTCTTTTGGATACGACGGACGAACACCGTAAATACTAGCGGCTTCATCAAAAGTAATTCTAAGTGACATATCTTTCATGGTTGATGTTGACGACGGTGCATGATGGCTTCACGAACCCTCTGACCTTCGATGTGATGCAGTTTTTCTAGCTCAGTTTCTACACGCAACCTCGGAACTTTACACGGTTTGCCGTCATCCCCAATCGCCACGAAACTCATATGCCCCACCGTACAAAGCCGCCTCTCCGCTGTTAGCGGGTTCTCACCAAAAACCTCACAGCGAATAATCATGCTCGTCGTCCCTACCCAGGTCACACGGCTTTTGACTTCAATAATTTCGCCGACATAAATCGGGTTATGAAAATCTATTGGCTCAGTTGAAGCAGTTACGGCAGGTTGGCGGCAAAAACGTGTGGCGGCAATCGCAGCGTTGACATCCATCAGCTCGAGCACCCGCCCACCAAAAAGCGTACCGAGCGGATTAGCATGGTTTGGGAAAACGGTATCAACGGTTGAAACCCATTCAGAAACTTGGATGGAATCAGAACTTAGAGCCATGTCACAGTATAACGTTACAGCTCTCGAGCTGGCATATACGGCGAAGGATTATTCGTGTCATCAATATCAACCAAACCGCCAAGCGTGTCCCACAAGCCGTTATCAGTCCTGCGAGCCAGCAAGATTTTGTTGTCCTGAATCACGACGGCATTCGCTCCGTTAAGCGGACTGATGTGATAGAGATTTTCCTCGAACGATTTAGAAATGACTCTTTGTTTGAGAGCGTTGAAGGCTTCAATTATTTCTGTTTCGTCTTCGAACTCGAGCATCCCCAACAACCTCGCACTTAACGCTTGCACTTTCAAGTAACGTTCACGGTCATAATGGTTTTGTGCGTGGAGTAGACCTATATCTGCAACCGAGCGCAGTTCGTCAGTGATTTCGTAAAGTCTTTTAGTCATGGTGGATTATAACGATGACATTTGCTAAACTCCAACGATGGCAAGAGATTTCTCACGTCCTTGGTATCACGGTTCAAATCAACGGCTCGAGACCTTGAGAGTCGGCAGTTCAATCACGCAAAACCAGGCGTTGGCTCGAGCTTTTTCTCATCGCCCCAAGTTGCTTGTACAAGAAGGCGAAGCTGATGTTGGCGGCGGTACGCTTATCAAACATAATGGTACAGACCCTGGTTACCTCTACATAGTAGACGAACCTCTCACCCTAGACGACATAGAACCTCATCCGCATCCGAGCAATGTTGGTCATTGGGAGTGGCTTTCCAAAAAGGAAGTTCGCGTGACAATTCTTGAAAAAACCAATATCCGACCAGGGGATTTGCTTACCGAACAAGAAGTTACCCAACTACGCCAAAAACAGCAGGAGCGTGGAGAAACATCGTTTGCTAATTTTGAGCCAACTTAAACAGCGTTATTGCACACTCTTATAAAGCAGTTCATCTAACGCAGCGACGAGCGCGTCTAAATCCTCTAAAGTGTTGTAGCCCTGCACAGAAATTCTCGCAAACTGTTTGTCTTTATATTCGGTCAAGGGAATCTCAATACAGTAGTCGTCATAAAGTTTGTTTTTGAAAGCAGTCAAGTCAGTCACTTTTGGCAAAGGCGTTATAGCTAACTGGTGATAAAATGTGTCAGAAATGTACGCAGGCGCGAGACCTGTCACCTTCTCGAGTTTATCCATACATTCCTTTAGCAACACATGACACTTTTTACGAACGCTATCCCAATCATATTTTTTCTGAAACTCAATCGCAGCAAACACAGACAAGTAAGCGGAAAAATCTTGCGTACCTTGCCAGGCATAGTTATCTAAAAAGCTCGAGCCAAGTTTTTCGTGATTCTGACCACTCCAGCCCCAACTTACGACCAAAGGTTCAATTAAAGGCTGATGCTCACGGCGCACGTAGAGAAAACCCGCACCCTTGGGACTACACATCCACTTGTGGCAATTACCCGTATAAAAATCGGCATCAATCGCCTGCATGTCGAGTGGTACTTGCCCTGGCGCGTGCGCCCCATCAATGACGGTGAGAATGCCAGCTTCTCTGGCACGTTTGCAAATCTCTGCTACTGGAAACGTCACGGCTGTTGGTGAAGTGATGTGGCTCAAAAAAATAACTTTTGTTTTCGGTGTGATCCCTTGCCAGAGTAAGGTGTGCATCTCTTCGTTTGACTTTACGGGTAATGGCACAGCAACGTGCTTGTAGGTGAAGCCTTGACGCTGGCTAAGATATGTCCAGGTGTTATTACAAGCCCCGTATTCATGATCACTCGCTAAAACTTCGTCACCTTCTTTAAGGTTGAGTGAACGCGCTACGATGTTTACACCTGTTGTTGCGTTTGGAACAAAAATCAAATCATCTTTGTCAGCATTTAAGTATATTCCTAATGACGTTCTCGCCTCAGTTAAAAGCCCTTGAATCTCACGTCCCAGAAATTTCACGGGTTGGTGCTCGAGCCTCCTCTGCCACTCCTGATAAACAGCAAATACTTCTTTCGGGGTCGCGCCAAACGAACCGTGATTGAGGAAAACAACATTAGGGTCAAGTTGAAATAAATCTTTAAGTGACATTAAATAACCTTTCATTTATGACGACTCGAGCGTCCGCCTTCCCTTTAGTTTGTCATGCCGACTGGAGCGTATTTCATTCGTCAAAAGTGAAGGCGTACATAAAGGGATAACAGTAGACGGAGCGGAACGGAGGCATCTTCTAACTTACTACCCACCCAATTTTTGCAACCTCACCTTGTAGATTTCTCCGTTCCGCAAAAGCTACCATACTAGGTATTTGCTATTCCCACAACTTCTACTTTATTACGAGGCTTTTGCTCCAGTCGAAATAACAAAGGGTGTGGTGCGCTTACATCTCCTGCTTGGGGTCGAGGGCATCGCGCAAGCCATCACCCATAAACGAAAACCCCAGCATCGTCAGGGCTATCGCCAGCGTGGGGAAAAGAGCCATATGCCAGTACACCCGCACGTAGGCACTGCTGTCTCCCACCATTTTGCCCCAACTCGCTATCGGGTCATTCACGCCAAACCCCAAAAAACTCAGTCCTGCTTCAGCGAAGATCGTCGCGGGAATTCCAAACGTTACAGCAACTAAAAGCGGACTGAGTGCGTTCGGCATAATATGCTGAGCGATAATGCGCCACTGCGACGCACCGAGAGCCTTAGCAGCAGAAACGTAGTCCTGTTCTCGCAGTGAAAGCATCTGTGCACGTGTAAGACGTGCAATGGTAATCCAGCTTGTAATACTTAACGCGACAACAACCGTTCTAAACCCACCGGACATCACCGACGAAACGAGAATAGCAAACAGCAAACTTGGAAAAGCCGTCATGATGTCAATAATGCGTGTGATGACGAAATCAATCCTGCCGCCAAAATAGCCACCTAATGCACCGAGTGGCACACCAATTAATACCGCGATACCTTGTACGAAAAGACTCACCATGAGTGAAGTTCTGGCCCCATAAATAAGTCTACTGAGATAATCACGCCCGACATCATCTGTGCCAAAAGGATGCTCGGGATGTTGGAAGGGAAAAAGTCTTACCCTGTCAAAGTAGGCTTCGTCGTAGCGGAAAGGAGCAATCCAGGGCGCAAAAATCGCCGCGAGCAAAAACGCAGCGACGATAGCAAACCCGACAACTGCCAAACGGTTACGAAAAAATCTGCGCGTGGCATCTTGAAAAAAGCTGCGCGATTTTACGCTTTTGGTTTTTACATTTGGCGCGGTAGAAACCATCACGAACCCCTCGCCCCGACGCGGACGCGCGGGTCAATCCAGGAATAAGCCAGGTCAGTCACGAGGTAGGTAAGACCCCACAGAACTGCGATGAGAAGAAACAAGGCCATAATCATCGGGTAGTCGCGCTCGAGCACCGAAGACACGAAATACTTGCCCAGGCCGTTGATGCCAAAAATTTGTTCGATAAAAATACTGCCCGTAATGAGGTTCGGAATTTCCGTACCGAGGGCCGTCACCATCGGGATTTGCGCGTTGCGGAAGATATGTTTATTCATGACGCGGTGTTCGGGTAGACCTTTGGCGCGTGCGGTCCTTACATAGTCGGCCCGTTTAACATCTACGATGCTCGAGCGCGTGTATCTTGCCACCACCGCCATCGGCGCAATGGCGTAAGCAATCACGGGCAAAACCCAGTTGCTGCACAGGTACTCGCCGACCAAACATGTCGTACCACTGCCGCCCCAACCGCGCATCGGCAGAAGTTGCCAGGCAACGGTAAACGTCAGGATGAGCCACATCGCTACGACAAAATTTGGCACGGTCACGCCGAGCGTCGAGCCGAATGTCAATACATTATCAATCCACGAGTTTTGATAGCGCGCCGCTAACCTGCCTAAAGTGATTCCCAAACCAAACGCCAAAAGAATCGTGAGCAATCCGACCTGCGCCGTCGTGGCCCAGGTTTTACCAATCAGTGCTGCAACGGTAGTCGTGGGCTGCTGGTACGGAATCCCGAAGTCAAAGCGCAGGGCGTTTTTCATATAGTTGATGTACTGCACATAGACAGGTTTGTCGAGTCCGTATTTTCGCATGATGTTTTCTTTGGCAGCCGCAGGGAGGCGGCCTTTGTCTTCGTCAAAGGGGCCGCCAGGGACAGAGCGCATAATAAAAAACACGATGATAGACACCGCAAATAAAACAAAAATAAGTGACAAGAGTCGTTCAAGAAGATAGCGAAACATGTGTGTCCTCGAGGTTACTGTACCTTAATTGCCAGTGATTCTGAATATGTGGAAGCGGCGCAAGATGCGCCGCTTCCAGTTCAATCGTCATTGCGAGTCTCAGTTTACGTGTACTGACAATGAACTCAGCTAATCACTGGCGCATCCGCGAAGCAATCTCACTTCACTAAACTGACTGATAAGAGCTTTCCAAAAGTGTTTATGTTATTGCTTGAAACCTCTTAACTCCAAACGTTGTGAAGGGAGATTGCTTCGTCGGTGGTGTCTTTTTGTTTCACACCAACTGTGTACACTTGACCTTACTTCTCCAATCAGTTACTTCGTACACGCAATGACGAGGGAAAAGGTGAACTGGCTGTACAGCCAGTTCACACTGCAAAACAAACTATTCTTTGGCGATGTACAAGTCACTTAGAACGTTAATGTTGTTAAAGTGCCAACCGTAAATCCCCTTCGAGTCGGGAACGCGGATGCTGTCACCTTGCACATAAGGCTGGAACAAGTCACCTTGCCAACGGTGCGCGATAAAGACACCGCCGACATCATCCACTAGAATCTTTTCGGCATCTTTGAACATTTGCGAACGCTTCTCTAAGTCATCAACAATCGCACCAGCTTCGGTGACGAGGCGGTCAAACTCGTCATTCTTCCAGGAGTGGCGACCCGTAGAAACCCAAATGCCAAGCATGTTGGAAGCATCAACAAAATCCATACCGTAAGAAATCGCACCGAAGGTAATGCCCGTAGGTTCTGCGTTGAGCGCGTCCATGTAGACTTTGCGGTCTTTGTTCGAGGCTTCAATTGAAACGCCTAAGCACTGACTGATTGAAGCAGCCACAGCCTGATACACGGAAGCGACGGCGGTCTGCTCGTCGCGCATCCACATTTCTAAAGCAGGAAAACCTTCGCCCTCTGGAAAACCTGCGGTAGCCAGAAACTCTTTAGCTCTGTCGCAGTCGTAGGTTTGATATTCGGCGAGTACGCCTTCGGTGTCAGCGTCGGGGAAACCAGGCATGAGCATCGCAGAGGCTGGCATGGCTTTAATTTCGGTGTAAACATTTTTTACGATTGCTTCGCGGTCAACGGCGTAGGCAAAAGCCTTGCGGACGTTGATGTCATTGAAGGGCGGATTAAACGTGTCGAAGAGTAAGTAATCCGTGCGGAAGTCGCCAGGGTGACGCAGATAGTTTTCACTCAATACTGGGTCACTTTCAATGATAGCGAAATCAGCAGGCGTGAGTGCTTCGTAAGGAACGCGGTCAATCTCGCCGTTTTGGAAGGCTGCAAAGTAGGTGTCGGGTGCCATGTAAATACCCTCGAGCCGTTGCAATCTCGCTGGGTACAACCCTTTATACATGGGGTTTTGCTCGAGCACAACGCGCACGTTGGGTTCGTACTCCGTCAGCATGAAGGGGCCGGCAGAAACAGCCGTGGCGACATCGTTGTTGTAGAAGGGGCCGTGTTCCTCGAGAGCCGCTTTCTGCATAATCCACGAATAGGTCATGACACCGGGCAAAGGTGGGAACGGATTTTCGGTGACGACTTCAACCGTTAAATCGTCCACTGCTCTAAAGCCAATCTCCTCGACGGGTACTTCACCAGCAATGGCTTTGCCCCAGTTTTTGATGATGCCATCGTAGAACCAGGCAAAATCCCAGGCGTGCTCGGGAGTCGCGGTGAGGCGGTAAGTTGCTTCGTAATCGTAAGCGGTGAGCGGCGTACCGTCACTCCACATTTGACCTTCTTTGAGTTTGAATGTCCAGGTCACGCCGTCTTCGGCGACAGACCAACTTTCGGCGGCGGCGGGGAGCACGTTAAATTCTTTGTCGAAGGTGACGAGTGGTTCTGAGAAGAGCAGGTCAAGTGCGTTGTTGCAAATACGCTGGTAAACGCTCGTTGCAAAATCAAAGGTTGTCTGGTTCGTGGCGTTGTTACAAGGCATCCGCATGACTTGTTCCTCGAGGGGTGCCGCGTCCTCGGGGAGTGTTGCCTGTGCCAGTGAAAACACACACAAACCCGCTAGAAAAATAAAACTGATACGACGAATTACCTGAGCCATTATTTTCCCTCCTACAAATGAACTTTCATCCGTAGTCTAACATACAAAAGTAGTCCACCAGATCAGGGGCGGCTTTTTAATGAACGAGAGGTACGAAATGAAGCGAGCATTCTTTGTACAGAACACGCCAACATCGCCAAGCATTTTTCACCTTTCCAGTCAGCTAGCAGTTTCACGGGTTTATCCTTGGACAAGCTCAGGACGCGACCAGGGTGTCCTGAGCTTGTCCAAGAACTGTTTTCTCAACGGTCTCGAAACTACTAAGACTTCATAACACACGTGATGACAAATTAAACATGAGTCATCCCGAAATTTAGAGTTTACGTTGTCGTAAACTCAAAATTTCGTTTTGATTCGTCATTGCGAGGAGTGTTTTAAGGGAAAATTTGCCGTCAACGTAGCTTGGATAATATTTTGCTGTTAACGAGCGACGAAGCAATCTCCTTGCGCTGAGTTTGTAACAAAGAGATTTTATCAAGGTTATGAAAACCTCTCGTCAGTTCATTCGTGAAGGGAGATTGCTTCGGGGAGGCAGCAACACCAGGCTGAATAGACCTTAAACCCTTCTTTAACTGAGCCTCGCAATGACGAAGAGTGGTGCAAACGGTGTGACTCACGCCGTTTGCACAAAGATTCGGGATGACTCATGTTTATCAAGCAGTCAATGAAACGCTTTATTCCTTGGCAATATACATGTCACTCCAGACGGCATCATTGCCCCAGTGCCAACCGGCAATGCCGTTAGAATCAGGGACACGGAAACTGTCCCCTTGCACATAAGGCTGGAACAAATCGCCTTGCCAACGGTGGGCCAGAAAGACGCTACCAACATCATCCACCAAAATCTTTTCGGCATCCTTAAACATCTGAGTGCGCTTGGCATCATCGCCCACTAAGCTGCTAGCCTCTTTGACGAGTTGGTCATAAGCATCGTTCTTCCAGGAGTGGCGACCCGTAGACACGAAGATACCTAGCATGTTGGCCGGGTCTAAAAAATCCATGCCGTAAGAAATAGAACCAAACTGAAGCTGCGTTGGTCTGGCGTTGAGAGCGTCCATGTAAACTTTGCCGTCTTTATTGGAAACTTGAATATCAATGCCCAGGCACTGTGCGATGGAGGTTGCCGCCGCTTGATAAACGCTCGACATAGCTGGACCTTCACCGCGCATCCACATTTCTAAAGCAGGAAACCCTTCACCCTCTGGGAAACCCGCTTCAGCGAGAAGACCCTTGGCTCTGTCACAGTCGTAATTTTGATATTCTGCCAGCGCGTCTTCTGTGTCTGAAGCAGGAAACCCTGGCATTAGAAGGGAGTGGGCAGGCATCGCTTTGATTTCGCCGTAAACGTTTTTAGCAATTGCCTCACGGTCAACAGCGTAGGCGAAGGCTTTACGAACATTGAGGTCATTAAACGGCGGGTTGAACGTATCAAACAAAAGGTAATCGGTGCGGAAGTCACCGAAGTGGCGCAGGTAGTTTTCGCTTAACACCGGGTCACTCTGGATAATCTCGAAGTCAGCAGGGGTTAAGGCTTCGTAGGGAACGCGGTCAATTTCGCCGTTTTGAAAGGCGGCAAAGAAGGTGGCAGGTGCCATGTAAATGCCTTCGATGCGCTGTAAGCGTGGCGGACGGTAGCCGGTGTACTGCGGGTTGGCTACCAGGACGATACGGCTGCCCGGTTCAAACTCCTCGAGCATGAACGGCCCAGAAGACACTGACGTGGCCGGGTCACTGTTGTAGAAGGGGCCGTGTTCCTCGAGGGCTTTTTTCTGCATCAGGAAAGAAAACTTCAGCACACCGGGCAGGGGCGGGAAAACTTCCACAGTCGTGATTTGCAAAGTTTTATCATCAATGGCTTTGATGCCTAACTCTTCTACGGGTACTTCACCCGCGACGACTTCATTCCAGTTTTGAATCATGCCCGCGTAGAACCAAGTAAAATCCCAAGCGGCTTCGGGGCTAGCAGAAAAGCGGTAGGTAGCTTCGTAATCGTAGGCGGTGACAGGCGTGCCGTCACTCCACATCACGCCGTCGCGCAGCGTGATGGTCCAGGTTTTGCCGTCTTCGGAGACTTCCCAACTCGTGGCGTTGGCATTCTGAATGGCGAATTCTTTGTCTAAATCAATAAGAGTGTCATTAAAAAGATCGGACAGACAATAGCGTTGATAGACCGAAACAGAAAAATCAAAGGTGGTTTCGTTGCGGGTGTTGTCACAGGGAACCCGCAGGACTTGTTCCTCGAGGGGTGCCGCGTTCTCGGGTAAGGTTGCCTGCGCTAGTGAAAGCGCGAGACAACACGTAATAGTGACAAGAACGAACTGACGAATAGCTCGAGTCATCTTTTCCTCCTTATTTGAACTGCTGGTGTAGTCTAACACACAAAAGTAGAAGCAGAATATAGGAGAAAATTAAAGAGAAATTTCAAACTGAGTACAAACCTTAACACCAACCATTGAAACCCGACCCGTGAGGAAACTATTCGACCTCCTCGAGTGTGACCAAACCGCGCTTGAGTGCAAACACTGTCGCGTGTGCTCTGTCTCGCAGGTTGAGCTTGCTGGTCAGGTTAGCAATATGTGAGCGCACGGTGGCTTCGCTGATGTCTAAACGTTCTGCGATTTGCGTGTTGTTTCGTCCTAGTGCAACTTCACGGAGAACCTCGAGTTCCCTCGGCGTGAGGTCAGACAAATGGCCTTGCTGCATGTCATCGAGGAGAGCATCGGCGACGATGGAGTCAATGGTACGTTGACCTTTGGCGGTGCGGTGAATGGCATCAATCAAATCTTGCGCCCGTGTGACTTTAAGAACATAGCCTGTCGCACCCGCACGAATAGCTTCCTGAATTTGATGCGGTTGCACGGTAGAGGTAAGCATCAGCACGGATGTTTTTAGACTAAGAGCGCAAATTTGTCTTGTCGCTTCGATACCGTCAAACACAGGCAACAGCAAATCCATCAGCACGACATCAGGTTTTAATTTTTTGACTTGCTCGAGGGCTTGCGGTCCGTCACCAGCTTCACCGACAATTTCAATATCATCTCTGGCAGAGAGCAGCATTCGCAAACCTTGGCGAACCACTACATGGTCATCAACGAGGAGAACACGAATCACGCGCTTACCAAATTTCCCACAGGAATACGGACTTGCAAACTTGTACCCTGTGATGAGCTGTCTAGCTCGAGCGTCCCACCAACAGCCCGAACTCGTTCACGCATTCCCAATAAACCAAAGCCCATATTTTCCGCGTCGACATCAAAGCCTTGACCGTCATCAACAATCTGTAAACAAAAGCCTTCTTTTTCTTGCTTTAAGGTCACGGTTACATTTTTCGCTTTTGCATGGCGGGCAATGTTATTTAACGCTTCCTGACACACGCGGTATAAAACATTTTCCACGACAATCGGTAATGCGCTTTGCAAATGAACGTTCAGACTTACGGACGTTTCGTAACGTTTGCGCCATAGGTTTATGAAGTCTGTGACGGACTCGAGCAATCCCTGACCTGTCGTTTCCGAGCGCAACTGTGACAACACTTCACGCAAATCATCCTGTGCTTGCGCTGCCATCGTTGATAACTGCTCTGCTTGCAAGGCTGCTTTATTCGGGTCGCGGCGGATGAGGTTCGCCAAATCGTTCGTTCCCATTGCCAAACTAAAAAGATGCTGTGAAATCGAGTCGTGGAGGTCTCTCGAGAGTGCAAGTCTCTCTGCTGCCCTCGCGTTTCGCTCTGCCGCTAATGCCAACATACTGTTTGACTTTGCCAAATCACGCAGTTCCTGCACCTGACGTGAAATAGTTGTGGCCATGTGGTCAAACTGTTGACCGAGTTGACCGATTTCATCAAATTCTTTCTCGTTTGTTCTTACTTCAAGTTCACCTTTGGCAAAAGCCTTACTTGCTTCTGAGACACGGCGCAAGCGTTTGAGCATCGGTGAAACAACAAGCAACGAAAGTATAAGTGTTAGAGGAATAGCAATAATAATCACCCAGCGCATATA
>ERZ1066120.1735-NODE-1735-length-11622-cov-8.704331_pt1 | contig 11622 bp, 12 predicted proteins | sample MGYA00382767_ERZ1066120 | MGnify/ENA primary metagenome ERZ1066120 (study PRJEB33369, sample SAMEA5778350) | biofilm metagenome | biome: Industrial cooling water; feature: Water cooling tower basin; material: Biofilm | place: United Arab Emirates | collected... | reverse complement strand
GCGTGGGTGTGGACAAAGCCGGCGAACCGGTCTTCGCCATCTCCGAGGCGCCGGTCAGCTTCGGCAAGTTCGCGCGCCTGTTCCGCGACGAACTTGGCTGCCGCGAAGCCCTCTACCTCGACGGCTCGGTCAGCAGCCTGTGGGATCCCGCCGCCAATCGCATGGACAGCTTCGCCCCGATCGGGCCCATGCTCGTCGCCTTCAAGAGCCAGGACCAACGCCCATGAACTTCGCCGGCACTTCGATCCTTGTCACCGGCGCCGCATCCGGCATCGGCGCCGCCACCGCCCGTCACCTTGCCGACCATGGCGCAGGCCGGCTGATCCTCGCCGATCGCGACTCGGCCGGCCTGGAGAAGCTGGACCTGCGCTGCGAGGTGCGGCGGCTCGCGGGAGACGTGTCCGATCCCGCTTTCTGGTCCTCGGCCGAGCTCGGCCCGCTCGACCATGCGGTCCTCAATGCCGGCGTGCCCGGGGTCGGCGCGATCACCGACATGCCGTTCGAGGAATGGCGGCGGGTGCTGGCGGTGAACCTCGACGGCGTGTTCCTGTCGCTCCAGGCGGCACTGCGGGCGATGCAGGACGGCGGCTCGGCCGTGATCGTCGCCTCGGCCGCGGGCCTCAAGGCGGAAAAGAACATCGCCGCCTACGCGTCGTCCAAGGCCGCGGTGATCCAGCTCGCGCGGGTCGCGGCGCTGGAAGGCGCCGACCGCGGGATCCGGGTCAATGCCATCGCCCCGGGCGGAGTGGAAACGCCGATCTGGGACGGCACCGACTGGTTCCGCGCGCTCGAAGCCCGGCACGGCCGCGAAGGCGCCTATCGCGCCATCGCCAGCGAGGGCACGCCCCTGAAGCGCTTCGCCAGACCCGAGGAGATCGCCGCGCAGATTGCCTTTCTGCTGTCGGCCGAGGTGAGTGGCTACACGACCGGGTCGGTGCTGGTGACGGACGGAGGCTATTCGGTAAGCTGACGCCCCTCCCCTTCAGGGGAGGTGCCCGCGCAAGCGGGCGGAGGGGTTAGGGGCGCAACACATTTGCTGCACCCCGAACCTCCCGCCGCTGCGCGGCTGCCCTCCTGAAGGAGGGCGGCGAACTAGATTCGCGGCGTCAGCGCCTGGTCGCGCATTCCGCGCCACACGCGCAGTGCCTGCACCGTCTCGTACACGTCGTGAACCCGCACCAGATGCGCGCCCTGCTCCGCCGCCTTGAGCGCGAAGGCCAGGCTTCCACCCAGCCGCCGCTCCGCCGGCGCCTCGCCGTGAAGCGCGCCGATGGTCCGCTTGCGGCTCGCGCCCACCAGCAGGGGGCAGCCGAGCCCGTGAAGCGCGGCAAGGCCGTTCATCAGCTCCAGATTGTGGGCCACCGTCTTGCCAAAGCCGATCCCCGGATCGACGATGATCCGGTCGCGCGCGATCCCCGCGTCGATCGCCGCCTGGATACGGTCCTCCAGCCAGAAATAGACCTCCACCAGGCTCCCACGCGGATAGGAGGGCGCTTCCTGCATCGTCTCGGGCGTGCCCTGGTGATGCATCAGCACGACCGGCACCCCTGCTCCCGCCACGACCTCGGCCGAGCGATGGTCCCAGGTCAGCGCCGACACATCGTTCACCAGCGTCGCGCCCGCGGCCAGCGCCGCCTCCATGACGCTCGCCTTGCGTGTGTCGATCGACACCGCAGCCCCGCTCGCAGCCAGGGCCCGGACCAGCGGATCGACCCGTCCGATCTCGTCGCCTTCCCACACGGGTCTGGCGCCCGGCCGGGTGCTCTCGCCGCCGACGTCGAGGATCGCCGCCCCGGCTTCCGATGCCGCAAAGCCCTGCTCCGCGCTCGCCGGCACGCCGCCGTCCGAGAAGCTGTCGGGCGTCGCATTGAGGATCGCCATGACTTGAGGCTGGTCGAGCCGCACCGTCCGGCTCCCCAGCTGAAGCGGCGGACGCGGGGCGGTCAGCGCCGCCCAGCTTGCCGCCATGGCGTCATCTTCCAGCCGGTTCTCCACCTCGGCGACCGTGACGAGCTCGCCCGCCACCCGTCCGTCGTTGCCGACGCGAAGCAGCTCCACGGCCGAGAACCATTGCAGGCTCCCCGCCAGCCGCGCGACCTTTCCGTCATGCCCGAACGGCGCATCGACGAAGCCGGTGGGGCGGAGGATGGTTCGGAAGGTCATTCACTCTCTCGCTCAGCACGGACGACCATGCCGCTGCTCACTCCAGCCCCGCCAGATGCTCCTGCCGCAGCACGTCCAGTGGCATCAGCCGCCCGTGCCGCTCGACATGCCAGAAGGTCCAGCCATTGCAGCTCGGCGCCTTGTTCAGCCCCGCGCCGACCTTGTGGATCGAGCCGACCAGCGGCCCGCAAGAGAGCGAGCCGTCGGCCCGCACCGCCGCCTTCCAGCGACGCTTGCCGTCCATCAGCACCGTTCCCGGCGGCACCAGTCCGCATTCGACCAGCAGCCCGAAGGCGACCCGCGGCTGCGAGCGCTTTTCGGGAATGGTCTCGAGCTTGCTTTCGTCGAGCGGAAGAGTTGCCGCGATCCGCTCGCGCGCAACCTCGAGATAGGCGGGCTCGCGCTCGATCCCGATCCACTGCCGCCCGAGCCTCTTCGCCACCGCTCCGGTGGTCCCCGTGCCGAAGAAGGGATCGAGCACGACGTCGCCGGGCTCCGTGCAGGCCAGCAGCACGCGGTAGAGCAGGCTTTCGGGCTTCTGGGTCGGGTGCGCCTTGTGCCCGTCCCCACCCTTCAGCCGCTCGCCTCCCGAGCAGATCGGCAGCACCCAGTCGGAGCGCATCTGGAGGTCGTCGTTCAGCGCCTTCATCGCACGGTAGTTGAAGGTGTATTTGCTTTCCGCGGACTTTGAGCACCACAGCAGCGTCTCGTGCGCATTGGTGAAGCGCGTGCCGCGGAAGTTCGGCATCGGGTTGGCCTTGCGCCAGACGATGTCGTTCAGGATCCAGTAGCCGAGGTCCTGAAGCGCCGCGCCGACCCGGAAAATATTGTGATAGCTGCCGATCACCCAGATCGCGCCATCGTCCTTCAGCACCCGCCGCGCTTCGGTCAGCCAGGCGCGCGTAAAGGCGTCATAGGCGGCCAAAGTGTCGAACTTGTCCCAATCACTGTCGACCGCATCGACCCGCCCGCCTTCCGGCCGGAACAGGTCGCCGCCGAGCTGGAGATTGTAGGGCGGGTCGGCGAAGACGAGGTCGACGCTCTTGGCCGGAAGGCCGCGCATCACCTCGATACAATCGCCCGCGATGATCCGCCCGCTGGCCTCCTCAGCCGGAGCACGGCGGGCGCGAGTCGGCACGTCCCGGACGGGCGTCATGACGTTCATGGATGATTACCCCTGCTGCTCGCGCACATGGTGAGTCCGTCGGGAGTCCGGGTCAACGAGGAAAGGGTTAACGGCGGATACCGGCGGCCCGGAACGGAACGAGTCCGGAACGAGGTCGGCACAAGATGTTGAGTCCGCGCACTGGCACAGGACTCAACAGGATGTGGTGTGGCGGGGAGGACTCAGGCTGCTCGGGAATACCGAGCTGGGCTCCGGCCTTCGCCAGAACGGGTCACTCAGCCGCAAACGCAAAGCTCGGCTGCGCCTGCTCCGCCAGCACCTCGCGCACCAGCCCAAAGGTCCGCCGGTGCAGCGGCGTGACCCCAAGCTCCCGAAGCGCCCGCCGATGGTCGGGCGTGGGATAGCCGCGGTTATGCTCCCAGCCATAGCCGGGATGCTCCCGGGCATAAGCCGCCATGATCCGGTCGCGAGTCACCTTGGCGACGATCGAGGCCGCCGCGATCGAGCGGCACTTCGCATCACCAGCGACGATCGGACGCGAAGGCCGCTCCCACCTGGGACAGCGATTGCCGTCGACCAGCACGAAGGCGGGATCAAAGCCCAGCGCCTCCACCGCCCGCGCCATCGCCAGCATTCGCGCCCAGTAGATGTTGAGCGCGTCGATTTCCTCCACGCTGACGATGCCCACGCCGCACCGGGCCTGAAGCATCAGCTTTTCGTAGAGCGCCTCGCGCACCGGCTCGGGCAGTTTCTTGCTGTCGTCGATCCCGCGCGGGAAGCGATCGCGGTCGAGCACCACCGCCGCCGCCACCACCGGCCCGGCAAGGGGCGCGCAGCCGGCCTCGTCCACCCCGGCGAGGGGAAGCGGGTGATCCTTCTCGAGCTTGAAACAGGGACGCGGCATTGCAGTGACTTAGCACAGCCGTTCCCCGGCGGAAGCCGGGGTCCGGTGTTCTGGAAGATGAAACTGGGCTCCGGCTTTCGCCGAAGAACGGGTCAGGCCTGCGCCTCGGCCTTCAAGCGGTTCTGGAAGCTCTTGCGCAGCTTCTGGAGCTTGGGCGGGATCACCGCCAGGCAATAAGGATTGCGCTGGCCTTCGCCTTCCCAATAGCCCTGATGATAGTCTTCGGCCGGATACCAGTCGCTCGCCGGCTCGACCGTGGTGACGATCCGGCCGCCCTGCTCCGCGTTCAGCGCCGCGATCTTGGCCCGCGCCTCCTGCTCCTGTGCTTCATCCAGCGGGAAGATGGCGCTGCGATATTGCGTCCCGATGTCATTGCCCTGCCGGTTGAGCTGGGTCGGGTCGTGGGTCGCGAAAAAGATGTCGAGGAGGTCGCCGTAGCTCACCTGGGCTGGGTCGAAGGTCACCCGGATCGCCTCGGCATGGCCGGTGTCCCCGCCGCAGACCTGCTTGTAGGTCGGACTGACCGTCTGCCCGCCGATGTAGCCGCTTTCGACCTCGCTCACCCCCGCGACGTCAAGGAACACCGCTTCCGTGCACCAGAAGCAGCCGCCGGCGAGGATCGCCTGGGATTGGGACATGAACGCACTCCGTTGTTGGTCGGAGGTGCATATGGAGGCGCTTGAAACCGAAGCAAGCCGTGCTCCGGCGAAGGCCGGAGCGCTGCTCAGCGATAACTCGCCTTCAAGCTCGCCAGCTCGAGCCTCTTCCCCACCCACTCCGCCAGCTCCTCGAAGCGGAGTTCCTCGTCGAACACGATCCCCGCGCGGCGCTCCGAATACCAGCGCACCTCTCCGCGGATCGGGCGGAGGCTTTCGACCACCACCGCGACCTTTTGGCCGATGCAATATTCGTCGATCGGGCCGACCTTCATGCCGCCGAGCGAAATGTCGTGCACCTCGACCTTGTAGTAGAGCTTGCCGAGCTTGACGCTGGCTCCGCAGCCCACTTCCAGCCGCGGGGGGCGCGGGCGGAAGCCGTGGCGCGGCTTGCGGCCGGCCAGAAGCTCGCCAAGATCGACATTGCCGTCGAACTTGATCCCGATCAGCCCGTCGCGGATCCACACCACGCTGGCGGGGATCGACTGGCTGGTGAACTCGACCTTCACCGCCTCGCCGACGGGCGGGCAGCGGCTGCAGTCGGCCATCAAGCCGCCGGCCGACAGGTTGCGGATCCGGATCAGCTGCTCGCCGATTGCGCTGCTCATCTTGGCGACCCGCAAGGTCGGCGCGACCCGGCCTTCCGAGCGGCGCTCGGGCGGGCGCGGCACGGCGAGGCTCAGCGACACGGTGGTCGACTCGAAGACGGTGTCGAGCTCGGTGGCGCGCCGGGCTCGGCGGCGGATCAGGCTATGGAACACGCGCTGCGCACCTCCCGTGCAGGCGGGCAGCCTGGATGGCCCCGCGGATAGTCGAGGTTCGCTGGTTACCCGCGCAGGGTTAAGAAGCGGTTGCGCAAACCCGCCAAAGGGTGAAGGAGCTAGGGCCGACAATGACTGCTTCCCCGCGCCTTCTGCTGATCGATGATGAGCCTGCGCTGGCCGACTATATGGCCAGCGCCGCCCGGCTGTGCGGCTTCGAGCCGGCGATCGCCAGTGACCAGGCGAGTTTTCACCGGCTGTTCGGCGAAGTGGCGCCGCAGGTGGTGGTGCTCGACCTCGGCATGCCGGGCACCGACGGGGTCGAGTTCCTCCGCTACCTTGCCGAGCATCGCTTCACCGGCCCGGTGCTGATCGTTTCCGGCTTCGACCGGAGGGTGCTGGAAAGCGCCTTCCGGCTTGGATCTGCGCTGGGCCTGACCATGGCCGGCAAGCTCGAGAAGCCGGTTCGGCTCGAAGAGCTGGAGCACCTGCTCCAGTCGCTGCGTAACGGTGCGGTGCGGTGACGAGGTCGGACCGGCTCCTGCTCGACGCGCTCGAGCAGGCGCTTGAAAGCGGGGGCATGCGCCTTCTCTACCAGCCCAAGGTGGCCAGCAGCAGCGGCCGGCTGGTGCGGGTGGAAGCGCTGATCCGCTGGCAGCATCCCCAATTGGGAGCCGTGCCCCCTGCCCGCTTCGTTCCGCTGGCCGAGGCGCATGGTCTGATCGATGTCCTGACGCAGTGGGCGCTCCGCACCGCGCTCCGCCAATGGCGCGAGTGGAAGGGGCAGGGCCTCGACACGGCGGTGGCGGTCAACATCTCGGCCGTGAGCCTCGAGCATCTCGACTTTCCCGACCTGGTCGAGCGGCTGTGCCGGGCGCTCGATGTCCCAACCGACCGGCTGGTGCTGGAGCTGACTGAGGGCGCGACCCAGCCGCTGATCAAGCTGATGGACACGCTGACCCGCTTCCGGATCAAGGGGGTGGGCCTCGCCGTCGATGACTTCGGCACCGGCTATTCAGGCCTGACCCAGCTTCGCCGCCTGCCCTTTACCGAGATCAAGATCGACCGGGAGTTCGTCACCGACCTGCCTCAAAGCCGCGACGATGCGGTCATCGTTCGCGCCGTGACCGAGCTTGCCCATGGGCTTGGCCTGACCGTCACTGCCGAAGGCGTGGAGACGATCGAGCAGCTTGCCGCCCTGCGCGAGATCGGCTGCGACCATGTCCAGGGCTACCTTCTCGCCCATCCGCTCGAAGCGGCCGACCTCGTCCCTTGGGCGAGCCGCCACCAGCGCCGGTGGAAGATGCTCGTCCGACCGCCCGAAGACGCGCGGCTGAGGGCGAGGCTGGAAGCGGGTTGAACACGCCGCCCTCCTTCAGGAGGGCAGCCGCGAAGCGGCGGGAGGTTGGGTGTGGAAGGCTAGAGTATCTCTCCTGACCCCTCCGCCGCCTTCGGCGACACCTCCCCTGAAGGGAATGGGCGAATGAGTCTGCGCGCCCGCGCCATCGCCTCCACCCCGCGATCGATCGTCGCATCGCCCTTGGCAAAGCACAGCCGAACCAGCCCCTCCTCCTTTTCTCCCTCGTAGAAAGGCGACAGTGGGATCACCGCCACCCCTGCTTCGCGCACGGCAAGGTCGGCGAACGCCTCGTCCGTGAGTGGCACGCCCGACGCTGCAAGATCGACGCACTGGAAGTAGGTCGCCTCGCTCGGCAGCAGCCGATAACCCGCTGCTTCCAACCCCGCCGCCAGCCGCTCGCGCGCCCGGTTGAAGCCGCTCCGCATCGGCTCCAGCCATTCGGGATGCGCCAGCCCCTCCGCCACGGTCGCCTGGAGGTGGGTCGGACTGGCGAAGGTCAGATATTGGTGAGCGCGGGCGATGACATCGGCGAGCGCCGCCGGTGCCGCCAGCCAGCCGATCTTCCACCCGGTCAGCGAGAAGATCTTGCCGGCCGAGCCGACCTTGATCACCCGTTCCGGCGCCAGAGCGGCTAGGCTGGCGAAGCGGGCACCGGGCGCAAGCACCTCTTCCCATACTTCGTCGGCCAGGATCAGGAGATCGTGCCGCCGTGCCACCGCCACCGCGGCTTCCAGCTCGTCCGCTCCGAACAACCGGCCGGTCGGATTGTGCGGGTTGTTGATGACCATGAGGCGGGTGCGCTCGCCGACCGCAGCCTCCAGCACCGCTTCCGTCAGCCGCCACTCCGGTGGCCGCAGCGCTGCCTCGCGTACCGTGGCGCCGGCCCGGCGGATCAGCGGCGCGTAGGCGTCATAGGCAGGGGCCACCACCACCGCCTCGTCGCCGTACGACAGGCTTGCGAGCAGGATCGCCGCGATCGCCTCGGTCGCGCCGCTGGTCACCACCGCCTCGGCAGGCTTGAAGGTGAGGCCCTGCCGCTCGGCATAGAAGCGGCACACCGCCTCGCGGAGTGCCGGCAGCCCGCGCGAGGGCGCATATTGGTTGCTGCCCTCGGCGAGATGCCGCGCCGCCGCCTCGAGCAGGGGCTGCGGCCAACCGAAGTCGGGAAAGCCCTGGCCCAGGTTCACCGCGCCATGCTCAGCCGCGGCGAGGCTCATCCGCTCGAACACGCTGACCGAAAGCCCCTCGAACAACGGGTTCATCGCAGCACCCCCTTCGCATTCAGTTCCTCGATGGCCGCTTCGTCGAACCCGAACTCGGCGAGGATCGCCCTTCCCTCCCGGCCCTCCCCGCCCGGGGGCCTCGGCAAGGGTGCGGGCGTCGTCGACAACCGCGGTGCCGGCGCCGGCTGGACCACCCCGTCCAGCGCGACGAAGCTGCCCCGCGCCTGGTTGTGCGGATGCTCCGGCGCTTCGCCGAGCGACAGCACGGGCGCGACGCAGGCGTCCTTGCCTTCGAACAGGGCGATCCACTCGTCCCGTGGCCGAGCTGCGAAGGCCGCCGCGACTTCCGCCTTGCTTGGGTTGGGACCGAGCCCAAGACCGGCGAACAGGGCCGCTCGGAATTGCGGCTCGATCGCGCCCACCGCTACTTCCTTCCCATCGGCGCAAGCATAGCAGCCATAAACGGCATCGCCCCCGTCGAGCAGGTTCGAGCCTCTCGCGTCCCGCCACAGTCCAGCCGCCCGCAGCCCGTAAATCAGCGCGCCGGTCAACGCCGCTCCGTCCGTCATGGCGGCATCCACCACCTGCCCCTCGCCCGTCCGCTGCGCATGGAGCAGGGCCGCGACCATGCCGAAGGCGAGCATCAGCCCGCCCCCGCCATAATCGGCGACCAGGTTCAGCGGCGGCACCGCCGGCCGGTCCTTCTCGCCGATGCAGGAAAGGAGGCCGGTCAGCGCCAGATAGTTGATGTCGTGCCCCGCTGCCTGCGCGAGCGGACCCTCCTGGCCCCAGCCCGTCACCCGTCCGTAGATCAGTTTCGGATTGGCCTCGAGCAGCGCCTCCGGCCCGAGCCCGAACTTCTCCATCACCCCCGGCCGGTAACCCTCGATCAGCCCGTCGGCACTCGCCGCAAGCCGTCGCACCACCGCACGTCCCTCCTCATGGCGGAGGTCGAGCGCGATGCTTTCACGGTTGCGGGTCAGGGGGTCGTTCGGGACGGCGAGATTGCCCGGCCGCTCGACCCGGATCACCCGCGCGCCATGGTCGGCCAGCATCATCGCGGCAAACGGCCCCGGCCCTAGCCCCGCCATCTCCACGATCGTCAGCCCTGCAAGCGCCCCTGGCATCAAGTCCCCTTTCTCCGGCTCCTTGTCGCCGTTAGGCTGGCTGCAAACAAGGGAGACCGGCCGTGCTCGACACCAGCTTTCGCAATCTGTTCGAGCCGGAACATGACGCCTTCCGCGACACCGTACGGCGGGTGGTGGCAACACTCGAGACCGACCGCCACGAGGCCGAAGGCATCGTCGAGCGCGAGGCCTGGCTCCGCGCCGGCGAGGCCGGGATGCTCTGCCCGACCGTGCCCGAAGCCTATGGCGGCACCGGCCTCGACTTCCGCTTCAACGCCATCGTCGCGGAGGAAGCTTCTTATGCCGGCAGCGCCGTCGGCTGGTCGCTCCAGAGCGACATCGTTGCCGACTATATCCTGGCCTATGGCTCCGAGGAGCAGAAGAGAAAGTGGCTCCCGCGCATGGTCACGGGCGAGGCGATCACCGCCATTGCCATGACCGAGCCGGGTGCCGGAAGCGATCTCCAAGGCATGAAGACGCTCGCGCGCAAGGCAGGCAACGGCTGGCGCCTGTCGGGCTCCAAGACCTACATCACCAATGGCCAGGCCGCCGACCTCGTCATCGTCTGCGCCCGCACCACCGAAGAAGGCGGCGCCAAGGGCATCTCCCTGTTCCTGGTCGAGACCGGCGACGAGGGCTTCACCCGCGGCCGTAACCTCGACAAGATCGGACTTCACGGCAACGACACGAGCGAGCTCTTCTTCGACGAGGTCCCGCTTCCCGCCGACCGGCTGCTCGGTGGCGAGAATGCCGGGTTCATGATGCTGATGAACCAATTGCCCCAGGAGCGGCTGTCGATCGCCGTCCAGTGCCAGGCCGCGGCCCAGCGCGCCTTCGATCTTGCGGTGGCCTTCACCAAGGAACGCAAGGCCTTCGGGCGCACCGTGTTCGAGTTCCAGAACACCCGCTTCACCCTTGCCGACCTCAAGGCCCGGCTTCAGGTTGGCTGGGCCCATCTCGACTGGGCCATCCAGCGGCACCTCAAGGGGCAGCTCACCCCCGCCGAGGCGAGCGCGGCCAAGCTGTTTCATTCCGAGCTCCAGTTCGCTGCCTGCGATGCCTCGCTCCAGCTTCATGGGGGAGCGGGCTACATGAACGAATATCCGATCGCCCGCCTGTGGCGCGACTCGCGCGTGACCCGAATCTACGGTGGCACCAGCGAGATCATGAAGGAGCTGATCGCCCGGGCGATCTAGTTAGCGGGGACCTTGACACCACCTTCGCCCGCAACAATCTTTTCCTCAAGGTCCGGGCCCCTCTGGCGAGCCCTTCTCGCGATGTCGGACCGCTTGAAGGAGGACTTTCAAGTGGGACGCAAATACTACTACCCCAAGAAGCGCCATTATCATCGCAGCGGCGGCGGCGGCATCGCTTCTCTGATCTTTTCAGCGCTGGCGGGGCGGCGGAGGCACGGTCACTATGGCCATTACCACCGCCCGCGCAGTCTCAAGGAGAGCATCCTCGGCGCGCTGCTCAAGGCCGTGCTCCGGAAAGTCTTCCGCTGAGGCGTTTGTTGTTACTCTCGTGAAACCTTTCTCCTTCATGCCTTGTTGATGCAAGGCAGGGGTCCGGGCCCCGCTGGCGAGCGTTTCCGCTCGCGATGTCGGACCCTCTGGCGACATGCCTGTCGTGGGAGGATGTGAACCGATGAATGCACCGTTCGTGAAGGGTGGACATCCCGTTCCCGACGGCTGGACTCCCGAGCCGATCCCGGTCGGCGACATCCTGGCGCGCACCGCCGGTCGCCATTCCGACCGGATCGCGCTCGACTTCATGGGCCGCACCTGGAGCTACGCCGCTTTGCTCGCCGAGGCGCGCCGCGCCGCCGCCGGCTTCCAGCGCCTCGGCGTCAGGCCCGGCACGCGGGTCGGCCTGTTCCTGCCCAACACGCCCCATTACCCGATCGCTTACTATGGCGCGCTGCTCGCCGGAGCGACGGTGGTAAACTTCTCGCCCCTCTACAGCCCCGAGGAAGTCGCCTTCCAGGCCCGCGACAGCGGCACGGAAGTGATGGTCTGCCTCGACCTCGCGCGGCTGTGGGCGCCGATGCAGCGGCTGCTCGACGACGGGCAACTCAAGCATTGCATTGTCGGCAGCCTGCCGGACGTGCTTCCTGCCCTGAAAGGCATCGGCTTCAAGCTTCTGAAGCGCAAGGAACTTCAGCCCCTGCCCGCCGACCCGCGCATTCAGCGCTGGCCGGCGCTGGTGGGCGGCTCGGGCAGCTTCGAGCCGGTCGCCATCGATCCATCGGCCATCGCCCTCCTCCAATATACCGGCGGAACCACCGGCGTGCCCAAGGGCG
>ERZ1066120.1729-NODE-1729-length-11684-cov-10.335970_pt1 | contig 11684 bp, 19 predicted proteins | sample MGYA00382767_ERZ1066120 | MGnify/ENA primary metagenome ERZ1066120 (study PRJEB33369, sample SAMEA5778350) | biofilm metagenome | biome: Industrial cooling water; feature: Water cooling tower basin; material: Biofilm | place: United Arab Emirates | collected... | reverse complement strand
CGTCACTCATATCAATTAATCGATACCGCAGTTGTATTTGAAAATTTGTGCGCCAATGGCGCACAAAAAAGATCGAATACAAATGGCGCATGGATTTTCTCAAACAGCGATCGCAGGCCAGATCGCAGGCCAGATCGCTGACCAGCTTTGTTTGTACTACGCTGACGCTATCAATTGCTCTTGCTAGCAAAGTATGCATACAGCAGCGATAGTAACATTTGCGCTTCGTACTTCGCAGCTCTTGGTGGTATCTAATTACTATCACCGAAAGAATAAAGTCGTGCTTCCTCCCTGCGTCTTTTAGACCAGGGAGGAAGCACGACGCGCCATGCAGTTTTAACTGCCGTCCGCAATCCTTAGAATTCATAGGAATAACCATCCTTTTTGTGGACAGCAGTACAAAATCTGTAGCTAATTCCAGCTACTCTGTCTGTGATGGTAGTAATATCAAAGCTGCCACTTTTACGGCACGAAAGTCGACCAATGTATTCGCCTACTTTCTTTCCAGAAGTGACAATAGCTTTAACAATATCGCCTGTTTTAAAGCCAAAGTGGACTTGAAATCTATCTCTATGACGAGTCGGAAATCCATATTTGTCAGTACCGCACATTTGACGAGTTCCATGTCCTTTAGCTGAAATTAACAAGGGCTTAACTCCTTTGACTTTTAAAGCAGGTGTTGATAGCCCAACACAAGCAGCATCAATCCAGTGCTGTTTTTCGAGATTTTGAGTGCATCGATTGAATTTTGTTAAACCACCTGAGCCAGTTTCTACAGGTAGTCCAGTTGTTTTTAAAACTTCCAGTAATGCAAATCTAGTTGTATTAACTGCGGCTGCATCTACTAGGGAGGTTTTAACTTGTTTCAAGATTTTCTCTAGTCTATATTCGTCTTTCTTTAGAAAATCCCTAATATCAAGAGTTCCTTTTTTGAGATTACACTTTTCGCAAGACAAGCATAAATTTGTGATGGAGTTCGACCCTCCCCTTGACCTCGGTTGAATATGCTCAATCTGGAGTGGAATATCTTTCGCGTCGCAGTAAGCGCATTGTCTATTCCATTTTTCTAGTAAATACTCGCGAGTTTCATAACCAGCAAGTGTCCCTTGTTGATACTCCTTTCCCTGAATATCTGGGTTACGAATTAATTGCATATCAAAGCGAACTAATTCTTGACTAATTGCTCCAATAGGGGCAAATTTGCGTAACCGATTAACCCAAGTTCTGATATTCTCAACACGACTATTTAGGCTTGGTGGCAACCAACCTTCAGGGCGTGTTCTATTGAGAAAGCGCGGTTGGCGATACCGAGTTTTGCGGTTCCTACGGCTGCGTCTTAGTTGTCGTCTTGATGTTAGAGCATCCCTGATTGCAAACCCTCTATGCTGCAACTCTGCCGCAAAAACAACCTCTCCGCTTTTGTCGTCAACTAACGATACGCCAGTTGTTTTAGCTCCTGGGTCGATTTTTAACCGCAGTGGCGATACGGGAGATTCAGGGCGGGATTCTTTTAGGATTAAAGTAAAAGGAAACTGTCTGAATACTGCTGCTTTTTTGTTTCGTAATAATTGCCTCGCTTGCGCTGGATGAATTGGATTAAGGGGTCTTTTTTCGGAATCAATAACAAACACTTTGGACATAAAGTTCCTCCATTTCTGGGTAAAGTTAGCTTCGACATTGTTTAAGGTCGGTAACTATCCAAACCGCACTGGCTTAACCCTTAAACCTGTTTAACGATTTGGTTCTAGAGCTTGGGTCTAGCTACGCAACCCAAGGTAGGTCTTGAACTCTTGCCTTAAACGATAGTCTGGTCAGCTAGGGCTTAGGCGAAGCTGCCTGAAGCCCCCGACTTGTAGTCGGGGGTTGCTGACTGTATGCAAAAGTGTCAAGCGCGATTCTAAACAGGGATGGACTGCTGTAATTGGTGATGATTCAGACTGATTTTAGGGTTGCTGATATTCAATTACTGCTGCAATCGCGAGCGTAATTTCTTCCATCGCATTGTGGGATAACTGTCCTAACTGCTGGATAAACCTTTGGGTATCCACTCCCCTTAGTTGCAAAGCATCAACAGCAGAAGTCTTCGTCAAGCCGTTCGTACTGTCGGGGGCTATCCTAACGTGCCAAATGTTGTTAGCAAAATAGGGTTTCCATTCGGTGAGCGGTGCGACCAATTTGAGCGGTAGCCTGCCAACTGCATCGGAACTGACGACGACAGCACGGCGAACTTTTTTGATTTCAGCTCCTATAGTTGGGTCAAAATTCACCAACCAAACTTCACCGCGTTTGGGAGTTGGATGACTAGTAGTCACAGAAATCGCCTGTTTCTAGCTGCCGCCATTGTTCGTCCTGTTGGTAATGTTGTTGCATTGCTTGGGCTTGTTGCGCCAGAAGTTGACGACGCTCCTCTAACGAGAGTTTCATAAAAGCACGGCGTTGATGAATCGAAAGTGTGGAGTTCGTTGCTTTCATCAACTTTGCTTGCTCTAAGTCGAAATCGGATTGGCTAGCGTGATATTGGGGATTCATTTGTCTGAAACTCATCTACTAGAACACTTCAAGTTTATCCATAGAAAGCACCCTTGGTGTAAACTTAGTTGTTTGCAAGCTTCCCTTTCAGCCCCGCTCATGCACGAGGAGAAGCTGACATAGTTCTCTGTCCATGCGAGATCGCATCTGCTTGGCTAAACATACTGAAAACAGCCCGCGCTCAGGTTGAGACTTTCAGGAGCGACGTTAATAATAGCTGTGATCGGTTCTGGCAATCCGCCCGTGCTACTAGCATATATTCCCGTTCCTGCTGGAAAATCTTCAGGCAGCGTACCTAAAGTATATTCCACTTCAGTTGCAGGAGTGACTGGAGAACTGTTGAAGCGGCTCAAAACAATTTTGTCCTCGGTTGGGTTGAAATCGAGAAGGATCGCAATGTCCCGTTCGCCCCCCTCACTGTAGTAGGGACCGATTCCCTCGCGCCCCGACCCGCCAGCTAAAATAAATGTGTCGGCTCCTTCTCCGCCGTACAGGATATCAGTCTCGCCGCTGCCCCGACTGACATTGCCAAACAAATCTAGCGTTCTACCCCCCGCACGTTGAGAGTATCGTCTCCAGCACCGCCGCTCAAGAAATCGTTGCCGCCTTCGCTAATTAAAGTGTCGTTGCCAGCATCACCGAAGAGGCGATCGCGATCGTCGGGGTTAATATTACTGCCATTGCCTGCCAGCAGGTCATCGCCATCACCACCGCGCAGTTCGTCAGCGCCATCACCACCGTACAACTTATCGCTTTCTCCCAATCCAAATAGCAAATCGCCGCCGGACAATCCGCGTATGTTGTCCCGATCGCTCGTCCCAGTTAGTGTATCGTTAGAATTTGTCCCAAAAATATCGCTCATAAGTTACTAACCCGCCAATTGTGAAAATAATCTTGTCGGATTTTGAACATCAGTAAATCTTGCCAAAGGCGGCTTTTTAGCGCTTTCATCCTAATGCTCGTGCCGTTCTTCACGTCCAGCATTAACCCTATTTCGTCACTCTCTTGAGAAAGCAATCGCCCAAAGGCATTCGGTGCAATACTATTCGACTTTTCGACTAAATTTTGGTTACGGGAGCGAAAGTAAAGCTTCTAACCTTGAGCCAATCAAGGTTATATTCCTGAGCTTAAATTTTTACTTTTCGAGAGTGACACAACAGGGTTAATGTGAAATTACGGAGACTTCCCGATCTGTATCGTTATCAGGACTTCTACATAGTGATTCTAAAGTTTTTGCCCGAAAATCGTTGACTTTTCGAGCAAACATCCAACCTCTTTCAATTGCAGCATTTGTTGCTATGAGTTCGGAGATCGTCGGGCTGAGACGCTCGGCAAAGTTTTCGTAGAGATACTCCCCATAGCGGAAGTCTCGCTCTCTTGCCGCTATCTTTTCGGCTTTTTCATCAATAACATAATCGGTGGAAAACCCCATCGTTTAGCGATGGTGTAGTAAATGCTGAAAGTTGCTTCTACTCTTTCAATATTTCCTCCTACTAAAGGCTGAACGAGAAGGCTTTTACTGTTACTTTTTAAAATTTTCAGATTACCGGAAAGTACCATGCCAACAGATGCTTCTATGTATCCTATTCCAATCGAATATTTATCTGTAATAACTACAACTTTCATCCAAAACCTCGCGAAACTGAGTAACTACATACAAACTCTATTGCAACCGCGCTTTAGGAGTTTCAAAAAGTTCTTCTTACAAGCGTCAACTTTTGCTTCCAATCAAAGTAATCTTATGACTGTCGGTACCCATAAAAATGCGGTTTATTGTAGAAATGAAAAGACTTTTCGAGCGAAGATGCGCCTGCAATCGCTGCTTAATAAAGAAGATTGAGCGGGTAAATGGCGAACATTCTGCTCTCAAAGTGCTAGTATTTTTGTCTCGAATCCACTCGATAGTTTCTTTCTCTAAAAATAGTTAGCAGTGTGGGAGTATTGTCAACCTAAACATTAATTAAGCTCGTACCAATCATCAATTAAGGTCTATAAACGTCACGGCGAATGCACCACGACACTTTTCTTGGCAAACTTGAAATATCTCAACCTCAGTTGATTCTGACTCTAGTTCGTCGGAATCCACTCTCCAATAAGCATGTTGTACTTGCTCTGGCTCTAAAGCGATTTCTTCTGGATTTATCTCAAAATCTCGCTTTTGGTTTTGCTCGTGAAGATACTCGCAAATAGCGGATGCATTTAAAAATTCTGCTTTGTCGATATGTCCGAGAGCATAAAAACAAATTGGCTCGAATCCCCAGTCATCACAGTCGAATCTTTCAAATAAAGGTATGGTTTGAGTCATTAACTTTTCCTATAAAAAGAGACACATCTAACTTGCCACAGCATACTTTACAGGCTCGGCTCGAATTACTATAGCTAAACGCTATATCTAAGCTATATAATCGATTTAATTGACAGAAAGCGCCGAACTTTTAAACACAAAATGTTTGTCCAAAGAGCATTTTTCATCCTGATTAGCGGCTTCTACCATTTCGTCAATAACTTAGATTAGTTCGGTGTGTATGGGATGCATATTCTTATTCCCAAAGTGATAGCTGTTTGCTTGCAACTTCGCTTTCATGTTCCCGTGTCAGAGCATCATATGCAAGAGTGAAGTCAACAATTGCATCGTTCCACCAAATCGGAGGAGGGGCAATATCGCTCATTTCTTCTACATAAGCGTTAATCCGATCGCAACCAACCAGAAAATTAGTACAACAATCGAAAGCGAGAATATTTAATTCCTGCTTGACTTGCCTTTTTACACTCGGACGTGCTGTTTTCCAAAAAATACTGTTTTTCAGCGTGTGGTATGCTTGCGCTTTCTTTAAAGCAAGACTTAAGTATTTTTTACCTTCAGCAATCAGAGGGTGATCGATTTCGAGGCGATCGTATCCAACTTTTAACGAACAATACGTAGCTTGCATAATCATCGCTCGTAAAAAGACTGCATGAACTTGACTTGCTGTTGAGTCCAGCATCCATCGCTGAGACTCATTTCAAACCAATTGATTAAAGTATCTCGAACATCAGAATGAGAGCGAATATAATCCATCTCTTCAAGAGTAAAATTTCGCGGATACTGGTCGCAAGCTTGATAGATCTCGTTTTCTATCACTGATGTATTACTCATATCGACTCTGCTTGAAAAAATTAGTTCACTCATTAATAGCTACAGATGCTTTCTCTCGATCGCCGTATCTCATAGCGATCGAGTTTTTGAACGGCAATTAAACTTGCAAGTTCTTATTATTGTCAAGTAAAGATTTAACCCAAGAAAGCGGCTCCTCACCTACAGCTATTGTTTCGCTGCAAGCTGAATTCTGCCGATACCACATCTGGTCTTCCTCTTGAGCGATTAACTCTAGTATCTGCCAGTCGTAATCGCCGTAAAGTTCTATTCCTTGAAATTCGTGAAAGATCGGCGTGCGGAAGATCGAGGGTAAATCTTCCCAACAGGAATATTGAACGCGCTCGATAATTGGTTTGTGAACGTCTAGTATTAGCTTGACTTGGCAACAAGCACAAGCTCGATAGGAGTATCCATCTTGCTTTACAGACTTGTGACCTTTGACATAACCATTCTCATCTAAACTATCGCGATCGCTCCACAAATATTCGTAATCAAATTCTGTCTCACCGTTTTCTCGCTCGTAAGCGCCGTTGCACCAAGTCCACTTGTACAGAGTGGCGATCGCTCCTTCCTGCCATTGCCAAATTTGAGATTTAGCTTCTCTGAGTTCGGCTGCAATCCGCTGTCTGATTCGAGCGTCTTCTGCTTTAATAGCAGTTGCTTGCTCCAGATATTGCAGCCACCGTTCTGCTTGCTCTCGTTCGTTCTTCAGCCTAAGTACCTCTTCTCGATTGCGGCGTTCTTCCTCCTCTTGCTGCCGTTTTTTAGCTAGTTTCTCTAACCTACGAGATTCTTCTTGACGTTTTTGGGCATTTTCTTTCACCAACTGCTGCCAGCCGTGGAGGAATAGAAGTAGCACTTCACTTGCAGATTTAGCTTTGACTCGCGAACAATACGCTGAGTCTATGTGCAGAAACTCTTGACTTTCTCGGCGTTTGTGGCGTTCGATCCAGGCTAGATCTGGGTAGCGAATTCGCCACCAAGAATTAACTTGATGAATTGCGATCACGTGATGCTCCTCTAGTTCGTCTGTCAGCAAAAACTCCGCGTAAGCTACAATGCTATTGTGTAAGTAAAAAGTAGTTTCACATTCGATTTTAAATTCAATTCCCAGTTCCGACTGAATCTCTACATCAAAAGCAGTATTAAACTTTTCCTCAAATTCTATCAAGGCTTTTTGTTCTAGAGTCACTATCTCCTGCTGCTGACGCAGCAATTCTTGTTCTGTAGCGCGGTCGCGCTGTTGTTTGAGCGACTGAATGCGTGTTTGTAACTTTGTGGGAATCATGATATCTCCTAATGCGATTCTGACATTATGTGAGTTTTAATTTCACTAGTGTTAAGCGTGTAAAGCTGTTTGAGTTTGCAAGTCTTGAAAGCCATTCAAGTGGCAATCATTCAAGGTACTTGAAGTTGAATTGTTGACTGCGCCGATTGCAATCTCGTCTCATCGGATAAAGATTTTAGTTATTTTGTTACTGCTCTAACAATGGTTGCTTAACTGTAAATAGGCAGCTTAGGCGGTAGAATGTCGATAAAAAACTCTAATGCCAAAAGTGTAATATAGGAAAGAGTAATTATATCAACTGCGAAAGTTAGAAAATCTTGAATCATAGATAAATCCTCAAATTATTTGGCATGAAGCGACTGCCATAAAATAGCTAAAAAAGCTGTTGCAAGAAGGAAAATGTTTTCGACTCTTGCAAACTTATCAACTTTATTAAAAGTATAGAATACGAAAGTTAAAAAAGCAAGTTAATTCTGTTCGATGAATGTAAATATATTTCTCTACAAAAATAAGATTGAAAACTAAAAACATCCTCCAACTAACAGAAATCGCATTAGAAAAACCTAGCTACTAGAGGTAAATGTGATATTGATTAAGTTTATACTCATTTTGTAAGCACAATTGCGGCAAAACATAAGATATCCCTGACTGGAGTTACCAATACAGATAATTGCCTTTCGTCCGCAAAATCCTGTCTCATATCCGTGACACAAATCGTCTTCTTCTGGCTGCCACAAACTAGTACTCTGTTCTCGCTCTTTAATTATGAATTGATTCTTTGCAACATAGTCAATAGATATGCCTACTTTTTCAGCCAATTTTTTTATTTCTTGTAAAGATAGAGATTGACTAAAACTGTAAATTTCACCGACACTTACAGAATTGAAGAAAACGTTCTTATTAGACTGAGTTAGTTTATGCATGGATTGGTTTCCAATGTAATTGTCATTCAAATTTCTAAACCTTTTTAGCATCAGCAATAATTGACAAAACTTTAATTACTGCTTCTCGCAACAAAGGTAGAGATTGACTTATACTCGATCGCCAATTGATAGAAGAGTCTAAAAGTATTTCGCGATGACATATCTTTTGCACGAACATGGAAATATTACTACTACCATCTTTATGCTTGCATCCCATCTGACAAGCAATACTTTCTATCGATTCTTTGTGAGCAATAGTAATTTTATATACAACTCCCTCTTTTCGCCAGCTTTTTACTTCTTTATTTTCCCAGTTGAGTCGAGCTAAAGTAGTTTTTAATGTCTGCTCTAAACCCAGTATAGTAGCAAGTAACTCTTGCTGCCGCACTTCTAGTTGTAAAATTGGAAACTCTCGATTAGCAATCTTTTCTAGTAATTTTGGTACGCTCGGTTTGTCTCCCCAACGGCATTTTTTTTCTAAGGCAATCCGTTCTAGCACTTCTTTTTCTTGTTGCGAGAGATAGAGCGATAAAGCAAATGATTCTTGCGATCGCGTGGTTTTTTGACGCTCGACGTGCAATTGTTTAAGCTCTTGAATGCGTTGTTTTAATTCCGGCTGCTTGGAAATATAACTAACAGAAACCCTAGCAGCTTTGGCAACGCTATTAATGTCGATTTTTGCTCCTATCTTTTCTAAACGCCCGATCGCTAGCAATACTCTTTGTCTGGTAGATTGGGAGCGTGTTTTTTGAGAGCTTGAATTTACGTTACTCATAAATATTTTGTACCTCTCAAGTCATTGTTGCTTTGTAGGGGAAAACAAGACAGCAGAAAATACAGCTGCTGTTGAAGCAAACAGTGTGAGTTAGTAAGTAAAAACCATTCAGGTTTATCGAATTGAATCAGTCTTTTTGATAGAGATACAAGCCAAGTCCAAACTTACTTGCAGCGCGACGTAGTGCCATTGACTCGGTTTTTGACGCGACATCCCCGTATGCCCACTCGCGAATTTGCTTGCTCTGGGTGGTCTTATCAAAATACTCTTCTTTAAGGGTTTCGGTTCCCGTTGCTTCACGAGCGAAACTGCCTTCTTCTGCGTAAATAGTAATCCTGGCAGTTAAGATGAGGCGATCGCTAGTAGTATGTATATCGGTGATTTGATAATCCCAATGTCCACCAGTAACCCGATCGAGCAACTTGACCGCGTTGTACCAAGGTAGATATGTAATACTTGCACCTCCCTGCTTGCGGGTATCTAGATATTTCTTGGGAATCGGTTTGCTGAGGTCAGCAATGATTTGGGCTATGGGTCGGCGGGGCTGCTTGTACCATTCAGGCTGAGTCGGATCGACTTTGCTACCTACAACTTGGAGGTTTGACTGGGAGTTAACCATTGTTCCTGGTTGAAATTTTGAAAAAGTAAATGTCGCGATCGCCAAATCTAAGAACGTACTACTTTGTCAGCCGTTCGAGTTGATACGTTTTACCGTTGTAACAAAGTTCTTTCGATTGCTGTTTGGCGGAAGTTAAGTGCAAGCAAGGAAGATGATTTTTTATCCGACTAGCTTGAATTGTAGGTAGGGCATTTTCAACCTGAAAATCGTTGAGGTAGCCATTCAGTACTTGTACAAAGCGGTCGTTTTGCGTGACGTAACCGTAGAACAAACAACCCGCTTGTCCGCAACTGGGGTTGTTGTTTGGATCTTTTCCTGGCAAGCGAGTATTGACCAGATATAAGACTTGTGAATTGGATTTACTAATCTTCGACACTTGCATTTGCCCCACATTCATAGGGGTATCTGGTGCAATATCGTGAGTGTAGTCGCGCTCGACTTGCTCTAGTAAAGCTGAATTAGTACCTTGCAACTGTTCCCATTTGGGGGCAACGCTTGCAACTCCCGCAGGAGCGTGGCAGGACATCCAGACCGCACTAGAAGCAATTATTTGGAGAAAGCGAATTTTCATGTGACATCCTTCCTTGCAGGTTTATTTTATTGACAAACTTGGATAAACGATTAGTTTCAGTTTTCACTCTACTTTGAGTAAGTGCGATCAAGGGAGACAAGGGAGACAAAGTTTCAGTTTTCACTCTACTTTGAGTAAGTGCGATTGCCTTTCTTTCTCAATGCCGCGAGTCGCACTTAGTAGATCGGGGTAAGCTAAATTGGGGGAATTATATTCTCAATAGATTCTTCAATGATGCAAAATGCTCCCGCTTCGTTCATCTCCTCGTCAGCAATCGGAATTAGTTGAGTCCCGTCCTCAAAAACAATAACAGGTGCAGATGTTGTCCATCCTAGTTCGTCTTTCTGTTCGGGATATTGGTACGTAACGTGAGAAATAGTTTTGCCTTGCAGGGCAAGAGTAGCTGTCTCTGCCCAAGTCTGTAAGAGTTTATTTGTCTGTTGGTCTAGCATATGTGGTGTTAGGTGAGTAGTTCCATCAAAAATTTATTGCACCCTCGTGCTGCAATTGCGCGATCGCAACTTTCACTTTCTTACAAAGGAGGTAGCTGAACGGAGGTGGAAGTTTTTTTCGCGCTCGTGCAAATAGAGTAATTAACCTTCACGCTAGGATGTATCAGATAGAGTAATTGCTGTACAAATGAAGCTACGGTTTTAGCCAGTAGTCTGCACCGTTCGCAGTTGAGCGAACCAAAAATTTCAAATTCTGTCATCGATCGCGCACTTTTGCGGCTGGTTGATGACAAGCTGCTCGAAGTCCATGTATGCTCCTGGATTTGAGTTGAATAAAATAAATGTGCGTTGTCAGGTGAAACGGAAAGCAAGAGCGATTGCGGCAGTCGCGGCTGCATACCTTAATTAAGCTGCCGCTTGCATTTGCTCGAAGTCAAAAGCTTTGCTTGCTTGCATATTTGATGTAAAGTTCCTATAGCAATATCGTTGCTATAACCTGAAACTGTTACTTTACCGAGCTTTAGAGGATGTTTGAAGTGATGGTGGCTTCCTTTAGTCTTTACTCGATACCATCCATCCTTTTTCAGCGATCGAATTAGGTTTTTAGCTTTCACCATTCGTACTCCAACGTAGAGTGAACGTCTCTACTATCTGCCCATCAGCTAGGCGGCGCTGGTAGCTGAGGTAGTTTCCTCTATGGCGGATCGGTCTTCTCCTTGGGTAGCCCACCCAGGCATTATTATCTAAGTGGGGCATCAACCGTCCCGTAAGGCTCAACAACAGCCAAGTAGGAAGATGGATTTGATTGTTAGCGATAGCAAGAGCGAGTAATAGAAACAACAACTTGTATAATTGCCGCTGCTGAGTATCGACGATCTCCATCCCCTTTACGCTAGCAATTAAACCTCGAAAATCGACATATAACCGTGAGAATGGATAACTGACAATCTCGTATTCAAAGCGACCACCAGGACTGCTGATGATATCTCCTGGGCGGAGGTAGTCTTCTGGGCAAGGTTCTGTGAATCCCCAGTTATCGCTTCCTGTAGTGTCAGCGATAGTGGGACAAGGGCAAGCAATCGGGCATGGTATTGTCTGGCGAACGGTTGTCATTTGTGGCTCCTTTGTGTAATTAATTTTTTGAAGTCGCGCAACTCCTCGCAGGATATGCTGAAAGGATCTATCTCAAAATCCTCATGTATCAATGGGTGTGCAGGCTCTAACACTCCACCAATGAGTTGAAATTCCACCCATTCAAGTATTTTTTCTTCGCTAATATTTTTTGCTGATGGAATTTCGATTTCAAACTCTACTCTTAGTCTCATGCTGATTTTCCGGTTGAAAAGAGGAAGAGAAGGAACTGAAGGCTTGAATCCTTCAGATACCTTGCA
>ERZ1066120.1726-NODE-1726-length-11719-cov-6.605110_pt1 | contig 11719 bp, 11 predicted proteins | sample MGYA00382767_ERZ1066120 | MGnify/ENA primary metagenome ERZ1066120 (study PRJEB33369, sample SAMEA5778350) | biofilm metagenome | biome: Industrial cooling water; feature: Water cooling tower basin; material: Biofilm | place: United Arab Emirates | collected... | reverse complement strand
ACGTGGTGGAAGAAAGTCATCTCACCGAACCTGTGGGCGTGAAAGAGCGCATTGCTGTAGCGATTACCGCGACACCGAATGCCACGCGGCTCATTCGGCGCGGGGCGCATTTGGCACACCGCCTGGACGGTGAACTGTACGTCGTTCATGTTCGTAACCGTCCTGTAACGAGAGAGCAAGAAAGATTTTTAGACTCCTGTCGTCTCATTACTGAATCCCTAGACGGTCAATTTTTTCAGTTGGGGGGTAAAGATGTCATCAGGGAGTTGAGTAAATTTATCAAAGAGCATCGCGTCAGCCAGGTTGTGGTGGGCGAAAGTCCGAAGCGAGCGTTCACGTTGGGGCAGCAGAGGTTCTCGAGTCAACTCCTAGAAGTCACGACGGCAGACGTAACCATCGTTCGGGATGAAAGCGACACTTAGAAACTGTCTGAAAATTAGCTTTTCGCTCACGGATGTCCTCGGGTCATACGCGCTCCGCTTGGAAAAGTCATGGTTGGGCTTTTTCAACCATGACTTTTCAGACGCTTTCTTAGCTTAGCCACCTCGAGCTACTTCCTACAAAGGGCGTTGAAGGTGTGGAAGATTTTTTGAGACTTTCGAGAACTTCAATCAGAGTTTGATCCTCTCCCCTAGCCCAACTCACCTGAACCCCTGGATAAATCTGCTGGACACGGTTTGCTAGGTCGGCTCCCGTCTCGAGTTTTGGATGGAGACTAATAAACTCGCGTTCGCCCAAATAATATAAGCCGTCACCTTGGCGGATGCACTGCGTCAGGTAGTTTGTAAATTGAAAGGGAACCCTCGTGCCAGACAGGGTACGCCCGAGCTCTTTCACATCAGCAAAGCACCAGCGAATGAGGAGTAAGGCGTGATCTTCACGCTGGGCGAGGGCCTGATAACGCCGAACATCCATTTTTAAGCTGTAGAAGTTGCTTAAACCTGTGGTCGGGTCAGTCACGGCAGCCTCACTTAGAGAGGTGTGAATACGCTCGTAATCATTGAGGACAGAAGCAATCACAAGACCGAGAAACGAAGAAATCACGCCTGGTAAATAGAGTAGTAAAAGCTGTCTGGGGGCAGCTTGAAAACTCACGAGTAAAATTGCCACCAAGGTTATTCCTAAACCGAGAAGTGGACGCAGCGAGATAAGTCCCGTGAAAGGCAGAATAGAAAGAAGCATGAAGAGTGGAATAATAGAAGTATCGTCTCGAGCTATCCCGCTTATAAAAAATGCCACCATCATAAACGCGAGAATCCCCAATAAATTAAAGACTAAAGTCGTTTCAGGTTTGGCCTGGCGATACCGCCAACATAACGAGGTCAAAGCAATAAGAAAGACTGACGACGTAGCCCAAAAGGAAGGGTAACGAAAAAATAAAACGGCGGGAAAAAGGAGTGACAGACTCCAAGGAAGAAGCCACAGACGTTGAAGAAAGTGTTGCCTCGGTGACGCAAACAAGGGAGATTCAACCACCTTCTCAGAGGGCTTCCGAGATGCAAATAGTCTTAGAGCGTGAAACAAATTCATAGGAACTCAGCTCTTGCCTTCAGATTAGTGCTTGCAGATGAGGGTGCGACGTAGGGGAAAAATGCCTGAGTTTTACCTGCTGGGGTCAATGTAACGCGAAAACTTTGCACGATTGTCTTCATGAAGATGACCTGCTTTCCTGTTGTTAAAGGCTATTTAGAGGATAACGCCAAACGATGAAAACACCGTGCAGGATGGGCCTTTAACATTACTGAAGCAATCTTTTTGAGGCCTGTCATTTTGTATTCCTAATACTCTAGCTCGAGACCTAATTCTTTGGTGTGACGAATGCACTAGCTATTTTGAAGGTTGCCCTTACACTGGAAGGAGTTTGATGGAAGTAAACACTGTGCACGAACGAGGGATCGTGCATGAGAAGGGGGTCTCTAGGAGATTAGGTGGTGCCACAGTGAGCGCTTCACTGTAAGGGATTTCGTCAGAAGAGGTGAATTATCCATATCAACCTCCTCGTCCGTATTTAAGGAGTAGGGTCACTATGTCGCAACTTGGAATGAAATTAGAAGAGCTGTCTTTAGAGCAGCACGAAACAAGACAGCAAGACTATAGCCACGCACCCAATATCGTAGCTATCGTACCCGCCTACAACGAAGAGCGGTTTATTGCCAGTGTCGTGTTTACCACGCGCCACTACGCCAGCCACGTCATCGTCGTAGACGACGGCTCCGCAGACCGCACCGCAGAACTCGCCGAAGCTGCTGGGGCCTTGGTCGTAAGGATGGTACAAAACGGTGGCAAAGCCGCAGCCCTCAACGCGGGCTTTATGGCCGCCAAAGAATTCAAGCCCGACGTGGTGGTGTGCCTAGACGGGGATGCCCAGCACGAGCCAGCCGAAATTCCCAACTTGATTGGCCCCGTGCTCGCGGACGAAGCCGATGTCGTGATTGGCTCGAGATTTTTAGAAGTCAAAAGTAAAATTCCCAAATGGCGACAAGTCGGGCAGCATACACTCACCGCCGTAACGAACACGCTGAGCGGTGTCCACGTCACCGACAGTCAAAGCGGCTACCGCGCCTTTTCACCTGCTGCTGTGGATGCCCTCAGATTTAGAACGGGCGGGTTATCGCTCGAGTCTGAGATGCAGTTTTTATTTAACTCCTCGCAGTTGCGCGTGACAGAAGTTCCCATTACTGTCAAATACATGGACGGCAACAAGCGTAATCCCGTCATTCACGGGCTTCAAGTCTTAGATGCCATGCTGAGCCTAGTGGCACGCCGTCGTCCTTTGCTCTTTATTAGTTTGCCTGGTGCTCTTTTAAGTTGTGTTGGTGTCATCCTTGGCATTATCGTCAGCTTGAGAGTCGAGCAAACAGGAACCCTGATGATGGGCACGGCCATGCTCACGGTCTTACTCATTCTGATTGGTCTCCTCCTCGCTATGAGCGGTGTCTTACTTCACAGCATGGGACATTTGGTGAGCAGGCTGCGCGAAGAAATAAAAGATGTCTCGCGCCCGAGCGTGGAAATTTCTGCCATGCCCCTTCAGAGCAAGTCATAAACTACGGGGTTTTCAGTTCTCGAGGTCGTGATGATGGGTTCAGACACAACTAACAACGATGCTGCAAATTATATTGCAGCAAATAATATCATGTTAAATAACATTGCAACAAGTATTTCTGCTGCAAAGAAAGTTAGGGTCAGTGTCATCATCGTCGCTTATCAGAGCAAAGCCGACTTAGCGCGGTGTCTGCCCACGATTCTCACCCAGAGCTACCAACCCCTCGAGATTATCGTCGTCAACAACAGTCCAGAAGACGACCTTGAAAGTTGGCTCGAGCTGAACTACCCTTCTGTTCGCCTCATCCAAAATACGGTGAATAACGGTTATGCGGGCGGCAATAATATAGGCGTAACAAAGGCAAGAGGAGAGTTTGTTTTTCTCCTCAATTCCGACACCGAACTTCAACCAGGCAGCTTAGAAACGCTCGTCAAAGCAGTGCAGGAAAATCCTGATGCCCTCATCACCGCCAAACTTCTCAACCCTGACGGCACGATTAACGCCTGCGGTTTAGAAATGCACTACACGGGCATCACGAGTTGTCGCGGCTTGAATCAAGCTGCAACTCAGTACACAGAGTTGCACGAAACGCCACTCGTTTCGGGTGGGGCGTTTATCATTTCTAAAAAAATCTTTGTAGAGCTTGACGGTTTTGACGAAGATTATTTTATGTACATGGAAGACGTTGATTTGTCCTTGCGGGCGCGGTTGCGTGGCTTAAAGATTTTATGCGCGGGTGATGTCAGCATTATTCATCATTACAAATTGGCAATGTCTAGGCAAAAGTTTTACTACCTCGAGCGCAACCGTTTGCTGACGCTTTTCAAACTATATCAACCTTCAACACTTCTAAAAATGACTCCCGCCCTTCTTCTTACAGAACTGGCAACCTGGTTTTTTGCTCTTCTCAAGGGACCCTCTTATTTGAGCACCAGATGGCAGAGCTATATTTGGCTGCTGCAAAACAAAAAACAGTGGCAAAGCTCTCGTCAAGAGTTAAATCAACAACGGCGTGTCTCTGACAAGGATTTACTCAAAACTGGTTCAGTTAAATTGCCGCTCGAGCAACTCGTCGCTAACCGCTCTCTGAGCAACATTCTCGACACGCTCATTCAACCGCTTTACAAGATTTGTTTCAGGATGCTGGCATGAAGCTAAAAGTTGCCCACGTCACCGCGACTTTTCCCCCGTATTGGGCGGGAACGGGCAACGTGGCCTATCATAACGCACGGCTCCTCTTTGAACGCGGTCACGACGTGACAGTTTTTACTGCCAAGACAGAACGCAGTCACGAACTCACGCATGGGTTCAAGGTCGAGTATCTACCCGTAATGTTCAGACTGGGGAACGCGCCACTCACGCCAAGTTTGGTCTCGAGGCTACGTGGGTTTGACCTCATCCACCTGCACTATCCTTATATTTTCGGTGCCGAACTCGCACTTTTAGCGGCGAGGCTTTACAACATTCCGCTCGTGCTGACCTATCACAATAAGTTGCAAGAAACACATCCTGTGAAGCAAACTCTTTTTAATCTTTACAACACACTCGTCGAACCCGTGCTGCTACGCGAGGCTAAAAAAGTTTTTGGGGTTACAGGAGGGCATCTTGCAAGTTTGCATCCTAAATTAGCAGCAAGTGCGAGGGTTACAGAATTATCCAACGGCGTAGACACAGCGCAGTTCAAACCGCAAGCGAATGGTGTACGCGAAGAACTAGGCGTTTCTCAAAGTAAACCTGTGGCTCTCTTTGTCGGAGCACTCGATCAGGCACACCGCTTTAAGAATGTTGACGGGCTATTACGCGCCTTTGCGAACCTCACTTTAGATGCTGAGTTGTGGATTATGGGCGACGGCGATTTGCGCTCCTCCTTAGAAACCCTGGCTCGAGAATTAGGATTAGGAAGCAAGGTTCGTTTTCTTGGCAAACGTTCACCGCATGAATTGCCTCCTTTTTATACGGCTGCTAATGTTGCCGTGTTGCCCTCGACGAGCGTGGAATCCTTTGGTCTAGTCCTGATAGAAGCGATGGCCTGTGCGACACCCGTCATCGCCTCGGCTTTGCCAGGCGTGAAGTCTTTGGTTCGTGAAGGTGTGGACGGTTGCTTAGTTCCTCCAAGTGACCTCGAGGCTTTAACAAAAGGCTTAGCACACATGCTTTCTAACCCCGAACGCTCACAGAAAATGGGGCAAGTAGGCTGTGAAAAAGTAAGACGTTCTTACGACTGGAACGTTATCGGTGAACGCCTAGAAACCCTATACGCGGAGGTGATATATGAAGCTCGAGCTAGCACTTACGCCACTTGAGAATCTTCCGCCTTTGCAGGGTGCTCATCAACTATCCTGGAACTATCTCTTGGATAAAGTTTTCGCTGATGCTTTTCACGCTGGGGTAGGGACGTTGCAACTGGCCTTGCCAAGTCAAGACCTCGCAGCAGAAGTAGAGCTTAGGGCAAGTCTGACGAGTGCTCGAGGCAACAAAACAGCCCGTGCTCTCTTAGGCCCAACTAGCTCGAATAATTTTAGTAAAACCGCAGACACCGTTTATCTTTTGCGTTACGGACTTCTTGCAGGCACATTACGTCAGCCCAACAACGGGTCTCGAGTCTCGCACCTCCTCAGCGTTTTCACTTGGCAGGCTCGAGCCTTAGGGTTGCCTATTCGCGCTCTCGGGCGTTCACCGCAACTCGTAGACCGCGCCTCGTTTGCCATGCGCCACGTTTTTGCCAGCGATACTTTCGTACCCGCCTATTACCATCTTTATAAAGCCGACCTTTCCAAAGCTAGCTAACCTTTGATAGTAGGAAACTTAAAGGATTTTGTTGACAATGAATGATGTGACCTTCTTAACTAGCAACACCTCTCAGCAACCGTTGGGAGTTGTCAGTCGTACCCAAGACTTTGACACCTTAGCGCAGCGTGTGGCGAACCTCGAGGCTTGGCTAGAAACGATGCGCCAAGCTGGAGGCTACGGCGGACCTGTCGCGCACTGGTGGCAAAACCGCTTTCGTTACACGGGACCAGGGCTTGACTGGCGTTATGAAGGTATTCTTATTGGCTATAAAACACTCTTCCAAAAAACGCAGAATCCTCACTGGAAGGCGCAACTTAACCGAGCCGCAAACGACCTCATCGCGGGACAAAATGAAGACGGTAGTTATCGTGCTTCACGGTTTGAAATCAATCCTGGGCATTTGGGCACACCGCACGAAGCGGCTGCTTCTTTTGGATTATTAAGTGCTCTGCCTTACATTAACGATAAGGCACGTGCGCTCGAGACCGCAAAACGCAACATAGATAATCTCATCACGCTCTTGTGGGACGGCAAAAGTTTTAATGACCGCCCAAAAGTTTCTGGGCGTGTGCCCAATAAACTTGCCACACTCGCACAAGCTCTTTTGACGCTTGCTGCTGTGACGAAGGACTTTGGGTATCACACTTACGCCAAAGCTGCACTCGAGGATGTCTTGCGTTATCAAGTAAAAACGGGAGCGTCAGCAGGTGCCATTCACCAGTATGCCCCAGGTGCTGGAAAAGGCGACGGAAGATTCTTCCCCTACTACGCCGCTCGCTGTGTGCCACCGCTCGTGCAAGCCTATGAGACCTTTGGTGATGAACGTTATTTGAAAGCTGCTCGTTTGACGCTCGAGTTTCTTAAAACTTCAATGGCGAAAGACGGCAGTTGGCCGCAAATTATTTACGACAACACGAAGCAAGCAAGCTGGCCGCGTTGGCTGGCAGGTGCGGCTGATATTTTACTCGCCTATCAAGTCTTGGGTGAGCCTATCCCGAACGTTGCTTTAGAAAGAATTTTAGCTAGCCAATTAAAAAGTGGGGGGTTCCCGACGGCGCACGGGTTTGGGAGTCAAATCAATCAGCGTGAGCCAAAGGGAGTCCCTGACTACCGCGATGTGACACCTGTGGCGGGTTGGAACGACAAAATGTTTAGACTACTTACAGGGATGCTCTCAGATAAAAACTTGCCTGAAGCAACGGTGTCAGAAGTGATGCAAGAGATGACGGTTTGGGGACAACGCGCCATGTTTGAAGAAACAGACCAACTCTTTCGCATGACCGTGAAGAAAAACGTTATTTACGAGTGGCACAAAGCGAGTCCTTGGGCTGTCGTCAATCACGCAGGTTTGGACGTGCGTTAATGATTTATCTTTTACTCGCTCTTTTATTTATCGCCTACCACATTTATCAGTGGTACAAGGCGAAGCCTTATCAAAAACCTGAAAGCGTTGACTTAAACCTCGAGCAAGCTCCTATGGTAAGTATTTTGGTTCCTGCATGGAATGCCGCGCAAGATATTGCAGAATTTATTGACAGCTTTCACGCTCTACAGTATCCCAACAAAGAACTGATTCTTTGTGCAGGTGGCAGTGACGGCAGCCTCGAGCTTGCTCGCAAAAAAGCCTCCTCTTCGATTCTCGTTCTAGAGCAACTCAAAGGCGAAGGAAAACAAAAAGCTCTCGCCAAAAGTTTTGCACGTAGTCATGGTGAGATTATCTATCTTACCGACATTGATTGCAGGCTTGATAATGAGAGTCTTGCAAGGGTTCTAAAACCGATTTTAGACGGTAAAGAAGCTGTCGTGACGGGTTCGTCCATGCCGCTCGTCACACAACACACGATTGGGGCAGTTCTTATTCACTGGGCAACTGTACGCAAGGCGGCTGGCTTAAAACCACGCTACCTTGACGGCGTACTCGGGCGTAACTGCGCCGCGACGAGAACGGCTGTCAAAGCGATTAACGGTTTTAACTTCGATGCCCCCACAGGCACCGACTACCGCATGGCCCAACAATTAACAAAATACGGTTACAAAATTTGGTTCGAGCCAACGAGCGAAGTGCAAACTGAGTTTGCCTGGCCCCTCGGAACTTACGTGCGTAAACGTGCTAGGTGGTTACGCAACGTCATTCTTTACGCCGAACGCCCTCGTCAGCTCGCAGAACTTAAAGGCGTGGTCGTCAACCTTGCTATTCCTTTTGCTTTGCTTTTTCTCTTTGTCCTTTCACTTATTTTGATGCACCCTCTGCCTGCGTTTCTTTCTATCCTGCTCATTCTGCACGGTGCCCTCAACCGTTTGCGCTACGTGCGTGAAATGTTGCCGCCTAAGTATTTACGTTTGACCTTACTCCCAGGCAGCTTAGAAAACCTCTTCGGAACGTTTGCGGCAGGAGTATACGCGGCGACAACGCTGCTCTCTCCCAAGCTCAGAAAGCAGTGGTGACACTATGGCAAGTTTAACGATGCTAGCGACTAGCCTCAAGCGAAATGCTTTAGGGCAAGGACTTATTAAGCTCTACCGCTTCACGCGCCATCAACTATCTTGGGGCTTTTTGAAATTAAAAGCTCAGAGTGAAGGGGGTAGGCTCGAGATTGACGAAGGAACCTACCGTTTGGGGGCTGGCATTATCGTTTCTGCCTCACACGGCGGACAGGTCAAAATTGGCAAATTCGTCACGCTGAGGCGGCTCATCACGATTCACGCGAGGCAAAGGATTGAAATTGGTGATTACTCGAGGATCGGCGAAATGGTGACGATTCGTGACCACAATCATTTCTCTGAACTGCCTGATGCACCCGGCGAGAAAAAAGGCTTTCACGCGGCTCCTGTCATCATTGGCAAAAACGTTTGGGTTGGTGTCAAAGTCACGATTACACCAGGAGTCACCATCGGTGACAACGCAGTGGTTGGTGCCAACGCCGTCGTGACGAAAGATGTCCCGCCCAACACCGTTGTCGGCGGCATTCCTGCCAAACCCATTCGTACTGTTTAGGACAATTATGAATAAACCTGATAAAAAATTAACCATCACGTGTATTGATAACGTCTGCGACCCAGCCAAACCAGGAGCAAGCGGTCACAGTGACATCATTTGGGAAGCTGGCGAATATCTGCTAAAGGCTGGCCACCGCGTCAGGATTGTGGGCGATTACACGACAAATAATTTTCCCTATGGGCACGAGCGGCTCGAGGTTGTCCCCTTCAAGTCAAATCCGTTTTACAGGCGCAATGGTCTAGGGCGAGTGCTTCATGTTCGGACTGCTTACAAACGTGTTCAATCTTATAAAGATACTGACTTATTCTTTACCACCGATGCTTTTTCCGCAGGTGTCACAGCGAGACTTTCAAAACAAGTTCCCGTTCTATTCCTGACTCCTGCAAATATTTACCAAAGACAAGCCTCGAGCTACAAACTAGACCCCATTGCTTCGTTCTTTTACCGTCTCGTTTCACACGATGCTGCAAAATTGAGCCGTCATATTATTGCCACGAGTCGAGACTTAAAACAGTGGTGGATAAAAACAGGAGCGAAATCAGAAAACATCAGCGTGATTCCCTTAGGTGCAAATATCGAAGCGTTTGCAAAGTTACAGAGTAAACCTGCACCCGAAAAATTACGCTTACTTTATGTGGCACGTTTTGAAGGTGGCAACAATCCGCAACTTCTCGTAGACCTCGCCCTCCATCTCAAAAAGCTGCAAGTTGACTTTGAACTCAGTGCGGTGGGTGCGGGTAGTTTGCTGGAAAGTGTTAAAGAAGATGTAGTTAAGCACAAACTGGATAACGTCATCAAGTTTCACGGCTACGTTCCCTACGAAGAACTCCCTACTGTTTACAGCTCACACGACGTGTTCGTGTTTATGCGTGAAGCGGGTGGTCCCCCCAGAGTTGTGATGCAAGCGATGGCGAGTGGACTTGCGGTAGTTGCGTTTAATTCTTCAGGTTTAGAAGATTATCTCGAGACGGGCAAAAGTGGTTATTTGGTTCGTAACGGACACATCGGCGAAATTGCTTCCACCGTCGCACGCCTCTATCAAAACCGCGAGCATTTAGCGCACATTCAGACTCACGCGAAAGCTAGAGCAGTGGATACCTTTGACTGGCGGAGTGTGACGGCGAAGTACAACGCTGTCTTGTCTACGGTCATTCACGAAGAACACGTTGTTCGTCAGCAGAAGGTGAAGAAAGAAGTCAGGAGCTTATGAGCCTCGAGCAAGTCAAACTCATCACCCTTCCCAAAATCTTGGACCCCAGAGGCAACTTGACGTTTGTCGAGGGCAACCGTCACATCCCTTTTGACATAAAGCGTGTTTACTATACTTATGATGTTCCAGGGGGCGAAGTGCGCGGCGGTCACGCGCACAGACAACTCGAGCAGTTTATCATCGCCGCTTCAGGAAGTTTCGAGGTGGTCCTCGATGACGGGCTGCACCGCAAGAGTTATTTTCTTAACCGCTCTTACTACGGGCTTTACATCCCGCGCATGATTTGGCGCGAACTCGTCAATTTTTCTTCAGGCTCGGTGTGCTTGGTTTTGGCCTCGGAATACTACGAAGAAGCCGACTACTACCGCGACTACCGTGAATTTTTGATAGACACGAAAGATCACGTGGATAAAAAGGACTAACGATGAATGTTCCCTTTCTCGACTTAAAAGCGGCTTATCTCGAGCTGCAAGAAGACATTGACGCAGCCGTGCGACGCGTTTTAGATAGTGGCTGGTATTTGCTCGGTGGCGAGATTGAAGCCTTTGAAAAAGAATATGCACAGTACGTGGGTAGCAAGCACTGCATCGGCGTGGCGAACGGTCTCGACGCTTTACACTTGAGTCTCTTGGCAATGGGCATTGGCGAGGGTGATGAAGTCATCGTCCCGAGCAACACCTATATTGCAACCTGGTTAGCCGTGACTTACGCAGGCGCAACGCCTGTTCCTGTCGAACCGATTGAAGCGACTTACAACCTAGACCCAGCAAGGCTCGGGGCCGCCCTAACCAGACGCACGAAAGCGATTGTGCCTGTTCACCTTTACGGGCAAAGTGCAGATATGGACCCCATCACAGAGTTTGCAAAAAAGCACGGCTTGGTCGTACTCGAGGATGCGGCACAGGCACAAGGTGCTTGCTACAAAGGTCGGCGTGTTGGTGGTTTGGGTGACATGGCAGGCTGGAGTTTTTATCCTGGTAAAAACTTGGGTGCCTTGGGTGATGCCGGTGCTATCACAACGAATGATGACGAACTCGCCGAGCGTGTGCGTTTGCTGCGAAATTACGGCTCGAAAGTTAAATACGTTCACGAGGTTGCTGGCTTTAACAGCCGCCTCGATGAAATTCAGGCGGCGGTGTTGCGCGTCAAACTTCAGCACTTGACCGCTTGGAACAAAAGACGCGCTGAGATTGCCTCGCTGTATAGCAAAGAACTCGCTAATACAGAACTCGTTCTGCCCTTCGTGCCTGACTGGGCCAACCCTGTGTGGCATCTCTTCGTCGTGCAAAGCCCCAACCGCGACCTGCTCCAGCAGAAATTACGCGAAGCAGGAATTCACACACTTATTCACTACCCGACACCACCACATCTTCAAAATGCTTATACCAATTTAGGATTTGCAAAAGGCAGTTTTCCCATTTCGGAAAAAATCCACCAACACGTTCTAAGTCTGCCAATGGGTCCGCAACTCGAGCACAGCCAAGTCTTACAAGTCATAGAAGCCATCAAGGAAATCAGCAAATGAAATCCATCCTGCGAGCAACCGCTGTTCTAGGCAGCAGTTCTATCGTGACGATTTTGGTAGGACTCGTCTCTGCCAAAGCCTACGCGCTTTTGCTCGGACCTGCTGGCACGGGCTACATGGGCCTCTTGCAAAGCCTGCTCGGCATCGCAG
>ERZ1066120.1723-NODE-1723-length-11744-cov-12.925314_pt1 | contig 11744 bp, 9 predicted proteins | sample MGYA00382767_ERZ1066120 | MGnify/ENA primary metagenome ERZ1066120 (study PRJEB33369, sample SAMEA5778350) | biofilm metagenome | biome: Industrial cooling water; feature: Water cooling tower basin; material: Biofilm | place: United Arab Emirates | collected... | reverse complement strand
CTGCTCGCCCCCGTGCGCCTCGCGGGAGACGCACTCCGCGACTATCTCGCCCACGAGCTGCGCCCCGCCCTGCCGGCCGACCTCGGCGAGCACGACGAGGCCGGCGCGCTCGTCGCCCACACGCGGCTGGCGCTGGAGCGGCTGGACGAGGCCGTGCTGCACGCCGCCACCGTCGACCGGCACGCCGGGCTGCCGGGGCGCGCGCTCTTCCGCGAGCAGGTCCGCCACGCCACCGCCCAGGCGCGCCGCGACGGGCGGCCGGTGGGCGTGCTGGTGTTGGAGGTCGAGGGCGTGCAGCCGGTGAGCGCGACGCTCGGCCCCGCCGCCGGCGACGCGCTCCTGGCCGCCGTGGCCGCGCGGCTCCAGGGCGTGCTGCGCGAGGCCGACGTGTTGGCGCACCTGGACGGGCACGAGTACGCCGTGCTCTGCCCGGGCGGCGCCACGGTGGAGGGGATGGACGCGCTCGCCCGCCGCGTGCTCGACGCCGTGCGGCGCCCGGTGGCGCTCGCCGGGCGCGAGGTGCGCGTGGGCGCGAGCGCGGGCATCGCCCTCTTCCCGGCCGACGCGTCGGGCGTGGACCAACTGTTAGGCAACGCCTCGGCCGCGCTCTACGACGCCCAGCAGGCGGGCGGCCCGGCCGGCGGCGGCGCGCACCGCTTCTACTCGGCCGCGCTCAACGCCGGCCTGCAGGCGCGCATGGCGCTCGAGGAGGACCTGCGCCACGCCCTCGCCCGCCGCGAGCTGGAGCTGCACTACCAGCCCAAGGTGCGCGCCGCCGACGGCCGCGTGCTCGGCTTCGAGGCGCTGCTCCGCTGGCGCCACCCGGCGCGCGGCCTGGTGCCGCCGGGCGAGTTCGTCCCGCTGGCCGAGGCGACGGGGCTGATCGTGCCCATCGGCGCGTGGGTGCTGGGGGAGGCGTGCGCGCAGCTCGCGGCGTGGCGCCGCGCGGGGCTGCCGCCGGTGCACGTGGCCGTGAACCTGAGCGCCCGCCAGTTCCGCCACGGCGACCTGGCCGGGGTGGTGCGCGCCGCGCTGGCCGAGAGCGGCGCCGAGCCGGCCGCGCTGGAGCTGGAGGTCACCGAGAGCCTGCTGATGGACGACGCGCGGCACACGGCGGGGGTGCTCCACGCGCTCCGCGCGTTAGGCGTGGCCGTCTCGCTCGACGACTTCGGCACCGGCTACTCGTCGCTCGGCTACCTGCGGCAGTTCCCGCTCGACGCCATCAAGCTGGACCGCTCGTTCGTGCGCGACGCGGTGGGCGACGCGCAGGCGGCGGCGGTCACGGGGGCGATCATCGCGCTCGGCCACTCGTTAGGCCTCACGGTGGTGGCCGAGGGGGTGGAGACGGAGGCGCAGCGGGCGTGGCTGTGCGAGCGCGGGTGCGACGTGCTGCAGGGCTTCCTGTTCGGGCGGCCGGTGCCGGCGGCGGAGGCGGCGCGGTGGCTCACCGGCGGCGGGCCGGCGGCGGGCGGCGAGCCGGGCCCGGAACCGAGTTCCGAGGCGGGCCCCGACGCGGGCCCCGAGCGGCGGGGGCTGGCGCTGGTCGCCTGAGCGGGCGTAGCGTCCGCGCGTGACGTCCGCGGACCCCGAGTTCCTCGCCCGCCTCGCCCGCGCCCGGCAGGACTACGCGCTCCCGCCGCGCCTGCGCGCGAGCACGGAGCGCGCGGTGCGCGAGCTGCTCGCGCTGCTCTTCCCCCAACTCGCGGGCGACGAGCTGCCGTGCGGGGTGCGCGACGTGGCCGACGAGCTCACGGCCGTGCGGCGCACGCTCCGCCGGGTGCTGGAGCCCGTGGCCGCCGCGACCGGCCGGCCGGCGGAGGCGCTGGAGGCGGCCGCCGTGGCCGAGCTGCCCGCGGTCTACGACGCGCTCCTGGAGGACGCCCGCGCCACCCACGACGGCGACCCCGCGGCGGCGAGCGTGGACGAGGTGATCGCGGCCTACCCGGGCTTCTACGCCACGGCGTGCTACCGGCTCGCGCACGTGCTCCACCGCCACGGGGTGCCGCTGGTGCCGCGGCTGATCACCGAGTTCGCGCACCGCGAGACGGGGATCGACATCCACCCCGGGGCCACCATCGGCCGGGCGTTCGCCGTGGACCACGGCACGGGGGTGGTGATCGGCGAGTCGGCGGTCCTCGGCGACCGGGTGCGTTTGTACCAGGGGGTGACGTTAGGCGCGCTCGCCGTGGCCAAGCAGCTCGCCCGCACCAAGCGCCACCCGACGCTGGAGGAGGGGGTGGTGGTCTACGCCAACGCCACCATCCTCGGCGGCGACACGGTGGTGGGGGCGGGGAGCGTGATCGGCGGCAACGTGTGGCTGACGCGGAGCGTGCCGGCCGGCAGCGTGGTGACGCACACCAGCCAGGTGGCGCAGCGGAAGGGGTACGACGGGGTCGAGGACTTCGCGATCTGACAGGCGCGGGGGGGAGGGCGGGTGCGGCGTCGCCGGCGCCGTCCCCGGCGCCGTCCCCGTCACGGCCCTATCGTTCCGCCGCACCCCGCGCCCCACCCGTCCCGCCCCGCCCGCCCCGCCATGCCGCCAACGTTGGACCACCTGCTCGGGTGGCGATCCCACCGCCAGGGGCTCGACGGCTCCCTTTCCGCCACCACCCCGGCGGCCGTGCTCGCGCGCTCCGGGTGGGCCCGCTCGGTCGGCGGGGTCGGTCCGTACCTCACGCTGCACGCCCGCGCCGGGACCGGCCGGGCGGCGGTGGACGCCGCGGTCGCGGCGCTGGCGGTGTACGAGCTGCCCGCCGCGCGCGGCTGCACCTACGTGGTGCCGGCGGAGGACTACGGGCTCGCCCTCGCCCTGGCCCGCGCCACGCCGGACTCCGACCTGGCCGCCGCCCGCACGCTCGGGGTGACCGACGCGGAGGTGGCCGCGCTGGCGGACCGCGTGGAGTCGGTCCTCGCCCCCGGCCCGCTCGACCCGGCCGCCATCCGCGACGCCGTCGGGGGGGCGGCGCGCGCGTTAGGCGAGGCCGGCAAGAAGAAGGGCGTCGGGACCACGCTCCCGCTGGCGTTAGGCCGGCTGCAGGCGGAGGGGCGCATCCGCCGCGTGCCGGCCGACGGGCGGCTCGACCGCCAGCGCTACGCGTACGCCCGGTGGGACGAGGCCCCCCGGTGGGACGGCGGGCGCGACCCGTACGAGGCGCTGGCCGCGCGCTTCTTCCGGTGGCAGGGGCCGGCCAGGCTCGCCGAGTGGCAGTGGTTCGCGGGGCTCGGCAAGCGGGCGGCGGCGGCGGCGGCCGCGCCGCTCGGGCTGGTGCCGGCGTGGGCAGGGAGCGACCGGTGGCTGCTCCCCGACGACGCAGCCGCGTTCGCGGCGTTCGTGCCGCCGGCCGAGCCGCGGTACGCCTTCGTGAGCGCGCTCGACGCCCTGTTCGCCGCCCGGCGCGACGTCGCGTCGCACCTGGCGCCGGCGGACGCCGCGCGGCCGGCCCGGACCACCGGCCGCGAGCAGGCGTTAGGCACGCTCGTCGACCTGCCGAGCCACGCGGTGGTGGACCGCGGGCGGCTGGTGGGGCTGTGGGAGTACGACCCGGAGGCGGGCGAGCTGGTGTGGGCCACCTTCGACGACCGCCACGACGGCGGCGCGCTCCGGGCCGCCGCCGAGCGCGCGGCGGCCTACGTGCGCGACGACCTGGGCGACGCGCGGTCGTTCAGCCTCGACAGCCCGGCGAGCCGGCGGCCGCGGCTGGCCGCGCTGCGGCAGGCCGCGGCCGGGTGGTGACGGCGGGCGGGGCCGCGGTGCCGGCACGCGACGCCTCGCACCGGGGCGGGTCGGGGACCCGCCCCTACCTGGCCTGCGCCTTGGCCCACGAGTCGCGCAGCCCCACCGTGCGGTTGAACACCGGCCGCCCCGGCGCCGAGTCGGGGTCGGCGACAAAGTAGCCCGTCCGCTCGAACTGGTAGCGCGTCCCCGCCGGCGCGTCGGCCACGTCGGGCTCGGCCTTGGCCCCGGCGCGCACCACCAGCGACGCCGGGTTGAGCGCCGTCGTGAAGTCCTCCAGCAGGTCCGGGTTGGGCTCGGCGAACAGCCGGTCGTAGAGCCGCACCTCGCAGTCCACCGCGCGCGCGGCGTCCACCCAGTGGATCGTCCCCTGCACCCGCCGCCCGTCGGGCGCGTCGCCGCCGCGCGTGCCCGGGTCGTACGTGCAGTGCACCTCCACCACGCGCCCCGCGTCGTCCTTCACCACCCCCGTGCACGTCACCAGGTACGCGTAGCGGAGCCGCACCTCGCGCCCCGGGGTGAGGCGGAAATACTTCTTCGGCGCGTCCTCCAGGAAGTCGTCGCGCTCGATCCACAGCTCGCGCGAGAACGGCACGGGGCGCGAGCCGGTGAGCGGCACGTCGTGTGGGTAGCTCGGCGCGTCTAATTCCTCCGTCTGCCCCTCGGGGTAATTCGTAACGACGAGCTTGACTGGGTCGACGACGCACATGCGGCGCGCGACGCGCATGTTGAGGTCGTCGCGCACGAAGTGCTCGAACGTGGCCAGCTCCGTGCGCGCCGGCTTGCGCGCCACCCCCACCGCGTCGGCGAACGCGCGCAGCGCCTCGGGCGTGATCCCGCGCCGCCGCATCCCCGCGATGGTGGGCATCCGCGGGTCGTCCCACCCCGCCACGTGCCCCTCGTCCACCAGCCGGCGGAACTTGCGCTTGCTGAGCACGGTGTAGTCCAGCTCCAGCGGCGCGAACTCGATCTGCGTCGGCGGCGGCTCGGCCACCGCGAAGCCGAGGCCCGGGAGCGCCGCGGCCTCGCGCACGAGCCAGTCGTAGATGTCGCGGTTGTCCTTGAACTCGAGCGTGCACAGCGAGCGCGTGATCCCCTCGATCGCGTCCGAGAGCCCGTGGGCGAAGTCGTAGAGCGGGTAGACGTTCCACGCCGTGCCGCGCCGGTAGTGATGCGCCCCGCGCCGGATCCGCAGCAGCAGCGGGTCGCGCATGAGCATGTTCGGGTGCGCCATGTCGATGCGCGCCCGCAGCACGTGCGCCCCGTCGGGGAACTCGCCGGCCTTCATCCGGCGGAGCAGGTCGAGGTTCTCGTCTGGGGTGCGGTCGCGGAACGGGCTGTCGACGCCGGGCTGCGTGACCGTGCCGCGCCCGTCCTTGATCTGCTCGTCCGTCTGCGAGTCCACGTACGCCTTGCCGGCCGCCGTGAGCCCCTCCGCCACCGCGTACAGCCGCTCGAAGTAGTCGCTGGCGTAGAGCGTGGCGTCGGGCTCGAAGCCGAGCCAGCGCACGTCGGCCTCCATCGCCCGCACGTACTTCACGTCCTCGGTGGTCGGGTTCGTGTCGTCGAACCGCAGGTTGCACGTGCCGCCGAACTCGCGCGCGAGCCCGAAGTTGAGGCAGATGCTCTTGACGTGGCCGAGGTGCGGGAAGCCGTTGGGCTCGGGCGGGAAGCGCGTCGTCACCGGGCGGCCGAAGCGGCCGGTGGCCACGTCGTCGGCGACGAGCTCGCGGATGAAGTTGGTGCGCGGGGTGGGGGCGTCGTGGGCCACGGGCGGGTGCGAGATTTGAGACAGGCCGCGCAAGTTAGCCCGGCCCCCCCGCGCGCCGGGCCCCCGCCCCCCGCCCCGCCCCCGATCCCCATGCGCTTCGACACCGTCCTCGGCGCCGTCGGCAACACCCCGCACGTGCGCCTCAACCGCCTGTTCGCCGACCCGCGCTACGGCAGCGGCCGCGAGGTGTGGATGAAGCTCGAACGCCAGAACCCGGGCTACAGCATCAAGGACCGCATCGCCCGCGCGATGGTCGAGGACGCCGAGGCCGCCGGCACCATCGCCCCCGGCCGCACGCTCGTCGTCGAGCCCACGTCGGGCAACACCGGGATCGGGCTGGCGATGGTGGCCGCGGTGAAGGGCTACGAGCTGGTGCTCGTGATGCCCGAGAGCTTCTCCGTGGAGCGCCGCCGCGTCATGGCCGCGTTCGGCGCCCGGCTGGAGCTGACGCCGCGCGAGGGCGGGATGAAGGCGGCCATCGCGCGCGCCGAGCAGCTCGTGGCCGAGCGCGTGGGCGACTCGGGTTCCGACGACGCCGGCCCGCGGGCCGCGTGGATGCCGATGCAGTTCGAGAACGCGAGCAACGTGGCCGTGCACCGCCGCACCACCGCCGAGGAGGTGCTGCGCGACTTCCCGGAGGGGCTGGACGTGACCATCACCGGCGTCGGCACCGGCGGGCACATCACCGCGCTCGGCGAGGTGCTCAAGGCGCGCTGGCCGCACCACCGGACGCTCGCGGTGGAGCCGGAGAAAAGCCCGGTGATCAGCGGCGGCACGCACACGCCGCACCGGCTGCAGGGGATCGGTGCCGGGTTCATCCCCGGCAACCTGCACCGCGAGGTGCTGGACGGCGTGGTGCAGGTGCGCGAGGAGGACGCGTTCGAGATGGCGCGGCGGTGCGCGCGCGAAGAGGGGATCTTCGTCGGCCCGTCGAGCGGGGCGTCGCTGGCGGCGGTGGCGCAGACGCTGCCGTCGCTGCCGGACGGGAGCCGCGTGCTCACCTTCTGCTACGACACCGGCGACCGGTACCTGAGCGTCGAGGGCCTGTTCGCGTGACGGCGGGCGCGCGCGGGCGCCCTCAGCCCGCGCGCACCTCGGCCCGCCAGTCGCGGTAGCCCTTCACCGCGAGCCCCAGGAACACCGCGTACAGCACCGCCGTCGGGTAGAGCCCCTTGCTGAGGTACAACGGCACGTACACCGCGTCGGCCGCGATCCAGATCAGCCAGTTCTCCAGCAGCTTGCGCGTGAGCATCCACTGGGCGACCAGGCTGGCCGCCGTGAGCGCGGAGTCGAGCAGCGGGCTGCTGGCGTCGGTGTGGGTGGCGAACAGGTAGCCGAGGAGCGCCGCCGTTCCAATGCCCGCCGCGGCCAGCACCGGCCACAGGCGGCGCGGGGTGCGCGTGACCGGCAGCGGGGTGCGCCCCGCCCCGCCGAACTTCCACTCGTACCACCCGTACAGCGACAGCGCCGCGTAGACGAACTGCAGGCTCATGTCGGCGTAGAGCCGCGCCTCGCGGAACACCACGACGTAGAGCAGCACGTTGACCAGCGCCGTCGGCCAGCTCGCGATGTGCTGGCGGGCGCTGAGGTAGACGCTCGCCGCCCCGAACACCGCGGCCACGACCTCGAGGAGCGAGAGCCCGAACATGCCGCGCAACCTAACCGCCTAACGCCCGCCCCCGTGCCCGCCCTCCCCACCGCCCTCGTCACCGGCGCCTCGCGCGGCATCGGCCGCGCCGTCGCCCTCCGCCTCGCCGCCACGCACCGCGTGCTCGCGGCCGCCCGCGACGCCGCCGAGCTGGCGTCGCTCGCCGCCGAGGTGGCCGCCGCCGGCGGCGCGTGCGAGGCGCTCCCGCTCGACGTCGCCGACCCGGCCGCGGTGGCCGCCGCGCTCGCGGGGCGCGACGTGGACGTCGTCGTCCACAACGCCGGCGTCGGCGTCCTCAAGCCCTTGCTCGAACTCGACCCGGCCGACTGGCACCGCATGGTCGACGTCAACGTCAACGCCCTCTACCACGTCACCCGCGCGGTGCTCCCCGGCATGGTGGCGCGCGGGCGCGGGGACGTGGTGCTCGTCGGGTCCATCGCCGGGCGGAGCGCGTTCGCGGGCGGGGCGGGCTACGCGGCCACCAAGTGGTTTGTGAACGGGTTCGCCGAGTCGCTGATGCTGGAGGTGCGCAACGCCGGGGTGCGGGTGAGCGTGGTGAGCCCGGGGAGCGTCGACACGCACTTCAACGGTAAGGCGCCCGACCCGCGGCGCCCCGGCGGGCGGCTGGACGCGGACGACGTGGCCGCCGCCGTCGCCGCGGTGGTGGCCGCGCCGCCCGAGGTGCTGCTGCACCGCGTCGAGGTGCGGATCCTCTCGCCCAACCGGGCGCGGCACGGGGGCGGCGAGGGAAGGGCGTGACGATGGATCCCCGCCTGCGCGGGGATGACGGCCCCACACGCCGTCGTCCCCGCGAACGCGGGGACCCATGTTCCGGCTTTCCGGAACGCCCCTTGCCCGGCAGGGGCGCATGGATCAGGTCCTCACCCGCGCCCAGGCCGACCTCGTGGCCGCCGAGCGGCGGCTCGTGCTCCGGGCCCGCGACGCCGTCACCGCCGCCGACGGCCCGCGCGACGACGCCGAGCGCCTCGCCGCCCTGCTGGGCGAGATGGACGAGCTGTTCCTGCTCGTCGTGGCCGGCGAGTACAACGCCGGCAAGAGCACCTTCATCAACGCCCTCCTCGGCGACGCCGTGTTCGCGATGGGCGACCTGCCCACCACGCGCGCGATCAGCATCCTGCGCCACGGCCCCGCCGGCCCGCCCGAGGCCGCGGGCGAGCACACGCTCGTCTACCGCTACCCGCTCGACGTGCTCCGCGACCTGGAGATCGTCGACACGCCGGGGACCAACAGCATCGAGCGCATGGAGGAGGCCATCACCCGGGGCTTCGTCCCGCGCGCCGACCTCGTGCTGTTCGTCACCTCGCTGCTGCAGCCACTGACGGCGAGCGAGCTGGCCTTCCTCGCCCACATTCGCGAGTGGGGGAAGAAGGTGATCGTGGTGGTCAACGGCGTGGACCGCCGCAACTCCGACGCCCAGCTCGGCCGCGTGCGCGAGTTCCTGGAGCGCGAGATCAGCGGCCGGCTGGGCGGCGACCCGCCGGCCGTCTACTTCGTGAGCGCGCTCCGCGCCCTGCGCGCCCGCGTGGCCGCCCGCGGCGGCGACCCGGCCGCGTTAGGCGACGTCGCCCCGCCGCCGGACGACCCGCGCGACGAGTTCCCCGCGCTCGAGCGCTACCTCATCGACACGCTCCGCGAGACCGAGCGGGTGCGCCTCAAGCTCCTGTCGCCGCTCGGCGTGCTCCGCCGCGTGGTGGCGGGGAACGCGGAGGCGTTGGGCGGGCGCCAGCGCGTGGTGCGCGAGGACGCGGCGGTGATCGGCCGCGTGCGCGAGCAGCTCGCGGCCTACGGCGCCGAGATGCGCGCCGACAGCGCCCGCTACCTGCTGGAGCTGCGCGAGGCGCTGGCCGGCGTCGAGCGGCGGGGGCGCGGGTGGCTGGAGCGCACGATCCGCGTGGGGAACGCCAACTTCCTCCGCAACAAGGACGCGGTGGAGAACCGCTTCCGCGCCGAGGTGGTGGCCGACGCCCCGCGGCAGATCGAGGACGTGGTGCAGCGGATGGTCGACTGGACCGTCGGCCGGAACCTCAAGCTGTGGACGGCGGTGTTCGCGGAGCTGGACGCGCACACGGCGCGGCTGCGCGCGTCGGGCGCGCTCGCCGGCCCGGGGGACGCGGAGTTCCGCTACAACCGCGACGAGCTGTTCGCCCGGCTGCGGCAGCCGGTGGAGCAGCGGCTGGAGGCGTTCAACGCCGAGGCCGAGGCGCGCGAGGTGGTGGCGGCGATGCGCGAGGCGGTGGGGCAGGCGTTCGGGGTGAACGTGCTCGCGTTAGGCCTGGGCGCCGTGCTGGTGGCGGTGTTCACCACCGCCGCGCTTGACGTCACCGGCGTGCTCACGGCCACGGTGTTCGCGCTCGCCGGCTGGCTCATCATCCCGGCCCGGCGGCGGAAGCTGATCCGCGAACTGGAGGAGAAGATCGCCAAGCTGACCGAGGACCTCTCGGCGCTGCTCCGGCAGCGGTTCGAGGAGCAGCTCGGGCGGTACGAGCAGGAGCTGCTGGAGGTGGTGCGGCCGTACGAGCGGTTCCTGGAGACGGAGGGGGCCAAGCTGGAGCGCGGGCTGGCCGAGTTGGAGGCGGTGCGGGGGGAGGCGGAGGCGCTGGAGTGGCGGGTGGGGGCGGCGTTCCCGGCGGGTGGGGCGGGGCGGTAGACGGAGCGTTAGGCGCACGGCCGGCGCCGGCCCTGTCATCCTGAGCGCAGCGAAGGATCGCTGGCCCGGCCGACGAGCGGCTGTCCTGCGGACGAAGGCATGTCATCCTGAGCGCAGCGAAGGATCTCCTGCGCGCCGGTGAGGCGTCCGGGAGGCCCGGGGGCGAGCGTCGCCCGGCGTCGCCACGTCTCCGCACCTCGGCCAGAAGATCCTTCGCTGCGCTCAGGATGACCGTTTCGCCGCCGGCCGCCGCCCCCCCCGTCAGTACAGTTTCCCCACCGCCCGCGCCCCGAACCCGGCCACCACAAACGCCCCCGCCGCCCCCGCCAGGCAGAGCGCGAGGTGCCCGGCCCCCGCCCGCCCCGCCGCCGCGTCCGCCGCCGCCCGGGCCAGCCCGTGCGCCAGCAGCCCAAACCCCGTCGCCAGACCGAGGAGCAGGAGCGGGCTCACGAGCGCCGTGTCGCGCAGCCGCCAGCGGGGCGCGCCGCGCGCCCGCATCGCGTGCGCGAGCGCCAGGTGCAGCACCAGCAGCGGCGCCAGCACCCCGGCCAGCGCGACGAGCGCCGGCAACGCGAGGGTCACGAGGAAGGAATCTGGAGCGTCTGGCACGCGTATAATCTCGCATGGCCCGCGCTCCCCTCCCCGACCGCCTCCCGCCCGGCGTCCCCCCCGCGTCGTTCCGCCCGGCGTGGTGGATCCCGGGCGCCAACGCGCAGACCGTCTACGGCAAGTTCGTCCGCCGCCCGCTCGCGGCCGCCACCCGCCGCGAGCGGTGGGACACGCCCGACCACGACTTCCTCGACGTGGTGCGGCTGGACCCGGCGGGTCCGTGGGCCGGCCGCGCGGACGCGCCGCGCCTCCTGCTGCTGCACGGGCTGGAGGGCGGCATGCAGTCACACTACGTGCACGGGCTGTTCACCGAGTGCGCGCGGCGCGGCTGGGGGATGGACCTCATGCTCCACCGCACCTGCGGCCCCGAGCTCAACCGCGCCCGCCGCTTCTACCACTCGGGCGAGACCACCGACGCCGCGCTCTTCGTGGCCCGCGTGGCCGCCGAGCACCCGCGGGCGCCGCTCGCGCTCTGCGGGGTGTCGTTAGGCGGCAACCAGCTCGTGAAGTACCTGGGGGAGCGCACCCTCGCGGAGGGCGGCGCGGGCGACGGGCCGCCGGTTCCCGACACGGTGCGCGGCGCCGTGGCCGTGTCGGTGCCCTACGACCTCGCGCGCGGGTCGCGGCGCATCTCGCAGGGCTTCTCGCGCCTCTACGAGCGGCACTTCCTCCGCTCGCTCTCGGCCAAGGCGGCGCGCAAGCTCGCCCACTACCCCGACCTGTACGACCCCGCGCGGCTGGCCGCGGTGCGCACGCTCTGGGGGCTCGACGACCTGATCACCGGCCCCGTGCACGGCTTCCGCGACGCGGCCGACTACTACGAGCGCTCCAGCGCGCGGCGCTTCCTGGCCGGCGTGCGCGTCCCCACGCTCCTGCTCAGCGCCCGCGACGACCCGTTCCTGCCCGGCGAGGTGCTCGACGAGGTGCGCGCGGCCGCGGCCCGCAACCCGTGCCTCACGGTCGAGTTCCACGCCCGCGGCGGGCACGTGGGGTTCGTGGGCGGGCGGGTGCCGTGGCGGGCCGACTACTACGCCGAGCGGCGCACGATGGAGTGGGCGGCGGCCGTGACCGGGGCCGCCGAGACTGAAGCGGCGATCGTGTAACACGCGGGGGCGGCGCTGCGTAGCGCGGGGGCCGGTCCGGGCGCGCAAACCCCGGCAGGCCGGGCGCGGTCCAATGGCTGTTCGCGCCCGACTCTCCCCGCCCTCGCCGTCCCGCCGCCGTGCGTACCCACCTCCTCCCCGCCCGTCCCGGCCCCCTCGGCGCCGCGCTGCTGCTCGCGGCCCTGCCGGCGGCGCGGGCCGCCGCCCAGCGC
>ERZ1066120.1721-NODE-1721-length-11749-cov-6.274585_pt1 | contig 11749 bp, 12 predicted proteins | sample MGYA00382767_ERZ1066120 | MGnify/ENA primary metagenome ERZ1066120 (study PRJEB33369, sample SAMEA5778350) | biofilm metagenome | biome: Industrial cooling water; feature: Water cooling tower basin; material: Biofilm | place: United Arab Emirates | collected... | reverse complement strand
GCCTTGTCCCACCCTGGCGAATTACACGAAGCGTGGGAGCAAAAACATATCGCAAGGTCGCAACGGGCCCTGCATAATCAGCCCCACCAAGTGAAGCCCAATAAGCAAAGTTGTCAAACACTTCCACTGCGAAGCTCGAGGGTCCACTACTATTCCCACCCGACCCGTTCACGGGTGTCCCTTCAGGACGAAGACCACTAAGGTCAAGCAAAACATCTTCGCCTTTTAGCAAGCGCATAATCATGTCGCTGCCGCCGCTCCATATTTTGTCTACCGAGTCACCGACAGTGAGTTTGGTCAGTGAAGCAGGCACGTCACTTTGTTCAATAAACGAAGCGTAGCGGTAACCTTTCGTCACGTACTTACCGTGAACCAAATCCATGTAGGTTCCTGTTTTCACTTTTTCGTAATCAGCGTGGTTCGTTGCAATCGTTACATAAAGCTGACCCGCACCTTTCGTGTAGGTGCGTTTAGGTGAAAGAGGGTCGAGGCAAAGACCGTTACCGCCGCCAACTTTCGTGACGAGGGCAAGTTTAGTAGCGAGACCCGTGACCCATTCGTTCGTGCCAGCTTTTTGTGGGGAGCCGTCTTGCACGAAGCAGTTGAGGACGTTGCCGTGCTGTGTTCCTGCACCTGCAAGGACACGCCCACCAGGGCAGAAGCGTTTGCTCGTCATGAGGTCGTAAAAGGCTTCGGCGTAAACGCGCTTGTGTTCGCCGTGTTCGGGGCTAGCAACCCAGTTGGAGACGCGGCGGAACATGCCGAGTAAGTCTTTATCTTCGGGCATGAAGTATTGCCGCTTGGCGATGGCAACTGCGTGTTCGTCAAAACTAGCGATAATTTCTTGGTCTGTGCGCGGAGCACCTTGAAACAACATGACCTTCTCTTCTTTAGTTACAGCTTCTTTACCGACTGCGACCTTCCCCATAACGCCTCCTGGTTTTACTCACCACCGCAATGCTAGAACGCCTGCCTACATCCACTCTCTGCATAATCTCAGAAACGCCTCTGAGCAAGCATTTCTAAATTCTCTTCGTCGTGCTACAACGTTCTTGGCTTTGGAAAGACTAACATACAACATCTTGTATGTAAAGACCCGAGTGGATGCAATATATAGCACCAACCAATTAACTTCTTTCGAGGGAACGAGACGTATTATGAACCTTTGTCACGGCTATGTCAAGAACTTGACGGCTAGGAATAAACATGTTAGCTCCTACTAGATGTTGTAGGCAATGCAATACGTTACGCTATAGGCACAATAGCATGATGTGTTGAGTGTGTAAAGGGAGTGTGAACAACATCTCACTGATAAGAGACTCTATCTGATAGCGTCTTGCATGGCTATTTTGGAGCCTCGAGCAAACCTATTTTGCAGGTGTCGTGCCGCAGGATACCCCAAATAAACGAGCGGGTGTTGAGGTTTGGAAAAAGCAAATAAATCATAGTAAACGCTGTCGTCAGGGAGCCACTCGAGCATAAATCTCTCTTCACCTTTTTCAACATGTCCAGGCAGCGTACCAATTGCATAAGCAAATCTTTTTGGTTCGTTCACGATATAAACAATTCGCAAACTGCTGAGCGAATAAAAACCAAAATGATTGACTTCAACACAGAAAGTTTTATTTTTTTCAGGTTGCACATTCGGATGAATGTTTGTCCAGCCAAGCGCGTATGCCTTCCAGTTTTTCATAGCAGCTTTTGCTTTTTCAAACGTCGCTTGACCTTCGCCTATTAAAATTCGGTTGTGGTCGTGCGTGAAATTTTTTGGTGGAGAGAAACTATTTGGATGTGTCGCGCCGACTTCTTTGTAACTAAAATCAAGTGTGCGCTCTGTCTCGAGAAACCTCTGAATCTGTTGTTCGCTCGGCTTCGTTAGCAGAAACATAACTCATCAAACCACATTCAGAGAGGAGGAATCATTTTCATAAACTGCGCCGAAAGCTATTTGCTACAAACTGATTTTCTCTTAGAACAGTGCGGCGTAGCCTTGGGGTTCCCTCAATGACTCCTATGCCTTCATGACCTCTTCACGTGCAGTTCATAAAGTAGAGACCTGGAGGACCCCTGCATGAAACAAGTTGTTCTCTATTTCGTGTCGGCCTTTATTTCTTTAACGGCTGTTGCTTTAACGGCGGCCCAAAATCTAACCCAAGGTGTGATAGCTCTTGCTGGAACTGTCTACGCCCCTGAAGGTGAAGGCGTCGCAGGTACAGTCGTCGTGGCGTGTTTTGTTCAAGGTAGCGACTGCGATGAAAGCAAAACCAAAACATTTGAAATCACCCAGTCAGGAGCGAGTGCCAGTTTTAATATCACGGGACTAGCTCGAGAAACCTATTTGCTCTTTGCCAGCAAAGATGTGAACACTAACGACATTGCTTTTGAAGACGGTGACTTTTACGCGCTTTACGGTGCGGATGGAACCGTGACACCGCCCGTTAGAAATGTAGAACTAAGACTCGAGATTTTAGGAAGTGCAGCAAGTTCAGTGACGACTGACTCAGAAAATTCCGCTTCAGCATCTAGTGCTACTGGACTCGAGCCTTACACTGTCACAGGAGTTGTTTTAGACACGAAAGGACAGCCACTCGAGGGTGCTCTTATCAGGCTTCGTCAGGACTTTGTATCTGGAAGAACCGAAGTAACTTCAGGCCCGGACGGACGTTACAAAGCGAGTAGTTCTGTGCAAAACGCTTTGGCGAGTTACACCATTGATGCGTTTATAGAAGTTCCCTACAACGGTCAAACAGTTTGCCAGAGATTGGGAATGCCCAATCCTAACGACTACAATTCGTTCACGCTAGATAAAGGAATCGAGCGAAACTTTCAGTGGCAACTCACGGGCAAAGTAGGAAACTACGACAGCTTTTTGGGTGCTACGCTCAGCCTGTGGCGGGTTTCTAGTTTCACTGACGACGTGAAAGCTGTCGAATTAACCCTTACCCCGACAGGGCCTTTGATTGACGGCAGCGAAGGCTCAGTCATCGTGCAAGAAGTTTTGGCTGGGAATGTACAGGCTGCTTCACTTTCTGATGTTCCCATAGGACCGTACAAGGTTCAGGTCATGTTGATTGGTCATGACGGCAGCCGCTCACCCATCAACATCATGACCAGAGGTTATGACTCGTACATTCCAGAAATTGCGCTCGAGTGGACCTCTACGAATACCTGTGGTTTTCTGACCGACAGTGGTGTGGAGCAAATGACTATTTTTTTAGAGGAAGACTGGTGAGGGTAAGAAGTCAGTAGTCAGAATTCAGAAGTCAGTAGGAAAGATTTTATGCTGACTTCTGAATTCTGTGTTCTGACTTCTCCCTTGCGTAAGCCACACGAGCAGCAAACTCACCCTAATGCGCTACACTACCCTATGGTTAAGGCCAAGCTCGAGGATGTCGCCGTTTCCAGTGAAGGAGACGCTTTTTTAGTTCTTCTCTCCACTGACAAAGGAGCCATCGTGCCGATTGCCATTGGTGGACTCGAGGCGATGTCTATTGCCGCAGGGCGTGACAAAGAGAAATTTCCTCGGCCCCTTACGCACGACCTCATGCTTTCTGTTTTTGATATTTTGAATGTGAGCGTTAAACGCATAGAAATAACTGATTTAACCGATAACACTTTTTACGCCAGACTCGTCATCGAAAATCGTGGCATCGAGTTTGAAATTGATGCGAGACCCAGTGATGCCCTCGCTCTCGCGGTTCGCACCGATGCGGAACTTTTAATTGCAGAAAGTGTGATTGAAAAGTCGGGCGTGACAGGTGCAGATATGAAGCCCAGAGGGTTTGAAGCGTAAAGGGGTGAGGAGTAAGGCGAGAGGAGTAAGGTGTGAAAAGACATCATTTATACTCCTCACTCCTTTCTCCTCACGCCTCACAATGAGTACCCACCGCTCGTATCATCCCGTACCACTTGCCCATTCCGCAGCACAATCGTGCGGCGGCGCATTCGGTCTACTAGGTCTTTCGAGTGCGTTGCCACGATGACCGTCGTGCCGCGAATATTGATGTCGTTGAGAAGTTCTAAAATTTCCCAACTCGTGTCGGGGTCTAAGTTGCCTGTCGGTTCATCGCAGAGAAGTAACGGCGGATTGGTGACGAGCGCGCGTGCAATCGCCACGCGCTGCTGCTCACCAAGTGAAAGTTCTATAGGAAAGGCTTTGCGCTTGTGGGCCAGGGCAACTTGGCGCAGGGCGACGGTAGAGCGCTGCTCGAGGTCGCCCCTTTCCCCCGCAGCCCTAAGTGCGAATACTAAATTTTCTTCGGCACTCATGTTTGGCAGCAAACGGTGGTCTTGAAAAACCATGCCGATTTTGCGGCGCATGTAGGGCAATTTACTTTCACGCAGTTTGCTGAGGTCTTGTCCCAAAATATAAACATTGCCCTCACTCGGAACCGTCTTGCGAAGGACTAGGGAAAGCAGCGTAGATTTTCCTGCACCTGAATGACCAACGATATAAACAAACTCACCTTTGTTGATGCGAAAGTCAATATTTCTTAGGGCGTGCGCGTGAGTGCGTGAATAGGTTTTGGTGACTTGGTGGAAGTGAATCATAAACGAAGTTTAGCATTTCAGCGTCTCAGCATTTCAGCACTTCAGCGTGTCAGGGTTTAGCTGACTGGCTGAAATGCTGAAATGCTGACTAGCTATATTTTTCTACTGCATCTAACAGCAACTTAATGCCCTTCTTACGGTCAATCGAAAGCCCCACCTGTGCATTTTGCTCGAGCCTGACGTTTTGAAAATCGCGTTCGTCAACAAGCGTCATGCCCCTCGTGTGTTCGCCGCGCAGCTCGACATCAACGTGACGTGGCTCGAACCTAATGACATCAGGATGCGTGACCGCAAGGACCGCACAGACATCGTGCATGGGAGCCTCGAGCACACCAAACCGATTTGAATACGTGCTTAGGAAAAACTCGAGCAACTCCCCGTAAAATTTAGCAACGCCGTTATTTTTCATTTTCTGCATCGCAGCAACTTCGCTCATGCCTAGTTTGAATTGATGCGTCAAATTGAGACCGCACATGTAGAGATTTTTGACACCGCTCGAGAACACGACATCAGCCGCTTCTGGGTCGGCGTAGGTATTAAACTCGGCGGCGGGTGTGCGGTTGCCAAAGGAATTGCTGCCACCCATGATTGAAATACCCTGAAGACGTTTAACAATATCGGGAGCTTGGCGAATTGCTAACGCCACATTCGTCAGAGGCCCAACGGCGATGAGCCACACATCATCCACGTTTCGCACGGTGTCAATGATGAACTGCACTGCGTTGTTGCTGGCGAGTTCCCTTGTCAGTTTAGGAAGTTTTGGGCCGCCCAAACCTGTTTTGCCGTGAATATCGGGGGCGTGTGTCGCAACACCAATCATGGGGCCTGCCGCACCTGCGTGAACAGGAACATCTAGGTTCAAAAGCTGCGTCATTAAAAGGGTGTTGTGCGTGGTCAGTGGCAAACCTACGTTGCCGCTTACAGACGTAATGCCTAACAGCTCACAGTGTTTAGCAGCGAACATAATCGCAAAAGCATCGTCGTGACCTGGGTCGCAGTCTAAGATTACTTTTTGTTTTGAAGAAATAGATGTTGTTGATTTAGTAGTTTTGGCAGAACGAGATGATTTCGGCATGTAGACTAAAGTCCTTCCTCGAGAAGTGCCCATAGCCTAACCTTTTCTAAGCTATATCACAATTATCTTGGCTCATTCTCGAAACCCCTTACAGCGTAAGGGTGAGCTTTGGAAGGACGAAGCAAGAGAAACATTTGGAAGTGTACTCGAGCACACTTCCGAGCAGGGGGTCGCACACTGCACCTTCACAAAAAACTTAGAGCACATGCACAAAGTTTGCAGCTTACAAGCCTTGCAGCAAACGTGGGCTAGCTGCGAGGAGTGTGACCCCCTGCATTGCAAGGGGTTTGGGGGTAGAGCAAGTGTTGTGGGGGTAACACCTGGCAAAAAATAGAGGCGTGTAATGCGCCTCCATCTCGAGCTTTACTTTTTAACCTTAACGCTGCGCTGTTTCCTCTACGACCTCGAGCGTCACTTCGACATCACGTTCTTCCCCGTCGCGCCAGACTTTAAGGTTTACAACGTCGCCTTCGCCTTTTCTCAAGACAATGTTCTGTAGTTCGCCAATCGTAGTAATAGGCGTTCCGTCTACAGACAAGATAACATCAGCCGCATCTGGTAAGGGTTGTCTCTGGTCATCAACAGCCGCACGCAACCCTGCTCTGTCAGCAGGACCATTATCCGCGACCTCAATCACCACGACACCATCGGGAATGGCGTACTGCTCTATTTGCTCGTCTGTAAAACCATAATCAGGATCGTCAATGGACACAGCCGAAATACCAATACGGGGACGTGACCGCAAATTGCCGACATATTCGCCAGCACGAAGTGTATCAAGATTGTCACGTAAAACATTGCTGGGCATAGCAAAACCGATTCCTAAACTACCGCGCTGTTCTGTAATACCATTGCCGCTCGGAATAATGGCCGTGTTGATGCCGATGACTTCGCCGCTCGAGTTCAGAAGTGGCCCACCTGAGTTACCAGGGTTAATAGCCGCGTCAGTTTGTACCATTGGTACATTGATACCCCCGATGGAGGGAAACGGGGTCTCCCTGTTCGTAGCTGACACAATCCCCGTCGTCACGGTGGAGGCAAGCCCGAACGGGTTGCCAATCGCAACCGTTTTTTGACCGACGCGGAGGGCATCAGAATCTGCTAATGCCAGGGGCTGAGCGTTTTCGGGCAAGTCTTCTGTATTGTTGAGTTTCAACAGGGCCAAGTCATACAGTGCATTCACACCTACAACGCTAACAGGGAGTTCTTCGTCGCTACCTGGAAAGACAACTGTTAGTTCAGCACTCTCCTGTGGCTCGAGGCTGTTCTCTTGCAAAGCTCCCTCAATCACGTGATAGTTGGTAGCAATATAACCTTCTTCGTCTACGACGAAGCCACTGCCCGTACCTTGTTGGCGTGGTTCTTCACCATTTTCGCCTTGAGGTTGTTGAAACTGGGGTGGCAACTCGAAGCCTGGGGGCAGTTGGTCTTGGAATTCCTCGAAGGGATTGACCACTTCACCTGCCACACTCACGTTGATGGCAACGACGCTGTTACTAAACGTTTCATAAATACCTATCGTGTTCTCCTCGTCTTGAAGCAAGGCTGCATTCTCGTCGAGCGACTGAACACTGACCTCGGCTTGTTGAATCTCTTCTTGGGCCTCTTGTGCTCGAGCTGATTGAGGCTGGGGGTTCTGGTTGTCGAAAACTCCGTAGGCACCTATCCCGAGCAGGGCCACGACGACGGCTGATAACGCGATACGCCGCATAGACACATCACTCCTTTTTTTAGAGGGTATTGTAAGACTGTTTTCTTCCTAACCCCTCAATTCTTCTCTGTTATTATGAAATAATTTGAGTAACAGTGACTAAGATAGCCATGAGAAGACCTTTTATAATGATTAACAAACCTTTAGTTTGTGGTGATAGTTTGTGAACATGGCTACAACAGTAACTATCACGAATAAAGGTTTGCGTCGCACTCGAACGGGCCACCCTTGGGTGTTTGACAATGATTTGAGAGCAAACGAATCCACACCAACTGTACCGAGCATCGTGACACTTCTGGATTTGCAAAATAACCTCACCGGGCAGGGGCTTTACAATCCAACATCTAAAATTGCCCTGCGTTTGCTGACGAAGGACGAAACACCAATAACGCCTGACTTCTTTGCCCAGCGCACGAAGGCAGCCGTTGCCTACCGTGAGGACGTTGTAAAGGGCTACGAAGCCTTTAGAGTCATTCACAGCGAGTCTGACGGCATTCCTGGCTTAACAGTGGATAAGTACGGCGATTACCTCGTTTTACAACAACACTCGGCGGCTTTAGAACCGTTTATGGGGGCGATTCTCGAGGTCCTTCAAAACCATTATCAACCTAAAGGAATCTTAGCCAGAAACGACAGCAGTGTAAGAGAGTTAGAAGGTTTACCGAGAGAAGTCAAGGTCATTGTTGGCAGCGTTCCCGAAGAAATTCCCTTCAAAGAAGGTGACATGACCCTGTTCGCCGCACCTTACACAGGACAAAAAACGGGAGCCTTTTTAGACCAGCGCGAAAACCATGTCGAAGCTGGAAGAATAGCATTTGGGCACTGCCTAGACGTGTTTTCTTATCATGGTGGTTTTGCCCTGCAACTTGCCAAACATGCAGAAATTGTTATTGCGGTAGACAGCAGCAAACCCGCACTGGTTCACATCGAAAAAGCCGCAAAAGTCAATGGACTTACTAACGTTTCTCTTCTTCAAGGTGATGCATTCTCACTACTTCGTGACTTTGTGAAAAAAGGAGAACGCTTTGACACCATCGTGCTAGACCCACCCGCCTTTGCCAAAGGACGTGACCAAGCTGAAAAAGCAGTTTCAGGCTACAAAGAGATAAACCTTCAGGCCCTCAAACTTCTTCATGTAGGTGGGCGTTTAGTCACGGCTAGTTGCAGCTATCACGTTTCAGAAGCCACTTTTTACGCTATGCTACAAGAAGCGGCAGCCGATGCTGAAAGGCAGGTGCGGGTGCTCGAGTGGCGAGGTCAGGCGAGTTGCCATCCGGAACGCCTGGCGATGCCTGAAACGCGGTACTTAAAGTTGGCAGTGCTCGAGGTAATAGATGTCTAACTGCATCCCGTTAGTCATTTCGGGCATATCCTAAAGTAAGAAAGGCACTATGGACGGAAGCGTAAACGGCACTTCAGAAGGTAAAAGTTCTGAGGCGAAACCCCTCGAGACCTTGGCAGGGAATCTTGTGTGGCGTATCGGGCGTTTAACCGAAGATGCCCCTCTCACCGTGCGGATTGGGCTAGCAAGCAGCATCAAACTCTTTAACGACCTGCCCAAACTCCGCAGTGCCGACGACAAGGAAATTGAAGCCGCCATGAAACAAAAAGATTTTCGGATTGAATGGGTGGGGAGAATGCCGTAAGAGCAGGGAAAAGGGAGAAGGTTAAAGGGGAAAGGTTAAAACCAAAACCTTCCTACCTTTAACTTTTAACCCGTATTATGCTCGTGAAATTTAGGGTAAACTAAGGATTATTAAGAGGATAGACTATGCAACTCACACACGCCGTTGACTTTACCTTCGCCCTTACACTTTCTCAGGTGGCGGCTGTTGATTTCGTGCGGGATGTCGAGAAGAGTCTCAGCAAAGCAACGTTTATTGAAGACCTCGAGTCTACAGGCAACATCGTCACGGCGAGTCTCCCTGTAAACGCGGCTTTATTTGGGCAACAACTGCTGCACTTTCGTAGCAAGCTGGTTCCTACGGTAAAGGGTGCCAGGCTCGAGCCGCTGCCTTTAGACACTGACCCCGCAGAAGAAAAACAGGTGGGTTGGGCTGAAGTTGCGGGTGAGGCCCTCGTCAAACCGCTTCCCCAAGGCAGCGAAGTGACCTATCACTTTGACATCACGATTCACTTGCTCTTGCCCAAAGCTGAGAAGTGGGGCGGCAAAGCTCTCACGCGGATGATTGAATTTACCGCAAAGCACGTGTTAGAAACGATTACTTCTGGCTTTCCCAAAGCCGTGCAAGAAGCAGCAAAAGAAGTTGAGAAGGCGTACAGTCAACTATAAAAACACGTCAGTAGATACCGAAAAAAGCTCAGCTAATTTCTTAGCGTGGTTGACGCTAAATTTTCTCTTGCCATTCAGCAACTGACTTAACACAGCTTGAGGAATGAGGTGAGTCAAATCTTTTTGTTTTAGGTCGTGCTGCTCCATTAAAAAAGCCAAGACGTGACGTGGTTCTGCGTCGGGCAGTTCGAGCCTTTCGTCAAAATCTGAGATGAGCTGTGCAACGTAGTCAATGAGAGCTTCTGTGCTTGCTGACGACTCGGGTTGCTCGAGTAGAGAATCCAGAAAACCAGCAACCTCATCATAGTGCTTGTCATTTTCAATGGGACGAAGCAAGTAATCAGAACTATCCATAAATTTATCCCAGGCTTTAAGCGTTGATTTTTGAATCATTGTTAGACCTCCTTTTGTTCCATTTGTCATACTCACTGTGGGTCAATACTTTCTTGATGTAAACCCGACCCTTTTTATAAACAACGTCAGCAACGATTCGGTAATTGTTTCCGCCAATATCAAAAACCACCAAGCCTTTAGTGTAGTCCGCACTTGCAAAAACACGTTTCAGCGCGTTGAAGTCCTTAAATCGCCCACGCTTCATCAGCTTTCGCCAAGCTAAAATAGCCACCTTTGAATTAGGATGCTTACGGTAAAAGTCTCGAAGACGTTTTTCGGTAATCACCCACATGCCTTATTTTATTACATTTTGTAATAATTTACAAATAATTATTTACCCACACAGAAATTAGCGAAGATATGCTCGAGCGTTTCCTCGGCAATCTCGCCGCGTCCTGTGATTTCTGACAAAGCGCGAAGGGCTTGTTCTAAATCTAGGGCAGCTAAATCATCACTTGTATTCATTGCTTGGAGTAAAAAGTCTTTAGTTTTTTGCAAGGCTTCGGCGTGGCGTTCACTTGTTATCCAAAGCTGGCTGCTACCAACATCACCGAGTAATTTTTCTTTGATAGCTGCCTTGAGTTTTGGTAAACCTTCACCCGTCACTGCGGAGACTGAGTAGACTTTTTGTGAAAGCACGTTTGGACTCCATACGTGTTCTAAATCGGACTTACTCGAGACCACGAGCGTTCTTTCTATGTCCAAGAACCCCAACATCTCCACGTCATGTGCGTCGAGGGTTTCGTGACTGTCAATAAGATACAGCGTAAGATCAGCATTCGCAGCAATATCTCTGGCAACTTTTACACCTGCGGACTCAATCACGTCCTGCGTGGTTCGCAAGCCTGCGGTGTCAATCGCGGTGATAGGAATGCCTTCTATGCTTAGGGGAGCCTCGAGGTAATCCCTAGTCGTCCCAGGAATTTCACTCACGATGGAACGCTGATAACCAAGCAAAGCATTGAGCAAACTGGATTTACCAGCATTCGGTTTTCCAATTAAAGCGAGCTTCGCACCTTTTTGTGCAATCTGTCCTGCTTTGGCTGTCGCTAAAAGTTCATCAATCCGTTCTATCGCTCGCTGCAATGGCTCGGAAAATTCTGCGTCAGGTACGCCTTCGTCTGGGTAGTCAAACATCGCTTGAATGTTGCCGTAAACTTTTGTAATGTCGCTTTGAATGAGATTAAGCTGCTCCGTTAGAGCTTTGCTTAATCCAAGCGTCGCATTGCGCCGTGCGCTCTCTGACTGCGCGTTGACGAGTTGCAAAACGCTTTCAGCCTGCACCAAATCCAGTCGGCCATTTAGATAAGCCCTCAGTGTGAATTCGCCTGGTCGTGCCAGTCTCGCGCCGTGTTTTACACAGAGTTCTAGGACTTCTCGGAGGACGGCGGGGCCGCCGTGTGTTTGTAGCTCGAGCACGTCTTGCGCGGTATAAGAGTGTGGTGCACGAAAAGTTAAGAGCAGGGCTTCATCAACTGTATGACCATTATCAAAAATTTGCCCGTACACGACACGTCCAGCAGGTAATTCTCTGACTGCTTTTTCCTGACGTGGCTCGAACAATTTTTCAGCAATGCTATAGGCATCCCGCCCAGAAAGGCGAATAATACCAACTGCCCCTACACCTGGGGCAGTGGCGATGGCAGCTATCGTGTCGTTGAGGGGGGGCAAAGCCATAAGCGTTATCCTACCGTCAGGCAAACCCCAAGGGTTTATTACGGATGAC
>ERZ1066120.1720-NODE-1720-length-11759-cov-6.591934_pt1 | contig 11759 bp, 12 predicted proteins | sample MGYA00382767_ERZ1066120 | MGnify/ENA primary metagenome ERZ1066120 (study PRJEB33369, sample SAMEA5778350) | biofilm metagenome | biome: Industrial cooling water; feature: Water cooling tower basin; material: Biofilm | place: United Arab Emirates | collected... | reverse complement strand
GAGCAGGGCAACGGTACGAGGAGTGCCATTTTAGATACAGGCGTGAGCACAAACAAAATTAACCTCGCAGCTTTTCAAGTTGATCTTATTGACGTTGACGACACAGCAGAAGATGTCTACGAAGACTACATGAACGGCAGCAGCATGAATAAAGGTCACGGTACGCCCATTGCACTCGTCGCCAACATGGTTGCACCCGCAGCAGAGATTTTACCCATTCGCGTTTGTAATGGAGACGGTCAATGCCCCATGAGCAGTGTTGCCATAGGTATTTGCTACGCAGTTAATGTGGCAGCGCAAGCCGAAGGGACTAAAAACCTTGTCATGAACATGAGTTTTAGCAGTTTAGTGCGTGAGGGTTTCAATCCTAAAGATACGCTACTCTACAAACTTCTCGACCAAGTTATTTCTCCTAGAGTTCTCGTGGCGAGCGAAGTTGGTAACAAAGGACTTGACCTCACACCACGTTACCCAGCCGCCTTTAGCAACGAAGGGCTTGACGGACTTTTGTCAACCTCGGGTCTCGAGCCTTATGGTGAGGGCAGTTGGCACTATGTTCCCGCCTACTACAGCACACGGGGAACCTATATAGATGTCGCTGCACTCGGCAGTAATTTGTTCGTGGGTCAACACGTCGTTGGTGATAACAATTACGACGGTGGCTACAGTGGCAGTTCGTTTGCGACACCTTGGGTAGCGGGTACGCTTGCACTCCTGCAAGAAGCTAACCTCTCGCGCTCGCCAGCCCAACCCCTTGCACCTTGGGAAATTGAGTATTGCCTAAAAAGCACTGCACAGCCACCCATGCCACCTGTTATCTCACCGCTCGAGGTTGGCTCGGGGATGCTTAATATTGCAGGAGCTATTAATTGTGTAAAAACTTTTGTGAAACCTTAGCTTTAATTACAAACATTCGTCAGCACGGCATCTTTTGGCGGAACGAGCAAATTCTGATTCACACTCAGCACGTCTTCTTCACCAAGGCAATTTGCTTGCCGAATAAGCGCGACGGTTGTCTCGAGGGCACGGGCGATACCAAACAAGGTGTCGCCCGCTTTCACGGTGTAAGAGGTAAGTTCTCCCGTGCCTTCTGTGGTAGGAGCACCACCCGAAGCAATACTTCCTGACGTTGCTTCTACACTAGGTGCTGGCACTTTGAGAATTTCGCCCACCGTGAGCGTGTCAGTGTCACGTCCATTCATGGCAGCGATTACTTCTGGCGTAGAACCAAAACGCTGAGCAATCTGCCACCAAGAATCTCCCGCAACAACGGTGTAATCTCTGGTGACCGCCCTAGTAATTTCAGCTTGTGGTGCGGGAGCAGTGACGGTTGCTTGGGCTGAACTTGCAAAGTCAACTTTTTCAAACGTCACGAGTCCTGGTTGTGGGCAAGTCGAGTTTTCCTGTGGTTGCGCTAAGGTTACCGTGTCAATCGTCCAGGCCCAACCTGCCCCGATAGGTTGCGTCGGGCGCATTACAAACGTACTTTGTGTGCTCGGTAACAGTTGCGTGATAAACGTTGTAGCGGTGACAGCGTTATAAGTCTGGTCACTGGCAACTCGTACTTGGATTTGCTCGAGCACACAGGTGGAAAGGTTCTCCAAATAAAAAATCACTTGTCCGTCTTTCGCCTGCGCTGAACCTTTTACAAAGTCAGTGAACACGGGTGTTTGGGCAATAACAAGAGAGAAAAGAGAAAAGAGAAAACATGTCCTGAGTAAAATCGAAGGAGAGAAAAGGGGTTTCATAGTTTTTAAGATTAACATGTGGGAAATGAGAGGAAAAGGCAGGAGCAAGGAGTGAGGAGACAGGAGATAAAATTCAGGTTTCTTCTTTCTCCTATCTCCTTACTCCTGTCTTCTAATCTTTATACGGATCAAACTCGTTCTCCCCTGCCATCACCACAATAAGTGGCTCGAGCGTGTGAAGGACTTCAATCGTTTTGCCTTGCGAAGCAAGCACGTCGGGCAGTCTGCGGTAAGCGTGAGGTGATTCGTCGAGTCCACCGCCACGCAGAATCACGTTCTTTTCTTTAAGCCACGCTTTCATCATTTCAGGACTTACTTTCCCTGCTGTTTTGCGAACCTTGCGTTTGAAATCCCATTTGCCTGCGGCCTCCGTGCGGCTCATCACGCGGCCTGCGCCGTGAAGGTTGAATACAAAGCAGCTTCTTGTAAAACTTTCGTTTCCGCGTCGGCATTCACGGCTCCTTGCAAAATCACCGCGTTGTCACCCATGCTGCCACCGACAAAACCTTTTTGTCCTGGGAAGGCTGGTGTAGCACCTTTGCGAACCACAACGTATTCTTTGCCGTCATGCGTTTCCTTCCAGGCAAAGTTGTGGTGGTTGTGAACGAGTTCTTTTTCCTCTGCACCCAAAAGTTCAACGACTTTTCGCGCAACCCACTCACGACCCACGTAAGCATATTCACCAGCAAGGTTCATCAGTGCCCAATAATCTTTGCCAAGTTCGTCGTTCAAACTTAACAAGGCTTCGGTTTCTTTTGCCTTGTCTTCCCACGTCCCGCCTTGATAGAGCGACATGAAGGCTGTGGCGATAGTGTGACCTAGGCCCCTCGAGCCAAAATGCACACCCACCCAGATGCGGTTGTGTTCGTCGGCAAAAATATCAACGTAATGATTACCAGAACCCACCGTGCCGAGTTGATTGCGAGCTTTGTGCGAGAGTCTTTCGCGCATACCGCCTTTGCTGGGAATGACTTCCCAAGCCTCGCTTTCAAAAAGTTTGTGATCGTCTGGGGCATCTTTTGAAACGTTCTTGCGCCCGATACCAAAAGAAATGTTATCTGCAATTTTATTGGCGAGTTGAGGCAGTGAGCCTTCAACATCAGCCAAGGTTTTATTGGTGCGTATCGCAGCGTTGCCGCAGGCAATATCAAAACCAACGCCGGCCACAGAAATTTTATTGTCATACGCTGCCACACCACCAATTGGCATGATGTAGCCAAGGTGGCCATCCGAGAGGAGTGCGACTCTTTCTGCTCGAGACGCAACATCTGCAAGCTGAACAAGTGTTTTTTGATCGTGTGTGCCAAAGATGTTTTTACCTGTCACACCCATTGGTTTATCCATTATCTTCTCCATCTTCTTCATCACAGCATTCACAATAAACAACAATGTCCACAATAAAACCGAACTTCATAATCTTTTCCACTAAAGTTTTCTCTAACCTAATTCCAGGGCGTTGCATTCCATGAAACGTAGAGACATAAGCAGTTAGGTAAAAGGTTATCGAATCATCTGCTGACAAACTCTTCAATTTTTCTTCCTTGCCTTCAAACATTCGTAGAAAGTCTAATAGGTAATTCACAAATTCGTATCCTCGAGTTTTAGGAGAATAAACATTCCAAGTATCAAATCTAACCTTGGTTTCTCCAGCTTTACCTACTCTGTCACCTTGTTTTCTAGCGACGGTAGGCTGTATATCTAAGACTCGAGTAACATAATCAGGGTGAAACGAACCTGATGCACCTAAGACAAAACTGATTTCAGGTCTTACATCTAAATTTTCTGACTCCATAACTCCATACTAAACAAAACGGGGTGCATTACATGTGCAACACACCCCAACTAGAAACTTAATGTTGAAGCTATTCCCTAATAAAATCAGTCATCACGTTAGGCGTATCTGTAGAAAAACCAACCACGTCTAACATGCCTGCATCGTTAGGATTAGCAATCGAGAACTTGTTTCCCGTCATCGCTACAACGACTAGCCTTGCAGCAATCCCCGTTTTACGGCGGTACTCATTCAACGCTTGCGCGGGGTGAATTTTCCCAAACCACGTTTCGTTGTCTGTATAGACAATAAACGCATCAAACGCCAGGTTTTTCTCTAACGCCCAGACCATAGGTAAGGCGCAATCCGTTCCACTAAAGGGCAAGCTGCTCATGCTTTTTACAACATCATCCAGGCGTTGGCGAGGTGAGATGTTGAGAGGCATAAATGTAGTCGAGAAACCCATAATGGCGTGGTTGCGTTCAGTGGCTGCTGTCACCAGTGCCATTGCAGCAGAGGCAACCCTGGGACTCAAACCAATCACTCCACCCACTGAACCCATGCTCATTGAACCCGAAACGTCCAGGGCAAGTAACACTCGTTTACCCGTCGCCTCGACGTTCTCGAATGTTTGGTAAAACGCCGTATCGAGCGCGTCTACAATCGTTTGAACAGGTGTCCAGGTTGCCGAACCGCGCATCCCACGACCTGCTTGATACGTGTTCAGCGCAGCCAGCACTTAAATAGGGTGAATACGTGCTTTACGCAAACGTGGTGCATCCGTCAAGCGTTCTGCAATTACATCAGCCGCTTTGCTCATGGGCGAAAGCAACCCAACACGTGTCATCGTGGCAAGGTTACGAATCATCGCGGTCATCGGCATCTTTTCCAAGAGAGACTCCCACACTTCTGCTGTGTTAAGCATTTCGGTAGGAATGACTTCTCTGGGCAAATCATGACGTTTGATCGCTTCGACAACCGTCGCAACATTTGTTTCGTTTTTAATTGCATCAACGACACGAACATGAGCAGCCCAATCTGCATCGTTTACCAACTTGTCGTTATGACCAGTGATATAGCGGTACAAACCGTCACAGCTCGAGTCCTGCGTTTTAGGATGCGCGAGACGAAGCGCGTCACGGTGTGTCCAGCCGTTACGCTGCGCGTACTTGGTCACTTGGTAAGCAAGGTCTTTGAGGTCTTTGCTGTCATACCAAGAAGCCACCGCACGGCGCAAACCACGACCCCAACCACGCATCGCGTTCACGTATTCCATGAAGGTGAAGAGGTGCGTACCAATCCGCGCTACTTTGGGCAAAGCGTTTTCAGCAGCGCGTTTCGTTGCAGTATCACTAACTGTGAACGCCAAGGCAATCACGAAGAGAGCAGGCTCTTTTTTGTAAGCCCGACCTGCCACGCTAACTTCAACCACACGCTCTACAACACGCACGCCATCTTCTTTCAAAAGCGCGATGACGTTTTGCGCGTTTTCAACCGTGAGGGTTTGTTCGTCAATGTAGTAAGTTCCGCCTTCAGTACCGAGCACGAGGAAGCGGTCAAGACGCTGCCAGGGCGAGAGTTCCCAGACGTAGCCGCCTGCACTATTTTTCATTTGTGCGTCGTCTAACGCACGGTTTTGAGGAGTACGCGAAGGGTTGAAGAGTTTGTGTAGTTTTTGCATCTGACCCACCTCCTTTGGCTTGATGCATCATCCGATAACGGGATGATACTCTCAGGGTCAATAAGCAAGCAGATAAAGAATTTAAGAAAGCATAGGATAGTTTTTGTCACTGTGTATATGAAGAAGGACTCTTTTGCAGACTCGAGCCACTCCAAACATCACACCAACATAAACAAGGTACATTTTCTCAGCGACCTGCTTGCACAAAATAAGACGAGCAAATATTGCGACTCGGGTGCTCCCGTGAGCAATTCCCGCAAAAAATAAGAGCGGGAACTAAGAATTGAACTCAGATAACCAAATCACTTCGGCTCGTCACAAAATAAGATTAGTAAGTGTTGCGGCTTGGAACGCTCTCCCCTACAATCAAGTGGAAGCTGATAACCAAACCACGTCGGCCTATCAAAGAAATATGCGGACAAAGTTTGCAATTTCGGTAGAGACTTTCGCCCCGTCACATGCTCTACCAACTGAGCTACTGGCAATTACCAGGCAGGATTTGAACCTGCGACCCTGTAATTAAGATAACGAAGTCTCGTCGGCCCGCGAAGAGTGATAGTAGCAAACGGTTTGAGGTCTGTCAATGATGAATGCAGAATATATCGAGAAAATTATGGGGGTTTAGCTCCAATCCTCTACACTAACTTTATGAACGTCTTGCTTAAAACGTGGTGGGGAAAAGTTGTTGCCGTACTTGCTGTTCTTTTGTTCTTAGGTGGAGCCTACATTGCTTACGCTCTTTGGCAACTCGAGCGTATTTTTCCAGACAGTATCGCTTTTGACACTAACTTTTGGCGCACAGCAGACACGAGCGAACGAGACAATCCTCGCTGCCTCATACAACGTGACCTCGAGCAAAACCACCTCGAGATTGGTACGAGCAAAGCTGACATCATTGCATTACTTGGCGAACCAGAATCAGATGAGCAAACGACAAGTTACTACCTTGGCTTTTGCAATCCTTTGGGTATTGACGCAGTAGCACTGGGACTCGAATTCGACAGTCAGGGTAGACTCAGCAAGATTTACGGCATTCAATACTAGGAAAATTTTTTTAACATGTTCGTTACTGTAAGAAACCAGCAAGACAAGAGCAGATAGTTTGCAACAATAGACATTGCTGTAACCTATGTGGTAGTATACCTCCATGATCACCTGGAAACTCAAAACATTTTTAGAGCAACACAACATCAGTGCCTATTCTCTCGCCAAAGAAGTCGCTCCTAAACTTTCTGCAAACACGGTCTATTCTTTGGTACGCGAAACACCGCAACGAGTAGATTTAGACAGTTTAGACACCATCCTCAACGCCCTTCGGGACATGACGAAGCAAAACGTTCAGATAGGACACTTGCTCGAGCACAGAAGAGAAGGTAAGAAGTAAGAGGTCAACGTTAGAGGTTTTGATTTTTCTTTTTACTTCTTACGTTTCACTTCTTACCCTTTCTGGATGATATTTCTGCCAGTAGCGCGTCACACCCATGACAGTCATTTCGTCGTTGCTGGTTATGCGGTGACGCTTTATGACTTCTTCACTCGCACCCATTTCTGAGAGTTCTTTTATGGATAAGTCGTGGAGGCGGTGCTCGAGTCCTCTAGCATCTTCACCTTTTTGCAAACCTTCCAAAATTAAATCCGCCCATTCTTGATTGCGTTTAACGACTTCCCGCAAATGCGCTTCAGCATCTCGAACCTCTCCGTAATGTGTCAAGAGCAAGCGTTTCGGTTTTGCGGCGATCATTTTTTCAATAGAGTCTTGCCATATTTCCAAATTGACTTCAGGTGGTGGCAGTGCAGGGCGAATCACAGACGAGCCATCAAAACGAATCGCTGCCGCGTCACCTGTGAACATGGTTTCACCGTTCAACAAAAACGAAACGTGGTGAGAAGCGTGACCAGGTGTGTCAATCACCTCGAGGTCGTGACCGACAATCTTCAACCGCTCACCGCCAGCGAGTGCGACAACTTTTTCTTTTGGCGCAGCAGTCATCGTTCCCCACAACGGCTGCATTAGCTCACCGTAAATGCGCTCTGCACTCGCTAACAACTTGCTCGGGTCAACAAGGTGAGGTGCGCCGCGCTCGTGGACATAAAGTGTTGCGCCTGTTTCCTGTGCGAGTTGCCCTGCGGCACCCGCGTGGTCTAGGTGGATGTGGGTGACTAAAATGGCTTTGAGATTTTTTAGCTCGAGACCCAAAGAGGCAATAGCTTGTTTGACGGTCTCGAGCGTAGAACCTGGACCTGTTTCAATCAAGGCAAACCCGTCAATGCCTGACAACACGTAGACACCCACCGTGCCAGAGAAACCCATGTGGTTCGTGTCGAGTAAGTAAGTGCCGCCAAGGTTTTGAATCACGACGAGAGGAGAAAGGAGGAAGGAGAAAGGAGAAAATAGAAACTCCTAACTCCTGTCTCCTAACTCTTATCTCCTTTCTACGATGTTCGTCAGCGTGCCAATCCCTTCAACCGTAATCTCAACGGTGTCACCGACTTTTAATGGTCCGACACCATCAGGCGTGCCAGTGAGAACCACGTCGCCAGGCTCGAGCGTCATAAAACTGCTGACATAACTAAGAATCACAGGAATGCTAAAAATTAAATCTTCGGTGTTGCCGTCTTGTTTTAGCTCGCCGTTGATTTTTGTTTGAACAGAAAGTTTGCTCGTGTCTAGGTCGGTCTCGAGCCAAGGACCGACGGGACAAAATTTATCCGAGGCTTTGCCGCGTGTCCACTGTAAATCGCTTTTTTGTTTGTCGCGCGCGGTCACGTCACAGGCGCAAGTGTAGCCAAGAACATAGTGCAGGACCTCATTTTCAGGAACATTTTTCATTTGCCTGGCAATCACGACGGCGAGTTCGCCTTCGTAGTGAAGTTCGTTCGTCCAACTCGGGTAGGGAATGGGGTCACCTGGGTTTGACAGCGCATTAACACCTTTTAAGAAAATTCCTGGTTCTTTCGGCAAGTCTTTATCGTTGCCGCCCATTTCTTTAATGTGCTTGGCGTAATTTTTACCGACACAAACAATTTTGGTCGGTTCACATGGTGCCAGTAAAACAACGTCGGACGGTGCCTGAACTCGTCCCGTGCGCGGTCCCATCATCGAACTAAGCTCGTAGAGCTTGCCGTGCTCGAGTTCACCCCACACGGCTTCCACATCTGATTTATAACGAAATCGTTGCATGGAAGAAAGTGTAACATAGCATGTCAGCATGTCAGCATGTCAGGAAAAATAAAAAACTGACATGCTGAAGTGCTGACTGACATGCTAATTTCTTCACTGAAAAAATACGCTAGACTGATTACTATTAAGCGAGATTTTTGGGAGGTGGTGTATGGGGTTTCGTATTGGGATGATTTTATTAGCACTGGCTTTGGGAGCGGTGAGTTGTGGGCCTAGTCCGCAAGAGCAAGCTCTCACGCAAAGTGTGGCAGATTTACAAACACAGATGAGCGACTACGCGACGAATTTAGAAGTGGCAAAAGCGCAACTTGCAACGGTGGGCGAAGAACTTGCCACCACGCAACAAGCACTCACTGAAGTCAATCAAAGTCAAGAGCAAGTCACTACCTTGCAAAGCGAACGTGACGCGCTACAAGAGGCGTTAGAGGAACTTCAAACGCAACTCGTCCAAGCACGAAACGAACGCGACCAACTCAGCGAAGATTTAGAGGCTAGGAGCGAAGAACTTACCACCCTCGAGCAATCGAGTGCAGACATCTCCCCTGAAGAGCTAAGCGAGCTTCAAGAGCCACTCGAGCAAACCTCCCAAGAACGCGACGAGCTTCTGGGGCAGGTGAGTGAAGAAGCCGAAAGCACTGCCACGCTGCAACAAGATTCCGAAACCACGAGAGACCAACTTGGTTTGTTAGAGCAAGAAGTCTCGAGGCTCACGAACGAACTTAAAGAAGCCCGCCTTGCTGCTATCAACACTGAACTTAACACAGTCACCAGCGAAGCCGCCGCCGACCTCGAGAATGAACGTCAGGCTTTAGAAGATGAAGTTGCACGGCTTACCGCAGAACTAGAGGCAGCTAGAAGCAATACGCAAGACCAAACAGAGTCGCAAACGCAACTTGAAGAACTGCAAGCACGCCTCGAGCAAGTCACGCAGGAGCGCGACGACCTCAATTCGTTTGTCGCTACGAGCACCAGAGAAGTCGCTACACTTAAAGAGCAGCTCGAGGAAGCAACTGCCGCCGAATCCTTAGGTGAACTAGAAGAACTTCGAGGTCAGGTCACAGACCTCACCGAAGAACGCGACAGCCTTCAAACTGAACTCACACAGCGTGACGCAGAAATCCAGGAACTTCAGGAGACACCTCAGATTGCCCTCGAGACCATGACGAGCGAACGCAATACGCTGCTGACGAGGGTTTCAGCCTTGCAAGATGAGCTTGAAAACGCACGAGCAGAACGTGCTGACTTAGACAACCAACTCTCGACCCTGACTTCACAAATCAACCTGCTTAGCAACAGCTTGGAAACAATCCAGCAAGAACGCGATGACTTACAACTACAGTTGACAACATTAGAAGAACAGCTAGCAGCCAATGAAGAAACTGTCCCCAGCACACCTATCAGCGCAGCAAACGAGGAAGCAGACGTGTCTGGCAGCCCAAGTGCCTCGGACACCGCACCTGACACCCCTCTCAGCAATGCCCTCGCTAACGCTTCCGAGTTGGGCAGTATCTACGAAACTATTCTCAGTCAAACCAGGGGACTAGGCACACTCACTCCAGCCCAACAAAACGAACTCGGGAGGGCAAGAACAGCTTTCGTAGAAGCCCAGCGCGACGTAGCTCGGCTTACAGGAGCCAGAGGCATCCACACGGTTGTAAGTGGAGAAAATCTTTCGGTCATCGCCGACTCGTTTTATGGTCAAGGCAGCCAGTGGCCCAAGTTACTCGAGGCTAATCGCCATCTCCTAGGCAATAATCCGAGTGTGCTCTATGAAGGTATCGTTTTGGTCGTTCCACAGTAAGGGGTAAGGCGTGAGGCGTAAGGAGTCAAACCTAAAAACTCCTCACCCCTTACCCCTTACTCCTCACTCTCTTGTGAATTCCACACCTTGCACCGTATGCTGGAGGGCGTGGACAGTGCCAATGTTGTACTCGTGACAAATGTCGGGCAAGGCTTTGGAAGGGCGATTGCTCTCTCCTTTGGTCAGGCCGATTATGATGTCGTGTGCGCCGATAATGACGTAGACTTAGCGAGCAAAACCGCCGCCGAGATTGAAGAACTTGGTGGACAAGCTATCCCTGTGCAAGTGGACATCACGACCCAACTCGACGTGACCAGTGCTTTTGATAAGGTTTATGAGATTTTTGGTGACCTCTCGGGTGTCATTCACGTGGCGGCGGCAGAAAGTCTCAGTGCCTTCGATGAAGTTAGCGAGGGTGAACTCGCCGAACTCCTCAACGAAAACCTGCGGAGTACCTTTTTACTTCTCAAAGCCACAGCGAGACACCTAGAAGAAGGCTACTTCGTGCTCGTTTTGCCACCGCTTAGTGCCGACGAACCTCACGTGCTGGCCGTGCGCGGAGCAATGATTGAAATGGTACGCGGCTTTCAAAAAAAATACTCGCACGTGCGCGTGAACTTAGTTACCCCTTCGCGTTCCCCTTCTGACCCCAAGCACGATGCCCCCCTAGTTAAAACGGTGCGCTATTTTGCCTCGAGTGCCTCCGACGGAATCTCAGGTCACGAGCTGAAGGTCACACTCCCTGCTCCGCCCAAGATTCTCGAGTCTCTCCTACCCGAAGTGCAAGCCGCCCTAGACACTTCTGTGAGACAAGCTGACCTCGAGGCGAGTGTCTACGGGGACGAAGACGAGGAAGAACTCGAGAGCGCGGAAAGAGTGGGATGAATGCAGAGAGCAGAGGGCAGAGAGCTAAAAAACTTTTGCTTTAAGCTCTCTGCCCTTAGCCCTCTGCGATATACTAGCTCTATGCTCGTACTCCACCCTGACCGAAGGGCAGGTTCTCAATGAAATGCCCCTACTGCGGCTCCGAAGACACCCGCGTGATTAATTCTCGCCCCGCCGACGACGGGAGTGCCATCCGCAGACGGCGTGAGTGCGCTAATTGTGGCAGGCGTTACACCACCTACGAACGCGCCCAGTTTGAAGCCCTCATGGTCGTCAAACGCTCGGGTCGTCGTGAGGCCTTTAATCCAGATAAACTTTTAGACAAACTCCGCATCGCCTGCAATAAACGCCCGATTAGCGAAAAGCAACTGCGCGAATTCGCTTACGGCTTTGAAGATGAGGTGCAAGTTCCCGAAATCGCCTCTGAAGAGATTGGTCTCAGGACGCTCAAGTTTCTGAAAAACGCTGACGAGGTTGCTTATATTCGTTTCCTCAGCGTCTACCGCGACTTTGACTCGGTGGACAGATTTATTGAAGAGATTAAACAATTGGGAGACGCACCGAGCACGAATGTAAAGCTGAAAAAGTAGTACATAACGTCGAGCGAATTACCCTTTTTCTGGGATTCGAGGTTTAGAGTAGACTATGAACGTTGCAGAATGGCTCATTCAACCTATTCCTCATTTTGTTTA
>ERZ1066120.1713-NODE-1713-length-11842-cov-9.046237_pt1 | contig 11842 bp, 10 predicted proteins | sample MGYA00382767_ERZ1066120 | MGnify/ENA primary metagenome ERZ1066120 (study PRJEB33369, sample SAMEA5778350) | biofilm metagenome | biome: Industrial cooling water; feature: Water cooling tower basin; material: Biofilm | place: United Arab Emirates | collected... | reverse complement strand
CAAGGAACAGGCTCAAGTGGGTTCCCCCATGAGAAGCAGGAGATCACGCCAGGCGAGCGCCTTGTCGGCGCTTCGCTCGAGCAGGTGGCGAGGATGAAAGGTGACCACGGTCGGCACCTGCTGCACCCGGTGGACCCGGCCGCGGGCCTGGGCGAGCCGCTCGCCGAGCAGCAGCCGAGCGGGCTCGTCGCCGAGCAGAAGCAGGCGTCTGGGCGCGACCAGCGCAATGTGGTGGAGCAGGCTCTCGCGGCAATGCTCCTCCTGCGGCGCGGACAGGCGGCTGCCGGCGCCGGAGAAGCAGCTCATCGCCGCGACATAGGCCTGGTCGGGCGTCAGGCCGATCGCCGCCAGCATCCGCGTGGCGAGCTGCCAGGCCGCACCGCCGATCGGCTTTCCTTCGCTCGCGTCCTCGGGTGAGGGAAGACCGGTGACCAGCATGATCTCCGCCTCGGCCGGGCCATGCGGAAGCGCGCGCGAGGCGCCTGCGCGGAACAGGGGAAGGTCGGCGCTGGTGGCAAGCCAGTCGTGGTAGGTGGGGAGGGTCGCGGGAATGCTCCCCCTTCCGCTTGCGGGAAGGGAAGGGAGGGTGGGCGTGTCCTGGGGTGCTTCTGCCTGGACAGGCCCACCCCCGGCCCCTCCCGCAAGCGGGAGGGGTGATGGACGTTCCGCTAGCGGGAAGGGCTTGGCCGCCAACCAGTTGCGAGGCTCTTCGCCGATCCCCACATCGACGCCGGCTTCGAGCCACCAGCCAAGCAGGCTGGCCGCCTCCGCCCGGCTCAGCGCCGTTACCTGCCCTCCCTCGCCCATGGTTCCAAGCATAGTCCTTGCGGCCATTGACGGAAGGGGTGACGAACGCCAAGCCGCAACGGACTATCTCGAAAAGGATTGCGATCAGGCATGAGCGACCGGGAGTCGATGGAATATGATGTCGTGATCGTCGGCGCGGGGCCGGCGGGGCTCAGTGCGGCGATCCGGCTGAAGCAGCTGGCGGCGACAAGCGGGCGCGAACTGTCGGTCTGCGTGCTGGAAAAAGGCTCCGAAGTCGGCGCCCACATCCTGTCGGGCGCGGTCATCGATCCCAGGAGCCTCGACGAGCTTCTGCCCGACTGGCGTGAGGACGACAGCTGCCTGCTCAATCGTGTCCCGGTCACGTCCAACCAGCATTGGGTGCTGACCAAGACGAAGAAGTTCAATCTTCCGCATCTGATGATGCCGAGCTTTCTCGACAACAAGGGGACGTTCACCGGCAGCCTGGCCAACCTTTGCCGCTGGCTGGCCGGCAAGGCGGAAGAGCTTGGCGTCGAGATCTTTCCGGGCTTCCCGGCGGCGGAACTGCTCTACCATGACGACGGCTCGGTGAAGGGCGTCGCGACCGGCGCCATGGGCATCGGCCGCGACGGGCAGCCCAAGGGCGACTACCAGCCCGGAATGGAGCTCCATGCCCGCTACACCTTCTTCGCCGAAGGCGCGCGCGGGAGCCTGACCAAGCAGCTTAAGAAGAAGTATGACCTCGAGGCCGACTGCCAGCCCCAGGTCTATGGCATCGGCATCAAGGAATTGTGGGACATCGATCCCGAGAAGCACAAGCCCGGCACCGTGATCCACACGCAGGGCTGGCCGCTGGACGACGCCTGGGGCGGAGGGTGGATCTACCACCAGGACAACAACCAGGTGTCGATCGGCTTCGTCGTGGCCTTGAGCTACAAGAACCCGCATCTGTCGCCCTTCGATGAGATGCAGCGCTACAAGCAGCATCCGGCGATCCGGCCCCTGCTCGAAGGCGGGCGGCGCGTCAGCTACGGCGCGCGGGCGATCAACGAGGGCGGGTGGCAGTCCATTCCTCGGCTTGCCTTCCCCGGTGGTGCGTTGATCGGCTGCTCGGCAGGCTTCGTCAACGTGCCACGGATCAAGGGCACGCATACCGCGATGAAGACCGGCATGCTGGCGGCCGAAGCGGCGTTCGAGGCGATCGCGGCGGATCGGCGCGGGGACGTGCTCGACAGCTATGAGCCCAGCGTCCGCAACGGCTGGGTCGGGCAGGAATTGAAGAAGGTCCGCAACGCCGAGCCGGCAGTCGCCAAGTTCGGTGCGACCATCGGCACCATTGTCGCCGGCACGGACCTGTGGATGCAGCATCTCGGTATTGGCCTGCCGGTGACGATGAAGCATCACCCGGACCACACGACCTTGTGGCGCCGCGACATCGCCCCGCCGATCGACTATCCCAGGCCAGACGGCGTGATCAGCTTCGACAAGCTCAGCTCCGTGTTCCTGTCGAACACCAACCATGAGGAGGACCAGCCGGTCCACCTGGTGCTGAAGGATCCGGAGATCCCGACGCGGGTCAACCTCCCCGATTATGACGGGCCCGAGCAGCGCTACTGCCCGGCCGGCGTCTACGAATATGTGCTGGAGGGCGACCGCCCGAGGCTGCAGATCAACGCGCAGAATTGCGTCCACTGCAAGACCTGCGACATCAAGGACCCCTGCCAGAACATCAACTGGGTGACTCCGGAGGGCGGGGGTGGCCCCAACTATCCGAACATGTAGCCTCGCCCTTGCGGCCGCGCTGGCTGGATGGCCGGTCGCTGCCGAGGCGAAGCTGCCAACGGTTCGCTCGGGCGCCTCGACCTTTGTCGCCGCCAAGGCAGCCGCGGATGCCGGCGACGCTCGGCGATCCGCCATTCTCTTCGCCAGCCTGGCCGCGGCCGAGCCCGGCAACGGCATGGTCGCCAGGCGCGCGCTGGCGCAGGCGATCCTTGCCGGCGACATGCCGCTCGCGCTGACGCTGGCGCGGAGCCGGCCGGCCGAAGAGCTTGCGCCCGACGCGCGCCTGCTGCTGCTCGCCGACGAGCTGAAGGCCGGCAAGGCGCGGGTAGACCGGCTGGCGCCGCTCCCTCCCGAGATCGGTTTTCTCGAGCCTTTCGTCCGTGCCTGGCTGCTGGCCGAGCGCGGGGGCGAGCGTGAGGCCGTTCGGCTGCTGGGCAGCGTCGGGCGTGACAATTTGCTGTTTGCCGCTGTGGTCGAGCACCAGGCGCTGATCTGGCTCGATACCGGACGAGTCGCGGAGGCACGCCCGCTGATCGCGCGGGCGCTGGCCGGAGCAGGCGGGCGGGGCGACCGGCTGCGGATCGCCTTCGCTGCAGCCCTCCTCCGCAAGGGCGAGCGGAACGAGGCTCTGGCGCTGCTCGGCGGCCGCGACCCGACCCTGGCCCGGGCAGCGGCGGTGGTCGCGTCGCGAGGCCGGCTCGAAGGAGAGGTGAGGACCGCTGCGTCGGCCCTATCCGAACTGCTGCTCGGCCTGGCCCTCACGCTTGGGGACAGCGACAGCCGCGCGCTCCCGCTTTCCCTGGTCCAGGTGGCCCGGCATGCCGACTCCGCCAATCCGCAGCTTCGGCTGGTGCTCGCCCTGATGCTCGAGCGGAGCGGGCGAAGCGACGATGCGGTGGCGGTGCTCCGGGCCATGCCCGAGGGCTCACCTTTCGTCGGCGATGCGCGCGATGCGGAGATCCGCAGTCTGCTCGCCGACCAGCGAAAAGAAGAAGCACTCGCCCGCGCCCGCGCCTTTCTCGCGGTGGGACGGGACGAGGCCGAGGATTGGGTCCGCCTGGGCGACGTGCTTGATGCCGTGGGCCGCCATGCCGAAGCGGCCGAGGCCTACGGCCGGGCGGTGGCGGCCGTCCAGAATGGCGGCGCCGGGCCCGAGCCATGGACTTTGCACCTGCTTCGCGGTGCCGCGCTTGAGCAGGGCGATTCATGGCCGGAGGCGAAAAGCGCGCTGGAACTCGCCCGGACGCTCGCGCCCGATAATCCGATCGTCCTCAACTATCTTGGCTATGCCCGGCTGGAGCGGGGCGAGCAGCTGGACGAGGCCGAGGCGCTGATCGCCCGTGCAAGCAAGCTTGCGCCGGATGACGCGTCGATTACCGACTCTCTAGGCTGGGCCCAATTCAAGCGCGGCCGCGTCGATCAGGCGATCGACACGCTCGGCCGAGCCGCCGCCGCCGACCCGCTGCAGGCGGAGATCCACGAGCATCTGGGCGACGCGCTCTACACGGCGGGTCGCAAGTTCGAGGCGCGCCATGCCTGGGCGGCAGCGCTGGTCACCGCCGGCGGGGAGGTGCGTGGCCGGGTCGAAGCAAAGCTCGCCGCCGGGCTCGATACGGCCAACGCCGCGCCGTGAACCAGCGCCCGCCGCTGGTCGAGATCGCGCCGGCCAAGATCAACCTCGCCCTCCACGTCCGCGCCAAGCGAGCTGACGGGCGCCACGACCTCGAGACGGTTTTTGCCTTCTGCACCGATGGGGACTCCCTGTCCGGGGCGCTTGCCGACGACCTGTCGCTGACCGTGACGGGGCCCTTTGCAGCGATGCTCGATGACGGCGCGGACAATCTGGTCCATCGTGCGGCAAGTGCGCTGGCGGCCGAGGCGCGGGTCGGCAAGGGCGTACGCCTGACCCTCGACAAGCGCCTGCCAGTGGCGAGCGGGATCGGCGGCGGCTCGGCCGACGCGGCGGCGGCGCTTCGCCTGTGCACGCGGCTGTGGGGCTGCGATCCGGCGTTGGCCGAGCGGATCGCGCCGCAGCTTGGAAGCGACGTTCCCGCCTGTCTGCTCAGCATGACCGCGCGCGGGGAGGGGGCAGGGGACAGGCTTGCGCTGGTCGACGCCGGCGTGGCGGATACGCCGGTGCTGCTGGTCAACCCCCGGCTTCCCCTCTCCACCGCGGCCGTGTTCGGGCGGTGGGATGGGGTCGACCGCGGACCGCTGGCGAACTGGCGCGAGGGGCGAAATGAGCTCGAGGCGCCGGCCCGTGCCTTGGTGCCGGAGATCGGGGCAGTGCTCGACTGGTTGGGCGAACAGCAAGGGGTCGAGCTCGCCCGCATTTCCGGCTCGGGCGCGACCTGCTTTGCCTTGTTCGCAAGCGAGGCGGCGCGGGACAGGGCCGCCGCTGCATGTCCTCAGCGCTGGTGGCACATGGCGAGTTTCCTGAGGTGAGTTACCGACTGGTCCTTCTTTACGTCACCCCAGACTCGATCCGGGGTCCAACTTCTTTTTCTGGAAGGCAGGAAGTAGCGGGACCCCGGGTCGAGCCCGGGGTGACGGTGACACAAGAATGACCCGCCCCATCCTGACTGCCGCCGCGATGCGCGAGGCGGAGCTGGCCGCGCCCGTTGGTCTTGGCGAGCTGATGGAGCGGGCAGGGGCGAGCTTGGCCGAGGCCGCGCACCGCTTCGCCGGTCCCATGCCGGCGCTGGTCCTTTGCGGGCCCGGCAACAATGGCGGCGACAGCTATGTCGCGGCGCGGCACTTGGCGGAACGGGGAGCGGACGTCCGGGTAGCGGCGCTGGCTGAGCCGTCGACCGAGCTCGCCCGCGCCGCGCGAGCGCGTTGGACCGGAGCGGTTGAGCCGTACGACGAGGCTGGTCCGGCGCCGTTGCTGATCGATTGCCTGTTCGGAACGGGTCTCAGCCGGGGCCTGGAAGCCCCTGTAACTGAACGATTTTGTGGTCTCGCCGAGGCAGCGCAGCTGACCGTCGCCTGCGACTTGCCGAGCGGGGTGGAGGCGGACAGCGGGACCTTGCTGTCGGCGGTGCCGGCGGCGGACCTCACCGTCACCTTCGGTGCCCTGAAGCCCGCTCACCGCCTGATGCCTGCCATGGCAAGCATGGGCCGCGTGGTGCTCGCGGACATCGGCATCGAGGCGAAGGCGCGCTGGCTTGAGATCGGCAAGCCCGACCTCCCCCCGGTCGCTCCCGACGCCCACAAGTACAGCCGCGGCCTGGTGCATGCGCTCGCCGGAACCATGCCGGGCGCGATCGCCCTTGCCGCGAGCGCTGCGGCGCGGAGCGGAGCCGGTTACGTGCGGGTCTCCACCGCGTCCCCGATCCACGGACTTCCGCTCAGCGTTGTTCAGACGGGCGACGCGCAGGTCAACGATCCGCGCATCGGCTGCCTGCTCGTCGGGCCGGGGCTCGGCGACTTGCCGCAGCTTCTCACTTTGGCGCTGACCAGCCGGGCGCCCAAGGTGCTCGATGCGGACGCCATCGGCCTCGTTGGCGAGCCTGCCCGCCTGATGGGGCAGGACGCGATCCTCACTCCGCACGCGGGCGAGTTCACGAAGCTGTTCGGGGCGCTTCCCGGCAGCAAGGCCGAGCAGGCGCTGGCGGCGGCCGAGGCGTCGGGCGCGGTAATCGTCTTCAAGGGTCCCGACACGTTGGTCGCCTCGCCCGACGGTCGCCTCGGCTTCGCTCCGCCGGCGCCGGCCAGGCTTGCCACCGCGGGCAGCGGAGACGTGCTCGCGGGCATGATCGCAGCTCTTCGCGCGCGCGGGCTCGGCGCCTTCGAGGCGGCCTGTGCCGGGGTCTGGCTGCACGGACGTGCTGCCGAGCGGGCAGGTCCCATGATGATCGCCGACGATCTGCTGGAGGCGTTGTGAGCGAGGAAATCGTCCGGATCGCAGCTCGCGGGGAGGGGGTGACGTCAAGCGGCCGACACATCGCCTTTGCAGCGCCCGGCGACCTCGTCGACCAAGCGGGCGATGTCACGCCCGGTCCTCACCGCCAGCTGCCGCCATGCCGCCATTTTCCGGAATGCGGCGGCTGCCAGCTCCAGCATGTCGACGACACGGCCTTCGCTGCCTTCGTCGAGGGGCGCGTGGCGGGCGCCCTCGCCCAGCAGGGGATCGAGTGCGAGGTCAGGCCGGCCCACTTGTCGCCCCCGCGAAGCCGGCGCCGGGCGACCCTTCGCGCGCTGAAGGCCGGTGGGCGGGTGGTGATCGGCTTCAATGCGGAGAAGTCGAACCGGATCATCGACATGGCCGAGTGCCATATCCTCCGGCCCGAGCTGTTCGCGCTGGTTGCGCCGCTCCGCCAGCTGCTCTCGCTCCTGCTCGCGCCCAAGCGCACCGCGGAAGTACAGCTGACGCTGGCCGATCAAGGGCCGGACCTGCTGCTGAAGGGCGTCAAGGCCGAGGGCTTTGCCGCCGCGCAAGGGCTGGTCGACTTCGCGGAAGCGAACGGCCTTGCCCGGCTGGCGCTCGACGAGGGGCTCGGGCCGGAGGTGCGGTGGGAGCCGCAGCCCGCCACCGTCACTCTGTCCGGGCGTCCGGTGCCCCTTCCGGTCGGTGCCTTCCTTCAGGCGACGGCCGACGGCGAGGCCGTGCTGGTCGAGGCCGTACGCGAGGCGCTGGACGGAGCGGAGGAAGTCGCGGACCTGTTCGCCGGGATCGGCACCTTCGCGCTGGCGCTGCCCGGCAAGGTCCGCGCGGCCGAGGCCAGCCGCGACGCCGTGCTGGCCCTGAAGCGCGCCGCGCCGACCATCCATGCCGAGCACCGGGACCTTTATCGCCGCCCCTTGATGGCGGACGAGCTCGCCGGCCTCGACGGGCTCGTCCTCGACCCGCCGCGCGCCGGTGCCGAAGCGCAGGTGGCCCAGCTTGCCGGCTCGACCGCACCGCGGATCGCCTATGTCAGCTGCAACCCCGCCACCTTTGCCCGCGACGCAGCGGTGCTGGTGCGCGGCGGCTACCGGCTGGTCTGGGTGAAGCCGGTCGGCCAGTTCCGCTGGTCGACCCACGTCGAGCTGGCGGCCTGTTTCACCCGCGGCACCTGAGAACGGCTCAATGCCACAGCCTCAGCCCGGCGTGGATCGTCAGGCTGAGAAGCGCGAGGCTGCTCAACAGGAACAAGGGAAAGCGCAGGCGCAGGTCGTTGAAGAAGATCTGCACCAGACTGTGCACCACCCGCAGCGCGACATAGACCCAGGCCAGAGTGACGTTGATGGGATGGTCGAAGCCCATCAGCACCAGCGCCAGAACGATGGCGTAGAACAGGGTCGGCTGCTCCATCAGGTGGGCGTAATTGTGCGCCGGCCAATTGTAGTGCGGCTCCAGCACCCCATCGAGATCCTGCCCGCGCCCACCGCGCGACGGATCGACCTTCAGCTTCGCCGCCTTCACGCCGCGGAAGCGGATAAAGGCCATGATGAACAGGACGATCAACGACCAGGCGACTAGCGCGACGACGGGACCGAGCAGAGGCGATGGGATCATGACTGTTCCTTCTAGAAGACTTGCAGCAACGCGATGACGACCAGGCCGAGCAGGCACAGGCTCGCCGCAAAGAAGAGGAGGAAGCGGATGCGGGTGATGTTCACGGTGGTCTGCACCAGGCTGTGCGCGATACGAAGCCCGGCATAACCCCAGGCCAGCGGCACGGCATGGCTGCTTGCGGAACCAATGACGATCAGCAGCAGGGCCACTGCATAGAACAAGGTCGGCTGCTCCAGCAGATGATTATAGTTGTGCGCCTTCCACTGCACCTCAGGCGGAAGTTTCTGGTCGAGCGAGGCGCCTGTGCCTCCGCGCAGCGTTTTGAGGTCGATACCGGCGCGGATCATGGCCGGAATTCGGGTCGCATACATCCAGAAAAAGATGACGAAGGTCCAGGCGGCGAGCAGCGCCACCGGCTGCGCGAGCGGATGAACGGACATGAAAAACCCTCCCCCGAGGCTAGGCGGGGGAGGGTAGAGGGTTGTGGCTCCAATGCAACCGTCATCCCGGCCTTGAGCCGGGATCCGCCTTCTTCTTCTCTCGTGCAGGACGAAAGGAAGGCGGACCCCGGATCAAGTCCGGGCTGACGGCCTCACAGGCCGTCAGCCGAACAGCTTGGCGAAGCGCCGCTTCTCGCGGTTGCGCCAGTGGCCGCGGTGATAGGCGTCCGACGCCAGCAGCGGCAGAACGCTGGTCGCCTCGGCGAAGACCATCTGCTCCATCGCCGTGTCGACCTTGCCCCAACTGCACGCTTCCTTGAGCGTCGAGGAGGAGCAGGCGCCGTCGCGGACGTCGGCAACGGTGATCTGCACCGCATACTTGTGCATCTCGACGTCTTCGTGGCCGAGGATCTCGGCGCAGACCACCGTGTCCTGCGCGAAGTTCTTCGGCACGCCGCCACCGATCATCAGGAGGCCGGTGGTGCCCGCCTTGATCTTGATGTCGGTCAGCTCGCGGAAGTCGGCGATCGAGTCCATCGTCATGTAGCGCCGGCCGGCCTTCATCGCGTCGACCTGATGCTTGACGAGGCCGAAGCCGGCCGACGAGTCGGTGAAGGCCGGGCAGAAGATCGGCACGTCATGCTCATAGGCGAGCTTGACGAGGCTATTCTCCTTCTTGCCGTTCTCGACCAGCCACTTGCCCATCTCCTTGATGAACTCGCGGCTCGAATAGGGACGCGGCTCCAGCGTGTCGGCGATCTTGCCGATGGTGAAGTCCGTATCCTGAAGCTGCTCTTCGTCGATGTAGGTGTCGTAGATGCGGTCGATGTAGAGTGAGCGCAGCACCTTGTCGTCGGGGATCTCCAGCGCCTGGTAATGCTTGTGGCCAAGCCCTTCAAAGAAATCCATGTCGACGATGGTGGCGCCGGTGGCGACGATGCAGTCGACCATGTTCGAGCGGACGAGCTCGGCATAAAGGTCCATGCAGCCGCCGGCCGAGGTCGAGCCGGCGACCACCAGGATGACCGAGCAGTCGGGGTCCGACAGCATCTTGTTGTAGATGTCCTGCGCTCGCGCAAGGTCACGGCTGGTGAAGCTCATCTTGCCCATCGCATCCACGATCGGACGGGCGTCGAACTTGGTGATGTCGATATGCTCGACGGTGTTGGCGAGCAGCTCCGCCTTGCGGGTGTCGTTGATCGGGGTTTCGGTGTTCATTGGTGCTCCAATAGCTCCAGCTGTTCCCCTCCCGCTTGCGGGAGGGGCTAGGGGTGGGCGTGTGCCCGCTATTGGCCGTCATTTCTTACATTGGGGGGACAGGCCCACCCCCGGCCCCTCCCGAGGGCCCCACGAAAGTAGTACTTTCGTGGGAGCCCCATGCGGGAGGGGGGAAGGAAGTTACAGCTTCACCACGTTCGACCGCGCCGGAGCCGCGGCCTCGCCGTAAAGGCTTGCCATCGGCGCGTCCGTCACGGTCACCGCCCAGCCCGAGGCCGAGCCGAAGCCGTTGAACCGGGTCCGCATCGCCGCGCCATAAGCGCCGAGCATGCCGATCTCGACATAATCGCCGGCGGCCACGTCGCCGGGCAGCTCGAACGGCCCCGCCATATGGTCGAGGTCGTCGCAGGTCGGCCCGTAGAAGCTGAAGCCGTGATCGCGGACCTCGCTGTCCTCGTCGCGGACCAGCCGGACAGGGAAGCGCCATCCGACATGAGCGGCATCGAACAGCGTGCCGTAGGCACCATCGTTGATGTACAGCTCGTCCCCGCGGCGCCTCTCGACCCGGACCAGCACGGACGCATATTCCGCGCACAGGGCCCGGCCCGGCTCGCACCACAGTTCGGCCGAATAGCTGATCGGCAGCTTTTCGAACGACTCGTGGATGACCGCAAAATAGGTCTCCAGCGCCGGCGGTTCCATTCCCGGGTAGGAGGAAGGAAAGCCGCCGCCGACATCGACGATGTCCACCGTCACCGCCGCCTCGACGATGGCGTCGCGGACGCGGGCCATGGCCGCGGCGTAGGCAGCCGGGGTCATCGCCTGGCTGCCGACGTGGAAGCAAAGGCCAAGCGCGTCCGACGCCTGCCGGGCGGCCATCAGCAGCGCCCTGAGCTCCGCCGGATCGGCACCGAACTTGGAGGCCAGGCTGAGCTTGGCATGCTCGGACGATACGCGCAGGCGCACGAGGAGGTTGAGGTCGCTCGCCGGCACGCCGTCCGTCGCGCACACCGCAACGATCTTCTCCAGCTCGTCGATCGTGTCGAGGCTGAAGGTGCGCACGCCATGAACATGGTAAGCCTCGGCGATGGCCTCCTCGGCCTTCACCGGATGCATGAAGCAGAGCACGGCATTGGGGAGCGTTTCGCGAACCAGCCGGACCTCGCCGATCGAGGCGACGTCATAATGGGTGATGCCGCCGTCCCACAGCACCCGCAGCAGGTCGGGCGAGGGGTTCGCCTTGACCGCATACAGCGACTTGCCGGGGAACTTCTCGACAAAGAAGCGCGCCGCCGCACGCGCCGCATGGGGGCGGAGCAGCGTCACCGGCTGGACCGGCTTCAGGCGTGCAATCTCGGACGCACCGGTCGCCACGAAAGCTTCGGTGCGATCCTTATGGGGCGCTAGCCCCAGCGCGAAGGGGTGCTCTGCCAATTCAAGGGACCTCCAAGTGCCTTTCGGCGACAGTTGACGAACAGCTGCCTTGCGGTTGGAAGTCCCATGGGGCAGCGAGGGCGCGATATATGAACGGGCTCCCCCCAACGCAACCTTTTTATGGTCACTTGACTGTCATGAAGACTCATCCCGGCGCGGCGCCCGAACGGCTGAGCCAAAGGTCTGATCTCGGTGGATAATCTTCCAACTCGCAGCGACGTTTCTGCCGCTGCCGAACGGGTGCGCGGGCTGGTAGAGGTGACCCCGCTGCTGCCGCTGCGCCTTTCAGGCCACGACCTGTGGCTGAAATGCGAGTCGTCGCAGACCGGCGGGTCGTTCAAGCTGCGCGGCGCGAGCAACCGGCTGGCGCTCCTGTCGGACGCCGAGAAGCAGGCCGGTGTGGTTGCCTTCTCGAGCGGCAACCATGCCCAAGGCGTAGCGATCGCGGCCCGGCGTCTCGGCATGCCGGCGTTGATCGTGATGCCGTCGGACGCGCCGGGGCCCAAGGTCGCCGGGACGCGCGCGCAAGGGGCAGACATCCATTTCTACGACCGCATGAGCGAGGACCGGATCGCCATCGCCCGCTCGCTCGCCGAGCAACGCGGAGCGGTTCTCGTACCGAGCTTCGATGATCAGCACATCATCGCCGGCCAGGGAACGGCAGGGCTCGAGATCCTCGAGCAATGCCCCGAGCCGGTGC
>ERZ1066120.1708-NODE-1708-length-11901-cov-8.499493_pt1 | contig 11901 bp, 6 predicted proteins | sample MGYA00382767_ERZ1066120 | MGnify/ENA primary metagenome ERZ1066120 (study PRJEB33369, sample SAMEA5778350) | biofilm metagenome | biome: Industrial cooling water; feature: Water cooling tower basin; material: Biofilm | place: United Arab Emirates | collected... | reverse complement strand
CAGCCCTCCGCCGCCGCCTGCGCCAGAACCGCGGCAGCGCTCGGTCGCGGGGGTCCAGGTCGGGGACGTGCTGAACGGCATCTTCGAACTGACGCGCTTCATCGACCGTGGGGGGATGGGCGAGGTCTACGAAGGGTGCAACGCCCGCCGCCGCCGAGAGCGGGTGGCGATCAAGGTCATCCTTCCCTCACTCGCGGCCGATCCGAAGATCCGCGAGATCTTCGAGAATGAGGCAGACACGCTGGAGAAGCTCGGCCACGAAGCGCTGGTCCGCTACCGGCTGTTCAACGAGGATCCCAACCTCGGCATCTTCTACCTGGTCACCGACTTCATCGACGGAGTCCCGCTGTCAAAGGTCCTGGCGACGCTTCAGCCGACGCCCGAAGAGCTGATCAACGTCGCCGCCCGCCTCGCCTCGGGCCTGAGGGCCGCGCACAAGGAGGGTGTGGTCCACCGCGACATGTCGCCCGACAATGTCATCCTCGAAGGGGGCAAGCTGGAGCGGGCGCGGATCATCGACTTCGGCATCGCCAAGAATACCGACCCGGGGTCCAAGACGATCATCGGCGACGGCTTCGCCGGCAAGCTCGGCTATGTCGCGCCGGAGCAATTGGGCGACTTCTCGCGCGACGTCGGGCCGTGGACGGACGTCTACAGCCTGGGGCTGGTGATCCTGGCGATCGCGCAGGGGCGCGGCTCCGACCTTGGCGGCTCCTTCATGGACGCGATCAACAAACGGCGGGCCGGCGTCGACACGAGTGCTGCGCCGGGCGAGCTCCGGCCCGTGCTCGACCGGATGCTGGCCGCCGATCCAGCCCAGCGTTTCCAGAGCATGGACGAGGTGCTTACCGCCCTGTCGCGGATCGGCACGGCGCCGCCCGCGCCGGCCAGGCGGCAGGAGCCCGCGCCGGCGGACGCGAGGCGGGTGCCGAACGGCGCAGCACGGCGGCTGCCGCGCTCCGCGCTGATCGGCGGCGGCGTGGCGGCCGCGCTGCTGTTGGGAGGAGGGCTGGCTTTTGTCGCCTTCAGCGGCGGCGACGCGCCGGCTCCGGTCGTGAACGGGGCCGCACCGGCACGCACGCCCGACGGCGCTGCGGTAACCTTGGCCAGCGTAGAGCAAGGCGTTCAGGCGGAGCTTTCCAGTGTGCCCTGCGCCTGGCTGAACATGACCGGCGCGAGCGGGTCGCCCAGCGGCGTTCAACTCGCTTTCACAGGGGTGGCCGGCCGGCCCGCCGAAGCCGAGAACCGCATCTTCAGCGCCGTGCAGGCCAAGGGCGCAACGGTGGCGAGCTCCGACTTCTCGGGCGTGGCGCCGATCAGCCCGTCTTTCTGCCCGGTCCTTGATGCCATCGGTCCGATCCGCACTCCGGTGTCGCAGCAGCGACTGACACTGACCCAGCCCAAATATGAGATCGCACGGTTCAACGACGGCGAGAACAGCGGGCAGCTCGGCGCGCGGGTGATCGTGGAGATCTCGCTTGCCAATCTTCAGGGTGAATTCGCCTTGTTCGGGATCGAGGAGGATGGGGAGACTTCACCCGTCATCCCCTCGCGGGCGGCGTTCATGGACTATGTCCAGAGCGGCTACGTCACCCGCCTGCCGGGTGAGGAACGGTACCGAATGCCGATCGACGGAACGACCATCGGCTGGTCGGGCTTTCTGCTGATCAAGGGGGGCAATGCTCCCGATCCCAAGCTGTTCGAAAGCTACGGGCAGCCGAACTGGCGGACGAGCTTCGACCAGGCGGCCAGCGCCAATGGGTGGAAGGCCGAGATGGTCTGGTCGAAGGTGGTGGACGAACTGCCGAACTAGCCGCGGGAGAAGCGGTCGTAGGCCTTGGCGAATTCCTGCGCGAACAGTTCAACAAAGCCATCCTGTGCAGCAAAGGCCTTTTCGTAGCTTCGCCAGGCGGCAACATCGTCGCGTGCGCGAAGCTTGATCGCTTCGGGCGCGAACTGGTCGAGTGCGGCCCGGAAGGCTGCCTGCATCGCGGCAAGGCCGGCCTGCTGGTGCGCCTGGAGCTCGCGGCAGGCAGCGTTGACCATCTGCGCCGCCGCGGCGGGAGGCATCGCCATGATCTTGCCGAGCGCAGCGTCATCGCCGGCGAGGATCGGATTGGACTGGGCCGCAGGATCGGCAAGCTTGAGGTCGCGCCGGGCCTTGGCCCGCGAGCGCGCAAGCTCGGTCAGCCCGGTGACCGCCGCCTTCAGCGTTGCGCCGGCGGTATCCAGCCGCTCGCTGTCCGCGCCCGACAGGCCGCTCGCTTCCATCAGCCGCGCTGACGGGTTCGGGTGTGCGGTTGCGGGCTCCGGCGCAAAGCCTTGCGGAACCGCCCTCCCCCACTCGTCTGCAGCCGCACGCCCCGGTTGCGCCCAGGCGGAGGCGCGCGCCTCGATGCTGACCGCAAGGTCTATATCGGCGATGCGGATCACGTCGCCGTGGCGAAGCTGCTGCGCGCCGGTCACTCGGCGGCCGTTGACGTGGGTGCCGTTGGTGCTCGTATCCTGAAGCTGCCAGGCGTCGCCCTGCCCCATGATCAGGCAGTGCCGAGACGACACCAAAGGATGGCTCAGCGACAGGTTCGCACCCTCGCCCCGCCCGATCACTGCGCTTCCGGACTCGAGACGGAAGGGAGCGGCCATCCTGCCGGACTCACCGGCGCCGCAGGGCGTAAGAATTAGCGCCATCCGACCCCCTCGCATTCCCCGTTGCTCCTTTTGTAACAGCGCTCCACAACAGCGCAACGGGTTGGGGGAAGAGCATGGCCGAGGCGACGCGTTACGACCGGGTGCAATATCCGGCGGGGCTCTACCCGACGACCACCCCCGACCATCTGGCGATGATCGCGCGCCTTCATGGCTTGTCCGCGCCCGACCCGAGCAAGGCGCGCGTGCTCGAGATTGCGGGCGGCGACGGGTTCAATCTCCTCGCCATGGCCGCTGCCTATCCCGAAGCGCAGTTCCTGAGCTTCGACCTGTCGGCGAGCGCGGTGGAGCGAGGTGCTGAACTGGCGGGAGCGGCGGGGCTCGGCAACGCGCGGGTGGAGGTCGGCGACGTCATCGAAGCCGCGGAAGACATGCAGGGCGAGTATGATTATGTCATCGCGCACGGCCTTTATTCCTGGGTTCCGGAGCCGGTCCGCAAGGCGACGCTGAAGCTCATCGCTCGAGTTCTTGCGCCGGAAGGGATCGCCTTCGTCAGCTACAATGCGCTGCCGGGCGGGCATCTGCGCCAGGCGGTGCGCGACATGTTGCTGCACCATGTGCGCGACATCCATGATCCCGAGGCGCGGGTGGCAGGCGCCCGCGCGGCATTGCAGGAATTCGCGTCGCCGAGGCCGACGGATCGCCCTGCCCTGTCGGGACTGCGGCAGATCGCCGAGCCGATGCTGAAGAAGAATGCCGGGTCGCTCTACCATGACGAGCTCAGCGACCATTATGCGCCGCAGGCGCTCGCCGACGTGGTCGCCGCCGCTGCCGCGCATGGGCTCGCCTTCCTTAACGACGCCATGCCGCCGATGATCTATGACGGATTGCCTGGCGCCGACGGCAGCGATGCGGAGATCGTGCATGCCGCTCAGGCCGACGACTATGCCGTGCTCGCCTTCTTTCACCAGACGCTTCTGATCCGGGCCGGCCGGCCGACGTCGCGGCGGCTGGATCCTGCTCGCCTGGCGGGGCTGTTCATCGCGTCGAACGTGCGCCGGACGGGTGAGACGAGCTTTGTCGCCGGCGATCGCGAGTTCGAACTGGACGACGGTGAGCTCGCCGACTTTCTCGAAGCGCTGAGCGGGGCGTGGCCGGACCGCGTGCCCGTGCCCGGCTTTGCTGCCGAGCAGGAGAAAGCCGACGCGCTGATCCGCCTCTACCAGGCCGAGGCGGTGTCGCTGCACGCTTTGCCCTTGCCCGGGTGCCGGACGGCCGGGGAGCGGCCTTGTGCCAGCCCCCTCGCCCGCGCCCAGATCGCTGCAGGAGCGCCCCTGCTGTTCACGCTAGACCAGCGCATGCTGGCCTTTGTCGAACCGGGGCCAAGGGCGTTCCTGTCTCTGCTGGACGGCACGCGGGATCGGGCACAGCTCGCCGCGGAGTGGGCGGAGTCTGGTTTTGGCGACCAGATCAGCGTGGACGACGCGCTCGCGCAGCTGGCGCGCGCAGGGATGCTGGTGGGATGAGGCGGCTGGTTGACCACCCTTTCCGCCATCCATAACCGTCGAGCAAGGGAGACCAGCGATGCGCCTGACCATCGACCACGCCTTCACCGCCAACGGCAAGCTGATGCTGAGCGAGCAGGTCAGAAACGAGGTGCTGTCCGGGATCAATGATCCGTCCGACGCGATCATCCCTGCTGAAACCAGTCTCTACCGCATGGCTCACCGCTTCATCGAGAAGGCCGCGGGGCGCATCGAACTGCGGGACGAGCAGGCGTGCGCGAGTCCGTGGTGGTCGACCTACTACGACTTCAACAAGGTGACCTGGGCATCATCCGAGCAGAGCCAGAGCGAAGCCGGGCGCGCAGCCTTCGCCATTCACCGCGGCTGGGGTGGTGATTGCTCGCGCTATGCTTCGATCGTCACCACGACCGATCTGAGCGTCTGGTATGGCTTAGGGCGAGCGGTCGAGTGGACGGACCTGGGCTCGCCGCAGATGTCGTTCCAGACCGCATCGGACGACATTCTGCAGATCTACATTCCGGGCATGAAGGACAATGCCCTTAAGTGGTCGCGCTGGCGCCGTGTGATTGCCTTCCCCGACGCACTCTCGAACGGCCGCGGCTTTCAAGGCGACCTCCCGCGGGGCCTGCGTCCGCCGGGTTCGACGCAATTGTCGCTGTTCGGCGAGGCGAGCTGAGACGGACCGGCTCTTCTCGCATCGCCGATCTCTGCTCGCGCGACAAGGTGAGCTGAAGCGCCAGCGATTATCACCTGGCCGTTTCTGACCTCACCGACGGCTGCGTTCCCGCCCTTGCCCCTTCCGGTGCGCTGCTAGACCGTGGCGTTTGCGACGGACTGCGGGCACGCCACTTTCACGAACGGATCGAGCACGAACGGGTTGGTGCCGGCGAAGGTGCGGACTCGGAAGTTGAAGCGGGCGCCGCCCTGGGTGAGGCTGCCTTCGCCGATCGCGGGTGAGGCGCCGGAGCGGATGGCGGCGACCTTCATCATGCGAAAGGCGGCCCAGGGGCCCGGCCAGGCGCGGGTCTGCGGCGCGGTGCTGTCCGGCACGGTGAACTCGATGGCGGCTCCGCCAGAGCCGGGCCAGTCAAAGGTGACGGGGATCGCCGACTTGCCGTCGAAGCTGAGCTTCTGCCCGTCGATGGTGAGCGTAACGGCAGTCGCGCCGGTCAGGGCGACCGGCTCCACCTGATAGGACAGGCGCGGCGACGCCGGATCGCTGACGAAGAAGGTGCGGGTGACCTGATTGGCCGCCTGCAAGGCCCGCACGTTGGACTCCGTCAGGCCGATCTCGCTCGCATTGGCCTTGGTCTCCCAAACGGGGGTGCTGGTGTCGACATAGCCGGCCAGTTCCTTGTTGGTGAAGGTCGCGAACTGGCCCTGGGGCGCGAAGAACTGAGCGAAGACCTCGAGCGGCATGTCGGCGGTGGCGGCGGGCTGCACCGGAAAGGCGCGGGACAGGAGCTGCGTGCAGCGCTCGCCGAAGCTGGCGCTGAGCTGACCCTGCATCTGCGACAAGCGGGCACCGCCAAGGGCAACGTTGGCATCGCTCGCCACGGCTTTCACCCACAAGCCCGCGGGCGCAGGCATGGAGCTCGACTGCTGGTCAAGCTGGAGGATCGCAGCGCGGGCTTCCAGGCTCTGCTGCGAGCCGCTCTCTCCGCCTCCGCCCGGAAGCACGGCGATGACGTTCAGCCTGTCGGCGAGCTGGCCCATTGCCGTCGTGACGGCGTCGACAGGTGCCGGCCCCTCCCCCGTTCCCACGAACATGCGAAGCGGGAGAAAGGCGTTGACCACCGTTTCGCGCCCGCTGCTGCCCGAGCCGGCGCCGGCACTGCCGACAGCCTTCATCAGCGCACCGGCGACGCCTCCGCCAGGCTTCGGCAGGTTGAGCCCGCTGACGTCGGTCGCCTTGGCGACGGCACGGAGCAGGGGTCCGATCGGCGAGAGTGGACCGCTGCCGTCGCGCAGCCGCTGCACATTGTCGGCCAGCGAGGAAACGGGCCGCGGCTGGATGGTAGCGAGATAGTCCTGCCAGCGTTGAAGGAACTCACCGAAGTAGAGCCGCTCCAGATCCTGGCGCAGTGCGCCGAGCTCGGCGGGGGAGATGGTGGTGCCGGTGTCGCCGACCACCCATTGCTCCTCCTGGAGGAGCTCGGGCCCGCTGCCGACGATCGGGAGGAAGGTCTTGGTGTAGCCGTTGCGGGTGAACAGCGCCGGTACCCCCGCCCCAGGGGCAAAGGCACCGCTTGCGGCGAAGAACAGGTCGGGCCGCGGTCCGGCATTCTCGCGGGCGGTCCACATCGGCTCGCCCTTCTCCATCGCCTTGCTCTTGAGGCGGCCGTAGACACGGACGGCGGCCGGCTGTGCGCGGAGAATGGCACGGGCAGCTTCGATGCGGGCGTCGTCCACGGCGACCGGCTTGAAATTGCCATCGAACAGCGCCTGGGTGTGCCGGGCCATCTCACCCGCTTCGGCATCGGCCGCCGGTCCGCCGCGGGCGACCCAGGCGGGCTGGACCCAGCTCAGCACCTGCTCGGCAAGGCTCGGCCCGCGGCCGCCGAGGATGAGATAGGATTTGAGGTCGTCGTAGAGCGCCGCGGGCGCATCGGTGTTCGCCGCCATCCGCTCCTCGGCGAGGCCGGCCAGCAGCGGGGTCAGGCGGCGCTGCAGGTCGCGGCCGTAGATGCCCCGGAGCTCGCCTGTCAGCCGCCCGGCCTGGCCAAGGCCAAGGCCGAAATCGCGGGCGGACGCCATGTCGGAGGTGGCCTTGCCGAGCACGCCAAGCGCAGCGAGATCCTGTTCGACCGAGGCGCTGCCCCCTTGCGACTGGCCGGCCGCTTCCGAATAAGCGGATGCGGTGGCGTAGACACCGCGAATGAGGTCCATGTTGCGGAAATAGCCCCAGCCCCAGAGGCCGGTGGCGACCACCAGAAGCGCGACGGAGGCGGCCACGCCCATCCGGTAGGTCTGCCGGGCGCGGCGCTCGGCCACGGGATTGTGCCCGGCCAGGCCCTGTTCGGGGATGATGAGGTCGGAAAAGAACCTCTTCAGGAAGTAGCTGCGCCCGCTTCCCACCGCCGCGCTGGAGGCGATGGGCGGGACGCCGACGCTGAGCAGGATGCGGTCCACCGGATTGCCGGTCTGCGTGCCCGACGCAAGGTAGATGCCGCGCACCCGCGCCGGATCGTCGAAGCGGCTCTTCTGCCCGAGCGACGCCAGCAAGGTCTTGAGCGGCTGCCGGAGCGACGCGAGCTGCGCCGGGAAGGCGGCGATCTGCGCGCGGAGCGGCAGCTGCGGCTCCGCCTGCATCCGGTCCACCACCCGGGAGGAGATGGATGCGACCAGCTGGTCGAAGCCGGACAGCACCGCAGCATCGTCCGACCCGGCCCCGGGCGCGGTCGAGCCGAACACCTGCTCCGACTCCGCTTCCGGAACGCGCGCGAAGAACTGGCGGAAGCCGGCCAGGAGGTCGGCCTTGGTGATCAGGAGATAGACGGGCAGATCCTGGCCGAGCGTTCCGGAAATCTCGGCCAGCCGGGCGCGGATGTTGTCGGCGTGGCTCGCCATCTTGGCCGGGTCGGAGAGATCGGGCGCGGGAATGGCGACGATCACGCCGTTCAAGGGCTGCATCGGGCGATGCTTCTTGAGGAGCTCAAGGAAGCTCGCCCAACCCTCGGCATCGGCGGCGGCGTCGACATCCTGCGTGACATAGCGGCCGGCGGTGTCGATCAGCACTGCCTCGTCAGTGAACCACCAGTCGCAATTGGGCGTGTTCGGCTGACCGCGCAGGGCCTTGTATTCGCCTGCCACGGCGGTGGGGAAGTTGAGGCCGGAATTGAGCAGCGCCGTAGTCTTGCCAGCGCCCGAGGGGCCGATGATCGCGTACCACGGCAGCTGATAGACATAGCTCTGCCGAGAACCGAGCTTGGTGGCCTTGAGCATGTCCAGCGCTTCGCTGAGCTTGGCCGAGAGCTCATCATGATCGGCTGCCTTTCTGGGCTTCAGGTCCTCGATCATGGCGGCGTTGCGCTTCTTCTCGCGCTGCCGGGCGAGCAACCAGAAGACTGCGGTCAGGACCAGCGGAAGCAGGGCTACCACGAGAGCGACCGGCCACCAGCCGAGCGGACGCACGTCGCTGATCGCGATCAAAGGCCCGACGAACCAGAGGAACAGGCCGAGCAGGACGGCGCCAAGGAAGCGCCAGAACCAGCGACTGCCAAAAAGGGCTTTCATCTTCTGCTCCCCGCCGTCAGCGCCAGGCGATGTCGTTTGCGACGCGCAGCTCCACGCGCCGGTTCTCGCGTCGTCCCGCTTCCGATCCGTTGCCCGCGACCGGGCGAGTGTCGCCGAAGCCTTCGGTGCTAAGCCGTGAGGAGTCCGCAAGGCCTGCGCCGCCGAGCGTGTTCGCAACGGCTTCCGCCCGCGCGAGCGACAGTTCCTGGTTCGACGGGTAGCGAAGCGTGCTTCGGATCGGCTGATCGTCGGTATGGCCCTCGATCTTGATCGGGCCCTTGGACAGGTTTGCAGCCTCGGCGAGGCGTTCGAACGTGTCGCTCCAGTTGTTGGCGGGATCCGCCTGGCCGGACGCGAACAAGCCCTGATTGCGAAGCTGGATCACGATTTCGTTAGCCTCGCGCCGGAGCTTCAGGCGGCCGGCGCTGATGTCCGGCTGAAGGATGCCCTGCATCCGCTGGAAGGTCGGAGTCGCACTTTCGGGCGGCGGCGGCGGCGGTGTGATCTCGGCCCCGCCGACCGCCTGGTCGAGCATCGCCACGGCCGCGTCCGACTGCGTGCTTAGGCGGAACAGCAGGGCGGCGAAGATCAGCAGGCCGAGTGCCGCAATGCCGCTCAGCACTGCCCACAGCGGAATTCGCGGGGCATAAGGCTCCGCTGCCGCGAGCTGGCCCTTCCACTGCGGCGAAAGGTCTGCCGGGGGCAGGCCCGTCTGGCGGCCCAGCGCTGCGGCAAGGTTCGCCCGGCGCTGGTGCAACAGGGACTGGCCGCGCGGATCGAGCGCCGCCCTGCCCTCGAAGCCGAGCGACAGGCATTGGTACAGGAGCTCCATCAGCCGCGGCTCACGGTCCGGGTTCTGCTCCATCCGTTCGGCGAACTGGAACATCCGGTCGCCGCCCTGCGTGTCGTTGTGATAGGCGGCAAGCAGGCTCTGCTGCGACCAGGGGCTGTTCGCGCCCCAGGGCGTCGACATGACGGCATCGTCGATAAAGGCGCAGAGAATGTAGTGCGCGAGCTGGACGGACTTGGGCTCCAGGCCAAGCTGGCGTGCGCGGGGCGCGAAGGCCTCCAGTTCCTGGATGCACAAGCGGCGCAGGGCCCCGAGGTCGGGCCCGACCGGCATGGTCCGGATGTGGCTTGCAAGGTGGATCAGGCGGCCGGCCGCGGCGACCAGGGGCTCGGGCCCGTAGAGGTCAGGCTCTGAAACGGCGAAGTTCAGCCGCGCGCTGCCTGAGCTGCTTCCGGACTCCGCCTGACGAATGCCGCCCGGAACGGGTTCAGGCGCCGGCGGGACATACGGGGCACGCTGCTCCTGTTCCATCCGGCCGGCCTGGGCTGGAGCGGCAGGCGGGATCTGCCCCGCGCCATGCTGACCGCCCGCCGGACGGAATACGGTTTTCTCGTCTTCGGGATCGGTCTCGCCGCTCATGCCTGGCTGTCCCTGATGGCCCAGATCTCGAGCTCGAGGCCTGGGATCTCGTTGGCGACGTGCAGCGCGAGCGCTCCGGAGTTGCGCACCGCAAGCCATTGCTCGTGCCGCGTGTTGATGGAGAAGTAGATCGTATTGGCGCGGAACGGGATCTGGCGCGGCTCGGCCGCCATCGGATGAAGGTCGGCGCCGGGCAGCTGCCGATTGACGAGATCGCGGATATGCTCGACCGAGCCGATCTTGGTCAGGCGCGGCATGCTCGCGCGCAATTGTTCCGAGTCGACCGCCGCACGGGCGGCGAGCACGAAAGAGGCCGTGGTGAACAGCGACCGATCGCTGATCTGCCCGACCGAGATGCCGAACGCGCGCTTGTCGAGCGGAATAGGCACGGCGGTCTGCTCGAACACCTTGCTCAGCGACCGGCGCAACTCCGTCAAGACCGCATCGAAGCAGGTGCGTTGCTCGCGGTGGGCGTAGAGCGGCATGAACTGCGGCCGGTTGGACGCACTGGTAAAGGTCGCAAGTTCCGCCGCGAGGATGCAGAGCGAGCCGTACAGGTCGGCTGGATGCTGGTGCGGCAGGCCCCCGACATGCTTGATCATCGCTTCGGCCTTGTTGACCGCCTGAAGCAACATGAAGTCGGTGACGTCCGCCACCGCCTTGCCGCCGGGCGTGCCGAGACGGCCGGCGATGGCCTCGCCCCGCTGGTGAAGCATGCCTTCGAGTTCGGACACGAAAGCGGTCAGGACGGGGCTGCCCTGGACCCTGACGGTGCAAGGGATGAAGCCTGCATCGAGCAGGATCGAGTCGTCGGCCCGGCGCTCGATCACCCTTGCGATGGGAAGGGTCGTATAGCCCTCAAGCATCTCTCCGGCGGTGCGCAGCGACAATTGAAGCCGTCCGACGTTGAGCGGGGCCCGTGCCGGCGATCCGTAGACCGTGTCGGCTGCCTCGAACTCTTCGGCCAGGAAGCGGGTCTCGGCGCGGGCGCTCTGGTCCAGCGCAACGTCGGCGGTTCCTGCCCGCCTCTGCGGGATGCACAGGTGAACCACCGTGTCGCGCATGTTGTGCACGACTTCGAGCGCCACCGGCGCGGCCGCCTGATCCGGCACCCGGAACGGCGTGCCGTCGTCGAACACGCCCGAACAGCGGGTGACGAGGATCTTTCCGGCCTTGAGCTGACCCTGGTCGATCTGCAGCTCGGCAATGCCATAGCCATGGGCAGCAAGCGGCTCCACCCGCGCTTCCAGCTGCGCTCCGACGAAGCGCTCGAACTGCTGGAAATGCTGCGGGCGCAAGAACATGCCCTCTGACCAAACGGGCTTGTTCTCCCAGGTCACCTAGCCAACCCCCCCTTGCCTGCCGCCCCCCTTCAGGCGGACTTCAAGAACTTCTCGTAGCCTTCGCGAAACGCGACGCTCATCACCCCATTGGCGTTCGAAGTCGCGTCCTTGCGCAGAGCTTCGAACAAGGTTTGATACACGCTCCATCGATCGATGCCACGGCCAAAGGAAAGACCCTTTCGCGACGCTGCGGCCTTTTCGACCATCCTGTCGATCTCGGCAGGCGAGAGGCGGTCGAACACGGCGATCAGCGCCTGCTGGACCCCGGCAAGCATCGCCAGCTGGTGCTTCTTGATGTCCTCGAAGGCCGTCCGAACGGCTTCGTCGCTGTCCATGAAGCCCGGCAACGCCAGGTCCCCCAGCAGCGCCTTGGCGGCCTCCAGCGGCGGCAGATATTTGAGCGGATTGTTGCGGCCCATGCTGAGCTGCGTCCGCTCCACCCGGAACTCATCCTTGAAGGAAGCCCGGTCCTGGATGATGTCCGACAGGCCCAGCACGGTCTGGCGGTAGAGCACACCCAGGCGGCGCATGGCATCGGGCGCAAGCCGGAGTTCCTCCGGATCGAGACCCGCGCCCTCGAAGAAGGCGTCCCAAGCCTCTCCGGAGTACGGCCCGGCCCGGCTGCCTGCTCGTGAGGGAGCAGGACGCTCCGCTTCGACCGCAGTTGCTGGCGGCGGCGGATCGTGGCTTGGTTCGTCGAGATCGAAGCGCCCCGCGGCTG
>ERZ1066120.1705-NODE-1705-length-11947-cov-12.459805_pt1 | contig 11947 bp, 20 predicted proteins | sample MGYA00382767_ERZ1066120 | MGnify/ENA primary metagenome ERZ1066120 (study PRJEB33369, sample SAMEA5778350) | biofilm metagenome | biome: Industrial cooling water; feature: Water cooling tower basin; material: Biofilm | place: United Arab Emirates | collected... | reverse complement strand
CGCGTGGCGTTCCGCCGGGCGATGAAGCGCGCGATGCAGTCGGCCATGCGTCTGGGTGCCGAAGGCATCAAGATCATGTGCGGCGGCCGTCTCGGCGGCGCTGAGATCGCCCGTGTCGAGCAGTATCGCGAGGGCCGCGTGCCGCTCCACACGCTGCGCGCCAACGTCGACTATGCCGACGCCGAGGCACTTACCGCCTACGGCATCATCGGCATCAAGGTGTGGGTCTTCAAGGGCGAGATTCTCGCTCATGATCCGACCGCGCAGGACCGCCTGATGATGGAAGCGCAGACTTCCGGCGTCCGGCCGATGTCCGACCGGCGCTAAGATAGAGTAAGCATCATGCTGCAACCGAAGAAAACCAAGTTCCGCAAGGCCTTCAAAGGCCGGATCAAGGGCGAGGCCAAGGGCGGCACCGCGCTGAACTTCGGCTCGTACGGCCTTAAGGCGCTGGAGCCCGAACGGGTCACTGCGCGTCAGATCGAGGCCGCGCGCCGTGCGATCACGCGTCACATCAAGCGCCAGGGGCGTTTGTGGATCCGCGTGTTCCCCGACGTGCCGGTTTCGAAGAAGCCTGCCGAGGTTCGCCAGGGCAAGGGCAAGGGTTCGGTCGAATATTGGGCGGCGCGCGTGAAACCGGGCCGTATCCTGTTCGAACTTGACGGTGTTCCCGGCCCGCTGGCCGCCGAGGCGTTCGAGCGCGCGGCGATGAAGCTGCCGATCAAGACCAAAGTGATCGCCCGTCTCGGCGACACCAGCCACCTCGGAGGCGAATGATGGCCAAGACCACGAACAAGATCGAGGATCTGCGCCAGAAGTCGGACGATCAGCTCAGTGAAGAGCTGACCACACTGAAGCGAGAGCAGTTCAACTTGCGATTCCAATCGGCCACCAACCAGCTCGAGGCGCCCGCGCGCATCCGCGAGGTTCGCCGCACGATCGCCAAGATCAAGACGCTGCAGGGCGAGCGCACCCGCTCGGCGCAAGCGAAATAAGGACGAGAACCATGCCCAAGCGCATTCTCATCGGCACGGTCACCTCGAACAAGACCGACAAGACCGTGACCGTGCTCGTCGAGCGCAAGGTGAAGCACCCGCTCTACGGGAAGATCATCCGCCGCTCGAAGAAGTATCACGCGCATGACGAAGCGAACGAGTATCAGCTCGGCGACGTTGTCCGCATCGAGGAAACCAAGCCGATTTCGAAGACCAAAACCTGGGCCGTGAAGGACAGGGTAGTCGCGGGTGGCGTACAGGCGGTGGAAGCCGATCTCGACGTAGCCGAAGCCGGCAACTGAGCCATTTAGACGTTAGGAACTGCCGGGCGACTGTCCCGGGAAGCCATTGAGAAGGAACCGGATCGATGATCCAGATGCAGTCCAATCTCGACGTCGCGGACAATAGCGGCGCGAAGCGCGTTCAGTGCATCAAGGTGCTGGGCGGCTCGAAGCGCCGGACCGCGAGTGTCGGCGACGTGATCGTCGTCTCCATCAAGGAGGCGCAGCCGCGGGCCAAGGTCAAGAAGGGCGACGTTCACCGCGCGGTGATCGTCCGCACCAAGAAGGACGTGCGCCGCCCCGACGGCAGCGTGATCCGCTTCGACAGCAATGCCGCCGTGCTGGTCAACAAGAACGAGGAGCCGCTCGGCACTCGTATCTTCGGCCCAGTAGTGCGCGAGTTGCGCGGCCGCGGCTTTATGAAGATCATCAGCCTTGCCCCGGAGGTGCTGTGATGGCCGCCGCGAAGATCAAAAAGGGTGACAACGTCGTCGTCCTGTCCGGCAAGGACAAGGGTCGCACCGGCACTGTCAGCAAGGTCATGCCCAAGGACGGCAAGGTGGTCGTGGACGGCATCAACGTCGCCGCGCGTCACCGCAAGCCGACGCAGGCGAACCCGCAGGGCGGTATCGATCGCAATCCTGCACCGATGCACATTTCCAAGGTCGCGCTGGCCGATCCCAAGTCGGGCAAGCCCACGCGCGTTCGTTTCGAGACCGGTTCAGACGGCAAGAAGGTACGCGTTGCCGTGAAGTCCGGGGAGAAGATCGATGGCTGATAAGAGCTATACCCCGCGCCTCAAGGCGAAGTACCAGGACGAGATCGCCAGGGCGATGACCGAGAAGTTCGGTTACAAGAACGCCATGGAAGTCCCCCGGCTCGAGAAGATCACGCTCAACATGGGCGTGGGCGAGGCGAGCCAGGACAAGAAGAAGGTTCAGACCGCCGCCGAGGAAATGGCGCTGATCGCCGGCCAGAAGCCCGTGATCACCAAGGCCAAGAAATCGATCGCTCAGTTCAAGCTGCGCGAGGGAATGCCCATTGGTGCGAAGGTGACCCTCCGCCGCGAGCGCATGTATGAGTTCTTGGACCGCCTGGTGACCGTGGCAATGCCGCGCATTCGCGACTTCCGAGGCCTCAATCCGCGTTCCTTCGACGGTCGTGGCAATTACGCCATGGGCCTCAAGGAGCAGATTGTCTTCCCCGAAATCTCCTACGACAAGATCGAGAAGGTGCGGGGCATGGACATTATCGTGACCACCACCGCGAAGACCGATGACGAAGCGCGTGAGCTGCTCCGCCTGTTCGGCTTCCCGTTCCCTCAGCCCCAGGCTGAGACCGAAACGCCTGCCCCGCAGGGCGAAGAGAAGGAGGCGGCGTGAGCCGCCTGAGGAAGAGAGCTTAAGTCCATGGCGAAACTGAGTTCCATCAACAAGAACGAGCGGCGCAAGAAGCTCGTGAAGCAGTATGCTGCGAAGTACGAGGCGCTGAAGGCGAAGGCGAATGACAAGAGCCTCGATGAGACCGAGCGTCTGGTCGCGCGCCTGAAGCTAGCCGAGCTGCCGCGCAATGCGAACCCGACGCGCGTGCGCAATCGCTGTGCAACCACCGGCCGCCCCCGCGGCTATTACCGCAAGTTCGGCCTCAACCGCATCGAGCTCCGGGACCTTGGCAACAAGGGCATGATCCCGGGCCTGACGAAGTCGAGCTGGTAAGGACCTGACCGATGGCATTGACCGATCCCCTGGGTGACATGCTCACCCGCATCCGCAACGGCCAGCAGGCGAAGAAGGACAGCGTCCTCTCGCCGGCGTCGAAGCTGCGTGCGAACGTGCTCGAGGTTCTGAAGCGCGAGGGCTACATCCGTGGCTACAGCGACGACAGCTCGGGCAAGCATGCGCAGTTGCGCATCGAACTGAAGTATTTCGAAGGCGAGCCGGCGATCAAGCACGTGGCGCGCGTTTCGAAGCCCGGCCGTCGCGTCTATTCGGGCTCCAAGGAGCTTCCGACGGTGCGCAATGGCCTTGGCATCACCATCGTCTCGACGCCCAAGGGCGTGCTCTCCGATGCGGAGGCGCGCAGCCAGAACGTCGGCGGCGAAGTGCTGGCGGAGGTGTTCTGATGAGCCGCATCGGCAAAAAGCCGGTGACGATCCCTAGCGGCGTCACCGCCAACATCGAGGGTGGACAGCTCAGTGTGAAAGGCCCCAAGGGCACACTCGCGCTCGGTTTGTCGGACCTCGTCACCTATAAGCTCGAAGATGGCGCCATCTCGGTCCAGCCTGCCAACGACACGAAGGCGGCGCGCAGCCACTGGGGTATGCAGCGCACGCTGGTCTCGAACCTGGTCGAAGGCGTCACCGGCGGCTTCACCAAAGTGCTCGAAATCAAGGGCGTCGGCTATCGCGCGAGCGCGCAGGGCAAGAAGCTGAAGCTTCAGTTGGGCTATTCGCATGACGTCGATCTCGACGTGCCCGAAGGTCTCGAGGTAAAGACCCCGGACCAGACTACGGTCGAGATTTCGGGCATCGACAAGCAGAAGGTTGGCCAGTTCGCGGCCGAAGTCCGTCGCTGGCGCAAGCCGGAGCCCTACAAGGGCAAGGGCATCGCCTATCGCGGCGAGTACATCTTCCGCAAGGAAGGGAAGAAGAAGTAAGATGGCAAAGCTCTCCCTCTTCGAACGCCGCCGCCGCCGCGTCCGCACCGCGCTCAAGAGCCGGGCGGGCGGCAAACCCCGTCTTTCGGTCCACCGCACTGGCAAGCACATCTACGCTCAGGTTATCGATGACGCCGCGGGCAAGACGCTCGCTGCCGCCTCGACCCTGGGCGCGGAGAAGTCCGGCGCAAATGTCGATGCCGCCAAGCAGGTAGGCAGCGATATTGCCGCTGCCGCCAAAAAGGCCGGCGTGACCACCGTCGTGTTCGATCGCGGCGGCTTCCTGTTCCACGGTCGCGTGAAGGCGCTGGCCGACGCCGCGCGCGAAGGCGGGCTGGAGTTCTGATGATGGCTGACGAAAACAACAACAACGAAATCGAAGCGACCGAGGCGCCGGCGATTGCCGAGACCCCGTCGGAAGCGGCCGACACGCAAAGCGTCGAAATGGCCGACCAGCCTCGCGGCCGTGGTGGCCGTGGCGGCCGCGGTGGCGGTGACCGGGGCGGCAACCGCGAAGGCGGCCGTGGCCGTGGCCGCGGCGACCGTCGCGACAACCGTCGCGAGGAAGAAGACGACGGCATCATCGAGAAGCTCGTCCACATCAACCGCGTTTCGAAAACGGTGAAGGGCGGCAAGCGCTTCGGGTTTGCGGCACTGGTAGTCGTGGGTGACGGCTCGGGCCGTGTGGGCTTTGGCCATGGCAAGGCTCGCGAGGTGCCTGAGGCCATCACCAAGGCGACCGCCGCTGCCAAGAAGAAGATGATCCGCGTGCCGCTGAAGGAGGGTCGCACTCTCCATCACGATGGCAAGGGGCACTTCGGCGCTGGTAAAGTAACCGTTCGCTCGGCTCCTCCGGGTACTGGCATCATCGCGGGCGGCCCGATGCGCGCCGTCTTCGAGAGCCTGGGCGTGGCGGACGTGGTGACCAAGTCAGTCGGTACGTCCAACCCCTACAACATGATCCGCGCTACCTTTTCGGCACTGCAGGACCAGACTTCGCCTAAGTCGGTGGCGCAGCGTCGCGGCAAGAAGGTTGCCGATCTGCTCGGCCGCGGTGGCGCCAGTGAGGCAGAGGCGGAAGCCGACGCTGCGGCGCTGGTGGAGTAAGCGATATGGCGAAGATCAAGATCAAGCAGGTGGGTTCGCCCATCCGTCGCCCTGAGAGCCAGAAGAAGATCCTCATCGGCCTTGGCCTCGGCAAGATGCACCGCGTGGTCGAGCGTGAAGACACGCCCGAAGTGCGCGGCGCGATCGCCAAGCTGCCGCACCTGGTGCAGGTGATAGATTAATCGACCGGGGGCCTCGCACCGCGCGAGCTCTCCGTGTCCAGCGCGAAAAAAGCGAAAGCGAGTGCAGACTATGAAACTCAACGATATCCGCGACAACGACGGTGCCCGTAAGGGCCGCATGCGCGTGGGCCGGGGCATCGGCTCGGGCAAGGGCAAGACTGCGGGCCGAGGTCAGAAGGGCGCCAAGGCCCGTTCCGGCGTGGCCGTAAATGGCTTTGAAGGCGGCCAGATGCCGCTCCACATGCGCATCCCCAAGCGCGGCTTTAACAACATCTTCGCCAAGAACTTCGCCGAGGTGAATGTCGGCATGATCCAGAAGATGATCGATGCCGGCAAGCTCGACCGCAATGGCACGCTTGACCACGAGGCACTCAAGGCCGCTGGCCTCGCGCGCGGCGGCAAGGATGGCGTGCGCCTGCTCGGCAAGGGCGACTTGACCGCCAAGCTAACCTTCAAGGTCGCCGGCGCCACCAAGGGCGCAATTGCTGCGGTTGAGAAGGCCGGCGGCAGCGTTGAGGTGATCGCCAAGGGCCAGCCCGAGCACGAGAAGAAGGCCGCTCGCGCCGAAGCCAACAAGGCGGCGCGCGCCAAGAAGTAAGCGAAAAAGGACGGGGGCGGGTTCGACATTGCCGGACCCGCCCCCTATCTACCCGATCTGAGCCGGGAGGGACCGGCGTAACACCAGGATCGATCTTACCCGATGGCAAGCCGCGCCGATTCCGTTGCGAGCAATCTCAGTCTCGCGAATTTCTCCAAGGCCACCGAGCTCAAGCAGCGCATCTGGTTCACCATCGGTGCGCTAATCGTGTTTCGCTTCCTGAGCTTTGTTCCGCTGCCCGGCATCAACCCACTGGTGCTGGCGCAGCTCGCCGAGCAGACGCGCGGCGGCATCCTCGACATGTTCAACATGTTCACGGGCGGCAGCTTGGAGCGCATGAGCCTGATCGCGCTCGGCGTCATGCCCTACATCACTGCTTCCATCGTCGTTCAGCTCGCCTCCGCGCTTCATCCAACGCTCGCGGCGTTGAAGAAGGAAGGCACCGTCGGGCGGCAGAAGCTGAACCAGTACACCCGTTATGGCACTGTGTTCCTGTGCGCGATCCAGGGCTGGTTCGTCGCTGCGGGCCTGGAAAGCTATGGTGCGCAGAGCGGCGTCAATGCCGTCGTCGAACCTGGTCTGATGTTCCGGATAGGTGCGGTCATCTCGATCATCGGCGGAACTATGTTCCTGCTGTGGCTGGGTGAGCAGATTACCAGTCGCGGCATCGGCAATGGCGTTTCGCTGATCATCATGGCGGGTATTGTCGCCCAGTTTCCGCAGTTCGCGTCCAATCTGTTCGAAGGTGGCCGCACGGGCGCAATCAGCCCAGCCCTCATCATCGGCTTCTTTGTGATGGTGGTCGTGCTGATCCTATTCATCAGCTTCATGGAGCGAGCTCAGCGCCGGCTGCTTATCCAATATCCCAAGCGCGCGACTGCGCGCGGGGTAATGCAGGCCGATCGCAGCCATTTGCCGCTCAAGATCAACACGGCCAATGTGATCCCGCCGATTTTCGCGAGCTCGCTCTTGCTCCTGCCGCTGACGATCACGCAATTTGCCGGAAACTCGATCGACACCTCTACGACCACCGGGCGGATCGTACAGGGGCTCAATCAGTATCTTCAGCACGGGCAGCCGATCTATATGCTGCTCTATGCGATCGGGATCATTTTCTTCTGCTTCTTCTACACTGCGGTGGTCTTCAACCCTGAGGACACGGCCGAGAACCTGAAGAAGAATGGCGGGTTCATCCCCGGTATCCGTCCTGGCAAACGGACGGAGGAATATCTCGATTACGTGTTGACCCGCATCACGGTGATCGGTGCGATCTACCTCACCGTGGTCTGTGTTGTGCCCGAATACATGATTGCGCAGACGGGCATTCCGCTGTTCTTGGGGGGCACGAGCCTGCTGATCGTAGTGAATGTGACTGTCGATACAATCGCTCAGATTCAATCGCATCTGCTGGCACATCAGTATGGCGACTTGATCAAGAAGGCGAAGCTCAAGGGCCGTCTGCGCTAGACGCGCGCGGTACCACAGGCTGAGGGCAGGGGGCGCATGGACATTATCCTTCTGGGGCCGCCCGGCGCGGGCAAGGGCACGCAGGCCCAGCGCCTGGTAACCGAGCACGCCATGCGCCAGCTTTCGACCGGCGACATGCTCCGCGCCGCGGTGAAGGCCGGAACTCCGATAGGGTTGGAAGCCAAGGCGGTGATGGACCGCGGCGAGCTGGTATCGGACGAGATCGTGTCTGCCCTGATCGATGCCGAGCTCTTCGCAATGGGGCCGGATACGGGGGCGATCTTCGATGGGTACCCGCGCACTATTGCCCAGGCGCAGTCACTTGACGAAATACTCGCCAAACACGGACGCAGCCTCGACCATGTCATCGAGCTTGACGTTGACGAGGAGGCGTTAGTCGAGCGCATCACCGGGCGCTTCAGTTGCGCCAACTGTGGGACGGGCTATCACTCGCGATTCAAGCCGACGTTGGTTCCAGGCGTTTGCGACGTGTGCGGTGCCACCGAATTCAAGCACCGTCCCGATGACAATGCGGAGACCGTACGGACGCGAATGGCCGAGTATCGCGCCAAGACCGCACCGATCCTTCCTCACTACGAAGCGCGTGGAATCGTCAGCCGCGTCGATGGCATGGCACCGATCGACGACGTGACCTGCGCGATTGACGCTATTCTGGACTGACCGCACCGCTTTTCAACTCCCCAACGGGTGACTAAAGTCACGCCGGGGAGGATTGAGGTGAACTTCAAAGCACTGAATGCAAGCTTCGCGCTGCTCGCTGCGACCGCAGCGCAGGCCGAGGTGGTGGAGACCACTGCCGACCGCTTCGTGACTCGTGCCACCGCGAGCGTCAAGGCCCCGCCATTGGCGACCTGGTTGGCGCTGACCAAGCCGGGCGATTGGTGGAACTCGGCGCATAGCTGGTCTGGCGACGCCAAGAACATGACGCTCACCCCGCAAGGCGGCGGCTGCTTCTGCGAGCGCATCCCGGTCGGCGACAGCGGCAATGCCTCTGCAATGGAAGGCAGTGCCAGGCACGCCGAGGTGCTGCAGGCGTTTCCGATGAAGGTGCTGCGGATGCGCGGCGGCTTCGGCCCGCTTCAGGGCGAACCAACGAATGGGGTGCTCACGATCACGTTAAAGGAAATTCCCGGCGGCACGCGGCTGATGTGGGAATACAACGTAGGCGGGCCAATGCGCTATAAGATTGCCGACATCGCGCCCGCGGTTGATGGCGTGATGACCGAGCAACTCAAGCGCCTGCAGGCACACCTCGGCGCCCTTGAAGAAACGGACGCGAGCGAATGACCGGGGCCTGTGGCCCGGGGTCTCGTGTGTGCTAAGCGTCCAATCGGCCCGCTGACCGCCCATATTAGGCGCACCCGCCATTCGCGCTGTTTTGCGGTTGACGCAGGACGCAATTCCCCCTAAGCGCGCCGCTCATTCGACAGGTTCGGGTCAATCCGGCGGGCACTCTCGTGCCACCCGGATTTTTGCGTTTCGCGCCCCCAATCGAATGGACAGCGATGAGATGGGGCGGGGCTTGGGCTTGCGCCCTGTGGAGCATGGAGAAATAAGTGGCTCGTATTGCGGGAATTAATATTCCGACCGGGAAGCGCGTGATTATTGCGCTGACCTACATCCACGGCATTGGCCGCAAGACCGCGATCGACATCGCCGACAAGCTCGGCATCGATCACGCCCGGCGCGTATCCGACCTCAGCGACGAGGAAGTGCTGCGCATCCGCGAGACGATTGACGCGGATCATCAGGTCGAGGGCGACCTGCGCCGCGAAACCGCGATGAACATCAAGCGTCTGCAGGACCTGCGTTCTTATCGCGGTCTGCGCCATCGCGCCGGCCTGCCGGTCCGTGGCCAGCGCACGCACACCAATGCGCGCACCCGGAAGGGCAAGGCCAAGCCGATCGCCGGCAAGAAGAAGTAATCCTTCGGCAGGCTCAGGAGCCGCTTTTTTCTGTTCTGGACCGTGTAACACCCGGTCCATGTCTCGACGTTAGGAACCACCATGGCACGCGAACCCCAGCGCATTAAGCGCCGCGAACGCAAGAACATTACGAGTGGCGTTGCGCATATTAATGCCTCCTTTAATAATACGATGATTACCATCACCGATGCGCAGGGCAACGCGATCAGCTGGTCCAGCGCCGGCATGATGGGCTTCAAGGGCAGCCGCAAGAGCACGCCCTACGCCGCGCAGGTCGCCGCCGACGATGCCGGCAAGAAGGCCGCCGAACATGGCGTCCGCACCCTCGATGTCGAGGTCAAGGGCCCCGGCTCGGGCCGCGAAAGCGCGCTGCGCGGCCTCGCCGCGGTGGGCTTCACCATCACCTCGATCCGCGACGTCACCCCCATTCCGCACAACGGCGTGAGGCCATCCAAGCGCCGCCGCGTCTGATCCGTACCTGCCCGGCTTGCCTCCCGGCGGGCCGCCACCATCTTACGGACCGGACGCGCTGATCTCAGCGCTCCGGTCCTGCCCATTTGCATCCCAGGGGATACCCATCCATGGCCGTCAACACCAAGAACTGGCAGGAACTCAAGAAGCCGACGCACCTCGAGGTCAAGGACAGCGCCGCTCGCGGCCGCAAGGTCACTTTCGTGGCCGAGCCGCTGGAGCGCGGTTTTGGCCTGACGCTCGGCAATGCGCTGCGCCGCGTGCTGCTCTCCAGCCTTCAGGGCGCCGCTATCACCTCGATCAAGATCGAAGGCGTGCTGCATGAGTTCTCCAGCCTCGCTGGCGTGCGCGAGGACGTGACTGACATCGTGCTCAATGTGAAGCAGATCGCGCTGCGCATGGAAGGCGAAGGCCTCAAGCGCCTCCAGCTTTCGGCCACCGGCCCGGGCGAGGTCAAGGCGGGGGATATTGCGGTGTCGGGCGACATCGAGATCATGAACAAGGATCTCGTGATCTGCCACCTCGACGAAGGCGCGACGCTCAACATGGAGCTGACCGCCAATGCCGGGAAGGGCTACCAGCCCGCGGTGATGAACCGCCCGGTCGATGCGCCGATCGGCCTCATCCCGGTCGACAGCCTGTATTCGCCGGTTCGCCAGGTGAGCTACAAGGTCGAGAACGCCCGTGTCGGCCAGGAGCTCGACTACGACAAGCTCAGCCTCACGGTCGAGACCGACGGCACGGTGAGCCCCGAGGACGCGGTGGCCTATGCCGCGCGCATCCTGCAGGACCAGCTGAGCCTCTTCGTCCACTTCGAGGACGGCATCCCGCAGCCCAGCACCAGCGGCGCGATCATCGGCGGCCACACGGCCGAACCGCTGGAGAGCGACACCAACACGCTCAACCGCTATCTGCTCAAGAAGGTGGACGAGCTGGAGCTCTCGGTGCGCAGCGCCAACTGCCTCAAGAACGACAACATCATCTACATCGGCGATCTGGTCCAGAAGACCGAAGCCGAGATGCTGCGCACGCCGAACTTCGGCCGCAAGTCCTTGAACGAGATCAAGGAAGTGCTCTCCAGCATGGGCCTGCGCCTCGGCATGGACATCCCCGGCTGGCCGCCGGAGAACATCGAAGAGATGGCCAAGAAGCTCGAGCAGGAGCTTTTGGGGTAACCAAGAAGCTAGCCGCCCGAGCTAAGCAAGGAGCGCGTCAGCGATCCGCGACTTAGGGAGGGACGGCGGCCTGCGGAGCGAAGGCAGCGCCAAGCCGATGGAGGCCCCAGCCTGTGCTGGGGCGCGGCGAATGAACACGCGAAGGGCCGTCCGAGAGGGCGGCCCTTTTTGATTCACGAAGACTCGAAGATGTTGGCGCCGCCCGCTGAGCTTTTGCGACCGCTGGGGTTTGTGTGGGAGGCGGAAGTGAGGCTGCTGACCGCGCCTCAGGGCAAAAGGGAGCGGGACCCCGGGTCAAGCCCGGGGTGACGGGGAGGAGAGAAAGTCGGAGATCGCTCCCTCGCACACTCACCCTCGTCACCCCGGCGGCCGAGCGGGGGTCCCGCTTCTTGGTGACCCGCGGCCCTTCCGCCCTCATGTCCCGGCCAGCCTGTCGAATAGATCGTGCCAGTCCGGATTGGCCTTTTCGACCAAGGCGATCTTCCAGTCCCGGTGCCAGCGTTTGACGCGCTTCTCATGCGCGATGGCATCCTCGATCGTGTCGAGCCGTTCGGCCCACACCAGCCGCGTCAGCCCCTCGCGCCGGCAGAAATCCGAGCCCTTGTGTTCGCGATGCTGCATCACCCGATGCGCCAGCGAGGAGGTGACGCCGACATAGAGCGTGCCGCGATAGCGATTGGTCATGATGTAAACCCAACCGCCGCGCCGCTCCCGATTCATCGGGGCAGGTGAAGAAAAGCGGGACCCCGGGTCAAGCCCGGGGCGATGGGGGAGGGAAGGAAAGGTGGGAGAAAGCCTTCTCGCACACCCACATTCGTCACCCTGGCCCCCGAGCCGGGGTCCCGCTACTTGGACACCGCGGGCGAAGAAAGCGGGACCCCGGGTCAAGCCCGGGGTGACGGGGGAGTGGGGGAAAGTCCGAGAAAGCCTACTCGCACACCCGCACTCGTCACCATGGCCCCGAGCTGAAGTCTCGCTTCTTGAGGCAGCGTATCGCAGAAAAGCGGGGCCCCGGGTCAAGCCCGGGGTGACGTGAGGTGGGACGGGCCGGTCTGATGATGCCTCATGAT
>ERZ1066120.1703-NODE-1703-length-11956-cov-5.178893_pt1 | contig 11956 bp, 8 predicted proteins | sample MGYA00382767_ERZ1066120 | MGnify/ENA primary metagenome ERZ1066120 (study PRJEB33369, sample SAMEA5778350) | biofilm metagenome | biome: Industrial cooling water; feature: Water cooling tower basin; material: Biofilm | place: United Arab Emirates | collected... | reverse complement strand
AAGTGCAGGGAAGACGAGCCGGTTCAATTTTTGGGCGAAGTTGAAAACATGAGCAACTTTTACTTTTCGTCGGAAAGCGTGACCGAAGGTCATCCCGACAAAATGGCCGACCAAATTTCGGACGCCATTCTCGATGCCATCCTCAAGGACGACAAAAAAGCGCGCGTCGCGTGCGAAACGTTTTTGACGACCGGACTTGTGCTTGTCGCGGGCGAAATCACCACCAAAACCTACGTCGATATGCAAAGCGTGGTGCGCCGCGTCATTAAAGACATCGGCTACATTCGCGCCAAATACGGTTTCGATTACCTCACGGCGGGCGTTATGACGGCTATTGGCCAGCAATCGCCCGACATCGCGCAGGGCGTGGATAAAGCCATCGAAACGCGCGAAGGCGGCTCCGACGACGAATACAACAAAGTCGGTGCGGGCGATCAGGGCCTGATGTTCGGTTACGCGAGCAACGAAACGCCCGAACTGATGCCGCTGCCCATCATGAAAGCGCACGAACTGTGCAAAAAACTTTCGGATGTGCGCAAAAACGGCACGTTGAACTGGCTGCGCCCCGACGGAAAATCGCAGGTCACGGTCAAATACGAAAACGGCAAGCCGATTTCGATTGACAAAGTGCTGATTTCGACGCAGCATCACCCCACGACGAATGCCGAAGAAATTCGCGCGGGCGTTATCGAACACGTCATCAAGCCGGTTTTGGGCGACCAATATTTCCGCGATGACATCGAAATTTTCGTCAACCCGACGGGCCGTTTCGTGATTGGCGGGCCGCAGGGCGACGCCGGACTCACGGGCCGCAAAATCATCGTGGATACCTACGGCGGCATGGGCCGTCACGGGGGCGGCGCGTTTTCGGGCAAAGACCCCACCAAAGTCGATCGCAGCGCGTGCTACATGATGCGCTACGTGGCGAAAAATATCGTGGCGGCGGGCCTGGCCGAAAAATGCGAAACCCAAGTCGCTTACGCGATTGGCGTGGCGAAACCGCTTTCGGTGTATGTCAACACGTTTGGCACCGGCAAAGTTTCGGACGAAAAAATCGCCAAAGCCGTCGAGCGCGTCTTCGATTTGCGCCCCAAAGCCATCATCGACACGCTCGATTTGATTCGCCCGATTTACTACAAAACGGCGGCCTACGGCCATTTCGGGCGCAACGACCCCGATTTCACGTGGGAAAAAACCGACCGCGCGCAAGCTCTGCAAAGCGCGGTGTAAATTGCGAATTTATCGAAAAAAGCCATGCCGCGAACGGCATGGCTTTTTCGTTTCGACTTGGAAACAGCAAAATGAATTTCGAAACGGCTTCTTCTTCAATGTGGCAATTTTTCGTTACTGTTCCGCTGACGATTTACATCCCCTGTGTGCTTTTAATAGGGAGTTTTCTCATTGCAATGTTCATATGGGCCAATGAAACAAAGCGCACTCATTCCAAGATGAAAGATTTCATGCTTGCATGGGCTTTGGTGGTTTGCATGACTCTTTGGGTGGGGGCTTGCCTCAGCATTTTTTATGCTCCTCGAATATTCATGATTTTTGTGTTGGGTTGGAGGAATGAAATAAGTGGACTCCCAGGTATTTTTAGTGGTTTAGCCCTCATGTTTCTGGCTAATTTTTTCTTTTTCAGGTGGACAAACAAGCAACGAGCCAAGAAAGATTTTAAGAGTCAGGAAAGAGCGAAGCAAAAAAATTAAGAGCTTTAAATGTGCGCGATTTCCATATTGAAAATTTCAAATTTCGTGAAACCCTGTGGTAAATTGAGAGGCCGCTTATGCTGAAGATTTCGTCACTCGTTCGTTTTTTGAAGGCGCTGCTGGCCATCGGCGCGCTGGGAATGGGCGCCGTCGCCGCGCTCAACGCGCTGATTTCGGCCAAAACGCCGCTGCTTGGCCCCCGGCTTCGCGGGCATTTCGGGCGGTTTCCCGCGCGCTACGGCGATTTATCGTATATCGTGGCGGGCGCTGGTTCGCCGATTTTGCTGGTTCACGGCATTGATCCGGGCCGTTCGATGGCCGAATTTCGTGCGATTTTCGACGATTTGGCGAAAAATCACACCGTTTATGCGTTCGATTTCGTGGGTTTTGGGCTTTCCGACGCCAATTCCGATGGCTATAACGCGGCGGATTTCGCCGAGCAAATCGAAGTTTTTATCCGCGATGTCATCGGCGAAAAAACCACTGTTGTCGCGGCGGGGCAGGGCGCGGTTTTCGCGGTTTTGGCGGCGGCGGGTGGCGCGCAAATCTCGAAATTGGCGCTCGTTTGCCCGCAAATTCCGGCGTTTGATGCGCCTTCGCCCGATTCGCGCGGCGAAGCGCTTTTGCTCAAAGCGCTTTCGAGCCGCGTTTTGCGCGCGCCGATTTTGGGCGAGGGCGTTTTGAATTTGTGGCGCAGCCGCGAACGGTTGCGCGGCGCGGCGAACGAAGCATTTTTCGATAAATCGCGCGCGCAAAATGAGGCCAAACTTTGGTATGCGACGGCGCACCAACGCGGCGCGCAGTTCGCGCAATCGGCGTTTTTATCGAACGAATTTCAGGCCGACTGGCGCCAAAGCTGGGAGAAAACCGACGTGCCCGCGCTTTTGATTTGGGGGCGCGGCGCCGACGAATTCGAGGGCGCCTCGGAATGGCTGACGCTGCGGCCCGACGCGCAAATGGAAGTCGTGGAAGAGGCGATGCGCTTTCCGCACCTCGAAAAATCGGCGGAAGTGGGCGCGATATTGGAACGATTTTTTGGCCGCCAATAATTTGGCCGAAATGTGAAAGATAGAGAAGCCGTATGAAGTTTCCCGACGCGGCGCGTGTGACGGCTCTGGATATGTTGGGTTGGAGCCAGTTGACGCTTGAAATTGTCGCCGCTCCGACTTTGGCCCGCCTTCAGGAAGTGGCTTTGCGCGGCGCGATGCGTCTGGCGGGCGCGCGCGCGGGCGCGCTCACGCTTTTGCGCGACGATTTCGAGCCGCAGGGAAACGTCACGCTGTCGCGCCCTTCCGAAACGCTGCGCATTCCCTGGGACGCCGACGCGTCCGGCGAAGGCTGGCGCCACTATCCGCTGCAACGCGATGGCGCTGATTTGGGCCAACTCTCGCTGTTTTTCGAGGTCACGTCGCCCTACGAGACGCAGGAATGGCTGGCGATTCTGTGCGATCACATCGCCGCCGTCGCCGCCAAAACCCGACTTTTCGAGCAGTTGCAATACATCAAACACGAGTGGCAAGCGATGCTCGACGGCATGATTGACGGTGTGTATGTGTGCAACGAAGACGGCGAAATTTTGCGCGCCAATCGCGCTCTGGCCGCGATGCTCGGCCTCGAAATCACCGGAGTTTTGGGACGCAAACGCGACGAACTTTGGGCGCAACTTCCCGATTACACGGTTTTGCGACCCTGGCAGCCGCTCGATTTCGGGCCGAGCGAACTGTCGCCGCACATCACCGAATTTCGCTGCGGCGCGCCCGACCGCGTGTTCGTGGAAATGGCCTTCGAGCTGCAAGGCGGAACGCCGATTCAAGAGCGCACCGATGGCCGCAAACTCTGCGTTTTGCACGATGTCACCGAATCGCGCCGCTTGCAAGAGCAATTGCTGCAATCCGAAAAATTGGCGGCTCTGGGCGAACTCACTTCGGGCGTCGCGCACGAACTGAACAACCCGCTGGCTTCGGTTGTCGGCTATGCCGAACTTTTGGGCCTCGATCAATCGCTGCCCGAAGGCGTGCAACGCAAACTTTCGACGATTCATCAGGAAGCCACGCGCGCCTCGAATATCGTTTCCAATTTGCTGGCCTACGCGCGCCGTTCTTCGCCCGAAAAAGAATTTGTCGCGGTCAACGAGATTTTGAACAACGCCATCGAAATGCGGCGCTATCAGCTCGCCGCCGACGATGTGCGCATCGTGACCGATTTCGCCGAAAATCTGCCGCCGGTGTGGGGCGATTCGTTACAGTTGCAGCAGGTTTTTCTCAATATCATCAACAACGGCGTGCAGGCCGTGCAATCGTGGCGCGGCAGCGGCGAAATTCGCATTCAAACGCGGCCCGCTTCGATGCAGGGACGCGGCGCGATTCGCATTTCCATCGAAGACAACGGCCCCGGCATCGCGCCCGAACATCTGCGCCGCGTTTTCGACCCGTTTTTCACCACCAAACCCACCGGCGAAGGCACGGGCCTCGGCATGAGCATCGCGCTGCGCATCATCTCCAATCACGACGGTTTAATCTGGGCCGAAAGCCGTTTGGGGCACGGTGCGCGCTTTTTGATCGAGCTTCCGTTTGCGGCGGGAACGGAATCGCAAAATCCGTCTTTTGAAGAAGTCAGCGCCAACGCCAAGCCACTGCAAAACACCGAAAAAACGCCCACTTCGGCGCATATTCTGGTGATTGACGACGAAGAACCTGTCGTCACGTTGATGACGGAGATTTTGGCGATGGACGGCCACCACGTCACGCCCGCGTTCAACGGCGCCGAAGCAATTGCGCTTCTCAAAGCCGTCGATTTCGATTTGATTTTGTCGGACGTGCGCATGCCCGCCGTTGGCGGCCCAACATTTTTCGAGATATTGCAAACCACGCGGCCCGATTTGTTGCCCAAAGTGATTTTCGTCACCGGCGACACGATGAGTCCCACGACGCAGGAATTTTTGCAACGCGCCGCGAGGCCGGTTTTGCCCAAACCATTCGATCCCGAACGCTTGCGCGCGCTCGTGAGTGAAACGTTGGAAGAGTTGGCGTGAGTTGGCGTAGTTGCGAATTCAAAATGTTCAATCGCCAAATCGTTTCTAAAAATATCGGGGGCGAGGAAAACCGCTGGGAGCGCGGGCATCTTGCCCGCATTTCGCAAATCGACTGAACGACGAGAGCCAAGCGCCCAGACAATTTGAATCAATGCGGGCAAGATGCCCGCGCTCCCAGCGGCCTAGTCACGAAAGCAATTCGCGCACGGCGGCGACCATCGCTTGTGTTCCCACGTATAGCGAGCTTTCGCAGATGTTGAATTTCGGGTGGTGATGCGGATAAACCGCGTCGATTTTTTCGTTGCGTCCGCCCACGAAAAAATAGCAGCCCGGAACGTGTTCAAAAACCATCGACATATCTTCGGCGCCCAGCGTTGGCTCGAATGGCTCGACATTTTGCGCGCCCACCACGCCCTCAAAAATCGGTTTTAAACGCGCTGTGACGACTTCGTCGTTGATTGTCACCGGATAGCCCTTCAAAAACTGGAATTCGCCGCGTCCGCCGAAGGCTTTGGGCACGGTTTCGACGATTTCGCGCACACGTTTTTCGAGAAATTCGCGCGTGGTCTGGTCGAAAGCGCGCGTCGTGCCCGAAAGATGCGCTTCGCCGGCAATCACGTTGAACGCGCTGCCCGCTTTGAGTTCGCCGACCGTCACGACCGCCGATTCGAGCGGTTTCACGCCGCGCGAAACAACGGTTTGCAACGCCGTCACGACGTGCGCGGCCATCACAACGGCGTCAACGGTTTGGTGCGGAATCGCGCCGTGCCCGCCTTTGCCCAAAATTAAAGCGCGAAATTCGTCGGCGCACGCCATGACTGGCCCGCTCGAAACCCCGATTTTCCCGGCTTCGATTTGACTCCAAACGTGCAAAGCCAGCGCGAAATCGGGACGCGGATTTTCGAGCAAACCGTCTTCGATCATCACGCCCGCGCCGCCCATGCCTTCTTCGGCGGGCTGAAACATGAATTTCACGGTTCCGCGCAGGGTTTCCCGTTCGCCCGCCAAAATTCGCGCCACCGAGAGGCCAATCGCGGTGTGTGCGTCGTGCCCGCAGGCGTGCATCAAGCCGCGCGTTTTCGATTTCCACTCCCACTCGTTTTCTTCATGAATGGGCAGGGCATCCATATCGGCGCGAACGAGGACGCACGGGCCGTCGTGCGCGCCGCGCAAAACGCCCACAACGCCGGTTTTGCCCACGTTTTCACGCACTTCGAGGCCCAAATCGCGCAAGCGTTTGGCGACGATGCTCGCCGTGCGCGTTTCCTGAAAACCGAGTTCGGGGTGCGTGTGAAAATCGCGGCGCAGCGCCACGATATCGCTTTCCCAGGGCAAATCGAGCGAGGGCGAAACGAAATTGGAGCGAAGTTCGGGAAGCATAATCCCCAAGTTTGACGCTCCGCACGCCGCCTGCGAACCGTTTAGAGCAAAGAAAGCTGCTCAAACGGAATTTCGCATTTTTTGCCGGATTTCGTGGCCCAAAACCGCGCGGTTTGTGGCGCTTTTTCGGCGAGTTTTTCCCATTGCGAGGCAATCGAACCCGTTCCGACGCGTGTGTGGCCCCAACCCGTGAGCGATTGCACGCGGTATTCCTGCCCGCAAACCGCTTCGACGGCGCTTTCGTAGCGCGCAATCCAGCGCAAAGCCTCGCCGAACAGCGAAATCGCTGCCGCGCATTCTTCGGCGCGTTTGGGGGCGCGAAACTGCTCGTCCAACTGTTTCGGCGACCAGACGGGCGGCAACGTGAAAATATCGCCGACGCGCGGCCAAAACGCGAACCGCGAAATGAAAATTGCGCGCTCGCTGTTGCCGTAGGCCATGCCGAATCCCCACAAATGCACGCGCGTGCCATCGTCGTCGCGCGTGTAAGTCGAAGCGCCAGCCACGCCTTCGGGCGGGCGTCTGCGCACAAATCCCATTTCGAGCAGCAGGTTTTGGCGCACGCCGCCCACTTCGCGGCGAACATCGGTTCCCCAGCACCAACACTGCTGCTGCATCAAGGCGCACCCGCACTTTTTGTAATCGCCCGCCAGCGTCATCCAGACGCGTTTTTCGCGTTCCCTTGGGCCGTTTTGCATGAAATAAAGTGCAAAAACTCGCGCGTCAGAACAGACTGGCGCGCGAGTTTTTCGGAAAAATTATTCGCCCTTGGCGACGGAATCCTTGACGTTTTTGCTCGGCGTGAAACGCACGACATTTCGCGCCGCAACGGTCACAGGCTCGCCCGTGCGCGGATTGCGCGAAGTGCGCTCGCCGCGCTCCGAGGTTTTAAACGTGCCAAAACCGACGAGGCGAATTTCGCTGCCTTCGATCAGACTTTGCGCAATCGCGCCTTCATACGCTTTCACAACGGCGTCCACGTCTTTGGCGCTCAGTTTGGTTTTTTGCGCGACGCTCGAAACCAAATCGCCGCGACTCAAAATTTTGTCAGACATTTTTCTCCTTGAAATGTGAGGTCAGACCGCATTTTCACGCGGCCCATCGGAAAATATAACGGATTTTGAAAAATCATTCTCGAATGGAAGCTGGAAGAGAGGAGTTGGAAGCTGGAAACAGAATTTGACGTGCCTCCAGCTTCCATCTCCTCTCTTCCAACTTCTACTTCAACAGCGTGCGAAATTCGTTGTAAGTCACGTCGGTTGAAAATCCGCCCGCGACGCCTTTGACGGCGACGGCGACGGCATCGTGCGAATGGAGCGATTCGAGGTGCGAACAGAGGATTTTGAAATCGAGAATGCGCGCGTCGTTGTTGAGCGCCTCGAAAAGCAGCCGCGCCGCGTCTTCGACGAACTTGAGAAACGCGCCGTTGAGTTCGGCAAACGCTTGTTCGTCTTCGCGTTTGACCATGACCTGCGTTTCGGTTTGCAGCGCGCCGAGCAGAATTTCCTGTAAATCTTCGATCCAAATCAGTTGTTCGTGCGCCACCGAAATCCGCGCGACGCTGCGCTGCGAATGCGAAACCGTCGCTTTATTGCGCGCCGCGCGCGCGTGTTCCGAAAGCTCGAACGAGCAGGGACACGCCGACGAATACACGAAATCCATGTGCAAAACTTTTCGCACGCGGTCGTTTTTGTCGATGCCCATTTCCAAAATCACGTCGTAATACTGCCAGCCTTCCAAACCCGAACGCAGCGATTTTTGGCGCATCGGATAGGAAAACGCCAGCATCACGTCGGCCTCGAACGATTGCAATTCGCGTTTGTAAGCGCGCAAAACCGCTTCGAGCGCGTCGGTCGTGAAGCCGCCACCGCGAAACGCCGCGTCTTTTTCCTCGTAGAACGAGCGCATGATGCGGCTCATATTGATGCCTTTTTTCGTGGCGTCGAGCGAAACCGTGCCGGTGACGCTCGTTTCGAGTTCGATAATCGAATCGTCGTCGCGGCGTCGAAACTGAATCGGCAAACGGAAATTGTGAATGCCCACGCGCTCCAATTTCACGACGGCACCCAGTGCGTTCGCGCCGTTTTGCAAATCGGGCAAAGTCGCCACATACTCTTCATCGGCCACGAAATCGCGGTCATAACGGAAATCTAAAGTCGGCTCGCTCATCGAAATTCAACGGAAAAGGGCCGCAAAGTGTCGCAAATTTCCGATTTTCGAGCCGAAATTCAACCTGACACAATTGGCGTTATGTCATGTTGAGGTGCAAATCGCGTGTTGGTTGACGGGTTTTTCGTGGGCGCGTATAATTTCCCCTTGCCCCGATTCGAGGGGCCACAAAAAACGCCCGCGCGAGTGGCGGAATGGCAGACGCGCTAGCCTCAGGAGCTAGTGGGGGCAACCCCGTGGAGGTTCGAGTCCTCTTTCGCGCAAAAAGAAAAACTCCCCGTGAATTTCGCGGGGAGTTTTTTGTTTTTTACGAAACCACGTTCTGCGGTTTTCCATCTACGAACGCGCGCAGATTTTCGATGGCCGTATTTAAACACCGCGCGCGCGCTTCGGGCGAGGCCCAGCCCAAATGCGCCGTGATAAACGTGTTGGGCGCGCTTAAAAGCGGATTATCGGCGCTCGGCGGCTCGACGGACAGAACATCGGCGCCAAATCCGGCGATTTGACCGTTTTCGAGGGCTTTTGCCACATCGCTTTCGCTCAGAAGCGCACCGCGTCCGGTGTTAATCAAAAACGCGCTGGGTTTCATCTTCGCCAGAAAATCGGCGTTCACGAGTTCGCGCGTTTCGGGTTTGAGCGGGCAATGCAGCGAAACCACGTCGGCCATCGGAAGGCATTTTTCGAGCGGCAAATGGTGCGAATCCGAGCCGTAATCGCGGCCCGGAAGCTGCGCCGCGACCACGTTCATGCCCATCGCCGTCGCAATTTTGGCGACTTTTCCACCAATATTTCCCAAACCCACAACCACTAAGGTTTTGCCTTCCAAATCGAAAAGCGGCGCGCGCCAAAACGCGAAATCGGGGCTTGAAACCCACTCGCCCGCGCGCACCGCCGCCGCGTTTTTGCCGACGTTGTGCGTGAGTTCGAGCAGCAACGCGATGGCGGTTTGCGCCGTGAAATTCGCGCTGTAACTGGGCACATTCGACACGACAATTCCGCGCTCGCGCGCCGCGCCGACTTCGATGTTATCAAAGCCCGTCGCGCATTCGGCGATGAATTTGAGGTTCGGCGCGGCCTCGAAATGCTCGGCGCGCAACTTCACTTTGTTGGTGAAAACCACGTCGGCATCGGCGATGCGCGATTTCACTTCGTCGGGCGCGGTGCGCTCGTGAATCGTCACGTCGCCAAACGCTTCGAGCGGCGCCCACGAAAGGTCGCCGCTGTTGAGCGGATAGGAATCCAAAATTACAATTTTCATTGGCCAAACACCTGCTTGATTCGCCGCGCAACTTCCTCGACATTTTCGCGCGAGTTAAACGCCGAAACGCGGAAAAACCCTTCGCCTTTCGAGCCAAAACCGCTGCCCGGCGTAATCACCACGTTGGCTTCGCCCAGCATTTTGTCGAAAACGTTCCAGGAAGAAAGGCCGCTGGGTGCGGCAATCCAAATATAAGGCGCGTTTTCGCCGCCGTAAACCTCTAATCCGGCGTTTTGCGCGGCTTCGCGCAAAATTTGGGCGTTGCCCATGTAATGCGAAACCAATTGCGCGACTTGCGCTTTTCCTTCTGGCGAATAAAGCGCCTCTGCCGCGCGCTGCACCGGATAGGAAACGCCGTTGAATTTCGTCGAACTGCGACGGCTCCAGAGCGGATGAATCGCCACTTTTTCACCGCTTTGCGAAGTGCCCATCAGCGATTTCGGAACGACAGTCAACGCGCAGCGCACGCCGGTGAAGCCGCCCGATTTAGAAAACGAGCGAAATTCGATGGCGCAATCGCGCGCGCCTTCGACCTCGTAAATCGAGCGCGGAATGGTTTCGTCTTGGATGTAATCGCCATACGCCGCGTCAAACAAAATGATCGCGTCGTTTTCGCGCGCATAGTTCACCCACTCTTCCAACTGCGTTTTCGTAGCAACGGCGCCCGTCGGGTTGTTGGGAAAACAGAGGTAAATCAAATCCACCCGTTCGCTCGGAAGCGGTGCCACAAAGCCGTTTTCGCGCGTGCAAGGCAGATAAACCAAGCCTTCGTAAGCGCCGTTTTCATCGGCCTCGCCGGTGTGTCCGGCCATGACGTTGGTATCCACGTAAACCGGATAAACCGGATCGGAAACCGCGATTTTGTTGTCGTTGCCAAAAATATCGAGAATGTTGGCGCAGTCGCATTTCGAGCCGTCGGAAATGAAAATCTCGTCGGCGCAAATGTCCAAACCGCGCGCGATGTAATCGTTTTGGGCGATGGCTTCGCGCAGAAAATCGTAGCCCTGCTCTGGCCCATAGCCGCGAAACGTCGAGCGGTCGCCCAATTCATCGGTGGCGATTTTCATCGCTTCGATGGCCGCCGAAGGCAGCGGCTCGGTCACATCGCCGATGCCGCAGCGAATGATATCTTTGGCGGCTTCGGGATGATTTTCGGAGAAAACGCGAACGCGCCGCGCGATTTCAGGGAACAGATAGCCCGCTTTGAGCTTGAGGTAATTGTCGTTGATTGTCGCCATGAGAATGGAATTTCAAGGGTTTAATTTTGCGCGAATTTTCTTTAAGGCGCCAAAATGTCGCATTTCCGGGGTGAGAAAAGCTACGCGTTAAAATATATTGACAAATGGAAAAACGGTTTTTCACGCTGTTGACTTGTTTGGTTTTGGGGCCAACCGTTTGGGCCAACGATTCCAACTCTTCCGGTATTGGCGGGCGCTGGCGCATGGTGAAAGGCGAACACAAAAGCATTCAAATGAAAAGCGAAGTCGTGCGTATTGTGCCGCGCGGCGCTCAATTCCAAACAACGGCAGATTTTGTTTTTCGCAATCACGGCGCGGCCACAACGGTCACGATGGGATTTCCTGAAGCGGGCGGCGGCGACTCTTCGCCCCATTTATCGTTTCAAAATTTCTCCAGTTGGGTGGATGGGCGCCGCGTTGCGACCAAACGTCGTGCGTTGCCAAGCACTGAAAGCCAATGGGGTGCGCTTTGGACGAAAACTGTGGCCTTTGGGCGCGGCCAAACGCGGAGGGTTCGAGTGCGTTATAGCTCGCGTCATGGTGGCGGAAGTTCATCCGGTTTTTCTTGGGTCAGCTACGATTTCACTGGCGGTAACTGGCGTGGCAAGGTTGAAAAAAGTCGCTTGGAAATTGAGTTGCCTTATGGCGATTACTTCTTTCCCAATTGGGATGAAAATCAGTGGAAAAATTTAATTTTTCGTCGCGGCACACGTTTTGTTTTTGAATGGAAAAATTGGCAAGCCGGAGACGACTTTACATTGGAATTCAAACGGATTTTCCCCAACGATTTGTTGCGACAACAGAAGAACATTTCAGCCTTTTCTAAAACTAAACCGCAATATAACTCTTTCAATCCCGTTTTCGATGCAAAGTCGGGAACTTATTTCCCTCAACAATCTCAAAAACTGCCAAGTCATCACCCCTCCCCTCAAGCGATTTTGCAACGCGGTCGCCTTTGGATTGTGCTGAGTGAAAATACGCCAGAAAACAGTTTTCAAGTGGTTTGGGATGCAAAACGGCAAGGTCAAATCGTGCGCTTCCAAGGCCGCCAAACTTTTATTTCAGCACGCGGCGCGGCGAAGAGAAGCAGTTATTGGCCTCTTGCGCCCAACGGCTCATTTTGGGTTTCCAGCGGCGGAAACCAAATTTTAATGGTGCCAGCAAGAGAAATCAT
>ERZ1066120.1702-NODE-1702-length-11967-cov-11.566068_pt1 | contig 11967 bp, 8 predicted proteins | sample MGYA00382767_ERZ1066120 | MGnify/ENA primary metagenome ERZ1066120 (study PRJEB33369, sample SAMEA5778350) | biofilm metagenome | biome: Industrial cooling water; feature: Water cooling tower basin; material: Biofilm | place: United Arab Emirates | collected... | reverse complement strand
CGTTCGAGGCGGGGCGGGGCGAGGGCCATTGGGAAGCCCTAGCTGCCGCCGGCCCGGCTTTACTAGGGGGTTGCGGCGCTTCAAGGAGCGGCCATGACCAGAAACACTGCCCGTATCAGATCATGGCTGTTCGCGCCGGGCGACAGCGCCCGCAAGATGGAAAAGGCGGTCGCCAGCCAGGCGGATCGCATCATTCTTGACCTGGAGGATTCTGTCGCGCTCGGCGCAAAGCCCGAAGCGCGGCGCATGGTGGCAGAGGTGCTGGAAAGCGCGGGCGAAGGTCGGGCGCGCATCTGGGTGCGGGTCAATCGGCTCGGCAGCGGACTTATCCATGACGATCTCGCCGCAGTGATGCCCGCGCGCCCGGGCGGAATCATGCTGCCGAAGTCCGAGAGCGGTGCCGATGTGCAGGCGCTCGACGCGCTGATGACCCCGCTGGAGCCGGAACCGGGCGCGACTGGCGTGCATCCGCTGGTGACCGAAACCGCCGCGGCGATGTTCGGGACCGGCACCTATCGCGGCGCTCCACGGCTTGCGGCGATGAGTTGGGGCGCAGAAGATCTTGCCGATTCGATCGGCGCCATGGGCAACACTGAGCCGGACGGCCGTTATCGCCCGACCTATGAACTGGCGCGCAGCCTTTGCCTGCTGGGCGCAGCAGCGGCGGGTGTGCCTGCCATTGAGACGATAATGGGCGATTTTCGCAACCTCGAGGGCCTGAAGACGCGGGCCGAAATGGTACGCAGCGACGGGTTCCGTGGCATGCTCGCCATCCATCCCAACCAGGTGCCGGTCATCAACACCGCCTTCACGCCGGACGAAGAGGAGGTCGAAGAAGCGCGGCTGATCGTTCGGCTTTTCGCCGAAAATCCCGGCGCGGGCACCATCGCCGGACCCAAGGGCATGCTCGATCGGCCGCACCTCAGCCGCGCGCAGCAGGTGCTCGCCCAGCTCGACGAATGAGGTTGCCGCGCCGACAAACGGCGCTTTGTCCTGGGCGCTGCGATCGCTAGGCTTCGGCGCGTCCTGGGGAGAATATCATGAAATCATCCGTCGCCACCGTGCTTGCCGCGCTGTTCGCCGCCCAACCCGCATGGGCGCAGAGCGAACAGCCGCCTTCGCCCAACCCGGTGGAGGAGCAGGAGGTCGATGCGTCGCAGAAGGAAAAACCTGCCGAAGGTACGGGAAAGCCAGTCCAGACGAGCCCGCTCGCTGCAACCACCGTGCCCAAGAAGGACGAGAAATGGGACATCAACGCCCCGCCGCGCGGCACTTATCGCCAGGTGGCTATCCGTACCGACGAGGGCACCTGGATGGATGTGGACGTCTCTCCGGACGGCCGCACACTGGCTTTCGCGCTGCTGGGCGACATCTACATCATGCCCATCGCCGGCGGCACGCCGCGGCGGATTTCGGAGGGGCTGGCTTGGGAAGTGCACCCACGCTTTTCGCCTGACGGGCGGCGGATCGCCTTCACGTCCGATCGGGGTGGCGGTGACAATATCTGGGTCATGAATGCGGACGGTTCCGACAAGCGCCAGGTCACCAAGGAAGACTTCCGGCTCATCAATCAGGCGAGCTGGAGCCCGGACGGCGAATATATCGTCGCCAAGAAGCATTTCACCACTCAGCGCTCACTCGGCACCGGAGAAATCTGGATTTACCACGTCTCGGGTGGCGGCGGGGTGAAGCTGGTCGCGCGCGCTAGCGAGGACCTGCAGAAGGAGCTGGGCGAGCCGGTCTATGCTCCCGACGGGGGCTCGGTCTATTATACGCGCAACACGACGCCCGGTAATACCTTCGAATATGCCCAGGATTCCACGCAGGGCATCTTCGCCATCGAAAAGGTGGACCTCAAGAGCGGACAGGTGACCACGGCGGTCTCGGGTTATGGGGGCGCGGTGCGGCCCCAACCCTCGCCGGATGGGAAGCTGATCAGCTTCATTCGCCGCGCCAAGGACAAATCCGAGCTTTGGGTGAAAGACCTCTACACCGGCCAGGAGCGGCGCCTCACCGGTGGGCTCGATCTCGACATGCAAGAAACCTGGGCGGTTCAGGGCACCTACCCGCTGATGTCCTGGACGCCCGACAGCCGCGCGCTGGTCTATTGGGCCGGCGGCAAGCTTCGCCGCATCGGCGCGGCTGGCGGCGAGTCGACGGTGATCCCGTTCCAGATCGACGACACCCGCGCGGTGGCCGACGCGCCGCATCCGCGCGTCGACGTGGCGCCCGACAGCTTCACGACCAAGATGGTCAAGTTCGCGACCATGGCGCCCATGGGTAGCCAGATCGTGTTCGAAAGCATGGGCAAGCTGTGGACCAAGGACGGGGCCAGCGGCACCCCCCGTCGACTGACGCGCGAGACCGATGCCCTCGAGCTGTGGCCCGCGTTCTCTCGCGACCGCAGCCGGCTTGCCTGGGTACGCTGGACCGATCAGGGGCTTGGTCAGATCGTCGTCGCCAATGCCAATGGCGGCAATCCGCGCGTAGTGACTTCCAGCCCGGGCCACTACGCTGTGCCGCAGTTCTCGCCAGACGGCCGCACGCTGGTCTTCGAGAAACGGAGCGGCGGAGACATGCTCTCGCCCGACTATTCGGTGGACACCGGAATCTATCGCCTGCCGCTTGCCGGCGGAAATGCGGTGCTGGTCACGCGCGGCAACCGGGCCCCGCAATATGGCGCTGCCAACGATCGCATCTTTATGCTCGGGCAGGAGAAGGGCAAGCTCCAGCTTTTGTCCACGGACCTCAATGGCCAAGACAAACGGGTCCACGCGGTGGGTGAACTCGCCAACGATTTCCGCGTTTCCCCGGACGGCCGCACTCTGGCATTCCGCCAGAATTACGAAGTCTTCGCCATGCCTTTGCTGCCGGGCGGGCAGGCGGTCGAGGTGGCGGAGAAGGCCAGCTCACTGCCGGTGACCCAGGCCAGCAAGGGCGGCGCGTCCTACATCGGCTGGGCCGACAATGGCCGGACACTCACCTGGTCGATGGGCCCAATGCTCTATCGCGCCGATGTGCAGCAACTCTTCGCCAACGCCCCATTACCCGATGGCGCTCCGCGCTTCACCCCGCCTCAAACCGGTATCTCGCTCGCCCGCGCAGTTGCAGCGGACAAGCCCGCGGGCACAGTGGCGCTGATCGGCGCGCGCATCCTGACCATGGCGGGCAGCCATGCCGGCGTCATCGAGAACGGCACCGTGGTCATCTCAGGCGACCGAATCGCGGCGATTGGCCCGTCGGGCACCGTGGCGGTCCCGGCCGGCGCAAAGGCGATCGATATGGCCGGCAAGACGATCATGCCCGGCCTCGTGGATGCCCACGCCCACGGCCCGCAGGGTCAGGGCGATCTCGTCCCGCAGCAGAACTGGACGATGGTGCAGCAACTCGCGCTCGGCACTACCACAATCCACGATCCCTCTTCGCAAGCCAGCACTATCTTTGCTGCCGCCGAGCGCCAGCGCGGCGGTACACTGCTGGCGCCACGCATCTTCTCGACGGCCGAGATTGTCTATGGCGCCAAGGCACCAGGCGTCTATGCGCGGATCGACACATACGACGACGCGCTCCAACACATTCGCAGAATCAAGGCGCAGGGCGGCGGGTCGATCAAGAACTACAATCAGCCTCGCCGCGACCAGCGCCAAATGGTGGCGCGCGCGGCCGAGGCCGAAGGCATGCAGGTGGTGGCTGAGGGCGGATCGCTGTTCGGCATGGACATGACGATCATCGCCGATGGCAATTCCACGCTCGAGCACAACATCCCACTGGAATACTTCTACGAAGACATGCTGCAGATGATTGGCGGGTCGCAGACGAACTACACGCCGACCCTGGTGGTCACCTATGGCGGTCTGGCGGGCGACCCCTATTGGCGCCAGGCCACCGACGTCTTTGCCGATCCATTGCTGGTCCACACCCCGCCGCGCGAACTGCTGGCGGCGACGGGGCGCCGAACCAAGGCGCCGGACTGGGCGTTTGTCGACGATGACAGCGCGCGCGAGGCCAAAAAGGTCGCGGCGCGCGGCCGCCATGTCGCGATCGGCGCGCACGGCCAGCAGGCTGGTATCGCCGCCCACTGGGAACTGTGGAGCTTCGTGCGAGGCGGCATGACTCCGGTCGACGCACTGCGGGCCGGCACCATCGAGGCGGCACGGTCGCTCGGCATGGAGCGGGACGTTGGCAGCCTGGAGCCGGGCAAGCTCGCAGACCTGATCGTGCTCGACGCCGACCCATCACAGAACATCCGCAACTCGAACCGAATTGCGCGCGTCATGTTGGGCGGCCGGCTTTACGATGCGCGCACGATGAACGAGGTTGAGACGGGCTCGCGGACCCGGCTGCCCTATTACTGGGAAAAATAGACTAGCCGGCCCGCACCTCGGCCAAGAACTCACCGACTTTGGCCCGCAGGGTGGCGGCCTGACCCTGAAGTTCGGTCGCGCTGGTGAGGACCTGGCTCGCGGCGACGCCGGTGGAGCCGGAGGCTTCGCGGACCTGGACGATGTTGTCGGCGACCTCGTCCGAGCTGCGCGCAGCAAGGTCGATTGATCGGGCAAGGTCTTGGCCTGCCACCGACTGCTGATCGACCGCGCTGGCGATCGAGATGGCGGTGGTCTCGAGACTCTTGATCTGCTCACCGATCGAGCGGAGCGCGGTAACCGAAGCGCCGGTCGAATCCTGCATGGCGCGGATTTGCTCGGCGATCTCCTCGGTGGCGCGGCTGGTCTGGGTGGCGAGCTCTTTCACTTCGGAAGCGACGACCGCGAAGCCCCGCCCGGCTTCGCCGCCGCGGGCCGCTTCGATCGAGGCATTCAGCGCGAGAAGATTGGTGCGCTGAGCGATCGAGCTGATCAGCTCGACGATCTGACCGACCTGGTCGGCGCTGGCGGCGAGCGCGGAGATGGTGGCATCGGCATTGGTGGCGGCATCGGTGGCGCGACGAGCGAGCTCGGCGGAGCTTGTCGCCTGCCGGCTGATCTCGCCGATCGACATTGCAAATTCGTCGGTCGCTGCAGCGGCAGCGGTTACGCCGGACGAGGCGCGGTCCATCGATTGCGCCACTAAACCCGATTGCACCGATGCCTGTTCGGCAGAAGCAGCCATGGCGCTAGCAGTGGCTTGAAGTTGACTAGACGCCGCAGCGACACCGCCAACCACATCGCCGATTGCCGCTTCAAACGCGCTGGCGAGCGCGTTCAGATCGGCCTTGCGCCGCTCGCTTGCTTGGCTGCGCGCCGCGAACAGTTCGTCAAGTTTGTGGCCGCTCTTCACGAATACCACCAATGCGCGCGCCATCGCACCGATCTCATCGGGACGGTCTGCATGGTTGACGCGGATGTCCCGTTGTCCGGCCGCCAAACGCGACATCTCATCGGACAGCTCCAGGTAGGGCTCGACTACCTGGTCGAGAATGAATTTGAGACTGGCGAGGCCGCCAAAAAGGAAGAAGCAACCCAACCCCAGGATGAGATAGCGAGCGCTTGGCACGAAGGCGGGATAAGCGAACCCGACCAAGGCGACTACGACGACAAGCGACATGCCGCCCAGGGAGAATGCCGACGCGATTTTCGCCTTGTTGACCAAAGACTGACGCATGAACCAGCCCGACAGTCCGGCGACCGACTGACTGGGAGCAGAGCGCGATGACGCGACCTGAATGGCCTCGATCTCGGCCTCCAATTCTTTGCTCATGCTAACGGCCGTCTGCGTCATGCGCGTCGTCACCTTCTCTCAAAACGAGAGTCCGCAATAGGAATGCGGACTTGAAATAGAGTTAAGGCGGGGTTTCAGCGGCCCGGAAAGGAGCTCAGACTGTTGTGGTTCGGCCCGGCAGAATAGCCCAGGGAGCGCGCGAGCCTGCATGGGGCTCCGGTGGAGTCCCTGACGTAGCGTCTGCGATCACGGGTGTCGATCGCAAGACGAGCTTATGCCGCTCTTGGACTTCGGCTGATCGGTATCACCGGCGCACCGGTTACGACGGGCTTTCCGAGGTGCTGAGGAATCTCATCCGCCGGCATTGCCTTATAAAAAAGCCAGCCCTGGATCTGGTCACAGCCGGCGGCGCGCACCATTTCGGCTTGCTCCTCCGTTTCGACGCCCTCCGCTGTAACGCCCATTTTCATCGCGCGCGCGACCGTGATGGACGACAGCATCACCGCACGACTGCCATCGTCTTCACCTGCCTGGACAACTAGGCTGCGGTCGAGTTTTAGCTTCTCGAAGCGGAATTGGCGTAAGAAGCCGAAGCTGGCGTAGCCGGTGCCGAAATCGTCAAGGACCACGTTGACGCCGAAGCCCCGGATCACTGCGAGACTTCGCTCCGCCACAACCGGATCGAGAACCAAACAGGTCTCGGTGATTTCGAGCTCGAGCCTTTCGGGGTCGAGGCCCGTTTCTTCAAGAATCTGGCCAAGTTGCACGGGGAATTCGGGATTGCGAAGCTGCGCCGCGGAGATGTTCACCGACAGCTTGATGTCGGGCCAAGCCATCGCATCGCTGCAGGCGCGTCGCAGCACCCACAGTCCGAGTGGATTGATGAGGCCGGATTCCTCTGCCACCGGAATAAAGACATTAGGACCAATATGTTTGCCATCGGGCCGTTGCCACCGAATTAGCGATTCGACCGCCACGATTGCACCCGAATTGCTATCGACCAGCGGCTGATAATGGAGCCGAAATTCTTCGTTCGCGAGCGCAAGCCGTAATTCGTCGTCCAGCTCGCGGATTGCCTCCCGGCTCCGATCGAATTCTGAGCTGTGCCAAGTGCAGCGTGCCTTGCCGCCGCGCTTCGAAGAGTACATCGCGATATCTGCGCGGCGTAGGAGCTCGGACGATCCGATCTCCTGGCCCTTTGCGCGGCGTGCAAGGCCGATACTTGCGCCCAGCGTCAAGCGGCGGTCATCGACTTTGACCGGGTGCATCATCTCCTCGACTATTCTCCGACACATGCCTTCCAGCAGTGTCGCGGCGAGTGGGCCTGACTTGAGGAGCGCAAATTCGTCGCCGCCCAGGCGATAGATCTGGGCTTCATTCCCGCAGATGACCTGGAAAAGCGCTCCGCATTCCCGGATTGCGCGATCACCGATCGCGTGCCCGTGGTGCTCGTTCACGAGCATGAAGCCATCGAGGTCGATGAGTGCGATCGCTGTTTCCTCGCAACGCGCCAGCCGCTTGAAATCCTCATGGAGCGCGTGCCGGTTGGGGAAGCCGGTCAAGGTGTCGGTCAGCCCGAGCCGTTCGAGCCGAGACACTTGCTTCATGCCCGACCGTACTAATAGCACGATTGCAGCAGCAAAGCAGGCGGTGCCTGCTGCGATGGCTTGCGGCGCGGCCCCAATCCGGTCGGCCACAAAATAACTGGCTGCGATCGTTGCGACAAATATTGTCGAGAGGATGATCGCCGGGACGAAGACCATCATGCGAGCCGAATTGGCCCCAGCAGGTTCAACTGATGGCACGCGACCCCCTTTTACGCCCGCGTCACGCGAACTTGCCGTTACCCTAGCCCAACAGACTCTAAAGAAGCGTGAATCAGAAGTTTACTTTGAGCGCGCGGCCTCACGACGCGGCGGCCACCCGGCCCGGCTGCTCTGAGCGTCGCGTCAAAGCAGGCCGGTAGAGCGAAGACCCACAATTGGCCGGCTCGAAACGCTCCGTTTGCCCGGTTATCGTTTCGCCCGCGCCGAGCATAAGCCAACCTGTCGGTCCCAATGCGCCAGCGATGCGGTCGAATACTCGTTTGCGCGTATCAACATCGAAATAAAGCATGACGTTGCGGCAAAGCACCAGATCGAACTGCGCAGGCGGCGGGACGGAATTCAAAACGTTATGTTGCTCGAACCGTGTCATCTTTCGGATGCGATCGCAGGCTTGCCAGCCATCGTCGGTCGCCGTGAAAAAGTTCAGCATTTGCGCGACGCTGATCCCGCGTTGAATCTCAAACTGGCTATAGACGCCAGCTCGGGCGTGAGCGATCGCTTTGCCCGATATATCGGTGCCGAGAATTTCGATCTTCCACCCCGCCCAACGCGCAGGCTGCTCCGCGAACAACATCGCCAAGGACAGTGCTTCCTGCCCAGTCGAGCAGCCCGCCGACCAGATGCTTAGGCGGCGGAGTGCAGCTCGCTCTCGCGCCAAGTCAGGTAGGACAGTGCGCGTTAAAGTGGCAAAATAGGCGTGATCGCGAAAGAAATACGTCTCGTTATTGAGCAGCGCTTCTACCACTTCGTTTGCAAGACTTTGCTCGCCGGGATTGGCGAGCAGGCAGACGAGTTGGTCGACGTTATTGATGCCGCGGTCGCGAAACACCCCTCCAAGCGCGGAAGGCACCCGCCACAGACGCGCTTCATTGAGCTCCTGTCCAGTGCGGCTGGCCAGTAGATCGGCGATGATGCGGTGGGACGCGTTGGTCAGCGCCATGCGGCGAATCCCGCTGCGGCAGCCACCCGATCAGCGAGCTGCTCCGGCGGGTCGACCGCGCAAGCAAGTCCGGTTTCGGTAACTGCGCGCGGCATGCCCCACACTGCGCAGCTTGTCTGATCCTGAGCGTAGATCCCCCCGCCCATCGCCGCAATGCGTTCGGCCCCCTCGGTGCCGTCGCGGCCCATACCCGACAGCAGCACTCCCGCGACCTCGCCGTCGTAGACGTCGGCAAGCGTCTCGAACATTGGATCGACCGAAGGCCTGCAGCCGCTCTTGACGACGTGATGCGCCAAACCGGTTACCACTTCGCCATGCATCTTGCGAACGATCATGTGGCCGTGGCCCGGCGCAATAATGATCCGGCGCGGCGTGACCGCCACACCTTCATCGGCAAGGACAGTTTCACGACTGGCTGCGGCTTCCATTTGACGGGCAAACACCGGAATGAAGCTTTCGGGGAGATGCTGGGTGACGAGAATGGGTAGGTCGAAGCGCGAGGGAAGGCGTCGTAGAAACAGATTGAGCGCGTGGATTCCGCCGGTCGAAGCGCCGATGGCGACGACGCGCGGACGCCTGGGGGCGGCGCGGAACTGTCTCGACGCGACGATCGGCGTGGGCGAAACGACCGACTGAAGTTTGTTGCCAAGCGCACGGATCTTGCCGAGAAGACTGCAGCGGTACAGTTCGTTGAAGCCGCCGGGCCGCGGCTTCAGCATCGTATCCGCAGCTCCCATCTGCAATGCCGAAAGCGTCGCCTCCGCACCATCGGCGGTCAAGGATGAAACGACCAGGACCTGCGCGCCGCGTGCGGTCTTCAATATGCCGGGCAGCGCCTCAAGACCGCCGATTCCAGGCATCTCCAGGTCAAGCAGTATGACGTCGACTATGGTCGAGCGCAGAACCTCGAGCGCCATTTCGGCGGTCCCCGACTGGGCAACCAAGGCGAGGTCGGGCTCGCGCTCGATCATGCGTGAGAGAACTGTGCGGACGGTCAGCGAATCGTCGATCACCATCACCCGCACGCTGCCGGGTTTCGGCGAAGGTAAGGGGGTCACCCCCAAGCCAGGCGCAGCCTGGTCGGTTCGAAGCACGACGGCCATGGCGACTGGCCGCTCAGGCCATGCCGACGAGCTGAAGCTTGATTTGGAGCGTTTCGTGGTCGAACGGCTTCATCACATATTCGTCGGCGCCGGCGCTGATCGCCTCGCGGATATGAGCCACATCGTTTTCGGTGGTGCAGAAGACCACCTTCGGACGGTCTCCGCCAGCGCGCTGGCGCAGCTTGGTGATGAATTCGATCCCCGTCATCACTGGCATGTTCCAGTCGAGCAGGATGACGTCCGGCATCGCCTCATCGCAGCGCTGCAAACCCTGTTGGCCGTCTTCCGCTTCGTCCACCGAAAAGCCGAGGGTTTCGAGGATATGCCGTGATACTTTGCGGATGACCCGCGAATCATCGACGATGAGACAGGTTTTCATGGCTTTGCGCGCCCTTGTTCAGACTTCCAATTCAACCCTATCCCCCAGCGGTAACTATAGGCTTAAGCTGCCTCACTCGCTGGACAGGGGCCGTGCAGGAGTTGAACCGCATCGATCAGCAAGACCGGTCCAGTCTCAGTCTCCACCATACCGCGGGTGGCCCGGCCCCACCCTTCGCCGAAGCCGCCCGGAAGTTCGACCGGCTCGGCCAGGGCTTCGGTCACGTCAAATGCTTCATCGACCACTAAAGCGTATTGATGACCCTCGTGCTCTATGACCGCCGCTCGGCTGCCAATGACTCGATCGCTGGGACGAAAGCCCAGCGACACACGGCAGTCGATGACGGTCAGCGCCTGACTGCGAAGCGCGGTAAGTCCCACGATGAAATCCGCGGCGCCAGGGATCGGCGTCACGGCTTCGATTTCGATGACCGATTGGACCTGCACCGCAGGGATCGCGGCGCGGCGACCCGCAATGAGGCACATGAGAAGAAGCTCTTTCATGCCGCCCTCCCAGGGCGACTTCCCCGCAGCGTCGCTTGCTTGAGAGCGCCGAGTAGCGCTTCGCGGTCGTAGCGGTAAATCGCATCGCCCCCGACTTCGGGATTGGCGCTCAGCCAAATAGTGGCGCGGGCGGGCCCGCTGGGAAGGTGTTCGCCTTCATCCATCACAATCGCCACGTCCGCTTCGATATCGGGCGCGGCAGTGACCGCATAGCCAGCAGCTTTCACCAAGGGCTCAAGAATGGTGCGTGCCCACTCGCTATCAGTGGGAAGTCGGCAAATGGGGGCAGCATCGCGTCGCAAAGGCGCAGACCTGCCCACGAAGAGGGTGTGCACGTCCAAAACTGGAACGAGCTCGCCCTCGATCAAGGTGGTGCCTTCAAGCGTGGGATCATCCGCAGCCACCATTTCGTGAGTGATTGCGCTGGCATCGACAACTTCGCGCACGATATAAGCGATCTGGCTGTCTCCGTCAGACAAGCGCAAAAGCCGGCAGCGACCCTCGGGCAAGGGCCCGCAATCATGTCCGGCGAGCGAGAAGATCTCCGTTCCCACCACCGCCTGAGCGCGATCGCCTTCAATATCGATGGCCTCGCGCTGGATGGTGTCTATCCGTCTTATTGTTTCCAGTCGTAAGGCGCGTTTGCGACCGTCCAATCCGAAGAACAGCATGACGGGAACTCGGGTGCCTGCGCCGCCTTCAGCATTCTCGCTCTCCGCGCTGACCACGCGCTTGCGCATTTCGCTGCTCAGCCCGCGCTGCGCGGCGATGCTTGGGATATCAAGGAGGAGGATGGGCCGGCCGTCGTCAAGAAGAGTTGTTCCGGCATAAAGGCGCGTGTCCATGATGGCAGGTGCGATCGGCTTTACCACCACATCCTCGTGATCATGCACGCGGTCGACGCCGAGCGCAAAGACCTCATCACTGGCAAGTCGGATCATTATCAGAGTCTTGCTGCCCCAGGCGATACGACGGGGATCTGCAACCCCGAACACGTCGGCGAGCGCCACGCAAGGGACCCGGCGGCCTCGGAAGGAGATGAGTTGCCGCTCACCCGCGCGCGCGAATTCGATATCCTGCACATTGGCAAAGGCGACCTCTTCGACATAGCTGCGCGGAATGGCGTAAAGCTGGCCTTCGACCTCGACTGTCAGCGCCGCAATTATTGAAAGCGTCAGTGGCAGTTGCAGATGGAAGGACGTGCCTTCGCCGGCCTTGCTGGTGACGTCGATTGTGCCCCCAACCTTTTCAATATTCGCGCGTACGACATCCATTCCGACGCCGCGGCCAGAAACCTGGCTGACCGCTTCTGCGGTCGAGAGGCCGGGCTCGAACATCAACAGCAGCTTTTGACGCTCGCTCAAGCGGGCTGCCTCGGCTTCGCTGACGATGCCAGCAGCGACCGCCTTGGCGGCTAGTCGGTCACCCGGCACCCCTCGCCCGTCGTCCGTGACGACGAGGCTAATTCGATTACCCGATTGCCGGGCAGAAAATCGTAGCAAGCCTATCTCGCGCTTACCTGACTTCAGCCTGTCCGCAGGCGCTTCGATCCCGTGATCGA
>ERZ1066120.1700-NODE-1700-length-11987-cov-7.776316_pt1 | contig 11987 bp, 10 predicted proteins | sample MGYA00382767_ERZ1066120 | MGnify/ENA primary metagenome ERZ1066120 (study PRJEB33369, sample SAMEA5778350) | biofilm metagenome | biome: Industrial cooling water; feature: Water cooling tower basin; material: Biofilm | place: United Arab Emirates | collected... | reverse complement strand
TTCAAGTATAGCGCTCAGGTCAAGGACGCTGCAGGCAATCTCGGGCAGATGTCGGATGTGTTCACCGCCTCGCTCGGCGCGCGCCTGGTGAGCGGCACCGATCGCGGCGACACCTTGTTCGGTAGCAGTGGCGGGGAGACGATCTCCGGCATTGCGGAAGCGAGCCTCAGGCTGGGCAGGAACACCATCGATGTGCTGACCGGCTCCGGCGGCGCGGACGTCTTCATCCTCGGCGACGCCCGTGGCCGGTTCTATGACGACGGTAATGCTAATCGGAACGGTTTCTCCGATTATGCGCGCATCACCGACTTCCGGTCTGACGACAAGCTGCAGCTGAAGGGCAGCGCTGCGGATTATCTGCAGGGCTGGGTTAAGGTCGGCGGCTTCGAAGGCACCGGCATCTACTTCGACAGCAACAAGAACGGTGTTCTCGACCGCAACGACGAGCTGATCGTCCTGGTGCAGAACCAGGGCGCCATCAGCGAGGGGCAGCTGATCTTCGTTTAATAGCTTAAGGTGAGGGTCGATCGACCCTCACCTTCTCTACCTCAGGGCGATGTAATCACTCGCGACACAATCTTCGGCCGTTCTGACGAGCTGCAGTTCTGTCTTGAACAATCGCTTCCGGATACCGAAGACATCATAGCCAAGACGATCAAGGATGGCACCGATCGGACCCCCAATATGTGCTGATCCTGTATGATCTTCGAACATGATCGCACGGGGGCTTAGACGTTCAAGCGGCTTTTCCATGGCAGCAAGGACGCTGAACTCGTGTCCCTCGACATCGATCTTGACGAGGTCTACCTTATCCAGTTGTTTCAAGAACTCGCCCGCGCTGACCCCCTGCACGACATGATCGCCATCTTCATCGATGTGCGAGGAACCTCGGTTCACGTTGTTGATCGAGAAGCGAATTTCTCGCGTCTCCTCGGTCAATGCGACGGGATAAATTGTTGCTCTGCTTCCAAACTGGGAAAGGTTGTTGCTAAGCAGGTCGACAATTTGGGGCTGCGGCTCGACACAGACTGCACTGCTGTTCTCAACCAGCTGGAGAAAGCAGGCTGACACGTAGCCGATGTTTGCGCCCACATCCAAAAGCACATCACCCGGACGCGCTTGATCAAGAAGAACCTGGACTATGGACCGATCGAATTTCCCGGAGAGAAGGATGTGCCTTCCGATCAGGTCGTCGGCAAGCACGTCGAGGGCAAAGCCGTCGCTTGACTGTGCCCGACGGCGACCACCGCCGAGGTTGATCGCTCCGGCGTAGCGATCAAGGAGACGCCCGGAGCCGTTCGCAAAGGGCCAGTGCCTGGCAGCGAGTGAAACCAGCCAGTGCGTAAGAAGCAATTCCATTCCTCCGAACGATGAGGCCAAGGCACTGAAACGCCGAGCAAAGCGACAATTACCGAACAGCCTGCCTCGCTCAGCCTGAGGAACAGGAAGAAGATTTGGTTAGAAGGCTTGGCTCGCCATCACAAGGGAAGCGGAGCTAAGGTGCGGAGAAGTGGCTAGGCGGCACATGGTGCAAAAGCCACGCCGGGAAAATTTGAGTAACTTTCCGCGGCCAAGTGGAAGAAATGGTTAACATTTCTCCTCGATATGTCTCAGATCGGGACCGATAGGGGCAGGATCGTGGGGCGTAAGGTGCTGAGCCGGAGGGCAGAATGCGAATGAACGAGGCTATACGGAGTGGGCTGGAGAAGTGCCGGCGCCACTTCCGCGCGGCACTGATCTTCAGCGCGCTCGTAAACCTGCTCTTCATTGTGCCGATGCTGTACATGCTTCAGGTCTATGAGCGGGTGGTGCCGACGCGTGGAGTCACCACGCTCGCCATGCTGACCCTGGTGCTGGTCATCGGCCTTCTCACCATGGCTGCACTGGATTCGCTGCGTGCCCGCCTTCTCGTGCGGGCGGGGGTGAGGCTCGACGCTGCCCTCTCGCGGACATTGCTTGAGGCGACGCTTTCCGAACCAGGCAGCGGCGGCGGGCGCAACGCCCGCGGCGCGATGCGCGAGTTCGACCAGTTGCGCCAGGCGCTGACCGGACCGGCCATTCTTGCGGTGCTCGATGCGCCATGGGTGCCGGTGTACATCGCCATCGCCTTCATTCTTCATCCCTGGATCGGCGTTCTTGCGCTGGCGGGTGCCGTGCTGGTGGTCCTCCTGGCCATGCGGAACGAGCAGGTCACCCGGGTTCCCATGCAACAGGCCAATGCAGCGGCCGCGCAGGCCTATGCCGACTTCGAGGCGACGGTCGGCTCGGCCGATACGGTGCGCGCGCTTGGCATGCGCGAAGCGCTGGTTGCCGGACATCTGTCCCAGCGCGACATGATGATGCGGCTGCAGACCCGCGCCAGTCTGGCGTCGAGTGGTATCACCGCCACCTCCAAGTTCGTGCGGCACCTGCTGCAGTCGCTGGCGCTTGGCGTGGGGGCTCTGCTCGCCATCAGCGGGATGATCAGCCCTGGAGCCATCTTCGCCTCCATGTTCATCGTCGGGCGTGCGCTGGCACCGATCGACCAGATGGTCGGCAACTGGCGCAGTATCGTTCAGGCGCGCGGGTCCTGGACCCAGCTCAATGCGCTGCTGGACGAGGCTCCCCCGCAGGTGGCGATGACCCAATTGCCCCGGCCCACCGGCCGCATTGAGGTCGAGGACTTGCATGTTCTCGGGGAGGATCGTTCCGCCATCCTGCAGCAGGTCAGCTTTGCTGTCGCACCGGGAGAGACGGTGGCGATCGTGGGCCCGAGCGGCGCGGGCAAGTCGACCCTGGTTCGAGCCCTGGCGGGAGCGCTGGTGCCCGATCATGGCGTCGTGCGCTTCGACGGCTCCGATCAGCGCAATTGGGATCCGGAGCGGCTGGCCGAGCATGTCGGCTTCATGCCGCAGGAATGTGTGCTGTTCGCCGGAACGGTGAAGGAGAATATCGCGCGCTTCCGCAATCGGCTCGAGGAAGATCCTTCGCAGGTGGACGCCGACGCCATTGCCGCAGCGCAGGTTGCCGGAGCGCATGAGCTCATCCAGCGCCTGCCCAACGGCTACGACCAGATGCTTCAGACCGGCGGGCGCAACCTGTCAGCCGGCCAGCGGCAGCGCATCGCGCTTGCCCGGGCGCTGTTTCGCGGTCCGTCGGTGCTGATCCTCGACGAGCCCAATTCCAATCTCGACAGCGAAGGCGACCAGGAACTGGTCCGCTGCCTGGAACAGGCAAAGGCGCGAGGGACAACGATCCTGCTGGTCGCCCACCGCATGGGCATGATGCCGGTCGTCGACAAGCTGCTGATCGTGCAGGACGGCCGGATCGCCGCCTTCGGCCCGCGTGACGAGATCATGGCCAAGATCGCCTCCGCCAGGCCGGTCTCCGTACCTGCCCCTCGTCCCGGAGCACTTTGATGCACAGCCAGGAACTTCAGATGCGTCCCGCCGCTCTCCCGCTCGATCTGCTGCCTTCGACGCGCAAGTCCGCCTCGGCGAGGCCGGACGTCGGCGAGGATGATCCGAGCCTGGACATCCGCATCGGAACGGTGCTCGCCGTGCTGTTCTTTGTGCTGGGCCTCGGCTGGGCTGCCTTTGCCCGGCTGGATGCGGCCGCAATGGCGCAGGGCAAGATCGCTGTCGCCGGGCAGCGGCAGACGGTGCAGCATCGCGACGGCGGCGTGATCAGCCAGATCTTCGTCAAGGAAGGACAGAAGGTCACCAAGGGACAGGTCCTGTTCCGCCTGGCCGCGGCCGAGGTGGAGGCGCAGGAGCGGGCACTCAGCGCCCAGGCCATCACCTTGTTCGCGCAGCGGGCGCGGCTGCAAGCAGAGCAGGCCGGCCAGTCCCGCATCGACCTCCCCGCTGAACTGGCCGCGATGACCTCGCCCGAAGACCGGGCCGACGTGGCCCGGGCCATGTCAATCCAGCAAGCACAGTTGCGCACCCGCCTGGCAGTGGTGGCGGCCCAGCGCGGCGCCTTTGCCGAACGGGGCGCGGGCGTCAGCAATCTTGGCCGCGGCTACGGCCAGCAGGTCGCTGCGCTCAATGAGCAGATCCGCTCGCTCGACGAGGAGCTTGCTGCGCTTCGGACCGTGGCCGCACAAGGCTTCGTTTCCCAGAACCGGATCAGGGCGCTCGAGCGGACCCGCGCTGAACTGGAAGGTCAGCGTGGCCAGTATCAGGCCACTGTTGCCCAGACCCGCGACCAGGCGGGCGAAAGCCGGCTGCAGTCGCTTGAGGCGCAGAGCAGCTTTTTTGAACGCACGGCAAGCGAGCTGCGCGACGTCGAGGGCGCGCTCAACGACGTGCTTCCCCGTCTCAATGCCGCTCGCGACCAGCTGTCTAGGACCGAGATCCGCAGCCCCGCGTCGGGCACGGTGGTCGGATTGCAGGTCTTTACGCAAGGTGCGGTCGTCGGACCCGGGCAGCGGCTGATGGACGTCGTTCCTGATCGCGCCGAGATGACGGTCGAGGCCCGCCTGCCGGTCGAAGATGGCGATGACGTGGTCCCCGGGCAGTCGGCCTTTGTGCGGTTCGACACGCTTCACGAACGATCGCTGCCGCCGCTGGAGGGCAAGGTCGCCCGCGTGTCAGCCGACAGCTTCACCGACGAGAAGACGGGCGAGTCCTTCTTCACTGCCGAGGTGGCGCTGCCAGAAGACCAGCTCAAGCTGCTTCAGGACGTCCGCGGCGAGGACTTCAACCTTCGCGCCGGCATTCCGGTCAGCATCGAGATCCCGGTGCGCAAGCGGACCGCTCTTCAGTACATGTTCGAGCCCCTGACTGCGGCGATGCGCCGCTCGGGCAAGGAGCATTGAGGCGTTACCGAGTGGGAGGTTCGCGGCCGGGCCCCGCCGTTTAGGTGCCGCTTCCTTCGACGGGTTCTTGCCAAATCGGCCGTGCTGGACGATGCGCGGGTCCGGCTGGTCTTTTTACTTCCGGGAACATGATCGTGGCAGACGCAACCTCATCCAACCCCGGACAGGTCCATCCGGTCATCCTGTGCGGAGGGTCAGGCTCGCGGCTTTGGCCCTTGTCGCGCGCCGACTTTCCCAAGCAGCTGCTGCCCATCGCCGACGAGGTCAGCATGCTGCAGGCCACCGCCCAGCGCATCTCCTTTCCGGAATTCGCCTCGCCGCTGGTCATCGCCGGCGAGAACCATCGCTTTGCCGTCCGCGATCAGCTTCGCGAAGTTTCCGCCGGGCCGGCCTCGATCATCCTAGAGCCCGAAGGCCGCAACACGGCAGCCGCCCTTGGCCTTGCCGCCCACGCGCTGAGCCGGAGCGATCCCGGGGCGCTGATGCTGGTCCTTCCGTCCGACCATCTGATCCGCGATGTGCCCGCCTTCCGCGAAGCGGTGCGGCGCGCGGTTCTCGCCGCCGGCGAGGGCTGGCTGGTCACCTTCGGCCTTGCCGCGCTCGCCCCCGAGACAGGCTACGGCTACATCGAAGCGGGGGAGGCGCTCGAGGCGGCACCGGGCGTGTCGCGCGTTGCTCGTTTCCTCGAAAAGCCGGACCGGGCGACGGCCGAGCGTCTCTGCGCCGACGGCCGGCATCATTGGAACGGCGGCATCTTCGTCATGCGGGCCGACACCTACGTTGAGGAACTCGAGCGGCTCGCCCCGGAGATCGCCGCCGCGTGCAGCCAAGCCATGGCCGAGCCTGAGACGGACGGGGACTTTCTTCGTCCCGGGTCGGCCTTCCTCCAAGCGCCCCCGATCTCGGTCGACTACGCCATCTTCGAGAAGACGGAACGCGCAGCTGTCGTGCGCGACGTCGAGATGGGCTGGTCGGACGTCGGAAGCTGGGCTGCCGTCTGGGAAGTAGGAGCCAAGGACACCGCCGGAAACGTCGTCCAGGGCGACGTCCTCGCCGAGGACTGCCACGACTGCTTGTTCCGCAGCGAATCGGGGCAGTTGATCGCCGGCGTCGGACTTCGCGACCTTGCGGTGATCTCGACCAGGGGCGCTCTGCTGGTGACTCCGCGCAACCGGGCGCAGGACGTCAAGGAGATCGTCGCCCGCCTGGAAGAGCAGGGAAGCGACCTTCATCTCTCGCAGGCGCGCGTTAGCCGCCCGTGGGGCACCTACGAGACCACTGACCTTGGCGAGCGCTACCAGACCAAACGGATCGTCGTGAAGCCGGGCAGCAAGCTGTCGCTTCAATTGCACCACCACCGGTCCGAACATTGGATCGTGGTCCGAGGAACCGCGCGGGTGACGGTCGGGGACCGAATAGTCCTCCTTCACGAGAACCAGTCCACCTTCATTCCGGCCGGTGAGCGGCATCGGCTGGAGAATCCGGGCAAGATTCCGCTGGAGCTGATCGAGGTTCAGTGCGGCTCCTACCTCGGCGAGGACGACATCGTCCGCTTTCAGGATGATTACGGCCGTCAGGCCTAGGTCAAGCCCCAAGTCCTGACGCAGCCGGCTGCCGGCCGCGGAGCGACCTGCCCAACTCCCTCCAGAACGGCTTGTTCAGCTTTGGTACGATCATCGTTCCTTGAGTAGTGGTGAACAAAGTTTTAAGGTAATGGTTTAGGCCCTGAAACAGTCGGGTCCGTGGAGGCAAGGTGAAAGCGAAGCTTAAGGTCTTGGGTCGGCTTGGCCCCGCGGCCGCCGTGCTTTTGCCGGCGGCAGCGGTCGCTCCCTTCCTCGTTGTCGGCTTCTCGCCGCTTGGCATGGACATCTCGGGACTGGCCCCGGTGAAGAGCGTCATGAGCATGCTGGAGGCGCGCTCGCCCGGCGAACGCCCGGAAGGAGCGCAGGCTCTCGCCAAGCTCAAGGCGGCCAAGGCCAAGGTCGCGCAGGCGCTGCCCAAGCAGCGGGCGCTGGGCAAGGTCTTCTCGCCGCCCAAGCCGGAGGAAAAGGCTTTCACGCAGGCCATCACGCCGCCGGCGCCGCCGGAGACCCCGGTGATTGCCGAAGCGCCTACGCTTGCTGAAGCGGTTCTGCCCTCCAGCGCTCCCTTGATCGCGTCGGCACCGGGCGTCCTGCTGCCCGCCATCATCGGCGGTGTCGGTGGCGGCGGTGGTGGCGGTGGAGGCGGAGGCGGCGGCCTTCCGGGAGGCGGCGGCGGCGACGTCGGCAATACTCCGCCGGTTGTCCCGGTTATCCCGGCGGTGCCCGAGCCTGGGACGTGGCTCATGATGCTGCTCGGCTTCGGCGTGATCGGCTCCGTCATGCGGCGCCGGACGCCGGCGACCCGGGGCAAGGCCTTCGCCTGATCCCAGGATGGGACGGCTTATTGCCCTTGCTTCCCTGGGGCTGATCCTGGCCGGCGCCGCAGGTGCCGCACTCTGGAAGGCGGCGCCTTCATCACCAGCCAAGAACGCTGGCAGTTCCGTACCGCCCGTCGCGGACCCGAACCGCATCACCCTGGATCCAGCACAGGTGCGCCAGGCCATTGCGGCGGGTGGCTTCCAGACGCCGCCGGTGTCGCTGCTCCGCGTCGACGGCGCCATGCGCTATGGCGAATTCCGCTGGTCGGAGCAGGGTATCCCACAAGGGCCGGTCACGATCCGGGTCGATCTGCGGACCCAGATCCTGAGTGTGTTCCGGGCCGGTCACGAGATCGGCACGGCAGTCATCCTTTACGGAGCGGACAAGAAGGAAACGCCGCTCGGCACCTTTCCCGTCCTCTGGAAGGGGCGGGACCATGTGTCGAGCCTGTACGACGCGCCCATGCCCTTCACGCTTCGGCTGACCGGCGACGGGGTGGCAATCCATGGCAGCAACGTGCGCTGGGGCGCCGCCACCAATGGCTGCATCGGCGCTCCTACCGAATTCGCCAGATTGCTGTTCGATGAGGTCAAGGTGGGCGACAAGGTCACCATTGTTCGCTCGCGCGCAAGTTCGGCGAGGAACAGCGTCTAACCGACTGTTTACCCTTCGAGGCGCATGGAGGAAGCCCCTGACGTGGAGCTTCGACACTCGTGCCTGCCTCCCTTCGCTTGATGCTGCTCGGACTGGCAGCGCCGTGCCTGATCGGTTCGATCGGGCCGCGGACCAATCTCGAGGAGCGCTTTCTTGCAGCCCACAATCGTGAGCGGGCAATGGTGGGCGTTCCCCGCCTGGAGTGGGATGAGGAGCTGGCTGCGGGAGCCAGGGAGTGGGCCGATCATCTCAGCCGGACCGCGCGGTTCGAGCATTCACCCGATGACCCCGGCAAGGCTCATCAGGGAGAAAACCTCTGGGGGGGAACGCCCGGCGCTTTCCTGCCCGAGTCCATGGTTCAGCTGTGGATCGACGAGAAGCAGCACTTCAAGCCTGGGGTCTTCCCCGCGATCAGCCGCACACAGCGGGTCGAGGACGTCAGCCACTACACTCAGCTGATCTGGCGGCGGACCGCCCGAGTCGGCTGCGCACTTAGCCATCTTGGCAGGGAGGAAGTGCTCGTTTGCCGGTACAGTTCAGCAGGAAATGTGGTGGGCGAACGCGTGTTTTGACCCATTACGGTACATAGCTGCGGCGAAACGTGCGGCATGTGCGATGAGGAGAGTTACGCATGTTTAACGACTTCGGAACAGAATGAGTTAAAACCCCGTTAATGGCAGTCGGCGGGATGGGACCGCTGGTTTGCGTTTTAGCGGGAGAGTTTCATGAAGAAGAAATTGTTGGCCTTGTCGGCCGCGGCGCTTGCCGCCACGACCATGAGCACGGGGGCTGAGGCTGCCGTTCTCACTCCAACCATCAGCGGGGCCAGCGGCTCTTTCGAGAACCCGAACGTCACCTGCACGACCGGGAACACCGTTCCGTGCCAGTTCACGGACACGGTCTCGTTCGTCACCCCGGCTGGGTTCAACTCGGTTTCGTCGATCATCAGTTCGACGTTCAACGTCAACAACCCGGCCACCCAGCTCAACTTCACGAGCGTGGTGCTGAACGGTTTTGCGTTCACGATTCAGAACGGCAACTTCGACCTCGCCACTCTCAACGCGATTCCGCTCGCTGCCGGGGCCACCAACACCCTGACCATCACCGGTCAGACCTTTGGTGATGCATCGCTGAGCGGCACGCTGTCGTTCGGCACCGTGGCTGCGGTTCCGGAGCCGGGCACCTGGGCGCTGATGCTCCTCGGCTTCGGTGCGATCGGCTACTCGATGCGCCGCCGTCGTCGCACGGGCGCGCACATCCTGCAGGCTGCCTGACATCTTCGGTCGGCATGGTTCGCCATGCCGACCACAAGATCGCAAAAGGGCTCGGCATCATCGCCGAGCCCTTTTTTGCGCGCCGACAGTTGATCAGTCGAGGATCGACCGAAAGTAGGCGATGGTCGGTGCCAGCCCTTCCTGAAGGCTCACCCGCGGCTCCCAATCGAGCAGCGCCTTGGCCTTGCTGATGTCGGGCCGGCGCTGCTTCGGATCGTCGGCGGGCAGCGGCTCGTAACGGAACGGCACGTCGCTGCCCGTTTGCCTCCGGACTTCCTCCGCCAGCTCGATCATCGAGAATTCGCCTGGATTGCCGAGATTGATGGGCCCGGTCACTTCGTCGTCGCTGTTCATCAGCGCCATCAATGCCGCGATGAGATCGTCCACATAGCAGAAGCTGCGGGTCTGCTCGCCGGTCCCGTACAGCGTGATCGGCTGGCCCTGGAGCGCCTGGACGATGAAGTTGGACACCACGCGCCCGTCGGCAGGATGCATCTGCGGCCCATAAGTATTGAAGATCCGCGCCACCTTGATCCGCAGGCCGTGCTGCCGCTGGTAATCGAAGAACAGGGTTTCGGCGCAGCGCTTGCCTTCGTCGTAGCAGCTGCGCAGCCCGATGGGGTTCACCCGGCCCCAATAGTCTTCGGTCTGGGGATGAATGTCCGGATCGCCATAGACTTCGCTGGTCGAAGCCTGAAGAATCTTGGCGCCCACCCGCTTGGCGAGGCCAAGCATGTTGATGGCGCCGTGAACGCTGGTTTTCGTCGTCTGTACGGGATCATGCTGGTAGTGGATCGGAGAGGCCGGGCAGGCGAGATTAAAAATCTCGTCGACCTCGAGATAGAGCGGGAAGGTGACGTCGTGACGGATCACCTCGAACCGCGGGTTGCCGATCAGCGGAAGGATGTTCTGCCGACTGCCGGTGAAGAAATTGTCCACGCAGATGACGTTGTGTCCCTGCTCGAGCAATCGCCGGCAAAGATGGGAGCCGAGAAAGCCCGCGCCGCCTGTGACCAGCACGCTCTTCACCTGATTGTAGCGTCGCTTCATGCTTCGGGCTTTCTCTTCTGTCTGGAGACGATGTCCTGGAGGAAGTCACTGTACTGGCGCGCGATCACCGGCCAATCGAAGCTTGCAGCCCGCTGCAGGAGCCGGTCCTTGTTGACAGCTTCGGCCAGGGTGCCGGTAATTCCCTTGCTTAGGGCATCAAGGTTCCCATCGGGAACAAGCGTTGCATTGTCCCCGACGATCCAGCGGGTGCGGGGGAGGTCAAGCGCAACGGTCGGCAGCCCGCTGGCCATTGCTTCCACATAGACGTTGCCGAAGCTTTCATCGCGCGACAGGTGCAGAAAGAGATCGGCGCTTCGGTAAACGTCGGCCATCCGGTCGGCCTTGGTCGTGAAGTTGTGAAAGCGACCCGGCATGAGCTGGTCGGCGCGCGCGCGCAGTTGGTCCCGCAGCGGTCCGTCGCCTGCCACCGCCAGGTGCACGCCCTCCAGCCTGCTGACCGCCTCGATTCCGAGCTCGACCTGCTTGCTTGCGATCAGTGCACTGACCATCAGCACTACCGGCTTGTCGGCAGGCAGGCCGAACGCTTCCCGATCCGAGCGGCCGGCGCGAAAGCGGGGAAGGTCGACGCCGTTGGAGATCAGCGCGCTTGGATAGCGGTCGCGGCCGATCTCATGGAATTCGGGATTGATGCACACCAGTCCCTCGCAGCCAAACCAGCCATATTCGCGATCGTCCGACTGGACGGGCCAGATGCCGTTCTGAGTGACAAAGACGTGCGCGGGGCGCCGGCCGTTGCGCCGCCGAGTACGAAGCGCCCAGTTCATCCACGGAAAGGAGCAGGTCAGGGTGACGTCGAACTCATCGGGCCTGTAAACCTTGTGGAAGCCGGGCAGAAAGGTGAGTTCCTCCCACGAGGTCTCACTCCGAAGCGCGGGCAGGCGTGGAAAGCGTTCAAAGCGCTCACGCGGGATCAGGCCGGCTTGCAGATACCGATAGGGCGCGCCTTTGCGAGGCGGACCCGAGCCGATCAGGGTCACCTCGTGACCTTCGCGGGCAAGCTCGCTCCCCACGCTGATGAAGGCGATCTCGGCCCCGCGGTCGACCCGGTGCAGGCCAGGAAGGGCAAAGGCTACGCGCAAGGGAGACAAGGTCATTTATACTCGATGATACGGTCGGGAGACGACCGCATGCGCTTCCAGCGCTGCTCCAGCAGCCCTTGGGCCTGGGCAAGCTTGGACAGATAAAGAAGCGCGGACCATTGGACGGCCTTGCCAATGCCTGAAAAGGAGCGCCGCTCCCGCCATGCGGTGCGAACGATCCCCACGACCAGGAGCAAGCCAAGGCCCAGCGCCAGCGCGAGGAAGATCGGCGATGAGGTGACGACAGAAGCCAGGAGAGCTAACGGCATGGCCAGCATCAACGCCGACCAGCAAACCGCACTCAGCAGCAGGCGATTCCAGGAAGGTTCGTCCTTTCCGTGCAGGCTCACCAGGACGCCGAAGCCGTACCCCGTCCTCTTGGCACGCAGCCACCACTGGCCGATCCGGTCGATGGCCACGTCATGCCAGGTCATCTCACGGGCGTTGCAATAGATGCGCCAGCCCTTCTGCCGAAGGCGCAGGCAAAGCTCGGGCTCCTCTCCAGCGATCAGCGCATCGTTGTAGCCGTCTACCTGCCGCAAGGCTTTCAGCCGGAACAGCACGTCTCCGCCGCAGGAGGATACCTCGCCCTGAGGTACCGACCATTCGCGGTCGCAGGCACGGTGATAGAGGTTGCGCTCCGGGTCGCGCTCGCGGCGCCGCCCGAACACTGCAGCGCGCTCGGGAGTGAAGTCGCCAAGTGCCT
>ERZ1066120.1697-NODE-1697-length-12003-cov-12.825326_pt1 | contig 12003 bp, 9 predicted proteins | sample MGYA00382767_ERZ1066120 | MGnify/ENA primary metagenome ERZ1066120 (study PRJEB33369, sample SAMEA5778350) | biofilm metagenome | biome: Industrial cooling water; feature: Water cooling tower basin; material: Biofilm | place: United Arab Emirates | collected... | reverse complement strand
TGACCCTCAAGCAGGCGAAGAAGTGGGTCGAGAAGGAGCGCAAGGAAGTCTGGGATATCCTCGACGAGGTGATCCGCGAGCATCCGGTTCTCCTGAACCGCGCGCCCACGCTGCACCGTCTGGGTATCCAGGCATTCGAGCCCGTGCTGATCGAAGGCAAGGCGATCCAGCTTCACCCGCTGGTCTGCTCGGCCTTCAACGCCGACTTCGACGGCGACCAGATGGCCGTACACGTTCCGCTGAGCCTCGAGGCACAGCTGGAAGCGCGCGTGCTGATGATGAGCACCAACAACATCCTCAGCCCCGCCAACGGCAAGCCGATCATCGTGCCCTCGCAGGACATGGTTCTGGGCATCTACTACCTGTCCATGGAACGGCAGGAGAAGACCCCCGAATATGTCGATGGCGAAGAAAAGCTGCCGATGTTCTCGGACATGGCCGAGGTGCATCAGGCGCTGGAGACCAAGGCGGTCACGCTGCACACCCGCATCGTCGCCCGCGTCCCGCAGGCCGACGAGAGCGGTGCGATCAGCATGAAGCGCTTCGTCACCACGCCGGGCCGCATGCTCATCGGCGAATGCCTGCCAAAGAACCACAAGGTTCCCTACGACATCGTCAACCGCCTCCTCACCAAGAAGGAAATCGGCGACGTCATCGACCAGGTCTATCGCCACACCGGCCAGAAGGACACGGTGCTGTTCGCCGACGCCATCATGGCGCTGGGCTTCCGCCACGCGTTCAAGGCCGGCATCTCCTTCGGCAAGGACGACATGATCATCCCGGAATCCAAGGTCCGGATGGTCGAGGAAACCCGTGAGCAGGTGAAGGACTTCGAGCAGCAGTATCAGGACGGCCTGATCACGCAGCAGGAGAAGTACAACAAGGTGATCGACGCCTGGAGCCGCTGCGGCGACCAGGTGGCCGATGCCATGATGGACGAGATCAAGGCGCGTCCGGTCGACGACAACGGTCGCGAGGCCGAGATCAACTCGATCTACATGATGAGCCATTCGGGCGCGCGTGGTTCGCCAGCGCAGATGAAGCAGCTCGCCGGCATGCGCGGCCTGATGGCAAAGCCCTCGGGCGAGATCATCGAGACGCCGATCATCTCGAACTTCAAGGAAGGCCTGACCGTCCTTGAATACTTCAACTCGACCCACGGCGCCCGCAAGGGCCTGGCCGACACGGCGCTCAAGACGGCGAACTCCGGTTATCTGACCCGCCGTCTGGTCGACGTGTCGCAGGACTGCGTCATCGTCGAAGAGAACTGCGGCACCGAGAACGCGCTGGAGATGCGTGCCATCGTCCAGGGCGGTAGCGTGATCGCCTCGCTCGGCGAGCGCATCCTCGGCCGCACCACGGCCGAGGACATCGTCAACGCGGCCACGGGCGAAGTCATCGTGCCGGCCGGCACGCTGCTCGACGAGCCGATGGTCAAGGCGATCGAAGATGCCGAGACGCAGTCGGCCAAGATCCGCTCACCCCTGGTCTGTGAGGCCGAACAGGGCGTCTGCGGCACCTGCTACGGCCGTGATCTTGCCCGCGGCACGCCGGTGAACATCGGCGAGGCCGTTGGTGTGATCGCGGCGCAGTCGATCGGCGAGCCGGGCACCCAGCTAACGATGCGGACCTTCCACATCGGCGGCGCGGCGCAGCTCAACGAGACCAGCCACCTCGAGGCGGTGTCGGACGGCAAGGTCGTCTATCGCGACATGCCGACCATCACCGACAAGAAGGGCCGCATCCTCAGCCTCGCCCGCAATGGCGAGCTGGCGGTGATCGACGCCGAAGGCCGCGAGCGTGAAATCCACAAGGTGCCTTACGGTACCGTGCTCATGCACAAGGATGGCGACGCGGTGAAGGAAGGCGAACGGCTGGCCGAATGGGACCCGTTCACCCTGCCGATCATCACCGAGCAGAGCGGCGTGGTGAAGTATCAGGACCTGATCGACGGCACGACCATGGAAGAGCGCGTCGACGATGCCACCGGCATCGGTCAGCGCGTCGTCACCGAGGTCCGCACCGCCGGCCGCAAAAAGAAGGACGATCTGCGCCCCCGCCTCACCCTGCTGGGTGACAGCAAGGATGAGACCGAAGCCGCGCGCTACATGCTGGCGCCCGGCACTTCGCTCTCGGTCGAGGACGGCCAGCAGGTCGAGGCCGGCGACATTCTCGCCCGTGCTTCGCGTGAGGCCGCCAAGACCCGTGACATCACCGGCGGTCTGCCGCGGGTGGCGGAGCTGTTCGAGGCGCGCATGCCCAAGGACGTTTCGGTCATCGCCAAGATTTCGGGCAAGATTGAGTTCGTCCGCGAGTACAAGGCCAAGCGCAAGATCGCGATCGTGCCCGAGGAAGGCGATCCGGTGGAGTACCTGATCCCCAAGACCAAGGTGATCGACGTCCAGGAAGGCGACCACGTCAAGAAGGGCGATACGCTCATCTCGGGCTCGCCGAACCCGCACGACATCCTGGAAGTGATGGGGGTCGAGGCGCTGGCCGAGTACCTCGTCAACGAGATCCAGGAAGTCTACCGGCTCCAGGGCGTGAAGATCAACGACAAGCACATCGAGGTGATCGTTCGCCAGATGCTGCAGAAGGTCGAGATCACCGACGGCGGCGACACCACGCTGCTGCCGGGCGAGCAGGTCGACATGGACGAGATGCGCGAGATCAATTCGAAACTCGCCAAGGGCAAGACGCCGGCGCAGGGCACTCCGGTGCTGCTCGGCATCACCAAGGCCTCGCTCCAGACCCGCTCCTTCATCTCGGCCGCCTCCTTCCAGGAAACCACGCGCGTGCTGACGCAGGCGGCGGTCGAAGGGAAGAAGGACACGCTGATCGGTCTCAAGGAGAACGTCATCGTCGGCCGCCTCATCCCTGCCGGGACCGGTGCGGGCATGAACCGCCTCCGCGTGACCGCCAGCGGACGCGACGCGGCGTTGCGGGCTTCATGGAAGAAAGCTCAGGAAGCACTCATTGCCGCCAATTCGGCGGAGGAAGAGCATGCCGCGGAGCTGATGCAGGGGCCCGAGGCCGCGATCGGGGACGATCCGCTCGCGGTGATGGAAGGCGAAACCCACGGCACCGATGCGGATGCGGGTGAGTACCTTAACGCAGAGGCCGCCGACGGCGAATAAGCCGCCTGGCCAGACATCTCGAACCCCGCCGGAGCGATCCGGCGGGGTTTCCTTTTAATCTTCTCCGCTTGTCCCAGATTGGGTCACGCGACGAGCAGCGTGGCTTGCATCTAGACGCAGCGTCGTTAACATAAGACACATCGAACGAGGCCCACCTGAGTCGTGGGTTATCCGACGAACTTTTCCTTCGGGCGACTGATTTGCTGTGCGGCCTGAGCTCATGCTTGGCTGGTCGCAGTAATCTGCAGATGCATTCAACCTGCGCGGAGACGCGGTGAGTGCGGGGTCGTGTTGTTACAAACACGAAAGGGAAGGAAATACCGATGAAAAAGCTTTATGCAGCCGCTGCAGCCGTGGCGCTGGCTGCCATACCCACCGGCGCACAGGCGGCGACAATAGAACTGGCATTGTTGATCGATGGCTCTGGCAGCATTTCAGGAGCCAACTTTCTTCTGCAACGTAATGCCTATGCCAATGTGCTCAACGATGCGACCATATTGCCGCAGAATGGTACGGTCGCGATTGGCGTATGGCAGTTCGGAACCACCGTTCAGCAAGTATTTGCCATGGCGGAAATCAACGCCGGCAACATCGGCGCCTTGATTGCCGCCATCAATGGGATGACACAGCTCAACACCGCCACCAACATCGCCGGTGCCATCGATACGGCAACGGCCGCGATTTTCGGCAATTCAATTGATTCGGCGCGTCAGCTCATCGATGTTTCAACCGACGGCGTGAATAATGTCGGAAACCTGGCGACATCCCGCACCAATGCGCTCAATGCTGGCATCGACCAGATCAACTGCATTGGTATTGGCGTAGGTGCGAATTGCGCGCCTGTTCAGGGCGGCACCGGCTCCTTCTCATTGCAGGCCGACTCTTTCGACGACTTCCAAGCGGCGTTACGCCAGAAGATCGGGCGAGAGACCGGTGCGGTGCCTGAACCGGGTACATGGGCGCTGCTCATTCTCGGCTTCGGAGCGGTCGGGGCGGCCATGCGGCGCCAGCGACTGACCGTTCGCTTCGCTTGACCTGACTTCCGCTGCAAATGGTCAACCCCGTCGGAGCGATCCGGCGGGGTTTTCCTGTCGCCAGGTGGCTCGCAATCGATCGCGCGCATCTTTACGGCCGCTTAGCCGTAATAGGCTATAGCTGACAAAGGTCGCGACCGAAGGAGCGGGATGAAAGCGCGCGCGCCAGAGAACCAGAAACTGCGGCGATTGCTGCTCAGCCGCCGGCTGGAGGCGTTTGCCATCGGGTCTTCCCTGGCGCTCGTGCCTAGCTTCGCGTCGATCTTCGTCCTGCTGGCAATGTATATCGGCGCAACTTCCAAAGAAGCGCTGATCGCGTGGTCCGTCCTCGCTGCGCTCATAGTTACGGCGCGCATTCTGGTGGGTAGATCGGTGACCCCGCAAGCGCCTGACCTGACGGTCCTGGAGCGCCAGTGGCGTGCGGTTAACGTCGTTCTGGGGCTCGGCTCGGCTGCGTGGGCGGCGGGACTCCCGCTTGCCGCCTGGCTGTCGGCCGGGACAGCGCATTCCGCCTTCGCCATAGTTGGCGCCGCGCTGTTCGGCAGCGTCTTGCTTATGCACCGGACCGCGCCACAAGCTGCGACAGCGCACGTAGTCGCGCTAGGGTTAGGCCTCGGGCTCGCCGAATGGCTTCGCACGGGTTGGACGAGTTGGCCAGTGCTGGCGCTGATCGCCATCTACGCCGTAACGCTAATCGGCGCCATCCGATCGCAGGAGCGCATCTTCGTTGTTGCCGCCCGGACCGAAGTGGAGCGGCGGGAGGCGGAAAAAACCGTCCGGATGCTGCTCAACGATCACGAAGCGCAGGCTGCCGACTGGTTGTGGACCATCGGCCCGGATGGCACTTTGCGTGACGTGCCCGATCGTCTGGCAAATGTCCTGAATGCCGCGCCCGAGACGCTCGAAGGACAGGATTTGCTGGCGCTGCTCGAGCCAGGGCCCGACCGCGACCGGATCGCCGCCCTGATCGCAGAACGAAGCTCTTTCCGAGACGAGCCGGTACCCGTGGAAATCTGCGGCGAGCGTCGGATCTGGCGGCTTTCCGGCCATCCTCGCTCAGACGGGCGAATGACCGGGGTGGGCCGCGACGTCACCGACCAGCAAAAGATCGAAGAGCGCGTGCGCGCCATGGCCTATGTCGACCCGCTGACCGGACTCGCGAATCGTCATCTGTTCAATCAGCGCCTGCGCGACGCTCTTGGGGAAGACGCTGGCCGAAAGCCAACAGCACTGCTCTGCCTGGACCTCGACGACTTCAAATCGGTCAACGATACTCAGGGCCATTTGTTTGGCGACAGCCTGCTGCGCGAGATGGGGGCGCGCCTGCGCCGTGCATCACGCGAGGGCGATCTCGTGGCGCGGCTAGGCGGCGACGAGTTCGCAGTCTTGGTCGAGAACCCCGGCGGGGACGGACTGCTTATCGAACGGGCTCACCGCCTTCTCGCTGTCGCTCGTGAACCCTTCCAAATCGAAGGGCAAAGCGTTCGCATCTCGACAAGCGTGGGCATCGCGCGTGCGGGTGCCAATTGCGATGCGGCTGAATTGATGCGACGCGTCGATCTGGCGCTTTACGCCGCCAAGGCCAAGGGTCGAGATCAGCTCGCGATCTTCGATGACGCCCTCGATCGTCTGGCTCGTGAGCGCCGTAATCTCGAACAGGAGTTGCGCGAAGCGGTTTCCCGCAACGAGATGCTGCTGCTCTATCAGCCGATCATCGCGCTCCAGACAGGAAAGACCGTTGGGTACGAGGCGCTGCTGCGATGGCGACACCCTCGCCGCGGCTTGCTCGCCCCTGGGGAGTTTTTGCCGCTGGCGGAGGAATCCGGATTGATTGTCGAGCTTGGCGATTGGGTCATCCACCGCGCTTTGACCGATATCGCGGAGTGGCCGGGCGACTTCCGGCTCGCGCTCAATCTGTCGCCCACCCAAACGCGCAATAGCCATCTCATTGCTACCATCGACTCGGCCTTGGCCGCGTCGGGCTTGTCGGCCGATCGGCTCGAATTGGAAATCACCGAGCATGTTCTGCTGCAGGACGCCGCAGCAGGCGGCGCAATGCTGGATCGCCTCCGAGCGCTCGGCGCCGAGATTGCGCTCGATGATTTCGGGACCGGCTATTCGTCGCTCAGCTATCTGCGGCGCTACCGCTTCGACCGAGTGAAGATCGACCGTACCTTCGTTCGCGACATCGAAACCAGTGATGAAGCGCAAGCTATCGTATCGGCGATCACGCGATTGGCGCAGGCGCTCGGGATGTGCACAACTGCCGAAGGGGTGGAGCGGCCCGGACAACTCGATCTTCTGCGCAAGCTTGGCTGCGACGAGGCGCAAGGGTTCCTCATACTTGAGCCCGTCGAGGCTGCGGCAATCGAAGAGGCGCGGGCGCGCGGTCACGATTTACCCAGCATCAGCCAGGAAATGGAGGACTATCGCCAAGCACGGCAGGCGGTTGTTTCCCTGGCGGGCATGGCGAGACGCTGAGCCTGCACCGTCTCGCCATGCGGGCGCGCCGGCGCTATCGGCGCCGGGTATGACTTCCATCACTCGCTTCGCGCCATCGCCGACCGGCCGGCTGCATGTCGGCAATGTCCGCACAGCGCTGCACAATTGGATGCTGACCAAGAAGGTGGGCGGCCGCTTCCTGCTCCGCATCGACGATACCGATGCTGAGCGCAGCCGTGAGGAATTCGTCAACGCGATCCGCGCCGATCTCGCCTGGCTGGGCATCGCTCCCGATGGCGAAGAGCGCCAGTCGCTTCGCCTGGCGATTTACACCGACGCTTTCAATCGGCTGCGGCAAGCGGGGCGGGTCTATCCTTGCTACGAGACCGCGCAGGAGCTCGATCTGAAGCGCAAGGTGCTGCTGGGACGGGGGCTGCCGCCAATTTACGACCGGGCCGCCCTGTCGCTCACACCGGATGAGCGGACCGCGAAAGAACAAGCCGGAATTGCTCCCCATTGGCGCTTCCTGCTCGACCGCGAAGAGCCGATCGCTTGGGACGACATGATCCGCGGGCCACAGCATTTCGATCCCGCGCAGCTTTCGGATCCGGTCGTGCGGCGGGCCGATGGTAGCTGGCTCTATATGCTGCCCAGCGCCATCGACGATATCGAGATGGGCATTACCGATGTCCTGCGCGGGGAGGACCACGTCTCCAACACGGCGGTGCAAATCCAGATGTTCACGGCGCTCGGTGCCGAGCCGCCACGCTTTGCGCATGAGGCGCTGCTCGTCGGACGCGAGGGTAAGCTATCCAAGCGCTTGGGCTCCTTATCCCTGGATGCACTGCGCGATGCGGGCATCGAGCCGGCAGCCTTGGTCGCTCTGCTTGCGCGGCTGGGCACATCGCAGCCGGTCGAGCCAATTGCGGATCGCCAGGCCCTCGTCGACAGCTTCGATCTCGCGCACTTCGGACGTGCCCCGGCGCGGTTCGACGAGGCCGAGCTCGAGCGGCTGAATGCTGCCATTCTGCACACCACGAAATTCGAAGAGGTCCGCCATCGCCTGCCGGCGGGTATGGATGAGGCCGGCTGGCACGCAGTGCGGCCCAATATCTCTCGCCTCGACGAGGTGAAAGATTGGTGGAGGATCGTCACCGGTCCGATCAGCCACCAGGCCTTTTCCGAGGAGGACCGGAGCTACCTTGAGGCGGCCGCCGCCGCTTTAGAGTGGTGCCAGGACCCATGGCATCAGCTGACAAACTCGCTTAAGGAAAGCACCGGCCGCAAGGGCAAAGCCCTGTTTCTGCCGCTGCGTCAGGCGCTCACGGGTATCGATCACGGGCCCGACATGGCCGAGCTGCTACCGCTCATAGGCGAAGAGGAAGCCCGCAAGCGCCTGCTGGCGGCAGCGGCTCAGGCCGAATAGCGGTCCAATTCGTCGCCGGCGAGCGTCACGACATGAAGCAGATTGGTGGAGCCGGGAGTGCCGAAGGGCACGCCGGCAAGTGCGATCAGCTTGTCGCCGCCCTTGGCGATCTTATGGCGCAGCGCCATGCGCTTGCCCTTAGCGATCATCTCCTCGAAGCTGCCGATATCCTTGGTCGCAACGGCATGCGCACCCCAAAGGAGACCCATTCGCCGTGCCGTCGCGCCCGATGGAGTCAACACGAGCATGGGCACGCTCGGCCGCTCACGCGCCACCCGCCGCGCCGTTGAACCGGAGCCGGTGAAGACCGTGATGGCCTTAATCGTCACGGTGTCGGCAATGGTCATGCAGGCATGGCTCAGCGCATCGGCAGTGGTGCGATCAGGCGGAGTATCGAGGAAGCGGACCCGCCCCAGATAGCTTTCGTCGCCCTCAACCTGCGCAGCGATCTTGTCCATGATCGTGACCGCTTCCTCCGGCCACTGCCCCGCGGCGGTCTCGGCGCTGAGCATCACCGCGTCGGCGCCGTCATAGACCGCATTGGCAACGTCGGAGACTTCCGCGCGGGTGGGTGCCGGGCTTTCGATCATGCTTTCGAGCATCTGCGTCGCCACGATTACCGGCTTGCCCGCGGCGCGAGCCAGGCCGACGATCTTCTTCTGTAACGGCGGGACTTCTTGCGGCTCGAGCTCGACGCCGAGGTCGCCGCGGGCCACCATGATGCCATCGGCCATCTCGACTATCTCGGCCAGGCGGCGGATCGCGCTCGGCTTTTCGATTTTGGCGCATAAAGCGCCCTTGCCACCCATCAGCTTGCGGGCTTCGGATAGATCCTCGGGCCGCTGCACGAAGCTGAGACCGATCCAGTCCGCGCCCTGCTCCATCGCGAAGGCGAGGTCGCGGCGGTCCTTCTCCGTCAGAGCCGGAATGGGTACCTCGGCGTCGGGGACGTTGACGCCTTTACGGTCGGAAATCATGCCGCCGACCTCGGCCTGGCACTCGATGGTGTCGGCATCCGCGCTCACGACCTTGAGGCGGATCTTGCCATCGTTGATCAGCAGCCGCTGACCCTTCGCCATCAAACCGAACAGTTCAGGATGAGGAAGCTGCACGCGCGTTTCGTCGCCAGGCGTGGCATCGCGATCGAGCGTGAAGCGAGCACCATGCCTAATGAGCGCCTGCCCGTCCTTGAATTGGCCAACGCGCAGTTTCGGACCCTGCAAATCCGCAAGAATGGCGATGGGCCGCGCTGCGCTCTTCTCAACCGCACGGATCGCGGCAATGGTCTCGGCATGAACTGTGTGGTCGCCGTGGCTCATATTGACGCGAAAGGCGTCGGCGCCGGCGCGAAACAGCCTTTCGATCATCGCGCGATCGCGACTTGCGGGGCCTAGGGTAGCGAGGATCTTGACCTTGCGGGTGCGGGGCTCGAATTTCATGGGCAGCGCCTATGGCAGAGGCTGATGCCGGATTGAAGGAAGAACGGTTCATGGCTGAAATTGACCCGCTCGATGCTCTGCCCGATGATATCGCCGCCGCTGCATTTCGCAGGCTGGTGCGCCATTTGCGCCATCGCCATGATGCGCAGAATATCGATCTGATGGGGCTGGCAGGCTTCTGTCGCAATTGCCTGGCCGACTGGATCGGTGAGGCTGGATATCCAGGCGATAAGGCCGCCGCCCGCGAACTCATCCACGGCATGCCGGCGGCAGAGTGGAAAGCGCGCTTTCAAAGCGAAGCGACGCCGGAGCAGCTCGTTCGCATGGAAACGAGCCTGGCCAAGAATCGCGTGGATTAGCGCATCGGCGCCTTCACCGCTCGCGCGGCTGTAGTTATCGCGGCCGCCAACCGATTCTCACATCACCGGAGCTTACCCAAATGGCCGATGCCACCGACGACCGCCTGCGCCTGCTGATCGAACGCGTGGAGCGCCTCGAGGAAGAGAAGAAGGGCATCGCCGACGACATCCGCGACGTCTACGCCGAGGCCAAGGCGGTCGGCTATGACGCCAAGATCATGCGCCAGATCGTGCGCCTGCGCAAAATGAAGCCCGACGATCGCGCCGAGATGGAGATGGTGCTCGAAACCTATAAGGCGGCGCTTGGCCTGGGCTAAATCCGGAACCCTCCGCCGCCCCGCTCATAACTCCTCGTGAACGCTTGCTCGAGGAATATATGAACGACCAGACCCGCACTGACGCCGCCGTTATCGAAGAAACCGGCGAAGAGCCCCGTATGCCGGGGCATGAATCGCTGATGGATGACAAGCCCGAGTGGCAGCCGCGCTACCCAGGCTCGGGTCGGCTGAAGGGCAAGGTCGCCATCGTCACCGGGGGCGATAGCGGCATCGGGCGCGCGACCGCGATCCTGTTTGCGCGCGAAGGGGCGAAAGTTGCGATCTCGCACCTGGAAGAGGACGATGACGCCGAGTTCACTGCCGAGCAGATCCGCAAGGAAGGCAGCGAAGCGCTGATCCATCGCGGTGACTTGGGCGACCCAGAGGTGGCCAAGGATCTCGTCAGGCAGACGATCGACAAATGGGGCCGGCTCGACGTGCTGGTCAACAACGCCGGCGAGCAACATCCCGACCAGGACATCACCGACATCACGGTCGAGCAGCTCCAGCGCACCTTCCAGACGAACATCTTCTCGATGTTCTACCTCGTCCAGGCGGCTCGCCCACATCTGAAGGAGGGCGCGGCGATCATCAATTGCACCAGCGTGACCATGTACAAGGGCGCACCAATCCTACTCGACTATAGCGCCACCAAGGGCGCGATTACCGCCTTCACCCGCTCGCTGTCCGAGAACCTGATCGAGCATGGCATCCGCGTGAACGCCGTCGCTCCTGGGCCGATCTGGACCCCGCTGAACCCCTTCGGCGGCCAGCCGCCCGAGAAGATCAAGGACTTCGGCAAGGATACCCCGATGGGCCGCCCGGGCCAGCCGAACGAGGTCGCTCCAGCTTTCCTCTTCCTTGCATGCGAGGACTCCAGCTATATGTCCGGGCAGGTCCTGCATCCCAACGGCGGTACCATTGTCAACGGATAGCGGGAGAGCAGCATGGCCGGACCCTGGAAGGACGCGCGCGGGATCATCGTCACCACCACGCCCACTATCGAGAGCCGGCCGATCCAGGACTATCTCGGCATCGTCACCGGTGAGGTCATCGTCGGCGCCAATCTGTTCCGCGACCTGTTCGCCAACATCCGCGACATCGTCGGCGGGCGTTCGGGGAGCTATGAACGCATCCTCAGCGAAGCACGCCAGCAGGCGATCGAAGAACTGCAGGCGGCCTGCGCCGAACGTGGCGGCAATGCGGTGGTCGGCGTGGACCTCGATTACGAGGTGATCGGCGACACCGGCTCGATGCTGATGGTGTCCGCCAGCGGGACGGCGGTAAAGCTCTGAGCGCTTCGCACGCGTTTGAAGTGCGCCGGCTCAGGACCGGCGACCTGGCGCTGTTCCGCGCCATGAATGCGCTCTTCGCTGCGGTGTTTGAGGATCCGGCCAGTTTCGGCTCCGCCCCGCCGGACGATGCCTATGCTGAAGCGCTGCTGGCCCGGCCCGAAACGGTGCTGTTGTTGGCGGTGGCCAATGGCGAGCCAATCGGCGCGCTGGCCGGCTATGTCCTGCCGAAATACGAGCAGGCGCGCAGCGAGCTTTATATCTATGACCTGGCGGTGGCAAAGGACTGGCGCCGCCGTGGGGTCGCCACCGCGCTGATCGAGGAAACCCGGCGCATTGCCCGAGAAGTAGGCGCGTGGACCGTGTTCGTGCAGGCCGACACCATCCCCGAGGACGAACCCGCCCGCCTGCTCTACCGCAAGCTCGCCAACGAGGAAATCACCGCCCTCCACTTCGACATCGCGCCCTGATTGCCGGCGCTGGCGCTGTTCGCTAGGGGCGGCGCAGTCTCAAGATTAGCGACAAGCGGAACCCATGGCAGGCCATTCCAAGTTCAA